>Ga0209536_100000496_pt1 | contig 63696 bp, 56 predicted proteins | sample DeeMarSeWOR28_12_FD_187461 | JGI IMG/M metagenome (GOLD analysis project Ga0209536, IMG submission 187461) | Marine sediment microbial communities from White Oak River estuary, North Carolina - WOR-2-8_12 (SPAdes) (version 2) | ecosystem: Environmental > Aquatic > Marine > Intertidal zone >...
GAGCTTTTCGTGGTGGCGGCCGACGAGGGCGAAATCCGTCTTTCCCGGGCGCTCAGCGGGGCAGGGGGCAGGCATCTGCTCCAAGAGGCGTATGAAAGTCAGTTGCCGATCGAGGGCAAGGTGGTTGAAACCTGCAAGGGGGGAGTCCGGGTGCAGGTGCTGCAGCGCCTGGCGTTTTGCCCGGTGAGCCAGATCGACATCAAATATGTTGAAAATACAGAGGAATATGTGGGTAAAACCCACCATTTTCTGATCACCCGGCTGGAAGGGGGAGGCAAAAACATCGTTTTGTCCCGGCGGCGAATCCTTGAAAAGGAGCAAAAAGAAGCCGCAAGGGATTTCTTTGACAACCTGTCCGTCGGCGACAACCTGTCGGGCAGCGTCACCCGGCTGATGCCCTACGGTGTTTTCGTGGAACTGATTCCGGGGGTCGAAGGAATGGTGCACATTTCCGAGTTGAGCTGGAAACGGCTGAACCGGCCCGAAGAAGCGGTCCGGGCCGGAGATAAGCTGCAGGTGCAGGTGATTGACATTACCGAAGGCGAAACCCCGGCCGGTCGCAAAATCGCCCTCTCCGCCAAAGCCCTCCAAGGGGATCCGTGGACGGATCTGGCCGATCGGTTATCATCCGGCGAAAAGGTGAGGGGCAACGTCACCCGTTGTGCGAAATTCGGCGCATTTGTTGAAATCACCCCGGGTGTAGAAGGCCTGGTGCATATCAGCGAGATGAGCTACCTGCGAAGAGTGGTCAAGCCGGAGGATGTTGTAAAACCGGGCGACGCGGTGGAGGTGATGATCAAGGAGATCGATTTGGAGCAGCGCAGGGTGTCGCTGAGCATCCGCGATGCGGAAGGGGATCCCTGGATCGATGTGCCCGTTCATTACCGCGTGGGCCAGCGCCTGGACGGTACGCTGGAGAAAAAGGAAAAATTTGGTTATTTCGTCAACCTGCGCCCGGGAGTCACCGGGCTGATGCCGAGATCGAAAATCAGCCAGGCGGCAGTTCCTTCCGCTCTCGAAAAATGCAAGGCGGGGGATCGGCTGCCGGTGGTGATTGACGAAATCAATATGGCGGATCGAAAAATCACGCTCAGTCCGGGAGATGCCGGCAGCGCCGATGACTGGCAGAAATACAGCGGCGGTTCCCAAGCCTCTCTCGGCTCACTGGGCGAGAAGCTGCAGGCAGCCTTGAAAGAAAAAAAGAAACAGTAAGCCCCGCGGGCCTCCGTTTATCGCAAACGTTCTGGCACCAATCGGCCGGGCTGATCCCGGCTGCTGCGAACCCTTTCCCCGACCCGGTTTTCGCCTCCAACATAGAGCCAGGTTGCTCACATGATCCCATGTGATTATTATCATCTGTGGGTTTTAGCGCTGCCGCCGCGGGCGATCAAAACGGCAGCTGTCATTCGGAAGGTGGGGCATCTCAGTGAACATTGTCGAGGCAAAGGGGTTATCGAAAACCTACCGTATCAGCGATCGAGAAATACCGGTACTTGCCGACATTTCCTTAAAAGTCCGGTTAGGGGAATTTCTGGTCATCGAGGGGAGCAGCGGCAGCGGAAAGACCACCCTGCTCAGTCTTCTTTCCGGACTGGACAAGCCGACTGAAGGCAGGATCGTCGTTGACGGGGAGGACATTACCGACGTTGCCGAAGATGATCTCGCTTCCATGCGAAACCAGCTGTTTGGCTTTGTATTTCAGTCCTTCCATCTCGTCCCGTCGCTGTCCGCCCTGGAGAACGTGATGTTTCCGGCCGAGCTCCGCCGCGACCGGCAGGCGAAGCAAAAAGCGCTTGATTTGCTGCAGCGGGTCGGTCTTTCCCACCGCGTCGAAAATTTTCCCCATCAGCTCTCCGGAGGTGAAATGCAGCGGGTGGCGATCTGCCGGGCTTTGATTAATCATCCCCGTATCATTTTTGCGGATGAGCCCACCGGCAATCTCGATTCTCAAAACGGAAGCGCCATTCTCGAGCTGCTGACGGAATTTCATCGCGAACAGGGCAGCACCATGATCCTGGTCACTCACAATCAGGAGATCGCCGCCCGCGCCGACCGGATCGTTCTGTTGGAAGACGGTCGCATCAACGGCGTCAGAGACAAAGATCAACGCCATGTTCCACGTTAGATTCATCCTGCGGGACATCATCGCCACCCGCAGCCAGGCAGCCATTTTCGTTGGCTGTGTCGTGCTGGCGCTGGTATCGTTGGTGGCCATCGGCAGCTTTGCCGACGCGGTAAACCAGGCGGTGCTGCGTGATGCCAAAGCCCTGCATGCCGGCGACGTCATCATCCGTTCGCGGCAGGATTTTTCCGCGCCCCTGCTCGATGCCGTCGAAAGGCTGCGGCAAGCGGGACGGGTGGAAAGCGTCCGTTATTATGAGTTTTACTCGGTCGTGCGCACCGAGCGCGGCGAGCGGTCGCTGCTTTGCCGGATCAAAGTGGTGGGAAGCGCATATCCGTTCTACGGAAATGCCGAGCTTGCATCGGGGCGTCGGCTCGCCGATGTGCTCGACAAGGGACGAGTGCTCGTTGAACCGGCACTGCTCGACCGGCTGCAGATCCGTCCCGGGGACCGGCTCCGGATCGGCATGGCCGATCTTACGGTAGCCGATGCACTGCTGAAGGAGCCGGACCGGCCGGTGACCATATTTTCCTTCGGTCCGCGGGTGATGGTTTCGGCAGAAGACCTGGAGCGCCTGGAGTTGCTCGGCAAAGGCAGCCGCATTCGCTACGTTCTGCTGCTGAAAGTCCACGACCCGGACGCGGTCAACCGCGTTGCCGGTGAGCTGAAAGGTTACGCCGACAGTGCCGTTGAAAGGGTCGACACGTATCGCACCGCCCAATCGGGTATCCAGCGTTTTTTCGATCGGTTTCTTTTTTTCCTGACGTTCAACGGGATTTTCACCCTTCTGCTGGCCGGCATCGGCATATACAGTTCCCTTACCTCCTATCTGAAAGAGAAGGAAAAAACCATTGCCATTATGAAAACCGTCGGGGCCACCGGTCGCTTTATCGCCGTTCACTACGCACTGGTGCTGCTGCTGCTCGGCCTGGTCGGAACGGTGATCGGTCTGGTGGCGGGCGTTGTCGTTCAGAATGTGCTGGCGCTGTTCCTGTCCGAAATGATACCCGGTGTCGCACAGTGGCGGATTTCATGGTTCGGGGCCCTTGAAGGCTCGCTGCTGGGTATTGTGGTAGTGACTTTTTTTGCCCTGCTGCCCTTGCTGCGGCTGAGGGATATCAAGCCGGCGAGCATCTTTCGAAAGGATTCGGCACGCCTGCGGGTCGGTCTGCCGTATGTGGCGACGGTGCTGGCCATCATCGTGTTCTTTGCCGTTATGATCATCTGGCCGATGGAAGACCCGCGCACCGGGGCCTATATCGCAGGAGGCGTTCTGGCCTTCATTTTGGTTACCACGGCGGCGGCGCAGCTGTGTATGCTGGTTCTGAAACGGATGCGAATCGATCCGCTGATCACCCGGCAGGCGCTGAGAGGACTGTTTCGCCCGCGAAACGCCACGCGTTCGGTCATCATTACCTTGACGGCTGCGGTGACCGCGATTTTCTCGATCTTTCTGGTGGAGCAGAACCTGGACGCGACCTTTGTGCGGTCCTATCCGCCGGATGCCCCCAACTTGTTTTTCCTCGACATTCAACCCGAACAGCTGGAGGAATTCAAGCGGCAGTTGCAGATCGACACGCGCTATTATCCCATCATCCGTGCACGCCTGATCGCGATCAACGGAGAGGCAATCGATCGCGAGCAAGAGCGCCGCAGGCGCCGGGATAATCTCGCCCGAACCTTCAATCTGACCTATCGAGAGGAATTGCTGGAAGACGAGGTGCTGCTGGAAGGCGGCAGCCTTTTCCACGACGATTGGACGGAGCCCCAGGTATCGATTCTCGACACGGTGCTGGAAATGCGAGCGCTGACAATCGGCGACCGAATCAGCTTCCGCATTCAAGGTGTTCCGCTGGTCGCGCGTATTTCGAGCATCCGCAGCCGAACGCGCGAATCCTTAAAGCCGTTTTTCTATTTTGTATTTCAGGAAAAGATTCTCAAAGATGCGCCGCAGACAACATTTACGGCCGTCAATGTGGACAAAAGCCGGGTTGCGGCCCTGCAGAACGCCATCGTCGGGAAGTTTCCCAACGTGAGTGTGATCGACCTGACCCAAACCATTGCCGTGTTTGCCCAAACCCTTCGCAAGTTCACAACCGTTATCCGGTTTTTTACGGCCTTCAGCATTTTGGCCGGACTGCTGATCCTTATCAGTTCGATTTTCGCAACGCGGCTCGCCCGTATCCGGGAGGCGGTGTACTATCGAATCCTCGGTGCGAAAAACCGTTTCATCTTTCATGTCTTTGTCTTGGAAAATCTGTTTCTCGGCCTTGTCAGTGCACTGCTGGCCCTGGTAATGTCACAGACAGCCAGCTGGATCATAACGGTGCGGGTTTTGGATATCGCATATCGCCCGTTTGTGCGGGAAAGCCTGGTGATGTTGCTGGCGACCGGCTTGCTGGTCGTCGGCTTCGGCTTGCTGCCGTCGCTTCCGATCCTTCGGAAAAAACCGGTTCGTTTTCTTCGGGAGCAAAACGCGGAGTAGGCCGCCCGGAGGCTGCAGCAAGCCCCGGGTCGGGGGCATTTATCCATTGGGAGATCCGTGGTGTTGAATCGGATAGTTCAACGGAAAAATCAAAGAATCGCATTTGCGGCGATTTGTCTGGCCGTCGCTATGCTGGCCGGCAAGCCGGGCGGGCTCGTCGGTGCGGAAGCGGAACTTCCGGAGGGAGTCATCGTGGCTATGGGCGACAGCCTGACAGAAGGGCTGGGCGTTTCGGAGGAGAACGCCTATCCGGCGCGGCTGGAAAAATTGTTGCGCTCCGGCGGATATGCCTACAAGGTGGTCAACGCCGGCATCAGCGGTGAAACGAGCAGTGGGGCCCGCAGCCGACTCCGGTGGGTTTTGAAACTGGAGCCGGACATCGTCATTCTCGAAACCGGTGCCAACGACGGCTTGCGGGGCATCGATCCGCGGCTGATGCGCGAGAACATCTCCGAGATGCTGCAGCAACTAACTGCCCGGGATGTCGTAGTGGTGCTGGCGGGCATGAAGATGCTGGCGAATCTCGGACCGCAGTATACCGATGCTTTCGAGAAGGCTTACGATGAAGCGGCTAGGGGCTATGACGTGATACGGGTCCCGTTTTTTCTGGAAGGGGTTGCCGGCAGCCCCCGCTTGAACCAGGCAGACGGGATACACCCCACGGCGGAAGGATATGCGGTCATTGCCGCAAATCTCTATCCATTTGCAATAAAGGCGATTGAGCGACACCGCCGCAAAATTGCAAACTGAGCGGCATCGCAGCGCGGGTTGCCGCACTGTTTTCCCGGGAGCCATCAACACAGCATGAAACGAGAAGATACGGGGGCTCTATGACGGAGATCAAGCCGTTTGCATACGACCTGGACAATGCCTCCCAGGAAAAAGAGCGCCGCAAGGCCCGTGAGCTAAGAGAGACCCAGTGGTGGAAACGACGCCTGGCCAAGGGGACCTGCCACTACTGCGGGCGAAAGACCGCTCCGCGACAGCTGACCATGGATCATATCGTGCCCATTTCCCGAGGGGGGCGCAGCACAAAGGGAAATGTGGTGCCGGCTTGCAAAGACTGCAACAATAAAAAAAAGCAGCTGCTGCCGATAGAGTGGCAGCAATACATCGCCGGGTTCAACAAACCCGTTGGGTAGCCGTTTGCAGCAATGGCCGGGGTATGGGTCTGTGCTGGACCTTCCCGGGTCCTCTCACCGGCAGCCCTTCCCCCGGGTTGTTTATCGATTCACCCATGCCGGGTCCTTCTTTTCCAGAAAGGACCGGATACCGATCTGGGCGTCCTCGGCTCCCAGGTTCAGGGCAATCATGTTGGTGGCGTAATCGAAAGCGGCTCTGTCGGTTTGATCCACCTGGGCATAGAATCCCTGTTTGCCCAGGGCAAGAACGTATCGACTGGCTTGGGCGATATCCGATGCCAGGCGGTACACTTCCCCATCCAGATCTGGCAGGGGAACCACCCGGTTGATCAAACCCAACTGCTGCGCTTCCCGGGCGGATACGTATCGACCGGTAAGCAGCATCTCCAGGGCGGCCTTGCGCCCGATGGCCCGAGAAAGAGCCGCGCCGGGAGTGGTGCAGAACAGCCCGATTCGCACGCCCGGTGTGGAAAACCGCGCCCCTTCTTCGGCAACAGCCAGATCGCTCCAGGCTACCAGCTGGCACCCGGCTGCCGTTGCAATTCCCTGCACCTGGGTGATGACCGGCTGGGGAAGTTGGTGCAGCAGGCGCATCATATTCGTACACTGGTCAAAGATGTGTTTGTTGGCCTTAACGCTTCTTCCAGTCATTTCCGCCAGATCGTGACCGGCACAGAAGTGCTTCCCGGCTGCTTTTACGATGATGACCGCAATCGATTCGTCGGTCGCAACCGATGTGAGCACGGCTGTGATTTCGCTGATCATGACCGTCGACAGCGCGTTGATCCGGGACGGATTGTTCAAGGTCAACGTGCCGATGGACCCTTCCGTTTCGAACTGTATCTGCTGGTACGCCATCTGCCCTCCCTCCTTGCTGATTTCAGTTGCCCGCGTTGTTGCCTGCTGACCATACCGATCTCATGGCGCGACAGCACCGGGTTGCGGGGCCGCCGGCCTTTACCGGCCAGTATTACATTGGACGATTGTCAATACAACCGAAAAAGCCCGGCGGTTAGAGCCAAGCGGCAAACACCCGCCTTTCAAATTTACACTTTACAGCCATGAGATGCTGTGGTAAAAATTAGTCTTTTCAATAGAGGATCTTGATTTCATCGACTGAAGGGCAACACCATGAAAAAGAAAGACATCGACGACTTCAAAAAACTCCTGTCAAAGAGACTCGAAGAGCTGCTGAGTCAGGCCGGTGATACGGTATCCGGTATGACCACCCCCAACGAAAACTTCCCGGATCCCACCGACCGGGCCGCGTTGGAGTCGGACCGGAATTTTATGCTCCGCATCAGAGACCGTGAACATAAGCTGATAAAAAAGATCAAGAAAGCCTTGGAGCGTATCGAAAACGGAACTTTCGGAATTTGCGAAACCTGCGGGGAGGAAATCACCGTAAAGCGTCTGAAAGCCAGGCCGGTCACCTCGCAATGTATTGAGTGCAAATCGAAAGAGGAGGCTTTAGAGAAAGCTCTTGGATTGTAAGGACCGTGTAAAGATCGACCTGCACATCCACACCAACGCCTCAGACGGGACTTTCTCTCCAGCTGACGTCATATCGACGGCCCGAAAATTGAAGCTCGGTGCGATCGCCATCACAGACCACGATACCCTGGAAGGTTCCAAAGAAGCGCAGCAACTCGGGATTCCCCCTTCCATGGGATTTCTCACCGGCGTCGAAATCAGCGCCTCCCCCCCTCCTTCGGCAACTTCTTTCACCAGCAGCCTGCACATTCTGGGCTACGGACTTGATCTTGACAATGTAGAGCTAAATCAGACGCTTGCCATTCTACAGCAGGCCAGAAAAAACCGGAACCCGGGAATATTGGCCCGGCTGCGGCAACTGGGCCTGCCCGTTGCATTGGAAGAAGTCCAACAGGTGGTCGGGGATGGCCAGATAGGCCGGCCCCACATTGCCCGGGTAATGGTGAACAAGGGGTATGTCCGCAACATCAACGACGCGTTCGATCATTATCTGAGCCACGGGAAACCGGCCTATGTGGAGAAATACCGGATTTCCTGCCGCAAGGCGATTGAGATGATTCTCGGCGCCGGAGGAGTGCCGGTTCTGGCACACCCCTACCTGTTGGATCTTCCCGACCACGACCGGCTGGAAGGGCTGGTCCGGGAGCTTGGTGAAATGGGAATGCAGGGAATCGAAGTCTACTATCCTGAACATCCGGTGGAATTCATTGCGCAATATGAACGTCTTGCCCACAAACATCACCTGCTGATGACGGGGGGCACGGATTTCCACGGCGGCCTCATACCGCAGGTTCAGATGGGTATCGGCACCGGAAACTTTCACGTCCCCTACCGGCTCTATGAAAAACTGCTGGAACGGTTGAACGTCCGGACGACCGCCACTCCCGTTTGAAGTGCCGGTGGTCATCTCTGCAGCGGTGAAACGGCTTGCAGGGGTTGCGCACAAGCGGCAGAAATTCTCGCCTCGTCTTCAGCAAGGAAAATTCCGATGAGCACGGATTCCGAAAAATTGTCCCGCAGCCTCCAATACCGGTTCAACAACATCGAGCTGATGGAAGAAGCCCTGCGGCATAGCTCTTATGTCAACGAACAGCCCGACGGGAACCTGAGGAACAACGAGCGGCTCGAGTTCCTCGGAGATGCCGTCCTCAACCTTTCCGTAGGTCACATCCTGATACACAAATACCCGGATGTCAGGGAGGGCGAGCTTTCCCGGATGCGAGCGGGCCTTGTAAACGAGTCTCAGTTGGCGGAAGTGGCCCGCCGGATCGACCTGGGTGCTTTTGTCAAACTCGGCCGGGGTGAGATGCAGACCAACGGGCCAGAAAAAAACTCCATCCTGGCCAACACCTTCGAAGCGATCATTGCCGCAGTGTATCTCGATGGTGGCTTTGAGGCCGCTTTCGAACTGGTGGCAACCCACCTCGAGCCGTTGCTGCAGCCCCAGGGGTTACAGCCGGCAAACCAGGATCACAAAAGCCGGCTTCAGGAACTGGTGCAGGTCTCCGGGCACCCGGTCCCGGTATACGAGGTGATCGGTGAAAGCGGGCCGGACCATGACAAGACCTTTTCCGTTCGACTGACCGTGCGCGACGTAACGGCGGAGGGAACCGGCAAGAGCAAAAAACTTGCCGAACAGGACGCCGCCAGCAAAGCGCTGCAGCAGATCCTCGGTGATCATCCGGAAGAAACAAACCCGTAAGGGCAACGCAATCACCCATCGATTTCATGACGCTATCGTGCGACAGGCAAAGAAGCAACTTTTCGAACGGACCGCCAACGGCCGTCACCCGGCGGCTCGCCCCGCAGACCGCGGATACCGGTTCTGACAGGCCTCTGATCATCCCCGTTTTTTTGCCGCATCTGGGCTGCCCCCATCATTGTGCTTTCTGCAACCAGCGGGCAATCACCCGGCACGATGCGGTCCTGCCTTCACCGAATCGCTTGCAGCAAATGGTGGAAACCTACTTGGCGTATTCCGGTAAACGGCGGAATTGCACACAGGTCGCTTTTTTCGGCGGCAATTTTCTGGGGTTGGATCCGGTGGTGATCCGGTCTTTGCTGTCGGTGGCCGAACGGTTCGTAACGTCCGGCGCAGTGGACGGTATCCGATTTTCAACCCGGCCGGACACCATCGATTCCAGGCGCCTGGAGCTGATCGAGCCGTTTAGTATACGGACCGTCGAACTCGGTGTTCAATCCATGCAGAATGAGGTGTTGAAACGCTCCGTTCGCGGGCACTCGGCACAGGATACGGTGACGGCCGTGCAACGACTCAAGCAGCGGCCCTATGAGATCGGACTGCAGCTCATGATTGGGCTGCCCGGGGAAAGCGAGGCCGGATGTTTTCAGTCCGCAGGGAAGGTCGCAGAGCTCCGGCCGGATATTGTGCGGCTGTATCCGGCCGTGGTCCTCGCAGGAAGCCAAATGGCCGCATGGTACAAGGCGGGGGAATATACCCCCCTGAGCTTGCCGGACGGCATAAAGCGGGTCAAACAGCTGGTACTGTTTTTCAGCCGCCAGGGGGTACGCATTGCCCGAATGGGGCTGCAGGTCACCGATTCTCAAGGGTTGGCGGATCGGATTTTGGCCGGCCCCTTCCACCCGGCTTTCGGACACCTGGTGCATTGCGAGCTTTTTTTCGACATGGCCCGGCGGCTGGTGGACTGCAGCCACGGCGACTTTTCGACCGTAACGTTCGACGTCCACCCGCGCAGCGAGTCCCGGATGAGGGGGCTGCACAACGAAAACCTGGTGCGCCTGCGCAAAGAATTCGCCGTCAGCGATCTGCAGACCCGATCCGATCCGCAGCTGCCGGTAGACGCCCTCAGACTTGCACAGACGGGCAAGATGTTGACATATGCGGATCTTCAATGTGATATCTAGGATCAATCTCGCAAATGCGTCTGGGGGGCCGTGGCGGCATTGTTCCACAAATTGAAACACTTACGTGCGAAAGTGGGCGCCTCCACACCTGGTTTTCAACTTGCAGACCGCCCCGTGCTGTAACCTGACCCTTATCCACTATTTTTGAGATAGAATCAGGTGCCCTCCACAATAGGTCTTTTTCCCGCTATCCCGGGAAACCATGACCATGCGGTTTGTTCGAGGAGCGTTTCCATGCGGCTGCGGCGCATATTGATGGTATTGTCCTTGCTGGCGGTAATTTCGGCCTCCACGGGAGGGTATCTATACTACACAACCGTGCGCAAATCCGCCTTACAGGAAGCCGAGCGGCAGGCGGCTGCCCGGTTGGGGCTCATCACGAAAACCATCTCTTTTTATCTGAGCGAGTATATCGACGTGGTCCGGGCGCTGGCCGGCATGGATGAATTGCTGGAGATGCTGGTTCGCCCCGACACCCGGGCCCAGCGCAGGGCCAACGCGGTCCTGGATCTTTTCAAGGCGTCACTGGGGGCGGACGTTTGCTATTTGATGAATTACAAGGGCAATACGATCGCTTCGAGCAACCGCAATGCACCGGATAGTTTCGTGGGCAAGAACTTTGAATTTCGACCGTACTTTCAAGAAGCCTTCCACAAGGCACCGTCCACCTATCTGGCCCTGGGTGTCACTTCCGGGAAAAGAGGGGTTTATTACAGTTACCCGATTTTCGAAAAGGGGGAAGACCTGCCGTTGGGGGTGGTGGTGATCAAGGGCTCCATCGAGCGGATCGAGAATGAGCTTTCCCTGCTGAATGGCGAGATTGTGCTGGTAACCGATCCCCGGGGCGTGGTGTTCATATCCAGCGTAAAAGAGTGGCTTTACCAGCTGGTACAGGATGTTCCTGACACCGATCGTGCGGCCATCGCCGATTCTCGTCAATTTGGAAACGGTCCCTGGGAATGGATCGGTCTGCGGAGAAAAGACAGCCGCCTTATGCAGGACCGCAACGGAATCTTGTACCGGTTTCACCAAGAGCCCATCGACCCCGAGCATTACCCGGGCTGGGAGGTGATGCACCTCCGCAGCCTGACGGCAATCTCTCAGAGCATTTCCAACCCGTTGGCCCGCATGGCCGGGCCGGTGATCCTGGTGTTGTGCGTTCTTGTGGGAACGTCGGTGTTTTTCTTATACAGCAAAGCCAGCCGGGAAATATCGAGGCGCAAAGCCTTTGAGAAGGCCCTGTCGGAAAGCGAAAAACGATACCGATCCCTGTATCACAACACGCCGGCCATGCTGCATTCCATCGATACGAGCGGCCGGTTGCTGAGCGTCAGCGATTACTGGGCCGAAGCCCTCGGTTACGAGCGCAGGGAAATTATTGGGAAAAACCTGCTCGATTTTTTCTCGGAAGAATCCCGCCGCTTTGCCCGCAACGTTGTTTTCCCGGAGTTTTTCCAAACGGGTGTGTGCAAGGATATTCCATATCAGTTTGTGAAAAAATCCGGGGAAAAAATCGATGTTTTGCTGTCGGCCATTGTCGATCGTGACCAGGACGGCAGCATCACGCGGACCCTGGCGGTTTCGATCGATGTGACCGAGCGCAAGCGCGCCGAGGAAGCGTTGAGACTCGCCAAAGAAGAGTTAAGCCGATACTCCAAAGACCTCGAACGGCAGGTGGAGATTCGCACCAGAGAGATCTCCAGCATCCTCAAGTATACTCCGGCTGTGGTCACCATCAAGGACGCAGATGGGCGCTTTTTGCTGGTCAATTCGCGTTACGAGGAGCTTTTCGGAGTAAAAAACGAAACGGTTCGGGGATTAACGGATTTTGATATTTTTCCCCACGACGTTGCCGACCGGTTCCGGGCGCAGGACCTGGAGGTGCTGAAAAAAAACCAGTCTTACCAGGTCGAAGAAATTATCCCGCAAAGCGACGGTATTCACACCTATCTGTCGGTCAAATTTCCGGTTTATGATGAGACCGGGAATCCCCGCGGGGTTTGCGGCATCGCCACCGACATCACGCAGGTGAAGAAAGTCCAGGATCAGCTGCGCAGGCTTTCCGGGAATATCATGACCAATCAGGAGAAAGAGCGGTCGGTCATCGCTCGCGAACTGCACGACGAGCTTGGGCAGGTCCTCACGGCCCTTCGCATGGAGGCCGTCTGGCTTCAGGATCGTTTGAAGGAAATCGACACGAAGGGCGCCGATCGCGCCCGGGCGATGTGCCTTTTAATTGACAAGACCATCGATAATGTGCGGAGCCTGGCATTTCGACTGCGACCGGGTGTCCTCGATGACCTGGGACTGGTGGATGCCCTGGAGCTGTATGCGACCGATTTTGAAAAAAGAACCGGCATCACCTGTTTGTTCGATCACCGCGATGTGCCGGCTACCGACGACACGATTGCCACAGCCGCCTATCGAATCGCGCAGGAAGCGTTAACCAACGTGGCCAGGCACGCCGAAGCGGGCCACGTCAAGGTTCAACTGGCTGGGGAAAACCGATCCCTGACGCTCGTGGTGACCGACGATGGCAGGGGTTTTAATGCAGAAGAGCTTGGTGAGTCGGAAGGGCTGGGACTGGCCGGTATGCGCGAACGCGCCATGCTGGCCGGGGGTATGTTGGATATCCAATCAGGTACCGGCAAGGGCACGCGCATTCGATTTCAGGTCAAACTGGAAGCCGTATCCGTTGCTGTGCCCAAAGAGGCTGTCGTATGATCAAGGTGCTACTGGCCGATGATCACAGCATCGTGCGGGCCGGCCTGGGACGCATTGTCGAGGAAAGCGGTGACATGGTCGTGGTCGCCGAGGCCGCGGACGGTCGGGAGGCCATCCGGAAGGCCGAAGAGAGCCGGCCGGACGTGGCCGTTATCGACATATCGATGCCCGGACTGGACGGCCTGGAGGTGATCAGTCGCCTCAACAGCCGTTATCCGGATCTTCCGGTTCTGGTTTTGACCATGCACGAAGAGGGCCAGTACGTGGTACGCGCGGTGGAAGCCGGCGCCATGGGATACGTCACCAAGCAGTCCGCTCCGGAACAGCTGGTGACCGCCATCCGAAAGGTGCTGGAGGGCAGCCGCTACCTTACCGACGAAGCCGCCGAAGCCCTGGCGTTGCGGGTGGCCAAAGGAGGCAAGGGCCAATCTCTTCTCGACTCTCTTTCCATGCGGGAAATGCAGGTGCTGCGGCGGCTGGCAATGGGAAATACCAACCGGGAAATTGCCGAGGCCTATGGCATCAGCGTAAAAACGGTCGACACCTACCGATCGCGGCTGCTCAAAAAACTCAATTTGCGCAACAATGCCGAACTGTCGCGCTTTGCCATCCAAAACCGCCTGATCGAGCCCTAGCACGCTTGGGCCTGTCAGAATTATTCTTACATTAGAATCAGAAATTGCCCAATTGACAACCAATAGTCTCGCTGATAGGGAATAGTGATGCGCAGCAGGTTACGTGCGGCGGAGTCTGCGAAAGGCACTGCCAAAGAATCCGACCGACCGGCGACGCGCGAGATATATTTTCTACCGGATTCATATTCCGGGCGGCGGAGGCGAGAAGCACGACGTCTCGCGCTTGCCGCCAAAATTATTTCAAAGGAGGAGCGTGATGAACAAAGGTTTATTTAGAGTAACGGTGGCAGTTTGTGCAATTCTGGCAGTCGGCCTGATTTTCTCGGTCGACGTGTCTGCCAAGACCAGGGTCATTTTCGGCGGCGGTCCGGCCGGCGGGACTTTCCAGGTAGTGGCCAACGGCGTTCAGGTTTACGGCCCGGTAAAAGCCATGAAGGATTTTACCGTACGGGCCCAGTCCTCGGCCGGTTCGGTGGAAAACCTGCGCAAGATCGAAACCGGCAGGATGCACATGGGGGTGGTCTATTCCGGTCACGTGTGGCTCGGCCGGGAAGGCAAGATGAAAAACGACCCCAAGAAGTACACCAAGGTAATGGCCGTTTCCTACCTGTACGGTGCGCCGGCGCAACTGGTGGTCCGCGCGGGATCGGGGATCAAAAGCACCAAGGACCTGGTGGGCAAGAAAGTCGGTGTGGGCAACGCCGGATCCGGTGCGTTTGCCAACTGCGAGTTGTTCTTCACCCACATGGGCGTCTGGGATAAGATCGAACGCAACGCCATGGGGTACAACGATGCCGCCCAGGCCTTCGGCAACCGCCAGCTGGATGCTTTCTGGCTTTTCACGGCCTTCCCCAGCGGAGCGGTGATCATGGCCGCCCAGACCAATGATATCGAGCTGGTCAACCTGGGAAAAGATGCCGAAGAGTCCCAGTTTTTCAAAAATTACCCCTATTTTGCCAAGCTGTCTGTTCCGGCCGGCACCTACAAAGGCGTTGATTACGAAGCCCCGTCTTTTCAGGATTCCGCCCTGTGGGTGGCCACTGCCGATCTTGATCCTGAGATCGTATACCAGCTGCTTTCGGCGATCTACAGCCCCGAAGGCCTCAAGCACATGGTAGGCCAGAAAAAGACCTTTAAAGAGATGCAAGTTACAGACGGCATCAAGGGAATCGTCACCCCCCTGCACCCCGGAGCGGCCAAGTTCTGGAAGGAAAAGGGCATAATGTAACCCATCATGATCTGCCGGGATGACATCGGAGCGTCGTCCCGGCAGATATCTCCACTTGTTATCCTTCAAAGGGCAGGTGCCAAGGTGTATGACAAACTAAACAAGTTCGAAAAAATCCTGTTCGACGCCCTTGCGGTCATTCTGGTGGTATTTTACACTTACGCTGCCGTTATCCGGCCGGCCTCCACCCAGTACCACCGAGGAATTTACATCATCATCACCTACGTGCTCGTATTTTTGCTGTATAAGTCGAAGCACTTCCTGTTGCGGGTCTGCGACTACATCCTGATACTGCTCTCCATTTTTTCCATCGGATACTGGATCGTCAACTTCGAGGCCATCAACTACCGCACCGGGGCGGAAACGCCCTTTGATATGTTCGTGGCGATGATCGGGGTGCTGATCGGCGTGGAACTGGCCAGAAGGGTGGTGGGCAATGTGTTCGTGATCCTGGGCGCATTGATGCTTTTGTACGGCGTATTCGGATACAAGATGCCCGATTTGGTCGCCCATGCCGGTGCTCCGTTCAACGAGCTGTGCACCAGCATTTTTTACAAAAGCGACGGTGTCTTCGGCATCATGGCCAATGTGCTGGCCACCTATGTGATTTTGTTTGTTTTGTTCGGCGCCTATTTAGAAAAATGCGGGGCCCAGAAGTTTTTCATCAATTTCCCCCTGGCCGCGGTCGGGCATAAAGTCGGTGGCCCGGCCAAAGTGGCAGTGATCGCCTCCGGTCTGTTCGGCTCGATTTCCGGCAGCGCCATTGCCAACACCGTCTCCACCGGCACCTTTACCATCCCGATGATGAAAAAGGCCGGTTTCAGGCCTCACATCGCCGGTGCCATCGAGCCGGCGGCCTCCATCGGTGGGATGTTCATGCCGCCGATCATGGGTGCCGGCGGGTTTATCATGGCGGAGATGACCGGCGTTCCCTACTCCAGGATCATGCTGGTGGCCGTCTTTCCGGCGTTGATGTATTTTTTCAGCGTTTTCGTCATGGTGCATTACGAGGCCAAGATTCACAACGTGGTCGGTGAGAAGTACAAATACAGCGCCATGGAAATTCTGAAGTCCGAGTGGTACTACATCCTGCCGCTGGTCGTGATCACCATCTTTATGCTGACCGGATTTTCGCCGGCCTATTCGGCCATTCTCGGGCTGGTGGCCTGCCTGTTCATCAGTTGGGTCAATCCCGAAAAAAGAATGGACCTGACCATGGCGGTGGTGGTGACGACGGTATTTCTGGGCAACCTGATCAACATGGTGTTCGACACTCACATCTCCGATTACTATTCCGCCATTCCCGGCATTCTGATAGCGGTCCTTCTCTATGTGCGCTTCAAGGGAAACAACAAAAAAACCCTGACCCGCTTCGTGGTTGCGGCGCGGGAGGGAACAGAAAACAGCCTGAAGATCGGCGCCACGGTGGGCGTGATCGGGATCATCATCGGCACGCTGACTTACAGCGGACTGGTGCTGACCTTTGCCGACATCGTGATCGAGCTGGCCAGCGGAGCGGTGTTTGGCGGCGTCGACTTCCGGTTGGTGGCGACCATTTTCCTGATCGCTTTTGCTTCCCTGATATTGGGGATGGGGGTTCCCGTGACCGCGGCCTACCTGATCACGGCCGTTGTTGCCGTACCGGCCCTGACCCACCTGGGGGTCAACGAGATCGCGGCCCACATGATCGTCTACTGGCTCTCCCAGGACTCCAATATCACACCGCCGGTGTGCATTGCCGCTTTTGCCGGGGCGACCATCGCCAAGGCCAATATGTGGCGCACCGCCTTTGCGTCCTTTAAATTTGCCAAGTACCTTTATATGGGGCCCTTCCTGTTCGGGTATGTGCCGGGGTTTTCCCTGGACGGTTCGCCCATGGATATCGTAAAGGCCTTCGGGTTGATCTTCATCGGCACATATTTGTACGCCTATCTGCTGAGCGGCTATTGGGTGCAGGTGATTGGCAGAATGTTTAAGAAAAGTGCCGCACCGGCCAGCTGATCGCAAACACGCAACCCTGCAAAGGATCAGATCATGGACCTTCCAGCTGTTGAAGTCAAAAAGATCCTGTACGCCACCGATTTGTCGGAGCATGCCCTCCGGGCATTTGCCTATGCCGTCAGCCTGGCCAATCTGTACGGAGCCGGGCTGACGATTCTGCACGTTATCGCCGAAGATCCGGACTTGGACGAGCGGATCATCGGACATGTCAGTGCCGACACCTGGGAAATGATCAAACAGCGTCATTTCGAGGAAGCCCAGGAGGCGCTGATCGGAAAAAAAGGCAGCGGCAGGGCCATTAAAGATGTTCTGGATACCTTCTGCGAGCAGGCCCAGAGCAAAGGCTGCAGCTTTGATACGGATGAAGTTTTGGTGCTGCGCGGCAATCCATCGGAACAAATCCTGGAAACACTGGCGGAGAAGGGCTGCGACCTGGTGGTCATGGGCAGCCACGGCTACAGCGCCCTGAAGGATGCCCTGATGGGCGGTACATCCCGGCGGGTGGTTCGCTACAGCAAGGTGCCGGTCGTGATTGTCCCGCTGCCCTCAGACTAATACCACGGAGAAAGACCCGCCTCGGGCCTCATAGCCGGGTTGCGTTTCGAATCGACAGGCTTGCCTGCGTTCTGCTTCCGATTCCATCCATGCCCGGATTTCAAACCGCAACGCGAATCCTTCTGACCGGTTTGACGGGTTATCCTGTTACCAGTGTTCTGTGTATCCTGCTGTCCGTGCCGGACTATCCGCCCGCACCTTTCTCTCGAACCGAATACAACCCCCTTCAAACCGGTTTCATTTCTGACAGTTTCCCTTCCGAGACGTGCAGAGCGGTTTTGCGGGCTTTGATCGCTCGAATTACCGCTTGACCCCGATTTTCCTTTTGTGGACCGTTTGTCGCGTTGGCTTGGCTTCCAGCCAATTATCGTCAATCGCCTTTTGACCCCCTGATGCTCAACCCGCTGTTTTGATTGTCGATCAGATTTCGTGAAACTGCTTGACATCGGTATCGCATTTCGTTTTTAATGGAGATTACGGGATATTGCTCATATCAAGCAAGAATGATCGCGGACCTGAAGGGCTGGTCTGCTGGCAATCGGCTGGTGTGCAAACCGCCGCTTGCCGACACCGTGCTTACAATGACTGCCATGTGGCCAACAAATCGAGGATACAGGGGAGGAGTCGTAAATGGAGCTTACCGACATTGCCACTTTGGAAGAATGGATGCAATTGGAAAAGGATTTATTCGATCGATTCCAGATGAACTGCACGGTTTACAGCTCATCTGGTGTGGGTGTTACCGGCAAGCCGCATTGGTGCAACCATTTGTGCCCGAAAATAAAAGGAAACCAGGACGCTCTTTCAGCGATCTGTGCACCGGGAAACCAGAATTTCATGGCTCAGGCCGAGCACACGAAAAAGCCCGTAATCGGTGAATGTGATGCCGGACTTGTGAAAATCGCCGTTCCGGTCTTTGTTAACGGAGAGTTTCTGGGTACCGCCGGCGGTTGCGGGCGGCTTCCGGAAGGCGGAGAGGTCGAAACCTTCATCATCGAGAAAACGCTGGGCCTGAAAAAATCGGAGATCAAAGATCTTTATGATGGGTTGGACCCGATGACAAAAGAGCAGGCCGAAAACATGGCGGGCTATATCGAAACGAGAATTTCGCAACTGCTGACCAAAACCGCCGACGCATCTCATTAATCCAGGCCGCCCGCTTTGGAAAACATGGCGGTGTCATAGCAGGAAAGCACGGGTATCGATGGGCGCAATTACCCCCGCCCTTCATGACCCCCTCGGGGTAACGGCTGTGGTCTGATCGACCAAGGGGATCGCAGAACTGCAAGGGCCCGTCTCTGGGGTACGCGTCAAAACCCGTTCGCAAAGAGAATAAAAAATCTGCGGTAAGTGCGCGGCCGGGATGCACGAAATCGTTGTACCGGTGGTTTACATCCAGGAAATAGATGGACTTGTCCGGGGGAGCGACCGCTGCTACATGTCCATTTTAAAGAATTGTTCCGGTTCAGTAAACGTCTCCGGTGCAGGAGTCGTTTCGGTCGGAACGGTGCCCTCCTTGAAACACTCGAAGATGGTTTCTTTTGATTCCGGTATGGGCAGCAATCCGGTTTCGGCATCGATCTGCGTAAACACCACCCCTTCGGGTACCTGAAACACGCGAACCGGTGTACCCTCGAGCACCCGCTTCATGAAACCGACCCATATGGGACTGGCGGCGCGTGATCCGGTTTCGTGCTGGCCTAATGAAGCTTCCTCATCGAAACCGACCCAGACACCGGTTGTGAGGCGCGGCGTGTACCCTAAAAACCAGGCATCATAGAGATCGTTCGTGGTTCCGGTTTTTCCCGCAACCGGTCGCTTGAGGGCCTTTGCCCGCCAACCGGTACCGTTTTGCACAACCCCCTCCAGCAGACTGGTCATCAGAAAGGCCGTGCTCTTTTCAATCACCTTCTCTTTCCCCGGGATGAACTCTTCGAGGACATTGCCGTTGCGGTCGACGATCTTGGTTACAAAGGAGGGCTCGACCAGAAAGCCGTAGTTGTTAAAAACCGCGTATGCATTGACCAGCTCCAGCAACGAAACGCCGGATGAACCTAAAGCAAGGGACAGATCCCGATCGAGATGAGAGGTGATTCCCAGCTTGTGTGCGTAGTCGATAGTGTAGTCGATGCCGATATCCTGCAATATCTTGATGGTGACGACGTTGCGCGATTTCCCCAGTGCAACGCGCAGCAGGGTCGGGCCGTAAAACTTTTCTCCATAGTTTTTCGGCTTCCACTTCAAATCCTGCTCTTCATCCAGAAATACGATGGGAGAGTCGATGATCACGGTGGCCGGGGTATAGCCCATGTCCAGTGCGGCGGCATACACGATGGGTTTAAATGCCGAGCCGGGCTGCCTTCTGGATTGAACGGCCCGGTTGAATTGACTCTCCTTGAAATCTCGTCCCCCGACCATGACCTTGACGTGGCCGGTTTCAGCTTCAATACACAGCAGTGCTCCCTGCACCAGCGGTTGTTGTTCGAGTGCCAGGGACCAGAGGTCCGAGTTCTCCAGCTTCTTTTTCAGTCGGACCGAAATGACGTCACCGACACGCAGGGCCTGTCCGGGGCGATTGAGCATGTGTTCGCGATAGGGAACCTCCGGATCCGGCTGACGGGCCCAATCCATGTCTTCCAGCGCGATCACACCCTGGGCGCCGCCCATGCGCACCGACACGTTCAGGTCCTTGTTGTTGACCTTGACAACGATGCCTTCAACGATGCTGCCGGGTTCCAGCGGAAGGTCCTGCTGCTTTTCTTCGAGTTCACGGGCAACGATTTCGAATTGCTCCGGCTGCAGGTGGCGCAATGGGCCCCGGTATCCCTGGCGCTTGTCGAGAGCCAACAGCCCGATATTGAGCTCTTCGCGGGCGATCCGCTGCATGTCGACGTTGACGGCCGTGTATACCTGCAACCCCTCTTTTAATAACGTGTCGGCCCCGTATTTGGTTTCAATGTACTGTCGAACGAACTCGGTGTAAAACGGCACCTCCTCGCTGTACCAGTTGCGGCGGGGCTGTATCTGCAGTTCGGTGTTGATGGCTTCGGTTGCCTGGATGTTGGTAATATAGCCTTCCTCCACCATGCGATTCAGCACATATATCTGACGCTGCTTAGCCCTCTCGGGATAGCGGAAAGGCGAATACCGGCTGGGTGCCTGGGGCAGGCCGGCCAGCATGGCACATTCGGCCAGATTCAGGTCCCGGGCGGATTTGTCGAAGTAATTTTCCGCTGCGGCCTCCACTCCGTAAGCGCCGTGACCCAGATAAATCTGATTGAGGTACAGATACAGGATCTCTTCCTTGTTGAATGCCTTGTCGATCCGATAGGCGAGGATGGCCTCCCTGATTTTGCGCGTATAGCTTTTCTCCGGGGTCAGCAGAAAGGACTTGGTTACCTGCTGGGTGATCGTGCTGCCGCCCTGCACGATCGTGCCGGCCTCGAGGTTTTTGAAAAAGGCCCGAACGATGCTGATCAAGTCGATACCGCGGTGCTTGTAGAACCGGGCGTCTTCAGCGGCCACGAACGATTCCACCAGCATCTCCGGGATGTCGGCCAGCGATACGACCTTGCGTCTTTCCTTGTAGAATTCGGCGATCTTGCGATTGTCGTCCGAAAACACCGTGGTGATGACCGGGGGATGGTAATTTTTCAGCGTGGAAATCTTGGGCAGATCCCGACTCAGAAAATAATACACGCCGAAGGCCGTCAGGGTGCCGGAAACGATAAAAATCAACACGGACCAGAGAAGCGTCTTGAGCACAAATGTTCCGATACGCCCCCCTGTGCGGCGGGTGCGTTTTTGACGTATTTCAGCAGAGCTTTTTGGTTTTGCCATGGGAACCACATCCCACAGATTGATCACATTGTCATGATCTGGATTGGATGATCCTGATGCCGGTTTTTGAATGGTGTGGGGCCGGAATCGATGTGACCATGTTTTCCGCTTTCTACCAGATTTTCTCGACTCAGGCAAGCGGTGGACCGTTGGACAAAAAACAATTTGACTTTGCCGGAACTTGCCGGTAGTCATCATAGTTTATCAAAAATACGATCCTGGAGCAAAGCCGATTTACGCTGTTTTTAAGAATATTCCGACAGGCTTTGGTTCGGTGGGTGGAGGAGTGACCTATGGTCCGGCTCGACTTCGAAAAATCAGGGGGAATGATCCCGGCAGTAGCCCAGGACTATCAGACCGGAGAAGTCCTCATGCTCGCCTATATGAATCAGGAGGCATGGGAAACGACGCTGAAATCCGGTTTTGCGACGTATTTTAGCCGCAGTCGGCGCAAACTGTGGATAAAAGGTGACACTTCCGGCCATCGCCAGATCATCAAGGAGATTCGTGTCGACTGTGACGATGACACCGTGCTGTTGAAGGTCGAACAAATCGGGGGAGCCGCGTGCCATACCGGCCATAGAAGCTGTTTTTTCAAGCAGGTGACGGCAGATCGGACAACGGAGATCATCGGTGAACCGATATTCAACCCCGAGGAGGTTTATAAAAAATGAAGGATCGCCTGAAACTCGGCATTCCAAAGGGAAGCCTGCAAATGGCCACCATCGCGCTGTTCAAGCGTTCCGGCTGGCGCATCAATGTCAACGACCGAAGCTATTTTCCGGAAATCAACGACGATTCGATCGAGTGCGCCATATGCAGGGCGCAGGAAATGTCCCGATACGTTGAAAACGGAACCCTCGATGCCGGCTTGACCGGCAAGGACTGGATCGCGGAAAATGAATCGGACATCCATGTAGTTGCGGACCTCGTCTACTCGAAAGTCAGCGCGCGCCCCGCACGCTGGGTCGTAGCGGTTCCGTACGAATCAGAGGTTCGGAAAATCGAAGAGCTGGCAGGGAAAAAAATCGCAACCGAGCTCACCCGATTTACCCGGCGGTATTTTAGCGATCGCAATATCCCGGTGAAGGTCGAGTTTTCATGGGGTGCGACCGAAGCCAAAGTGGTCTCGGGTTTGGCCGATGCCATCGTTGAAGTCACCGAAACCGGCAGCACTATCAAGGCGCACGGCTTGCGCATCATCCACGAGCTCATGCAAACCAACACGCAGCTGATCGTCAATCACAAGACCTGGGAGAACCGGAAAAAGCGGAAAAAAGTGGAGCAGGTCGCCCTTTTGCTGCAAGGAGCGCTGCGAGGAGAAAAGCTGGTTGGGTTGAAAATGAACGTGCCGGAAAATATGATGCCGACGGTCGTAGGGTTGCTTCCCAGCTTGAACGCGCCGACAGTTGCCCATCTGTACAACTCCGACTGGTTTTCGGTGGAAAGCGTTGTGGATGCCGGCACCGTCAGGGACCTGATCCCCAGGCTGTTGCGTGCTGGAGCCGAGGGGATTATCGAGTATCCCCTGAACAAAGTCGTATAGGAGCAGACGAGGATGGGTGCGCCATGAATAACCGCGAGGTTTCCGAAAGAACCGGATCGATCACATCCTTCATCGTGATGGATGTGCTCGAGAAAGCCCATGAAATGGAGCGCCTGGGGGTTGACGTGATCCACCTGGAAGTGGGTGAGCCTGATTTTGACACCCCGGCATGCGTCAAATCAGCCGCCTGCCGGGCGCTCGAAGAAGGGCAGACCCATTACACCCACAGCCTGGGTTTGCTGGAGCTCAGAGAGGCCATCTGCGCCTATTATCAGGATCGGTACCGGGTTTTTGTCGAACCGGACTGCATCCTGGTCACCGCCGGCACCTCACCGGCTATGCTGCTGCTGTTTTCGGTTCTGCTAAACCGGGGAGATCAGGTCATCCTGTCGGATCCGCACTATGCCTGTTATCCGAATTTTATCCGATATCTCGAGGCAGATATCGTCACCGTCCCGGTATACGAAGAAGACGGTTTTCAATATCGGCCGGAGGCCATCGTGGAGAAAATCAGCGACCGGACCAAGGCCATCTTCATCAACTCGCCCTCCAATCCGACCGGAAATCTGCTTTCGGCGAAGCGAATGAAAAAAATAGCCGGGATGCAACCCTGGGTTGTCTCCGATGAGATTTACCATGGCCTGGTTTACGAGGGTACGGAGCATTCCATTCTCGAGTTTACCGATCGGGCGTTCGTGCTCAACGGATTTTCAAAACTGTTCGCCATGACCGGTTTGCGCCTCGGTTACGTTATCGTTCCCCGGGCTTTCATCCGACCCATGCAGAAATTGCATCAGAATTTCTTCATTTCCGCCAATTCAATGGTGCAACGCGCCGGCATTGCAGCGCTGACCGAAGCCGACGCCGATGTGGCCCGTATGAAAGAGACCTACGACAGGCGACGCCGGTTTATGATTCGCCGCCTCCGGGAGCTGGGTTTCGGAATCACGGTCGAGCCGACCGGTGCGTTTTATGTGTTTGCCAATGCAAAGCACCTCTCTACCGACTCTTACGCACTGGCCTTTGACATTCTCGCGAAGGCCCATGTCGGGGTTGCGCCGGGAATCGATTTTGGTGACAATGGCGAGGGCTACCTGCGGTTTTCATATGCCAATTCGATGGAAAACATCGAAAAGGGAATGCGCCGCCTGGAACAATATCTGCAAAATCGATAGGGTGTTTGCGCCTGCCTGCGGTTCCAACTATTGATCCCGGGTATGGCCAAAGGACCTGCACCCTTGATGCCAGCACCCGGCAGCCGGTATTCCGCAATGCTGATCAAGTCCGCCGATTTTATCAAAAGCGCTGTCAAGCCCTCCCAGTACCCCTCGGGCGGCATGCCGGAAATCGCTTTCATCGGCCGTTCCAACGTGGGGAAATCCTCTCTGATCAACACCCTGGTGAACCGCAAAAGGCTGGCCCGCACCAGTTCCACTCCCGGCCGCACACAGCTGATCAATTTCTTTTTGATCAACGAAATGGTTACGTTTGTCGATCTGCCCGGGTATGGATACGCAAAGGTGCCGGAATCGGTGAGGAAAAAGTGGGGCCCGATGATCGAAACTTACCTGGCCGGGCGGCCGAACCTGAAAGGGGTCGTCATGATCCTGGACATCCGCCGCACACCGGGGCCCGGGGAATCTGTTCTCACCGACTGGCTGACACATTACCGCATTTCTTCTATAACGGTGTTGACCAAGGCCGATAAACTGTCGCGGTCTAAGCAGCAAGCCCGAAAAAAGCAAATTGCGGACGATCTGTCGATTCCCGAGGAGAACTTGATCCTATTTTCCGCCAAAACGCGATTGGGCCGTGAGAAGGTGTGGCAGGCGATGCAGCGGTTGCTGGAACCACCAACCGGGGAACAGTCGGAAAAATGAAATTCGGAGCTGCGATACCAATAATTCGGGCTTTGATCCTGCAGCCCGTTTCGATTGCCCGCGAACTGTCTGACCGGATACGGTAGATCAATGCACGAGTATTCCGACGATAGCGATTTTAAATCCGGTTTTGTGGCCATCATCGGAGCACCCAATGTGGGCAAATCCACTTTGTTGAACCGGATGCTGGGCGAAAAGATTTCCATTACTTCAAAGAAACCCCAGACCACCCGAAACCGGGTTCTGGGGGTTCTGCACCGACCGGCTGCCCAGATGATTTTCCTGGATACCCCGGGCGTCCATCAGTCGAGGAAGCCGCTGAACGTCCGCATCGTGGAAACCGCTCTAACCGCAATGGGCGACGCAGATCTGCTGCTGATACTGGTCGATGTTGCCACACCGGATCCGGTTTCGGAAGGATGGATGGTCGAGAAACTCAAAAAAAGCCGCAAACCGGTGATTCTGGCGCTCAACAAGATCGATCTGATTAAAAAGGAGGATCTGCTGAGATTCATCGAGTGCTGGAAAGGGCTTTATCCTTTCGAGGCGATTGTGCCCATTTCGGCAACCAAAGGCACCCAGTTGGATGTGCTGACCGCGGCTATGGAAAAACATCTGCCCACCGGGCCGCCGTATTTTCCGTCGGACACCCTGACGGATCTCCCGGAGCGCTTCATTGCGGCCGAAATGATCCGGGAGAAGGTATTCCGGCTGACCGGTGAGGAAATTCCCTATTCCGCCGCAGTTACGGTGGACAGCTTCAAAGAGGAACAAGACGGGGCGCTGATCCGCATTCACGCCACCATCCACCTGGAGCGGGAATCACAGAAAGGCATCGTCATCGGTCGCAATGGCAGCAAGATCAAGCAGATCGGCAGCGCGGCCCGGGAGGATATTCAGCGATTTCTTGCAGCGAAAGTGTTTCTGCAGCTGTTTGTGCGGATTCAGAAAAATTGGAGCAAAGATACGAAGGCAATTCGAAAACTGGGATACTGACGGCAGATGGTTTTATCCTTTCATCCCATGTTCCTGGCAGACAAAAACATGATCTGTGCAGGTCGCCTGCCGGGCGATGAGGAGCGCACGGCCATTCAGGCCGCGGACGCAACCATCCTGCCCCAGGGTTGCCGGCGCGAGCTTTTTGAAATGGCCCGCCGACACTGCCCGCGGGTGTTTCCGAATTATGCGGCACGGTTCGACTATCCGGGAAAAACCGGACAGATCCGCCTGTTTCGGAACACCGGCGTACGATATCCTGCATCCGAAATCTATAACAGTTCGGACCAATTCGCAGACCGCCATCGGCATCGGCCTGCAGATCTGCCGTATCCGTATCCGTTCGTGGTGAAATTCGATTGGGGAGGGGAAGGGAAAACCGTATTCCTGGTGGACTCCGGCGAGCAGTTGGAAGCGGTGCTGGCGAAGGCGTCCGATTTCGAGCGAACCGGGTTGAGCGGTTTTATCCTGCAGGAGTTCATTGCGTGCGGTAGCCGGGTGCTGCGGGTAGTGCTGGTCGGCGCCAGGGCGGTTTCCTACTGGCGCATCGGGACTCAGGACGGTAACAGCTGTGTCAGCGTGGCCACCGGTGCGCGAATCGATGCCGACACCGACCCCGATCTTCAGCGCAGAGCCGTCGATGCCGTCAGGCGATTTTCGCAGAAAGCGCAGATCAACCTGGCCGGTTTTGATCTGCTCTACTCTGTCCGCAGCGGGGACAAGGAGCCGTATTTTTTGGAGATCAACTATTTCTTCGGGCGTCGCGGGCTGGGCGGTTCGCAGCGCTATTACGAGCTGTTAAACGAGGAAATATGCCGCTGGCTGCACCGGCACGGGCTGCCGCTGCATTCGTGCAGGGACCGGAATTGAGCAAAAAACGGCAACAGCCCCCGGCGGGTTTTTACAGCAAGACCCGCCGATCCGGTTGCTGCGCAAAAACCAGAGCACGGACATCCGATTGATGAACATAGAGAGCAACATCCTCAAACAGGTTCAGGTAAACATTCCATTTTCCATGCTGTGGGATCGCTATGCCGACAGGTTTCTGCAATCCTGTGTAAATCCGGAAGTCGGAATCGATGCGGCTTCCATGGACCGGTTTTCCCGAGCTGAATTTTCCGAAATGGCGGGCCGGCTGCTGCAGCGCGGCCTGACGATTACGGTACACGGGCCATTTTTCGACATGTGCCCGGGATCCCTGGATCCCCAGGTTCGAGCCGTGACGCGCAATAGATTTGAGCAGTTGCTCGAATTGGTTCCGCTTTTCGAACCGAAAACCGTCGTGCTGCATGCCGGCTATGATTGGAAACGCTACGGATATGTGCGGGATGCCTGGTTGGAGAACAGTGTGCAGACATGGAGTTGGGTGGCCGAACGGGTGACCGGGCTGGGCAGTCGTCTGATGCTGGAAAACGTCTATGAAAGCCGACCGGAGGAGATCCGCCCCCTTTTTGAGCAGTTAGCCGGGCAGGGTGTCGGGCTCTGTCTCGACACGGGACATTTGACCGCTTTCGGCAACGCCACTGCCGTCGAGTGGCTCGATGCCATGGCCGAGCATCTGGGGCAGCTGCATTTGCACGACAACCACGGAGAAGACGACCAGCACCTGGCCCTGGGAACCGGCGGCATCGATTTCCCCGCGCTGTTCGGACGGCTGGCGGTTCTTTGCCCGACCCCGCCGGTGATAACCCTGGAGCCCCACCAAGAAGATGCCCTGGAGCCGAGCCTGTCTTTTCTCGAAAAAATATGGCCTTGGTAACCGATGCGCAGACCGAATGCGAAAGGGGTTTCCTGAAATCGAAGTGGCCAATTGCATTCAGAAAGTTCGACCACGTATGTGGTAAAACCTGATGTCGGTTCTCAGAGAAATAGAGCAGGAACTCGGCCGGCTGACCGATCCGCAAAGGGCGGCCCACCTGCAGCGTTTTTTCAAAACCGGACCCGGCGAGTATGCGGAAGGAGATCGTTTCCGCGGCATCCGTGTACCGGTGCTGCGCAAACTGGTCAACCGCTACGAGCACGTTAAACTGGCGGATGCCGCAGCTCTGCTCGAGTCACGCTACCACGAGGACCGCCTGCTGGCCCTGCTGATGTTCGTGCGAATGACTGCCGCTGGAGACCGTGAAACCAGAGAGGACATTTACCGTCTGTATCTGAAGAAAACAGCGTTTATCAACAACTGGGACCTGGTGGACACATCGGCGGAGCACATCATCGGAGCGCACCTGGACGGAAAAAGCAAGACTCCGCTGAATCGCCTGGCCCGGTCCGAATGCCTTTGGGAGCGGCGGATGGCCGTAATGGCTACCTTTTACGACATCAAGCGCGGTCGATTCCAGCAAATCCTGCGACTGGCTGAAATGTTGATCGATGACCCGCACGATTTAATTCACAAGGCGGTGGGCTGGATGCTGCGGGAGGTGGGCAAAAGAGACCTTCGGGCGGCGGAGGGTTTTCTGCGGGAGCACTGCCGCCGGATGCCGCGCACGATGTTGCGATATGCCATTGAGCGGTTTCCGGAGACGAAACGGCAGGCCTATCTGTCGGGCAGTGCGGAATATGGCAAAATGAAGTGTACGCAGGGCCCGTCCGGAGCAACCGGTTTAACAGGATGACGGGTAGCGGGCGGCAAGCCGGTCGAAGTCTGCCTCGGAAAATATCTGGGCAAACCGCCTGCCACCAGTGCTCCTTTGTTTGTAAAGCGTCAGGCAGTCCTTGACGATATTCAGTACCTGTTTTTCCGTGTAGATCCCGGGCAGTTCCCTGGCCAGCTGTGGATGGCGTCCGAGTTTACCGCCGAGCTGTACCCGGAATCCCCGGCAGCCGGTCTCCAGGCTGCCGGTGGGGCACACCGCCATGCACTGACCGCATGCAAGGCAACGCTCATAGTCGATCTGCGGTCCCATGCCCTCGGTTTTCAGCTCAATGGCCGCTTCTTTGCACGCGTCGATGCAGGCCTCACATTCGGTGCACTGCTGGTCCGTCACCCCCGGAACCGCTGCACCGATGATACCGATATCCTTGATCTGTGGCTGAGAGCAGGCATTGGGGCAGTCAGCCAGAGTCACCCTGAATTCATGGTGAAACTTCAGATCTCCATTTACCGATTGTTGCAGAAAACCGAGCAGGCCTTCCTCCTTGAGCAACCGTTCGATGTTTTCCAGCAGCCGGTCGGCGGGATTGGCACGGTTGGGGCAGCCGTTGGGGCCAAAACAGATGTCGATCTGGTATCCTTTCACCTCCGACTTCATGCTTCGCAGGTATTTCTGTTGGGTCGCTCTCACTTCCGCCAGAGACACCACCTTTTTGCCGGCTTCCTGCGCCTCTTTCTCCACCCGGGCGCGTACTTTCTTGCGAACAAAGAACGGGATTTTTTTTACCGCCGCTTCTGCTTCCGAAGTCCATTGCATATGTAACGGTCCTTACGATGTGCTCTATATTTTTCGACCATCGGGATTCTCGACAGGCTGTCTGCATCCCGACCGCCTTACAACCGGGAACCCAGGTGGTCGAACCTGGCCGTTGTCCATGAATGTAACAACGGTTGCCGGTCGGAGGAATTGACCTAAGCTAAATTGCCGTTACCGGACAACAATCAGTTCACCGCAGCGGTGCTGTTGGGCGACGTGCAATTGCGTTTGGCTGCCGATCAGCGCCGGTGCGATGCTGCGCAGGGCCTCCTCCGGAGTGTTGTTGGTTTCACTCAGGTGGGCCAGTATCACATGCTGGAGGCGGTCGTGCAGTATGTCGCTGAGCAGTGTGCTCGAGTCGTTGTTGGAAAGGTGTCCGATACGGCTGCGGATGCGCTGTTTCAGGGGCCACGGATAGGGTCCGTTCAGCAGCATGTCATCGTCGTGATTGGCCTCCAGAATCAGGGCGTGGCATCCTTTCAGGTGCTCCCGGACCATCGATGTGACGACTCCCAGGTCGGTTACGATCCCCAGTTTCAACCCGTTGCTTCGGATGGTGAACCCGGCCGGATCTTCGGCATCGTGTGACAGGGAAATCGGGTGAATGTCGAGCCCGGCAATTTGGAAGGCCTCCCCGCACTCAAAATAGACCGTATCTGCCACCTTGCCGAGCCGGTAAGCGGCTTCGGCGGTTTTCCGGGAGATGTAAACCGGCAAACGATACCGGCGGGAAAGCACGCCGACTCCCTGGACATGATCTGCATGTTCATGGGACAAAACCAGTGCGCAAAGGTCTTCGGCATGCAGGCCGCGGGACTGCAGTCTCCGTTCGATTTCCCTGCCGGACAGGCCGGCATCTACCAGGATGGCTGCCTGTCCGTCGGATACGTAGATGGCGTTTCCCTTGCTGCCGCTGGCCAGCACGCAAACCGTCAGATGGTAGTCTTGGACGTGCTTGTCCACTATTCCAACGCTCCCACAACCGGTTGTTTACAATCATGTGCCGGGCAATAGGCCGGGTCCGCATGTGAACGGCCGGGCGGGAAAGGAGCAGGAAAACCGAGGTCCGGTTACCTTCCCGTATGTCCGAACCCGCCGTCACTGCGGTCGGTTCCATCGAGCCGATCCACAAGTTTTGCCGCGACCCGATACACCCGGTTGATTACCATCTGGGCAACCCGCTCTCCCCGGCGAAAGATGTACGGTTTTTTTCCGAAATTGATGACCGCGATTTTGACCTCACCGCGGTAGTCCGCGTCGATGGTGCCGGGTGAATTGATCAGTCCGATGCCGTGCTTGACTGCCAGCCCGCTGCGGGGGCGGATCTGGGCTTCGAACCCCTGGGGCAGCTGCATGGCAAATCCGGTTGGCAGCAGGGTGATCTCGCCCGGATGCAGGGGAGTTTCATTCTCGACTGCCACCCGTATATCCATGCCGGCGGCTCCCGAGGTCATGTAGGACGGCAGGGGAATATCACCGTCTCGTTCCGGACGGATACGGATAAACTGGATGATCAGGGGCTGGTTCATGCATTCACTGCGCGGGGGGGGCGATCGGACAGCACTTGTTTAAACGGGGAGTCTTCTGTAATCGGTCCCAGGCAGGTCAGGGCGATCTGATCGTCTCGCAGCAAATTGACGGCCAGTTCCATTATCTCCCGGGCGGAAACGGCATCGATTCTCTCCACCACCTCCCGCAAGGGAATGTGTCGACCGAAATTGATTTCGTTCTGGGCCAGTCGCACCATCTGGTTGTCCACGCTTTCAGATGCCAGCAGGAGGTTGCCCTTGGTGAAGTTTTTGGCATCCTCCAGTTCACTCGAGGCTACCGGCCGGGCTTTCAGTTTGCGTATCTCCGAGACGATCAGCGCAACAGTTTCATCTGCGTTATCCGGGTGTACGCCGGCATAGGCACCGAACATTCCGGTGTCTTCGTAGGAAGACGTGAATGAATAGACCGAATAGGCCAACCCCCGTTCTTCCCGAATTCGTTGAAACAGCCGGGAGCTCATGTTGCCGCCGCAGATAGTGTTCAGCAGGGAAAGGGCGTAGCGGCGCGGATCGGAAATCGCGATGCCCGGAGCCGCCAGGCAAATATGAGCCTGCTCCAGGGTGCGGTGGTGCAACCGGATTTGAGGGTTCCCCGAGGGGGTGGAGCGATCGGTGAGATGCTTCCCCGGTGCGATACTGTCAAAACCGGGTCCGATCAGGTCAACGAAGCGATGATGATCGATTTTGCCGGCCACGGTGATCACGATTCGGCTCGGCTGGTAAAACCGCTTGAAGAAGCCTTTCAGCGTGTCGGAGCTGAACGTCCGGATGTTCTCACGCGTACCCAGGATGGAGCGGCCTAGCGGATTTTCTCCCCAATACGCGCGGCCGGCAAGCAGGTGGATGTACTCTTCCGGATTGTCTTCCACCATGCCGATTTCCTGAAAAATGACCGGTCGCTCCTTTTCGACTTCCTGCGGATCGAAAACCGAGTTGAGAAAGATGTCGGTGAGGATGTCCACCATCTTTTCCAGATGGATATCCATGACCCGGGCGTGGTAACAGGTGGCCTCGAAGCTGGTGAAGGCATTGGTGTGCCCGCCGATGGCATCGAATTCTTTAGCGATCTGAGAGGCGGAGCGCAGACCGGTGCCCTTGAATATCATGTGTTCGATCATGTGGGAAAGGCCGTTTTCAGAAGCAGATTCATCCCGGGCACCGACGTTGACCCACACCCCCATGGAAACACTTTGGGCATAGGGCATGGTTTTCGATAGGATGCGCACCCCGTTTGGCAGGGTGGTTCTGTTTACGGCCGAACGCATAATTTTATTCCATCACCGCCTTGTGGCTCAGGCGAATCTTGCCGTCTCGGCTGATCTCCAGAACCTTGACCTTGAGCGGATCGCCTTCCTTGACCACATCGGAGACACTTTTCACCCGGTGGTTGGCGAGCTGGGAAATGTGGACCAGTCCATCGGTGCCGGGTGTGATCTCCACAAATGCGCCGAAATCGGTGATCCGTACAACTTTGCCCTCGTATATCTCACCGACTTCCGGCTCCACGACGATGTCTTTGATCATCTGTTTCGCCCGGTCCCCCTCTTCCTGGGAGAAAGCGGCGATCTTCACCACTCCGCTGTCGTCAATTTCAATGCGGGTGTTGGTCTCACTCTGGATGCCGCGCACCACTTTGCCGCCGGGGCCGATGATTTCGCGAATCTTGTCCGGATTGATTTTGATTGTGAGCACCTTGGGGGCATAAGGGGAAATATCCTTGCGAGGTACCGGAATGGCCTCCAGCATCTTGCGCAGAATGTACAGCCGGCCCTGGCGGGCCTGTTCGAGGGCATTTTCCATGATGTCGCGGGACAGTTCATGGATTTTGATGTCCATCTGCAGTGCGGTGATTCCCTCGTTGGTGCCGGTCACCTTGAAATCCATGTCTCCGGTGTGATCTTCATCGCCGAGGATGTCCGACAAAATGACCACCTGGTCGCCTTCCTTCACCAGTCCCATGGCGATTCCGGCGACCGGGGATTTGATCGGCACACCGCCGTCCATCAGGGCCAGGGTGCCGGCGCAAACGGTTCCCATCGAGGATGAACCGTTGGACTCCAGAACCTCGGAGACGATTCGGATGGTGTAGTCAAAATCCTCTTTGTCCGGAAGCACTTTCTCAATGGCGCGGGTGGACAGGCCGCCATGACCGATGTCGCGTCGACTTGGCCCGCCGATGCGTTTGACCTCTCCGACGGAGAACGGCGGGAAATTGTAATGGAGGATAAAAGGGCGGAATTCGTCGCCGCTCAGGGTTTCTACCCGCTGCTCGTCCTGACCGGACCCGAGGGTCAGCACGCCCAATACCTGGGTTTCACCCCGGGTGAACAATGCACTTCCGTGGGTCCGCGGCAAAACACCGACTTCGCAGGCGATGGGACGAATTTCGTCGAACTTGCGGCCGTCGATCCGGGTGCCTTCCTGCAGAATCAGGTTCCGGGAAGTATTTTTTTTCAGTTCGTCGAAAACAGCCGATACTTCCTCTTTTCGTTCGGCATAGGCTTCACCGAGGCTTTCGAAGTATTCATTTTTCAGTTCCCGCAAACGGGTCCCGCGCGCGATCTTTTCGGGGATAACCGTTGCCTGCCGAATGGCAGACAGCAGTTCGGCTTCCATTTTGGCTGCCAGCTCCGGATTTTTTGCGGGAGGGTGGAAGACCCGTTTGGGCTTGCCCACCGCTTCGCGCAGTTTTTCCTGCAGTTCGATGATCGGTTGCATTTCCCGGTGCCCGAAATAGATGGCTTCGAGCATGTCGGCCTCTTTAACGATCTTGGAGCTGCCTTCAACCATCACGATGCCGGTCTTTGACCCGGCGACGATGATGTTGATATCGGCATTTTCCCACAGGCTGATGCTTGGGTTGATGATCAATTCGCCGTCGATGCGCCCCACCCGTACGCAGGCGATCGGGCCTGCAAAGGGGATGTCCGATATTCCCAGAGCCGTCGAGGCACCGATCATTGCCAGGGTGTCGGGATCGTTTTCCTGGTCCATCGACAGCACCATTGCGATGACCTGGGTTTCGTGTCGCCAGCCTTTCGGAAACAGGGGCCGGATCGGGCGATCGATCAGCCGGGCGGTGAGCGTTTCCTTTTCGCTGGGACGGCCGATTTCGCGGCGAAAATAGTTGCCCGGAATGCGACCGGCGGCATAAATTTTTTCCTGATATTCGACAGTGAGGGGCAGAAAATCGATTGCCCTTTCCTCCTGTGCCGAAACGACTGACACCAGTACGCTTGTGTCGGCGTACTCAACGAACACAGAGCCGGAGGCCTGCTTGGCGACCTTGCCGGTCTGAATGCTCAACGTTTTTCCGCCGAGCTGGGCATTGTGTGATATTTGCATTTGTTACTCCTGGGAAGTGAGCCAGTGACGGTTTCTGGTTGCCCGAGACTCGCTCATTTCCGAATGTTGAATTAAAATAAAGGATTCGCTATGAACGGGAACCCGGCGACTGGTGAAAGCCGGTATTTCGAACCGGCAGGATTGTACACGCAATCGCTTACGAGCCTACCGCTTGAGGCCGATGGTTTCGATGATCGTCCGATAGCGATTGACGTCTTTGTTTTTTACGTAATTGAGCAGTCTACGGCGTCTACCGACCAACATCAACAGACCTCTTCGGCTGTGGTGATCCTTTTTGTGCATCTTCAGATGTTCGGTGAGGTAGGATATCCGGTGGGTCAACAGCCCGACCTGAACTTCAGGAGACCCGGTATCACTGTCATGCAGCCGGTACTTGTCAATCAGCTTTTTCTTGTCTTCGGTTGAAAGGACCACTTTCTTTTTACCTCCTTTTGTCAGTTGAACACGCAGTGATATTGCATTTCCTGGCGCTGTTTCTGAAAACCGAGAACCGCGATCAGATCTTGGTGTTCATCCAAAATTTTTACCAGACCTTCCCGGTTGCGTTCCGTGGAAGGCAGAATCTCATCTTTGGTTACCACTCTGCCATGTTTTATATTCGCGGTCAAAGCCTTGTTTGCAATGATTATCGGCATGCCGCGCAGAGCAGTGCCCATGGGCAGAATTCTTTCGGCGGCCTTGCCGGCCTCTGCCGCCTGCTTCAGCCGAAATAAAGAAATGGCTTCCTGCAGCGTAAAACCGCTGCTTTCCAGCCGGACGAGCTCTTGCAGGTGGCCTCCGCACCCCAATGCTTTTCCCATATCGTGGCAAAGGGTTCGGATATAGGTGCCGGCGCCGCATGCGACTTCAAACCGCACCAGCGGCGGGCGGACACTTTGCAGACGGATCGAATCGATTTCCACCCGCCTCGGTGGTTTTTGAATCGGTTCCCCTTCTCTGGCATATCGATAGAGCGGTTTGCCCTGGTGTTTGAGGGCCGAGTATCGTGGTGGGGATTGCCAGTATTCTCCTTCGAACTGTCGGCAGACCCTGTCCACCTGTTGCCTGGACACCGAAATCGGCTCGCCGGTGGAAACGATGCGACCGGTGGCATCCTGTGTGTCGGTTTCGATACCCAAACGCAAAACGGCCTGATAGGTTTTCCTGCTGCCCAAAAAGAAACGGGAAAGCCGGGTGGCCCGATTGATGCAACACACCAGAACGCCTGTTGCATATGGATCGAGTGTGCCGGCGTGACCTACCTTGCGGGCAAGCAGGAGCTTCTTCACGGTCGCGACCACTTCGGCCGAACTCATATCCGGTGCCTTGTTGATAATCAGAACGCCGTCCATGCGGGATGCGTCGGCCATCGACCTTACAACTTTTCCGCCAGGGCAGCAATTTCGTATTTAACTTCTGCAAGGCTCGCTTTCATGCCGAAACCAGCTGCCGTTCGGTGGCCGCCGCCGCCATAACCGGTAGCGATGGCCGCAACGTCCACTGCTCCATCCGAGCGCAGGCTGACGTGGAACTGTCCCTGGGAGCCGGCCGGCTCGTTTCCATTGCGCAGCTCCTGGATCAGGGCTGCAACTTTAACGTTTTGAATCCTTCTGGCATAGTGTATCAGCCCGTCCACATCCTCCTGCTGGGTGCCGGTTTGATTCAGCATGGCCTGAGTGACCGTCATTATCGACAGCTTGCGGTTGGCGGAGATCTCGATCGAATCGAGCGCCAGGTTCAACAGCTTGATCCGCTCGAGGGGATAGGGCCCGTACACGTGCTGAGCAATGTCGTACGGGTCTACTCCCAGAGCCGTCATTTCCGTGCAAATGGCGAAAGCTGCCGAGTTCGTGTTCGAAAACCGAAAAGAACCCGTGTCGGTAAGAATACCGGTGTATATCGCCGTTGCGATGTCCTGGTCGAGGGAGATCCCCATTTCCCCCAGCAGCCGGTAGACCAATTCCGCTGTCGCGCAGGCGGTCGGATCGACGTATCGCAAATTTCCGAAGCCGGTGTTGGTGGCGTGATGGTCTATGTTGACAACCGTCGGAGCCATCTCGATGACAGCCGCGGCGCACCCGATGCGTTCGGTGTCCCCGCAATCCATCACGACAGCTACATCAAAGGGTTGATGAGTGTCGGCGGTCTGCGAAATCCGATCGACGGATGGCAGAAAGCGGTAGACCGCCGGGATCGGACTTTCGTTGAGCCAGACGATGTCCTTGTCGATTTTCTTCAGGGCCAGTCCCAGGGCGAGCATGGAACTGACGGCATCGCCGTCCGGGTTTGTGTGGGATGTCAGCAACAGACGGTTGCTTGCCTTCAACTGATGTGCAATCTGGTCGATCATGATTCCGTGCGAATGGCGTTCAACAGTTTTTCAATATTCGAGCCGTAATCGAAAGATTCGTCGTAATAAAACTCGAGCTTCGGCATGTAGCGAAGGTCCAGTCGTTCGGACAGGGCCCGTTTCAGATAACCGGCCGCGCTCTGGAAGCCTTCGGTTGCCGTCGCGGCCTTTTGATCACCGCCCGGCACCACGAAATAGATCCGCGCAATTTTCAGATCCCGCGTCATTTTGACATGGGTGATTGTGGCCATTTCAAGACGCGGGTCCTTTACCTGTTTGAACAGGATCTCCGATACGGTTTGCTGGATCAACCCGCCGACTCTTTCTGCCCGGGAATAAGCGTTCAAAGGTTTATTATCTCCAGATCGGTGTCGATGATTTCCGCCAGCCCCAGCGAATCGACCATGTTCAGCAGTTTGTCCATTTTCGAATTGAGAACCTGTCGGTTGTTACCCACCAGCGCGAATCCGATCTCGCTGCGTTGATAGACATCATTGGACCCGACTTCGGCAATCGAAACGTTGAACTTGTTGCGGACCTGGCCGACGATGGACTTCACAATTTTCCGTTTGCTTTTCAAAGAGCGGCATTCGTGCAGCCTGAAAGTAATGTTTCCGATCCCGACAACCATGAAGAACCTGCCGAAATTTACTGGAACCTCGAAATTTTCATCCTGCCGGGAGGCCCGGAGAACATCAAATTACAGCTCGGGTTTAATTTCTTCCAGGTAATAGCATTCCAGGACGTCACCGACTTTTATGTCGTTGTAGTTTTCGATACCGATGCCGCACTCGTAGCCGCTTTGAACTTCCTTGACGTCATCTTTGAAGCGCCTCAGGGAGCCGACCTTGCTTTCGTAATCAACGATTCCATCGCGGATAACCCGCATAAGCCGGCCGCGCTCAATTTTGCCTTCAGTGATGTAACAACCGGCGATCGCACCGATCTTCGGCACATGGAATACTTCCCGGACTTCTGCCCGGCCGAGGGGTCTTTCCTTGAATGTGGAGGCCATCATGCCGGCAATGGCATCTTTGACTTCCTTGATGACGTTGTAAATCACGTTGTAAAAGCGCATGTCCACCCCTTCTTCATGGGCCATGGCAGTGACCTTGGAAGTGGGACGAACATTAAAACCGATGATGATGGCATCCGAAACGGAGGCCAGCGAGATATCGGATTCGGTAATGGTTCCTGTGGCTGAATGCACGATGTTTATCTGAACTTCTTCGTTGGAGAGCTTTGTCAGCGAATCCGCCAACGCTTCAATGGAGCCATGCACATCGGCTTTGATGATCAGGTTCAGATCCTTGACCTCACCCTCCTGCATTTTCTCATACAGCTTGTCCAGGCTGAGCCGGCTCGATTTGGCCAACTCTTTGGAACGCTGTTTCTGGATGCGATGTTCGCTGATCTGTTTGGCGTTCTTTTCATCATCCAGGACGACGAGCTGGTCACCGGCCATGGGGACACCCGAAAGGCCGACGACTTCGACCGGAATCGATGGTCCTGCGGTTTCCATCAAGTCTCCCCGATCATCGAGCATGGCACGCACTTTGCCGTGATAAACACCGCAGACCACGGCATCGCCGACCTTCAGCGTACCTTCCTGCACCAAAACGGTGGCGACCGCACCGCGGCCCGGGTCAATTTTGGACTCCACGACATAACCGGTGGCGCGCTTGTCCGGGTTTGCTTTTAATTCGAGGACTTCGGCCTGCAGCAGAATCATCTCCAGCAGGTCCGATATACCGGTTTTTTTCTTGGCAGACACCTTCACAAAAATGGTGTCGCCGCCCCACTCTTCCGCGCTCAGCCCCTGTTCGGCCAGTTCGCGGTATACCCGCTCGGGATCGGCATTGTCCTTGTCGATCTTGTTCACCGCCACGATGATCGGCACATTGGCAGCCCGGGCGTGGTTCACGGCTTCAGTGGTCTGCGGCATGACACCGTCATCTGCCGCCACGACCAGTACGACGATGTCGGTCACCTTTGCGCCCCTGCCGCGCATGGCCGTGAAGGCTTCATGACCCGGTGTGTCCAGAAAGGCGATCTTACCCTTTTCGGTTTCCACATAATAGGCCCCGATGTGCTGGGTGATGCCACCGGCCTCGATATCGGTGATTTTGGTTTCGCGAATGACATCCAGCAGAGAAGTTTTTCCGTGATCCACGTGGCCCATGATGGTGACAACGGGCGGTCTTTCGACCATTTTTTCGGGGGCGTCCTTTTCGACCTTTAAGATGGTTTCTTCCTCAAACCGCGCCTTTTCGACTTCATAATTGAACTCCGCCGCCACAAGGGTCGCCATGTCGAAATCGATGGTCTGGTTCACTGTCGCCATTACGCCCATTGACATCAGCACCTGGATCATTTCACCGGACTTGATGCCCATGCGCTTGGCCAAATCGGCCAGAAGGATCGAGTCGTCAATTTTGATCCGGCGCTTGATGGCCTTGGCCACGGTGATCTGGGTTTTCTGGCCGTATGCACCGGATTTGGCTTTTACGCCCTTCTTGCCCTTGCGGGCGCGATGACCCCGGCCGTAAAGGGCTGCTCCCTCTACGATCTCTTTGCGCCTGAAAGCGGCTTTTTTCTTTATGAGGCGCCGGTCCCGATCATCTTCTTCGCCTCGTTTCTTTTTCTTTTTTCTGGCGTCTTTGGCGGTTTCGCCGGCAGCCGGTGCTTCCCCCGGGACCGGCAGCGGCCTGGCGGCCTCGAACTTCACGGCCTGTTTGGACGGCCGGGCTGTTTCCTGCTCCTCCTCGGCGGGAGGCGGCTCTTTGGGGGCAATCGGAAGCTTGATTATTTTGGCTGCGGCCTCTTTTTTCTTCCGTTTCCGGGCAGGTTTTTTCAGTTTCGCTTCTTCAGCGGCAGCGGATGGTTCGGCCGTGGCCGTTTCTGCCGGCATCTCCTCGGGTGGTGTTTCGGAAACTTGCTGCTCTTCCGCGGTTTCTTCGGGCACAGGGGCGGTTTCCTCGGTACCGGGGACCTCAGCCGGTTCTGCCGCGGCAGCTTCCATATCAGCATCCGCTTCGGCTTCGGGCGGACCTTCGAGCTCAGCCGGTGGCGCGGTCTCGACGGTCTCACGGCGCCTGCGGATGACCGTCGGTTTAATCCGGGTCTCGACAATGGCTTCCTCTGTTTTCCCGAACAAGTTGGCCTTGATCCGCACAACCGCCTCTTCATCCAGCGAGCTCATATGGCTTTTCACGCTGATATCCATGTCTCGAATCTTGTCGAGAAGAACTTTGTTGGTCATGTTCAGATCCCTGGCAAGTTCATATACTCTGATTGCTGCCATTAACCCCCCCATATCAGACCGGGTCCTCTTGCGGGTCGGCACCCTCAGCTTCGGTCGGTTGCAAGGTTTCGGGCGTTCCCGCGGTATCGGTTTCCAGTTCCGGTTCGGTCTCGGCCGCAACTGGAGTTGTCTTTTCTCCCTTTTCCTTATCAGACAGAGCCTCCACCTCGGCTGCTTCCTCTTCCTGCTCCTTTTCAGCCGAGGCTTCCGCCTCTGCCGCGGCTGCCTCTTCTTCCTTTTTCCGTTCGGCCTCCGCCGCAGCCTCTTTTTCTTCCTCTTCCCGTCGTACTTCGCGGTCAATGACGGCGCTGCGGGCTGCAGCGATCAGTTTCTTGGCTGTTTCTTCACCGATGCCCTTGATTTGCGTCAGATCCTCTATCGTCGCCACCTCCACTTCGTCAATGGAGAAAAGCCCCTTCTCATAGAGTGCATCGGCCGTGCTGGCTCCGATTCCCGGCAGGGCGATCAAAGAGTTGTAACCGGTTTGCATCGCCTCGTCATAGGAGGTTTCGCTTTTCACGTCCAGGTGCCATCCGGTCAGCTTGGAAGCCAGGCGAACATTCTGTCCCCGTTTTCCGATGGCAATCGAAAGGTATTCATCCGGCACGATAACTTCCATGGACCGATCCGTTTCGTCGATGACCACCCGGGCGATTTCGGCCGGTGCCAGGGCATTGCAGACAAATTTGGCCGGATCGATGTGCCAGGAGATGATGTCGATTTTTTCGCCCCGCAATTCCTGCACGACGTTTTGGACCCGGCTGCCTTTCATACCGACACAGGCGCCCACCGGATCGATGTCGGCATTGGTCGATGACACGGCGATCTTGGCCCGTACCCCCGGTTCCCGGGAAGCCGCCATAATCTTAACTACCCCTTCGCTGATTTCCGGCACTTCGGTCTTAAACAGGCTGATCAGAAAATCAGGATGTGTGCGGGTTAAAATAATCTGGGGCCCGCGGCTTTCGTGAAGTACATCCAGGATCTGCGCCCTGATCCGGTCTCCCCGACGATACATCTCTTTCGGAACCTGTTCGCGGGCCGGAACGACGCCCTCCGTGTGGCCGAGGTTGACAATGATGTCGCGTCGGTCGATGCGTTGGACGATGCCGTTTATAATTTCCCCCTTGCGATCGATGAAGCTGGCATAGACTGCGTCTTTTTCGGCATCCTTGATTTTCTGGATAATCACCTGCTTGGCAGATTGGGCGGCAATGCGGCCGAAGGTGGTGGTATCCATCTTCGTGCCGAGACTGTCTCCGACCTGACACTCCGGATCGAGTTTGCGTCCTTCTTCAAGGCTGATCTGCAGAGCCGGTTCGGTGATTTCTTCGGCAACATCTTTGAACTGGAAAACTTCAATTTCCCCCAGTTCTTCGTTGTAATGGACTTCGATGTCCATTTTACTGCCGAATTTTTTTCTGGCTGCAGATTTCAGGGCTTCCTCCAGCGCACTGATCAAAACATCGCGGGAGATGCCTTTGTCTTTGCTTACTTGCTCGACGACGCGTTTGATATCTGAGATAAACATCCGTCTTCTCCGTGGTTGACGAGTCGCGCTTTATTGATGCCATCATAGGGGATGGCCATGGTTTTTTCCCCCATCGACAGGGTCACCAATCCTTCCGATATACCGGTCAATACGCCCGTGAAGTTCTTTTGGTCGTTGATGGGTTCAAAGGTTCGTATCTTGACTGTTTGGCCGCTGAACCGATCAAAGTCGCTGACTTTGCCCAATGGGCGCTCGGCTCCCGGTGACGAGACTTCCAGGCTGTAGGAACCCAGGTCATCGAGAGAAACATCCAGCAGATCGCTGAGCTGGCGACTGAGGTCAGCGCAGTCATTGAGGGTGACCCCGCCGGTCTTGTCGATGTACAGACGCAGAATCCTGCCGCGGGCTTCCGATTGGAATTCCACATGGACCAGCTCCATGCCCTTCGCCGTGCAAACGGGCTCTGCCAGCAGTCGAACCTGTCCGGTGATTTCCGCGGTCCGCTTTCTGGACAGACGAACGGCTGCTGATGGCAATCGCTTTGATTTTGCTTTATTTTTATGTCCCTTCATCGTCGGTTTCTTCCGGCTTTCCAAAAACGCAAAAAACGGGCGTTCCGCCCGTTTCTTGAGTCCGAGTGTGGTAATTGTGGTGGAGTCGCTCTACATGTTCATGACCATACCCATTGGTTTACTCCAAAACACCTAAACTCAAGTCACCACCCTAACTCAGCCTTTGAAAAAGGCGGAGATTAGATGGAGCGGGCAACGAGATTCGAACTCGCGACACCAAGCTTGGGAAGCTTGTACTCTACCAACTGAGCTATGCCCGCCCACCAGATCGAAGAATAGTTAGAACAAAAAACCACCTTTGTCAATATATTTAATAAAAGACTTGATATTTACATACGTGCTCATTAATGGATTTGCCCCATAGCCGAGGTTTGCCCGAACGCAGGTGCGGCGCTTTACGGAAAACAAACCGATTGGGGGCTCCGGCAGCCGGCGGGTGGATACCGGCATCGAGAGACTGGACGAAATCGGCCGGCTCTGGTACCATTAGACCCTGTGGTGATCGATCTCCAACAGGCGCCCGGTGTTGAGGAGGTTCAGGGGCGCCGTCGTGCTTGGGTACAGCCCGTGGCTGTTATCCTCCTGGGGTTTGCACCCTTAGCGGCAATGATTCAAATCGACTGAAGCGGGCTGCCGCACGGCAGCCCGCTTCGGGCCCAATTGGGTGAATACATGAAAAAAGGCCACAACATCCGGGTTCGATTCACCGACAAGATGGTCTTGATCGGCTGTACGATTGCCGTCGTGTACTGGGTGCTCGACTCGTTCGTATCGATTTTCCTGTCTTCCGAAGGCCCCTGGCTGCAGAGGATTCTCGGTTCGGATATGAATGAGATCTGGACACGGTTGATCGTGCTGTGCCTGTTTGTCATCTTCGGCTCTCATGCACAGTTTACCATCAACGAGAGACGTGAGGTGGCCAAAAAAATCGAACGGGACCGGGCAACCCGTGAACGCTTTCAGCGACTGCTGTCACCGTCGCTGGCCGAAATGGTCGTATCCGGCCAGTTGCTGGTGGAGAAGGGAGGTGTTTCCCGGGTGGCGACCGTCATGTTTGTCGACATCCGTGGATTCACGCCCATGAGTGAAAACACCCCGCCGGACGAGGTGCTGCAGATGCTCAACGAATATTTTGAGATGGTCGTGGGGGTTGTATTCCGGCACGAAGGGACCGTGGACAAATTCATGGGCGATGAGATCATGGTGATTTGGGGAGCGCCGGTTGCCCATTCCGATGATCCGAAAAGAGCCGTCCGGGCAGCCCTCGAAATTCGAACCGAACTGACAATATTCAACCGCAATCGGGCGGCTGAGGGCAAGGCGGATATACAGGTCGGTATCGGCATCAATTCCGGAAGCCTGGTTGCCGGTTATATCGGTTCCACTCAGACCATGAGCTATTCGGTTATCGGCGACACCGTCAACACGGCATCGCGGCTGTGCGCCGCTGCACGGGCGGGACAGATTATTGTCTCGCAGGAAACGTTTGAACAGATGAACGGGCTTTTTGAAGGAGAGGAAATCGAGCCTGTTCAGGCCAAAGGCAAGTTTAACCCGATTCGGGTCTTTAACGTCATCGGCGAGAAAGCGCCCCCCACATCAACCTGACCGCTGCGAACCTACCCTTCCGCTATCAGCGGTCTAGCAGATCCCGAATGTCTTCCAGGTCTTCGCGAACCGCTTTCAACAGCTCGGCAGAAGTAGAACCCGTAGCCGGTTTTCTCTTTGCGGAAAGATGCTGTCGCGCCCCTTCGAGGGTAAATCTCTTTTTATGCACCAGGTGCTTGATCTCCAGGATCGACTCGACGTCCGAGCGGCGGTAAAGGCGGTGGCCGGTGGGGGTTCGCTTGGGCCGGATGGATTTGAACTCTGACTCCCAGAACCGAAGTACGTAGGCCGGAAGGTCGGCAATTTTGCTCACCTCACCGATTTTAAAATAGAGTTTGTCGGGGATGTTGCCATCCGCTGGAAGGTTTTTTTTTCCCATGTTTCAAGCCGGCAGCAACGCGTTGAATTCTTCCACCAAACGGGCGGTTGTCTCTGCATGCAGACGGTTTACGTACTCATCTTCCAGGGTCCTGTCGGCAGCCCGGTAGATGACCCTGAAAGAGAGGCTCTTTTTGCCCTCCGGAATCGGCTTGCCCTCGAAAACATCGAAAAGGTGCAGGCTTTCGATCAGTTCGTCACCGACCTGCATGACGCGCTGCAAAATGTCCTGGGCTTGCATATTCCGGTCGACGATCAACGTGATGTCCCTGGGCACCGAAGGATACCGCGGAATCGGCCGGGACGACTTCCGCTCGGAGATCAGCGGCAGCATCTGATCGACATTCAATTCGAAGATAAAAGCGGTCTGTTTGAGTTCGAACTGCTTTTGCACCCGGGGATGAACTTCACCCAGAAGCCCGAGATGTTGATCCCCACAATGGAACCGTCCGGTGTATCCGGGGCGCATATAGCGGCAGAGATCGTCGGGTGCCCCGGAGAATTGCACCTCTGCAACCCCCAGCGCCTGAAGCAGCGTTTCCGTCGCGCCCTTCAGGTCGAAAAAATCGCATTCGACCTCCCGTCCGTGCCAGGAAGGGTGGCGTCTTGCACCGGTCCACAAGCCGGCGAGCATCTCGGTTTCCCCCGGCAACTGGTCGGCACCCTGCGCCAGATAGGTTTTCCCGATTTCGAACAACTTCAGGTTCTTCTCCTGATGCGCCAGGTTGTGGCGCATGGCACCCAGCAGCCCGGGAATCATGGAGCTTCGCATAACCGCCTGATCCTCGGAAAGCGGGTTGAGCACGGCAACGGTTTGTCTGCGGGGATCGTCACCGGCTAGATTCAGCATGTCGCAGGCATTGCCGGAGATGAAGCTGTAAGTGATTGCCTCCGAAAACCCGAAACCGGTCATCAACTGCTTGATCCGGTTTCTTACCCGCAGGAGCTTGGGCATCGGTTTGCCTTCCGCCGGCATCTTGGGATGGGTCAGCGGGATGTGGTCGTATCCGGAAAGCCTTGCGGCCTCCTCCATCAGATCTTCGGGACGGGTGATGTCGACCCGGTAAGAAGGCGGCACAACGGTGATTGTCCGGGCCGTTTGCTTCTCGATCGTAAATTCGATTGACTCCAACAGAGACCGGATTTGTTTTGCGTCGAAAGAAGTGCCGAGCAGCCGATTGGTTTTTTCGGCGCTCAGTTCGATCGGTTGCGTCACCGACGGTCGGGGGTTTTCGTCGATCAGTCCGCTGACCAGCTTGCCCCCGGCAATCTCCACCATAAGGAGGGCAGTACGGTTCAGGGCGCTGACCGTTCCCTTCGGGTCCACTCCTCTTTCGAAACGGTATGAGGCGTCCGTTGCCAACCCGAGGGTTTTAGCCGTTTTGCGGACACTGCCCGGATTGAAGTATGCACTTTCGATCAGCACCCGCCGGGTAGTGGGCTCAATTTCGGAATTCAAGCCGCCCATGATCCCGCCGATGGCCACCGGTTTTTCGCCATCGCAGATCATGAGCATCTCGTCGGTGAGCTGCCGATCCTTCTGATCCAGGGTGACGAAATGTTCGCCGTTGTGCGCTGTTTTCACCACGATTCGATTTTCCGCCAGTTGGTCGAAATCAAACGCGTGAAGTGGTTGGCCCGTTTCCATCATCACAAAGTTGGTGATATCCACGATGTTGTTTATCGGGCGCAGGCCCACCGACAGCAAGCGATCCTGCAGCCAGTCCGGTGAATCTTTGATTTCGATATCGGTCACCAGGCGGGCGGCATAGCGGGGGCAGAGCTCGGGAGCTTCGATGGTCACCGAGGTCATTGCGGCAATGTCGTTGCCGTTGTCGGAGATAGAATAATCGGGATAGCTGATCCGGGCCTTCTGAATGCCGGCAATTTCGCGGGCAATACCGATGATGCTCGTGCAGTCGGGCCGATTGGGGGTCAGATCGATTTCCAGCACCGGGTCATCCAATCCGAGGGCTTCGGGCAGTTGCCGGCCGACAGTCAACGCATCGTCAAGCTCGATGATCGTACTCGCTTCCGGGCCGATACCCAGCTCTTTTTCACTGCAGAGCATCGCCTCGGATCGGGTGCCGCGGATCACGCCGGCACTCAAAACCGTACCGTCCGGGAAAACCGTTCCCGGCAGCGCCACCGCAGACAGCAGACCCTTGCGGACATTCGGTGCCCCGCAGACGATCGGAAGCTGCCGTTGTCCGGTGTCCACACTGCACAGGGTCAGTTGCTTCGATTTGCGATGACGGCCGGTCTCCACAATTCGGCCGACCACAACGCTTTGCAGGTAGGCAAAACGGTTTGTCACCGACTCGACTTCCAGCCCGACCATCGTCAGCGCCTTCGCCAGCTCGTCGGCGCCCCTATCGATGGAGACATAATTTTTCAGCCAGCTTAGACTTACCTTCATGTTAAAATTGCCTCAGGAAGCGGGCGTCGTTTTCAAAGAATTTGCGGATGTCGTCGATGCCGTATTTTAGCATGGCGATCCGTTCGACCCCCATGCCGAAGGCGAAGCCGGTGTACTTGTCCGCATCGTATCCCACGTTTTCATACAGCGCCGGATGCACCATCCCCGAGCCGAGAATCTCTAGCCAGCCGCTGTTGGAGCAAACCCGGCAGCCGCTGCCCCTGCACATGACGCACAGAATGTCGACTTCCGCACTCGGTTCGGTAAACGGGAAAAAGCTGGGTCGGAACCGCAAAGAGGTATGCGGATCGAACATTTGATGAACAAAAGTTGTCAGGACCCCTTTCAAATCGCCGAAGGAGATCCCCTCGTCGACCAGCAGCCCTTCGACCTGATGAAACATCGGCGTGTGGGTCAGATCGGAATCGCAGCGGTAGACCTTGCCGGGAGCGATAACGCGGACCGGTGGCGGTTGCTTTTCCATGGTGCGGATCTGAACCGGCGAAGTGTGGGTGCGCAAGACGATATTTTCCGAGATATAAAAGGTGTCCTGCATATCCCGGGCCGGATGGTTCTTGGGGATGTTGAGCGCTTCGAAATTGTAATAATCGAGCTCCACCTCCGGGCCCTCGGCAATATCGAACCCCAATCGGGAAAATATGTCGCAGATTTCTTCGGTGATCCGGGTGATCGGATGCAGCGTTCCGTGCCCTGCCGGGCGGCCCGGCAGCGTAACGTCGATCCGCTCTTTTTTGGCGGCGCCGGTGTGCTCCAGCCGTTCGGCGACATCTTTGAACGAACGCTCGAGCTCCTGCTTGACCTGGTTGGCGCGCTTGCCGATGGCGGCTCTTTCTTCCGGCCGGTACCGGGAGATGTTGCGCAGAAACCGTGTGACCTCGCCTTTGCGGCCCAGGTATTTGACAGAAAGTGCCGTGACGGCCTGAATGTCCGCAGCAGCGTCAAGCTCGCTGATCGCTTTGGCGTGAATCTGGTCGATCGTCTCTTCCACTGCTACCCCCTCCTGCAGCCGGTTGCTTGTAGCTGCGATGCTGCAGGACAACTCAACGTGGTCGGGATCGGCTTTTCAGGCCGGTGGCGAAGCCGGCGGTAAATCTCGTCCGGATTCGGTGCGGTTACAACTGTTGGGCGGCGAGTTTTGCGATCTGGGCAAAGCCGGGCGGATCCGATATGGCCAGCTCGGCCAGTACTTTCCGGTCGAGCTCGACACCGGCCAGTTTCAAGCCGTGCATGAACCGGCTGTAAGACAGTTCGTTCAATCGGGCAGCCGCGTTGATGCGCGCAATCCAGAGCTGGCGGAAATCTCGTTTGCGCCGCCGCCGATCGCGATAAGCATACATGAGTGCCTTGTCCACGGAATCCGCTGCGGTGCGATAGAGCTTGCTGCGACCTCCCCTGTAGCCCTTGGCGAGCTTCAACACCTTCTGCCGACGTTTCCTTGCTTTGGTTCCTCTTTTCACTCGCATGATCTTACTCCTGAATCACTCACCCATTGGGCAACAGAAGTCGGACTTGTTTCCGATTTGCTCTGGTGAGGAGTTGATTTTTTCGCAACTGTCGTTTTCTTTTTGAAGATTTTTTCGTCAGTATATGACTGGCAAAAGACTTGGAAAAGACCACCTTGCCGGATCCGGTTTTTCTGAATCGCTTGGCAGCCGCACGGTTTGTTTTGATTTTCGGCATGTTCTTTCTCCTGTGTCACCTGATCTTTTGACCGCATGTGTTCGCATCGGCCGGGCTGATCCGAATCGATGCCGTCAATGATAATACCGTTTGAAGGAAAAACCAAAAAAAAAGAGATGGCGTGGGAAAAGGTTCGCTTCCGTCGCACGCCACCTGCACACGGTCAATGCACTGTCGCGGTCAATTGGTTCCCGGCTGTAAAGTAAAGGACACCGGATCGCAGGGGGCGATCTGTTACTTGGGCGAAAGTACCATCACCAGTGTCCGGCCCTCGAACTTGGGGCTCTGCTCGATAACGGCGATATCGGCCGTCTCCGCGGCAATTCGCTCGAGCATTTCGTTTCCGAGCCGGGATAAGGTGATTTCCCGTCCCCGGAACATGACAGTTACCTTTACTTTGTCCTTTTTGCCGATGAACTTTTTTATGTGCCCGAGTTTTACCTGCAAGTCGTGCTCGCCGGTTTTCGGCCGGACCTTAATCTCTTTCAACTGAAAGGTAGACTGCTTCTTTTTCGCTTCCTGCTTTTTTTTGGTCTGTTCGTACTTGTATCGACCATAGTCCATTATTTTGCAGACAGGAGGAGTTGCGTTGGGGGAAATCTCGACCAGGTCGAGGCCAAAATTGCCCGCAGCGGTAAGTGCCTCGTCAATCGGTACGATCCCGACCTGCTCTCCATCGGGATTGATCAGTCGCACTTCCTTTGCCCTGATGGTTTGATTGATACCGACTCGAGGGGTCCTCCGTGGCTTGTATGTTTTACCTCTTAGCGCTATTCCCGCACCTCCTGCGTGAAAGGGTTTGCATCATGCGCCGACCGCAACGGGCCAGACAAGAGACTTGTGCCAGCAACTGCAGCCGGTCGACGAAATTCAGAACTGTGGACTAACCAATAACATTAAGAAATGCAACAAAAAAATTCAAGGAAAAAAACCCTGGATCGAATCCGTCCACAACCTTGACACCGGTTGGTCGCACCGCTTATAATTTTCGGCACCCGTTCGGGCCATGAAATATGCGTGTGGCGCTTCAACCGTGAGCCACTGCAGGTGAAGGTAGCACCGCACAACCCACAAAAGGAATTCTTCGATGAATTGTCGCCCGATTGCACTATGTTGCCTGTTGCTGGCGCTGCCCGGTTTTTCACTGGCCCAGGACGCCGGCGGCCTCCTGGTGGCCGTCAAAGGCAGGGTCTGGGTCCAGCCGCCGGGTGCTGAAGAATACCGGGCAAGGGCCGGAGAGCAGCTGGCAGCGGGCACGCGCATCCGAACGGGTGCCGATGGGCAGGCCGAGATCGAACTGGAAGACGGCTCGACGCTGGTTGTGCGGGATCGCAGCTCCATTCAGCTTTCCGGTATCCGGCGACAAAAAGAAAGGAAAACGTCTCTGCTGATATTCTTCGGCCGGGTTTGGAATAAGATATCACGTGCGGTCGGCAAGCAGGCCCGTTACGAAATCCATACACCGGTTCTGGTGGCCGGCGTGCGGGGCACCCGATTCGAAGCCGGGGTTGGAGACGACGGGTCAGTGCGCATTGTTGTCCAGGAGGGGGTTGTGGCGGTGACCGGTGACCGGCGTGGGGAAACACTTCACCGGGACCAGGAGATCGAAGCTGATGCAGACGGTCTGTCGCCGCTGCAGGCGACGCCTGAGCAGGTGAACTGGTATCAGTGGCGCGCGGGCAAGCGTGACCGTCTGCGCTCCGAAGGCCGCAAGATCGTGAACAGTTTTGCCAGGCGCATTGACAGCCGCCGGGAAAAGCTTTCCGCCGATCGGGCCCGTCAAAAAGAGATTGAAGGCTTGCGCGCTGCCGCCCTGGCAGCCGCCCGGGAAGGAGACCCGGAAGCCGTCGAACAGGTGCGGCGATACAACGATGAACTTGTCACCATTGCCGATCGGATTGCCGACTTGGGCGATGCTGCCGGAAGTCAGTTCGGGCTGGTGAACCATTTTGCAGAGCTGGCACAGGATCCGGATTTTCAGATGGTCGAAGGCGATTACGTTAAGGCCGAAGCCGCTCGCATGCTGCGGATCAAGGAAGAGTTCGACCGAATGGTTGCCGAAGGAACCGACATTTCCATGGAAGCGATGGAAAAGATGCTGCAGGAAATGAGTGATGGTCGTCGCGGCAGCCTTAGGTTTAAAAAAGGATCATCCGCCCAGGATTTGTGGGGGGACGAACAAAAAGAGACCACCCCCTGAACGGTCAAAGCCTGCAGACGGTATCGTCGCAGGGACAACTGCCGTCCACTTCATAGCAGTAAAGGATCCGCGACTCCATTTCCACCCGTAGCGAAGATATTTCTTCAAACCGTAAGCCCGATATGATCTCCGCCAGTTCGACGCCTGTCGGAATCGCCTCCAGCCCGCTGCCGATTATCTCTCCGCTCGCTCCGTCGAGGATTTCGGCGTCCTCCCCGTTGGTCACCACAACGATGGGTACCTGGTGTCCGGATACCAGCCGGGATGCGGCAAGGGCACTACGGTGCCGGGTGGTCAGCGAACCGGGTCCGTACTTGACGATCATCCCCACTGCCTGCGCTGAAGAGAGGACGAAATCGATCGGGACAATCGCCCGGTTTTCACCGGCCCGGCACATCAGCGGAAACCGGGCCCTGATCTGACTCCGGTCATATCCCTTCTGCTCGACCAGCAGCCGGCCCAGCTTCTGACGGTAGCGTTCATCGTGGGTGTCGGCAATCGTCTCGCCGGTGATGATATCGATCAGTTCACCGAGTACCAGGTGATGTCCATTCATCGATTTTGCCTTTACATGAAAAGCGTCAACCGCTATCAAGTGCTCAGCCGTTCCCCCGCCCGTGTGAGCTTGACCCGATCATATACGTCGATCCCGGGCGGTGAATGGTCTGTTTGCGGTTTTGTTGCGCCTGTCGACAGTATAGTGCCGTTTTCACCGGAGTTCAAAACAAAAGCAGAAACCGAATGAATGTTTCTGATCCAGCATTTCCGATCCGCCAGGCAGCGGATCGGTTCGCACCTTATGTCCCAAGGCTGCAGGCGGTGTTCTCGGCCATGGATCTGGCCTATGTCGAAGTTGCCGGAACCTACCGGTTTCGATGTTCGGGTTGTGAGGACAACTGCTGTCGAACGCGCTTTCACCACCACACGTACCTGGAATTTTTCTACCTTCACCATGGATGGGAGAAACTCGAGAAGCAGCGGCGAGAAATACTGATGTCCCGGGCAGACGATGTTTGCCGGGCGATGGATGCGCTTGCGCCGGGCAGGGATACGCACCGGCGGATGTGCCCGCTGAATGTGGATGGACTGTGCGAGCTTTACGAACACCGGCCGATGATCTGCCGCCTGCACGGCATTCCCCATGTTCTGCAGCGCCCGGACGGCAGGAAAACCACCGGTTCAGGCTGTGACGCTTTTCATCGCCACTACGGCGACCGCAGCGATGCGGTGTTGGAGCGGACGCCGCACTATGGCGCCCTGGCCGCTCTCGAGCAGGAATTTCGCCGTACGGTGGGACTGGCAGATAAGCTGAAGATGACCGTGGCGGAGATGATCGTTCGGTTTACATTTTTATGTATAACACATTAATTATATTGATAAAACAATGATTTTTTCATAGATATCATGGGCCGCCATAATTGAAAGTAACACATTAAGTATATGAAATCTGTTGCCATATCCGACATCGAGACCCTGCCCGGCGTTCGGCTGAAATCCGGTGACACCTTCCGGTTTCGATGCCATGCCGACATCGCCTGTTTTAACCGGTGCTGCCGAAATTTGAAGCTTTTTTTATATCCCTACGACGTGGTCCGGCTGAAAAACGCCCTCGATATGACCTCGGATCGATTTCTGGACGAGCACGTCGATGTGGTGTTGCGGAAGGAAAACCATTTTCCGGAAGTGATTCTGCGCATGGCCGACAACGAGCAGCAAACCTGTCCCTTTTTATCAGACGCCGGTTGCCGGGTGTATGCGGATCGTCCGGATACGTGCCGGTTTTTCCCGGTGGAGCGTGGTTTGCTGTTCGATGCCCATCGCCAAAAGCCTGTTCCGGTCCACTTTTTCCGCCCGCCGGATTTTTGCCTCGGCCAGCACGAGGAGCAGCAGTGGAATGTCGCCGGCTGGGCCCAGGACCAGCAGGCGGCCGCCTACGACCGGATGACCACCCGCTGGGCCCAGGTCAAGCAGCTTTTTCAGGTCGATCCGTGGGGAGCCGAGGGGACCGAAGGGCAAAAAGCCAAAATGGCTTTTATGGCCGCTTTCAACATTGATCGTTTCCGGCAGTTCGTGTTTGAAAGCACTTTTTTATCCCGGTTCCGGGTGAAGCAGAAACTGGTGAGAAAAATCCGAACGGATGACGTGGAGATGATGACATTCGGCTGGGACTGGATCAGGCTTTTCGTTTTTGGATTGCCTTCCAGCAAGATTCGGCCGCGATGATCCCCCCTCCCCGCTAATTGCGACCGGACTGGCCGGATCCCAAAACCGTATCGTGGCAGAAGAATCCGGACCCTCATCCGGCCGGATCATTTGATCTGTCTGAATCCCTCCGACGCTGCTGCCCGGGCCGGATTTTCCCGAATATCTGGCGGGACACGAATCGATGGCCGAAGGCAAGCAGCTCCACCTCTTCGACTTTCAGACGCTCCAGGGTTTCGACCGGCAGGTGCCAGTCTGCCAGCAGACCCTTGTGCAGGATGTGATCCCGGAACGCATCGATGTCGTAAAGTGCGAGCAGGAAGAGCTGCTGGGAGCGAAGGTCGAGCGGTCCCGTTTCTAAATGGTTTTTCAGTCCGATGATTTCCAGGAACCGGTCGTTTTGTTCCAGATAGCCATCTAGCTGCTGGCTGTGCAGCCATTGGGAAACGGTCTGGCGCCGTGTTTGCTGAAATCCGAAGCAGTGGGGTTCCCGGATCAGGGCAAAGTGCTGTGTCAGACGGCCGGTCTGCCGGCAGCGGGAGACCGCTCTGGCCAGCGGATAGATCCGGCAGGACGATGGCCGATTCGGGTATACGCCGCAGCCGGAGGTCGTGACAAAAGGGCACACCCGCTGGGCGCCGGCTTTAGGCCGCAGGGTGATCACCGGAAGGCCGGTTTCCGGCCCGATGTGCCGGGAGGTGTAGGTTGCTAAGAACTCACCGGAACGGATTCCCAGGTGGTTTTTCAGCTGCAGGATGTCGTAGGGGGTCAGAAACTGGTTCAGATCCCGGCAGCAGTCGTTGAAACACGGCACCGCACTGCTGCAGTGAAACGCAAAGCTTTCGTTCTCCGATATCGGGATCAGCCCACCGTTGGGTGGGGATGGTTGTTCTGCTTGCATGGCGGTTTTTCCATGGTTGCGAGTTCTGTCCGGAAGGGCGGCAGCTTATCACATCTCGCAGATTTCATGAAACAGTTTCGGCTGATTTGCAAAAGGCCTGCAATGTAAGCAAAACTGCAGGTTGCCGGCAGGCTTCACCCTCCTGATCGACCCGTTTCGCACCGGACGGCAATCGACCGGTTGTTGCCGGCCGGCAAACCGTCGATTGGAGCCGGATCTTCCGGAAATCGACACCGAAGGATTGTACAACATGTTGTGGGGGGCTTTGCGGTCTTGACAACATCTTGTTGCTTGCCGGAATTGACCGGAACCATTTGACTATTTTGGATTTGGGACCCTCAAAAGTTCTTGACAAGGGTCATGTTGGATGATAAATGTTCTACCTTGTGACAGATTATATCTAATTGATTTTACTAACTATTTTTCAGGCCCTTCGCGGCGTTCGGGGACCGAATCGGTTTATCGTTGTCGATTCCTCCTAATTCGGAGATCGACGAGAAAATATCATCTGATTGTGCCGAAATATTGTTTGGCCAATTAAGAGAAGGGAGGTGTGGAAAGCGGAGTTTTGTAGTTTGAGGGTTTAGGTTCTTAGAGTCGGAAATCGATTGAAAACTCAAACAGGAGGTATGCTAGATGCCAAGCTTTGTAATCGATGAAAAATGTGACGGCTGCAAAGGCGGCGACAAGACCGCATGCATGTACATTTGCCCCAACGATCTGATGGTGCTCGATCCTGATGCCATGAAGGCTTACAACCAGGAGCCCGATCAGTGCTGGGAATGTTTCTCATGCGTCAAGATTTGCCCCACGCAGGCTATCGAAGTGCGCGGCTACGCTGACTTTGTTCCACTGGGAAGCAGCATTATGCCGATGCTGGGTACCGAAGACGTGATGTGGACCTGCAAGTTCCGCAACGGCGTCATCAAACGCTTTAAGTTCCCCATCCGGACGACTCCTGAAGGCGCTGCCAATGAATATCCGGATCTGAAGGGGCAGGATCTCGAGAGCCAGCTGCTTTCGACAGAGGAAGCCGACGGCTTTGCGATCCCCACCCCCCAGGCGACGGTTTAGTCGGCGCCGGGATTTTTGATGTCCAAATTGAAGAGCAACTGCGAAATCTAGCTTAAGGAGGATGGAATATGGCATTACCCAATAAACCCAAAGGTGAACTTAAAGCCGTAAAGGATCCCGAATTTGAAGAAAGGGAAGTCGACGTTCTGATCGTCGGCGGCGGAATGGCTGCTTGCGGCGCGGCATTTGAGGTAAAGAAGTGGCTGCAGCCGGATCAGACGGTTCTGCTGGTGGACAAGGCGGCCATGGAAAGAAGCGGTGCCGTCGCTCAGGGTCTGTCGGCCATCAACACTTACATTGGCAAGAACTCCCCCGACGACTACGTCCGGATGGTCCGCAACGACCTGATGGGCATCGTTCGTGAAGACCTGATTTTCGATCTGGGCTGCCACGTGGACGACTCCGTCCATCTGTTCGAAGAGTGGGGCCTGCCGATCTGGAAAAAAAGCGCCGAAGGCAAAAACCTGGACGGCAAAAAAGGCCAGACCATGGGGACCCTGAAGGCGGGCGCCGAGCCGGTGCGCACCGGCAAGTGGCAGATCATGATCAACGGCGAATCTTACAAGCGGGTGGTAGCCGAGGCCGCCAAGAAAGGCATCGGCGAAGACAACATCCTGGAGCGGGTGTTTATCGTCGAGCTGCTGGTCGACAAAAACAAGCCGAACCAGATCGCCGGCGCGATGGGTTTCTCCGTTCGTGAAAACAAGGTCTATCTGATCAAATGCAAAACCGCCCTGATCGCCTGCGGCGGCGCGGTGAACATCTATCAGCCGCGTTCGGTCGGCGAGGGCAAGGGCCGGGCCTGGTATCCGGTGTGGAACTCCGGTTCCACCTATTACCTTGGCATGCGGGTCGGCGCGGAACTGTCGATGATGGAAAACCGGTTCACCCCGGCGCGCTTCAAAGACGGCTACGGTCCGGTGGGGGCCTGGTTCCTGCTGTTCAAGGCCAAGACCCTCAACGGTCTCGGCGAGGCTTTCGCCGGCAGCGATGCCGCCAAGGCGGAGCTGGAAAAATATGCTCCGTACGGAACGGCCGCCATCACGCCGACCTGTCTGCGGAACCACCTGATGCTCTTTGAGATGAAGGAAGGCCGCGGGCCGATCATCATGGACACCGTGAGCGCACTGGCCGCCCTCGGCGAGACCATGGACAAAAAAGAGCTCAAGCACCTCGAATCCGAGGCCTGGGAAGACTTTCTGGATATGACCTGCGGTCAGGCCAACCTGTGGTGCGCCACCAACACCGAGCCGGAAAAGAAAAACTCCGAGGTGATGCCGACCGAGCCGTATCTGCTCGGATCTCACTCGGGCTGCTGCGGCTTCTGGGTATCGGGTCCGGATTTGGACTGGATTCCGGATGCATACAAAATCAAGGCCGCCAACGGCAAGGTTTACAACCGCATGACCTCGGTTAACGGTCTGTTCACCGCCGGTGACGGCGTCGGCTGCTCCGGGCACAAGTTTTCGTCCGGATCTCACGCCGAAGGCCGCATGTGCGTCAAGCAGATGGTCCGTTACGCCAAAGACAACGCCGACTTCAAACCCGAGCCGACCATGTCCGGCAGTGAAGTTGTCGACTATGTCTACAAGTTCGTGCGCACGTACCTGGAACACTGCAAGTACACCACTGCCGACGATGTCAACCCGAACTACATGAAACCCGAAGGCATGATGTACCGGCTGATGAAAGCCACCCACGAGTACGGTGCCGGAACGGCCACCTACTACCAGACCAGCAGCAAGAACCTGGAAATCGTCATGGATCTGCTGGCGACCATGCGCGAAGACTGCGAGAAACTGGCAGCCGGCGACCTGCACGAACTGATGCGGGGCTGGGAAATCCTGCACCGCATCTGGACGGTGGAATCTCATCTGCGGCACATCCAGTTCCGCAAGGAAACCCGGTACCCCGGCTTTTACTATCAGGCCGACTTCCCGGGCCAGGATGACGCGAACTGGTTCTGCTTCGTCAACTCCAAGTTCGATCCGAAAGAACAGAAATGGGATATCTTCAAGAAAGACTATGTCAAGATCATTCCGGACTAATCGGAGCGAACCGGTGAGTTAGGTGAGCGACAAACAAGCCTCCAGGCGTCGGCCGACGCCTGGAGGTTTTTATTAACTTCAGGCGATATCCATAGTTGAAACACGGAACACGGAACACGGAACACGGAATTCGGAACGTGAAACCGGAAACTGGAAACGACGACGGTTCCGACCGATGTGCCGGTCGCGTTTGCAGTTTCGGGTTTCAGATTTCGACCTCAAGGGTATCGCCTGGAGGCAGGAAAATTCGGTTTAACAAACTATCGCACGGAGGAATGGCATGACAGAAAACACAGCCCTGGCTAGTGGCAGCATTATGGTTGTTGGCGGAGGGATCAGCGGGTTGACCACGGCCCTCGAAGCCGCCGAAGTGGGCTACGAGGTGTTCCTGGTGGAAAAGAACCCCTACCTGGGCGGCCGCGTGGCTCAGCTCAACCAGTACTTTCCCAAGCTGTGTCCCCCCACCTGCGGATTGGAAATCAACTTTCGCAGGATCAAGGACAACCCGCGAATCACAGTGCTAACATTGGCCGAAGTCGAAAAAGTCGACGGCGGTCCGGGCGCTTACAGCGTTACCGTCAAACTCAACCCCCGCTACGTCAACGAAAACTGCACCTGCTGCGGTGATTGTGCGCAGGCCTGCCAGACGGAGATCGACAGCCCATTTGATTTCGATATGCGCAAGATCAAAGGCGCTCACCTGCCGTTTGAACTGGCGTATCCAGCGCGTTTTATCATCCACCCGTCCGTAAAGGATTCGGCAGAGGATGCCCAGCGGGTCAAGGCGTCCTGCAAATACGACGCGGTCGATTTTGACATGGAGACCAAATCCCTCGAGCTGCAGGTCGGAGCCGTTGTCTGGGCCACCGGCTGGCAACCGTACGATGCGAAAAAGATCGACAACCTCGGTTTCGGGACCTATCCGAACATCATCACCAACATGATGATGGAGCGGATGGCCTCTCCCAACGGGCCGACCAAAGGTCAGGTCCTGCGGCCTTCCGACGGCAAGGGACCGGACAGTGTGGCCTTCGTGCAATGTGCCGGATCCCGTGACGAAAACCATCTGCCCTACTGCTCCTACATTTGCTGCATGGCGTCGTTGAAGCAGGCCACCTATGTCCGGGAGCGGTATCCGGATGCCAAAATCTATATCTTCTACATCGACATGCGGGCACCGGGCCTTCGCTACGAAAAATTCTACAAGAAGATCAAGGAAGACGAAAACATCTTTTTCATCAAGGGAAAGGTGGCCGAGGTCAGCGATGCCGGGTCTGGAAACGTCACGGTGACGGCCGAAAACGCCGTAACCGGGGAGAAGATTCACCAGACCGTGGAGATGGTGGTGCTGGCCACCGGGATGCAGCCGACGGCTGCCGGCGCGAAGCTGCCCGCAGAGCTGCAGTATACCGAAGACGGATTTGTCATCAACGATTTCGATAAAGGCGGAATGTTCGCCGTGGGGTGCGCTAACAAACCGCTAGACGTGGTGACTTCCAACCAGAATGCAACCGGCATGGCCTTGAAGGCCATTCAAACCCTGGCGGACAAGTAGGAGGAATCTAATGGATAAGAAATATGGTGTGTACATCTGCACGGGATGCGGGATCGGAGATTCCCTCGACATTGACGCGCTGGGCGATGTCGCCAAGGAGGAGGGGTTTCCGGTTCAAACCCACCCGATGTATTGTGGCAAGGAAGGTGTTGCGCAGATAAAGCAGGACATCGAAGCCAACGGCATCAACACGCTGGTGATTGCGGCCTGCAGCCGGAGAGTGAATTTCGACATCTTCCGTTTTAAAGGTTGCCAGGTGGACCGCGTGAACATCAGAGAACAGGTGGTCTGGTCTCATCCGCGCAGCGAGTTTCCGAAACTCGAGGAGGAACAGAAAGATGACGGTATTCATTTCGACCGGGTTCAGATGCTTGCCGACGACTATCTGAAGATGGGCATGGCCCGGGTGAAAAAGATCCAACCGCCGGAGGCCTATCAGGTGGAAAGCTTCAACCGCAAAATTCTGGTGATCGGCGGCGGCATTACCGGATTGTCGGCAGCACTGGATGCAGCCAAAGCCGGCTACGAGGTGACCGTCGTTGAGAAAACCGCTGAATTGGGCGGGCATGCCAAAACCTGGCGCAAACAGCTGCCGTTGGGCGCGCCATACGAGGAGCTGAGCCTGCCGGTGATCGACGACAAGATCAAGGCGGTGAAGGATCATCCGAAGATTACCGTGAAAACCGAAACAGTGGTGGCGCGTCTGGCCGGTGAGCCGGGCAATTTTGTCGTTACCCTGAAAAAGCCCGGCGAAAACATCGAATTCGACGTTCCGTATCCGCTTCCCGAAGAAATGACCGTCGATGAGAACGGCAAGGAGCTCAACGCCGAGCAGCTCCATCAAAAATTCATGGAATACAACAAGGGCAAGCTCGACATCCTGAAAATCGATCCCAAAGGCGAAGCGTTCGGGGCCGTCATCCTGGCTGCCGGGTGGAGCCCTGCGAAGCTCGAAGGCGACCAGTACGCCCATCTGGGCGTCGGCCTGCCGGATGTGGTCACCAATGCCGAATTCGAGAAGATCGCCAAGGAAGGCAGCATCAAGCGGCCCTCTGACGGCAAAGAAGCCAAGTCGGTCGTATTCATCCAGAGCCCGGACAAAGAGGACGACAACGACTTCGCCTACAGCGGGGCGGTAACCAGTCTGGTCGCGCTCAAGCAGGCCAAGTACGTGCGCGAGGATTTTCCGGCCGACGGCAAAGCTTTTGTTTTTTACCAGCACATGCGAACGGTCGGGCTGACCGAGAACTTCTACAAGAGCATCCAGCAGGATGAGGGGATCTTTCTGACCAAGGGGACCGTGACCGAAGTGACCCAAAACGGCGACGGGCTGACGGTCAAGGCCCAGGACACCCTGTTGGGAAAGAACGTACAGGTAAAAGCCGACCTGGTGGTGCTGGCCGCCGGCATGGTGCCGGCCACCCAAAAGGATCCTGTTGTCAACATGGCCTATCGACAGGGACCGGCATTTAGAGACATCGATCTGTTCGACAGCTACGTCGACTCGAACTACATCTGCTTTCCCTACGAGACGCAGCGAACCGGCATTTATGCAGCCGGCGGCATCCGCCGTAGCATGACGGCCGAGGAATCGATCGAAGACGCCTCCGGCGCGGCCCTGAAGGCCATTCAGTGCCTCGCATCGGTCAACCGGGGGGTGGCCGTTCATCCGCGCTCCGGCGACATGACATTCCCGGATTTTTTTATGCAGCGCTGCACCCAGTGCAAGCGCTGTACCCAGGAGTGTCCCTTCGGGGCCATCGACGACGATGAAAAAGGGACCCCCAAGCCGAACCCGGCCCGCTGCCGACGCTGCGGAACCTGCATGGGGTGCTGCCCGGAGCGGATCATCAACTTCTCCGACTACAGCATCGACAGCATCGGATCGATGGTCAAGGCCGTCGGCGTACCCTCCGAAGACGACTACGAGGAGCCCCCGATGAGAATTCTGGGGCTGGTGTGTGAAAACGACGCCTATCCGGCCCTCGACATCGCCGGGCTCAACCGCCTGTCGTATTCGGCGGATGTGCGCTTTATCCCCATCCGCTGCCTCGGCTCGATGAACGTCATCTGGATCAAGGACGCCCTTTCCCAGGGAATGGACGGCGTGTTCCTGCTGGGCTGCAAGCACGGAGACGACTATCAGTGCCACTTCATCAAGGGCAGCGAGCTGGCGGAGATCCGCGTCCAGAAAATCGGCGACGCCCTGGCCAGCCTGGCGCTGGAGAACGAGCGCGTTGCCCAGTTCGAACTGGCCATCGATGACTACGACAAGATTCCGAAGATCGTAAACGAATTCGTCGAATCGATTGAAGCGCTCGGACCGAACCCGTTCAAGGGATTCTAAGCGCTTTTACAGATATTGGAGCGGAGCCGGCAGCCGGCCGGCGCCGGTCACAATGGAGGAGGTAAATTATGGCGGAAACAATGACGCTTGAACCGGATGTTGGCTTTATTCGCGAGTTGGGCAAGCTGGGCGGCGCGGACCTGAAAAAATGCTATCAGTGCGCCACCTGTTCGGTGGTATGCCCGATTTCGCCGGACAACCAGCCCTATCCGCGCAAGGAGATGATCGCAGCATCCTGGGGCCTCAAGGATCAGCTTGTGGCCGATTACGATATCTGGCTGTGCCACAACTGCGGTGATTGCACCACCAAGTGCCCGCGGGGCGCCAAACCCGGTGAAGTATTAGGTGCGCTGCGCGCCTATGCGGTCCGTGAGTATGCCACGCCCAAAGTGGTGAGCAAGATGGTGGCCGATCCGAAGATGCTGCCCATACTGCTGGCCGTCCCGGCGGTCATATTCATCGGGCTGGGCCTGATCCTGAAATCGATCGGTATCAACTGGCTGAATTTTGCACCGCACGGCGGTGAAATCTGGCAGAGCCACTTCATCAACAACTACCTGGTGGACATCATCATGATTCCCACCTTCTTCGCTTCTATCGGCGTCTTTGCCCTCGGTTTGAAGCGGTTTCTGGCTGACATCCACGCCAGCGCGCTGGCTGCCGGCAAGACCAGCACGGATAAGATTGATGTCGCCGGGATCGCTAAAGCCTTGCTGGCGGTGGTGTTGACCGTTTTTAAACACAAAAAATTCGATGAGTGCGGCGAAAACAAGCAGCGCTCGGTGGCGCACATGCTGGTTCTGTTCAGCTTCATCGGGCTTTTCATCGTCACCAACTGCTTTTTCGTCGCCGAATGGATACTGCACATCGAAGGACCTTACAGCCAGCTCAACCCGGTTAAATGGCTCGGCAACGCTGCCGGCGTTGCGCTGATTGTCGGCTCTGTTCTGCTGTGGAAAAACCGGTTGGCGAAAAAAGACCAGAGTTCCAGTTACTGGGATTGGTACCTTGTCGTGCTGGTGTTTGCTCTGGGGGTGACCGGGATGGGGACGCAATTACTGCGCCTGGCAGGGCTGGCCGGCCCGGCCTACTTCGTCTATTTTTTCCACCTGCTGTTCATTTGGAGCCTGTTTGCCTACACGCCGTTTTCCAAACTGGCTCACCTGGTATACCGGACGGCCGCCATGACCTACGCGGAATACACCAAGCGGCAGTAGCCGTAACAACCACAGCAAAACTCGCTGTATAAAACGAAAAGGGGGCTTTGGTGCCCCCTTTTTTTCGTGCAGCCATGGCGGGTTTTCGCGACGCTTTTGTCTGCGGTTTTCGAGCTGCGCTGCGGGTCTGCCCCAGCAAACCGGACAGCTGACGGAGATCGCCGCTGCCCATAAAAAAGGGGTGCCCCCCCTGAAGGGGCACCCCTTTTCAGGTAAAAACCGCTTGCGATGAATTAATCGCCGGTGGCTGCCTTGTGGGTCTTGATCTCGACTTTTTCCGTCAGACCCTCGTAGTATTCGCGCAGAATAACGATGACTTCGTCGCGGCCGAAGTGATCGGGCAGGTCACCGCCTTCCGAGAGCATCTTGCGCAGCATGGTACCGGACAACAGGACCCGGTCTTCCTTGCCGTGGGGGCAGGTGCGCAGGGACGCCATGCCGTCGCACTTGTAGCAGTAGAAGGTCCAGTCGATCTTCAGCGGGTTGCACAGCAGGGCCTTGCCCCCTTCAGGCTGGGGTATCTTGTCGAAAATGGTCTGGGCTTCGAACATTCCGTAAAAATCGCCCACGCCGGCGTGATCGCGGCCGATGATCATACGGGAGCATCCGTAGTTCTGGCGGAACACGGCGTGCAGCAGGCCCTCGCGCGGTCCGGCATAGCGCATATCGAGCGGATAGCCGCCCTGCACGACGTTGTCTTCTACAAAGTAGTTTTTCACCAACGCGTCGATGCATTTGACCCGCACGGAGGCCGGAATGTCGCCGGGCTTCAGGTTGCCCACCAGTGAGTGAATATACACACCGTCGCAGACTTCGACGGCGATCTTGCATAGATATTCGTGGGAACGGTGCATCGGGTTTCGCAACTGCAGGGCAGCCACTTCACTCCAGCCTTTTTCCTCGAAGATCTTGCGGGACTCTTCCGGGCGGTGGTAGATGCCCTTGTATCGGGTGGGGTATTCGCCTTCGCTGAGAACCTTTACCGGACCGGCCAGGCAGAATTCTTTCTGGCCCATCACCATCTGGACACCGGGATGATCTTCCTCGGCAATCTTCCAGAACTCTTCGGCGGTGGGAGTGCCTTCACCCATGAAAACTTTTTCGCATTCGTATTTCTTGTCGGCTTCGGTCAATTCAAACTTTTCGGTGACTTTCATGGTGGCCATGATCGCACCGCTTTCGGGGTCCTGCAGGGCGATCTCGCTTCCTTCATTGATCTCAGCGGCCTGGGCAGCGCTAACGTCCAGGGTTACCGGTACCGGCCAGAACGTGCCGTCGGCCATCAGAAAATCGTCGCAAACACCTTTCCAGTCCGCTTTGGTCATGAAACCGGTCAACGGGCTGAAACCGCCGATACCGATCATGATCAGATCGCCTTTTACCCGCGGGGAAACAGCTATCTTCAACAGTCCTTCGGCTTTTTTCAGCTCCGCATCACGCTCTGCTCCTTCCAGGAGGCATTTGGTCAGTCCTTTACCGCCATGGGGAGGAATTAAATTTGCCATGTGCTCACATCTCCTTTCATCCTTGTTTTTCATCTGGGATTAGACCGGTGCTTGCCCCGGTCCTTGGTGGTTTTGGTATTAAAGAGGCTATAATTAGTAAGGAAAAGCCGATTTGTCAAGCGCATTTCACCCGCCAGCTATCTACCTAAAATAATAAGAATTTCAATTGCTTTCCCACGGTTTCCCCTCAGCTGCCCCGCCAACCGCACACCGACTGGTGGCAGGTGGGCAGTACCGCTTCGCCTTGATTTTCCCCAAGCCGCAGTCTATAATGAACCCGCTTTTCAGGTTCGACCAACTTCGTATCGGGGAGCGATCTATGAGCGGAAGACGCATCAAACCGGAGAGAACAGGCCTCCGGCAAACTGCAGACGATAAAAAGCGCCGGGTTTCCGACCGCAGACGGAAAAAGCGGTACAGGGTTCGCCGCGGGGCTTTTGCGGCCCTGGTCAATGGCACCCAGCGGTTGGGCCAGATAAAAGACATCAGCCTGGTGGGATTGTCTTTTCGCTACATCGACAGCAGGGAAAAAACCACTTCGCAGGGCGTGCTGAAGATACTGCTGGCCGGCGGAGGGCTGTTTATGGACAATTTGCCTTTCAAGCCGGTGTTGGATGTGGAAGTCGAAAGCGAATCGCCCTTTAGTACCGTGAGGATGCGGCAGATGCACATCGCTTTCGGAGATCTGAGCCCCCGGCAACTGTCCCGGCTCGACGAATTTATCCTCAATCACACAATGGGCGAAGCATGATCTGAAAATCTGTAAATTCGGAAAGAAATATGCAAAAAGGGCTGCCGCAACGGCAGCCCTTTTCTAATTGGCGGAGAGAGAGGGATTCGAACCCTCGATGGAGCTTTCACCCCATACTCGCTTAGCAGGCGAGCGCCTTCAGCCGGCTCGGCCATCTCTCCTTGCGTTATGGCTGGCTGCAACCGGCAGATTGCAGACAGATGGTAACGAAAAGCAGGTGAATAACATTTTTC
>Ga0209536_100000497_pt1 | contig 63688 bp, 61 predicted proteins | sample DeeMarSeWOR28_12_FD_187461 | JGI IMG/M metagenome (GOLD analysis project Ga0209536, IMG submission 187461) | Marine sediment microbial communities from White Oak River estuary, North Carolina - WOR-2-8_12 (SPAdes) (version 2) | ecosystem: Environmental > Aquatic > Marine > Intertidal zone >...
GCGGCGCTCGATGGTCTCAATGAACTGCGACGCCTCGAGCAGCGTCTCGTGCGTGCCGGTGTCGAGCCAGGCGTAGCCGCGCCCCATCGGCACGACCTCGAGCTGGCCGCGCGCCAGGTAGGCGCGGTTGACGTCGGTGATCTCGAGCTCGCCGCGCGGCGAGGGCTTGAGCGTGGACGCGATCTCGACGACGCTGTTGTCGTAAAAGTAAAGGCCCACCACCGCGTAACGCGACTTCGGCTTGGCCGGCTTTTCCTCGATGCTCACCGCCTTGCCGTCGGCGTCGAACTCGATCACGCCGTAGCGCTCGGGATCCTTCACCGGGTAAGCGAATACCGATGCGCCCTGCTTGCGCGCCGCGGCACGCGACAGCAGCTGCGCAAGATCGTGGCCGTGAAAAATGTTGTCGCCGAGCACCAGCGCAACAGGGTCGCCGCCGATGAATTCGCGCCCGAGCAGAAAGGCCTGCGCAATGCCCTCGGGCTTGGGCTGCACTTTGTAGGACAGCCGGATGCCCCAGCGGCTGCCGTCGCCGAGCAGCGCCTCGAAGCGCGGCGTGTCGGTCGGCGTCGAGATCACCAGGATGTCGCGGATGCCCGCCAGCATCAGCGTCGACAGCGGGTAGTACACCATCGGCTTGTCGTACACCGGCAGCAGCTGCTTGGAGACCACCTGCGTCACCGGGTAAAGCCGCGTGCCCGAGCCGCCGGCGAGGATGATGCCTTTCATGCGCTGCGATCCCTTGTTTTGCCGCGACGACGGGGTCTGACCCCATACGGGGTCAGACCCCTGGTTTCAGCGCGCCGCATAATTTTTCTCCACCCACTCCCGGTAGGCCCCGCTCGTCACGTTCGCCACCCAGTCCGCGTTGTCCAGGTACCAGGCGACGGTCTTCTTCAGCCCGGATTCGAAGGTCTCCGCCGGCTGCCAGCCGAGCTCGGCGCGCAGCTTCGAGGCATCCATGGCGTAGCGCCGGTCGTGCCCGGGGCGGTCGCGCACGAACTCGACGAGCGCGGCGTAGCGGCCGGCCTTGCGCGGCCGCAGCGCGTCGAGCAGCGCGCACAGCGTGTGCACCACGTCGATGTTCTTCATCTCCGCCTCGCCGCCGATGTTGTAGCACTCGCCGACGCGCCCGCGCGCGAGCACGGCGCGCACCGCACTGCAGTGATCGCCGACATAGAGCCAGTCGCGCACGTTCTGCCCGTCGCCATACACCGGCAGCGGCTTGCCGGCGAGCGCGTTGGCGATCATCAGCGGGATCAGCTTCTCCGGAAACTGGTAGGGCCCGTAGTTGTTCGAGCAGTTGGTGGTGAGCGTCGGCAGGCCGTAGGTGTGATGGTAGGCGCGCACCAGGTGGTCGGAGGCCGCCTTCGACGCGGCGTAGGGGCTGTTCGGCGCATACGGCGTGGTCTCGCTGAACGCCGGGTCGGCCGGGCCGAGCGAGCCGTAGACCTCGTCGGTCGAGACGTGCAGGAAACGGAACGCGTCGCGCGCGGCGCCCTGCAGGTCGTGCCAGTACGCGCGCGCCTCCTCGAGCAGCGCGAAGCTGCCGACGATATTGGTCTGCACGAAATCGCCCGGGCCGTGAATCGAACGGTCGACATGGCTTTCGGCGGCGAAGTGCACGATCGCGCGCGGCTCGTGGCGCGCAAGCAGGTCGCGCACGACGTCGCGGTCGCCGATGTCACCCTGCACGAAGGCGTGACGCGCGTCGCCCTCGAGCGCGGCAAGGTTCGCACGGTTGCCGGCATAGGTCAGCTTGTCGAGGTTGACCACGCCCTCGTCCGACTGCGCGAGCCAGTCGAGGACGAAGTTGGAACCTATGAATCCGGCACCGCCGGTGACGAGAATCATGCCCGGCGATTCTAGCGCCTAGCCCGCGGTCTGCGCCCGGGCCTCGACGAGTCCCCGGTACACCGCTTCCATCCGGTCGAGCATCGCCGTGTAGGAGAAATGCGCTGCGCAGTGGGCGCGCGCCGCGGTTCCGAGACGCGCGGCGAGCGCCGCATCGCCGAGCAGCCGCTCGATCGCGGACGCCAGCGCCTGCGCGTCCTGCCCCGGCACGACGAGCGCGGTCGCCTCGTGCGTCGCCAGCTCGGCAATGCTGCCCGCGGTGGTCGTGATGCAGGGCAGCCCCACCAGCATGGCCTGCACCAGCGCCTGCGGCACGCCCTCGTTGGCATACGACGGCAGCGCGAAGACGTCGAGCGACTGCAGCCAGGGCACGACATCGGCCTGGTTGCCGACGAAGCGCACCCGCTCGCCGAGGCCGAGCGCGGCGACCTGCGCCTCGAGCGCGGCGCGCTGCGGACCGTCGCCGACGATCACCAGCTGAACGCCGACCGGCAGCCTCGCCATCGCCTCGACCAGGTAGCGATGGCCCTTCCAGCTGCGCAGCGTCGCGACGATGCCGATCAGCGTCGCCTCCTGCGGCAGCCCGAGCCGGGCGCGCGCCGCATGCCGGTCGCCCGGCACGAAGCGCTCGACGTCGATGCCGGTCGGAATCGATGCGATGCGCTCGGCATCGAAACCGTTGACCTGCACCAGCTGGCGCTTGAGCGCCTCGCCGGTGGTGACGATGCGCTGCGCGCCCTTTTCGTAGAGCCAGCGCGTTGCGGGGTTCTTCGGCACCGGCGCCGAAATGTGGCGCGTGCGCACGATCGGCGCGGGCCGCCCGAGCGTGAACAGCGCGAGCGCGGCGAGCCAGGCGTCGGTCGAGCTGTGCGTGTTGACGATGTCGCAGCGGTTCTCGCGCAGCCAGTCGATCAGCGCGCGCAGGCCGCGGATGCTCTTGCGCCCGATCGGCAGCGCCTCGACCGGCACGCCCCAGTTCGGCGCTTCGGCGTGGATGCGCGCCTCTGCGGGGCAGAGCAGCGTCACGGCGTGACCGCGCGCGATCATGCCGCGCGACTCGGACAGGATGCGGATTTCCTGCCCGCCCCAGCCGAGCGAAGCCTCGGTGTGGACGATGCGGAGCCGTTTCACCTGCGCGTCGAGATCAAGCCGCCGCGCGCTGCGTGGCGTACTGGATGCGGTACAGCTTGGCGTAGACGCCGTCGCGCGCCAGCAGCTCGGCGTGGCGACCGACCTCGACCATGCGTCCGCGTTCCAGCACCACGATGCGGTCGGCGTGCTCGATGGTCGACAGGCGGTGCGCGATGACCAGCGTGGTGCGTCCCTGCATCAGGGTTTCCAGCGCGGCCTGCACGTGGCGCTCGGATTCGGAGTCGAGCGCCGAGGTCGCCTCGTCGAGGATCAGGAGCGGCGCGTCCTTGAGCAGCGCGCGCGCGATCGCCAGGCGCTGGCGCTGCCCGCCGGAGAGGCGCAAGCCCTTCTCGCCGATCATCGTTTCGAGGCCCTGCGGGCTTTCGCGGATGAAGTCCATGGCGTGCGCCGCCTCGGCGGCGGCGATCACCTCGGCCTCGCTCGCCGCGCCCTGCCGGCCGTAGGCGATGTTGGCCTGGATGGTGTCGTTGAACAGCACGACCTCCTGGCTCACCAGCGCCATGTTGGCGCGCAGGCTCTCGAGCGTCAGGTCCTGCAGGTCGTGCCCGTCGAGCAGGATGCGGCCCGCCTGCGGCGCGTAGAAGCGCGGCAGCAGGTTGACGAGCGTCGTCTTGCCGCCGCCCGAACCGCCGACCAGCGCCACCGTCTCGCCCGGCCGCACGTGCAGGTTGACGTCGTCGAGCGCCGGCTCCTTGCGCGTCGGATAGGTGAAGCCGACGCGCTCGAAGACGATGTCGCCCTTGGCGCGGCCGAGCTTCACCGTGCCGCGATCCTCTTCGATCGGCGTGTCGATCATGCCGAACACGCTTTCCGCCGCCGCCAGTCCGCGCTGCAGCGGCGCGTTCACCTCGGTGAGCCGCTTGACCGGCGCGATCAGCATCAGCATCGCGGTGATGAACGAGACGAACTCGCCCACCGTCGCACGGTTCGCGGCCGACTCCTGCAGCGCGATGTAGACGATCAGCGCCACCGCAACCGCGGCGAGCGAATTGCTCGCCGGCGTCGCCAGCGCCTCGGGCACCACCAGGCGCATGAAAAAGCGCCGCAGGCGCTGCGCCGCCGACTCGAAGCGCTTCGCCTCGTAGCGCTGTCCGCCGTAGACCTTGATCACCTTGTGGCACTCGATGGTCTCTTCCAGCACGTGCGTGAGCTCGCCCATCGAGCGCTGGGTCTCGCGCGACATGGCGCGCAGCCGCCGCGCAGTGAGCTTGACGACGTAGGCCATCGCCGGCGCCACGATGAGCGCGATCAGCGTCAGTTTCCAGTTGAGGTAAAGCAGCCAGCCGAGCAGGCCGGAGACGATGACGGTGTCCTTGATGACGATGGTCACCACGCTGGTCGCCGCAGCGGTGACGTTGGTGACGTCGTAGGTCAGCTTCGACATCATCACGCCCGAGCTGTGCTCGTCGTAGTACGGCGTCGGAAAGCGCACCAGACGCTCGAACATCCGCGTGCGCAGATCGAGCACCACCCGATGCGCCACCCACTGCATGCCGAAGTTCGAGATGAAGGTGAAGACGCCGCGCACCAGGAACACGCCGATGATCGCGGCGGCGAAGACGAGCGGCGGCAGGATCGGGTCGGCACCGCGCGCGAAGCCGCCGTCGAGCAGCGGCTTCATCAGCGCCGGGAACAGCGGCTCGGTCGCGGCGGCGATGATCATGCCGAACACCGCGACCACGAACACCTTCGCGTGCGGTCGCACGTAGGACAGCAGACGGCGGTACAGCTGCGCGCTGCTTGTGTCGGGCGTGCTCATTTCTGGTCCGCGGGCGGCGGCGGCGCGGCGTCCTTGGCTGCGCCGTCCTCGCCCTTCGCGCCGGCGCCGAGCACCTGTCCCTGGATGCGCTTGACGTAGGCGCCGGCCGCGGGATGGCCCTGCTGCGCCGCCTTGAGCAGCCAGCCGTAGGCCTGGCTCGCATCTTTTTCGACGCCGCGCCCCTCGGCATAGGCAAGGCCAAGCGCGTACTCGGCCTCCGCGTAGCCCAGCCGCGCGCTCTTGCGCAGCCAGCCGATCGCCTGCCGGTCGTCGCGCGGCAGGCCGTACAGACCGCCGGCGTAGATCGCCGCCAGCGTGTACTGCGCCTTGACCTGATCCAGCTGCGCCGCCTTGCGCAGCCAGTCGAGCGCACGCGCGACGTCCTTCACCACGCCGGTGCCGCTGCCATACAGGATCGACAGCTCGTACTGCGCGTCACGCTCGCCGCCCTGCGCCGCCAGCTGAAGCCAGCGCACCGCCTGCTCGGCATCCTGCGGCGCGCCGCGGCCGTCGAGAAACAGCATGCCGAGCAGGTACTCCCCGCGTGGCTCGCGCTGCATGGCCGATTGCTCGATCAAGCGCCGCCCCTCGTCCAGGTCCACCGGACCGCCCATCCCCTCGATCAGCATCTGGCCGAGGTTCGCCTGCGAACGCGCGAACCCCTTGTCGGCAGCGGCGCGATACCAGCGCCGCGCGGCGGCAAGGTCGCGCGTCGCCTGCGGTGCGCGCTCGTAGAGCACGCCCAGGTTGTGCATCGACTCGACGTGGCCCTGCTGCGCTGCCAGGCCGAACCACTCGATCGCCATCGCTTCGCTGCGCGTGACGCCCTGGCCGCGCAGGTAGAGGTGGCCGAGCAGGTGCGCCGCATTGGCGTCGCCCGCGCGCGCCGTCTGTTCGAGCGAGGCACGCGCGGCATCGTCGCCGCGCATCGCCTTGCGCATCCACTCGACCAGCTCGGCGTCGCTCGCCGCCCAGACTCCGAGCGAGACCAGCAGCAGCAAACCGGCCAATAGGCGGCGCATCGCCTCAGCGCCCTTCGTGCCCCGGCGCGCGCGCCGCGTGCGCGAGCTGCGCGTACAGGTCGACGAGCGCGCGCGCCATCGCATCGATGCCGAACTGCTCGGCGGTCGCGCGCGCAACGCGCGGCAGTCCGCCGGCACGCAGTGCGCGGTCGGCCTGGTGCATTGCGCGCGCGAGGTCCATCGCGTCATCCGGCGGCGTGATGAATCCGCCGCCACGCGCGCGCACAACCTCGGCGGCACCGCAGCGCTCGCTGACGATCACCGGCAGCCCCATGGCGAGCGCCTCGAGCGCGGTGTTCGGAAACGGATCGTAGCGGCTCGGCAGCACGAGGCCGTCGGCCGCGGCATAGTAAGGGCGCACGTCCTCTTGCGCGCCGACGAAGCGCACGCGCGCCGCGACGCCGGCGCGCCGCGCCTGCGCCTCGAAGCGCGCGGCGTCGCGGTCCTGCCCGACGACGACGAGCCAGAAGGCCTGCGAATTGGCGTGCGCGAGGGCTTCGATCGCCGTATCGAGGCCCTTGCGCTCGAAGCCCGAACCGACGAACAGGAACACGGTATCGCGCGGCCCGCAGCCGATCTCGCCGCGCGTGCTGCCGCGCCAGGCCGGCGCCGCGCCCGGATTGAACTGCTCGAGGTCGATGCCGCTGTAGATGACGTGCAGCTTGTCCGGCTCGATGCGGAAGCCGCGCAGGATCTCCTCGCGCACCATGCGCGAGTTGCAGATCACCGCACGCAGGCGCGGATGCTCGAACATCGCCCGCTCGGCCGCGCAGACGTAGCGGTGATAGGGGCTGAGCGCAAGCGCGAGGCGTGTGGCGGCCGACGCGCGCGCGGCACGAATCTCGAGCCAGCGCCGGTGCACGCCGTCGCCGGCGCGATAGATGTCGCAGCCCGGGATGCGCTCGTGCGACTGCACCAGGTCAAAGCCACGACGCCGCCAGGCCGCGCGTGCCGCACGCGCGAACGAACGATCGCGCCAGCGGCGCCCGATGTGGAACGGATCGACCCGGATCACGCGCCGCGTATCCCAGCCGGCCCATTCGCGCGCGATCAGGGTGACGTCGGTGCCGGCCGCCTCGAGCGCCGGCAGCGCGCGCGCGATGAACCGCTCCGCGCCGCCGAACGGCGTGTAGCGCTGGCGCACCACCGCGAGCCGCAGCTTCGCGCTCATGCCGCCCGGACCTCCCGGCCTTTTTCCAGCAGGCGCCGCGCCGCCGCCAGCACCGGCTCGACCTCGAGGGTCGTCAGGCACTCGCTCACTTTGCCGCCGCCGCAGCCGTCATTGCCGCAGGGCCGGCAGGGGTGCGCGCTGCTCACCACTTCGTGGGCGACGCTCCACGGCCCCCACTCACGCTCGCCGCTCGGGCCGAACAGCGCGACGACCGGTACGCCCATCGCCGCGGCGAGATGCATCGGCATCGAATCGACGCCGATGAACAGGCGCGCACGCGCAGCGAGCGCGCCGAGTTCCTTGAGCGAGAGCTGCCCGGCAAGGTTCACGCTGGGTGCCTGCATGCGGGCGACGATGTCTTCCACCAGCTGGGTCTCCTCGCGGTCGGGGGCCGCAGTGAACACGATACGCGAACCGTCCTGCGCCAGCCGATCGGCGAGCGCGGCCACCTTGTCCGCGGGCCAGCACTTGAAGCGCCAGCGCGAGGCCGGATGCAGATGCAGGTAGGCGCCCGGCTCGAGCCCCGACGCCGACAGACGCGCCTGCACGCTCGCCTCCGCCTGCGCACCGGGAACGAAGCACACGCGCCGATCCTCCATCGCCGGCTGCACCCCGATACGGCGCAGTGCGTCCAGGTTCCACTCGACCATATGCCGGCGCGGCGTCGCCGGCAGCGCAAAGCGATGGCTGAAGCTGCCGCTCCAGAGCCGGCCGCGGTCCGCATAGCGCGGCGCGACGCGCCAGCGCGCCCCGAGGCTGCGCGCCAGCCAGGCGCCGCGCGGATGTTCCGACAGGTGCACCAGCAGATCGTAGCGGCGCGCGCGCAGCTGCGAAAAGAGCCGCCACTCGGCCGTGGCGTGTGCCAGCGGGCCCCAGCCGCGCCACGCCCGGCCCACCGTATGCAGCTGGGCGAGATCCGGGTGGGCCGCGAGCATCGGCGCGGTGTCGTCGTACACCAGGGCGTCGATTTCGAGCTGCGGCGCCGCGGCCTTCAGCGCGGTGAGCACCGGGGTTGCGAGCAGCACGTCGCCATGGTGGCGCAGCTTGATGACGAGCGCGCGCCGGCAACGCACCAGCGGGACGGCATCCTTGAGCATGCGGGCAAGATAGCACGCGCGCCGGGCCGGGCCCCGGCGTCGGGGCTCAGTCGAGCCGCAACTCGGCGCTCAGGCCGACGGTGCGCCCGGGCAGCGGATAGGCCGAGTACAGGTCGGCGGTGAACGCACTGCGCACCGCGTAACTGTAGTAGTCCTCGTCGAACAGGTTGTTGACCGCCAGCGCGAGGCGGCCCCAGCCGAAGCGGCGCGCCAGCTTCAGGTCGACCACCGCGTAGGCGGGGATCTTCGTACCCAGCGTGTTCGGCTCGTCGTTGTCCATGAACTGGCTGCTGACCGCGGTCAGCACGCCCGAAAGTCGCGTGCGTGCATCCCAGTCCCAGCCGGCCGACAGGTTCAGCTTGTGCTCGGGCACGAGCGGGACGCGCTTGCCGGCGATGCTCAGATTGCTCCCGATGGCGAACGCACTGCCGGGTAGCACGCCTTCGAGAAAGCGCGCATCGGTGTAGGCGTAGGCCGCGCCGAGCTGCCAGGCAGCCGCCGGGCGCCAGCGCGCCTCGAGCTCGAGCCCGCGACGGCGCGACTTCGGCAGGTTGCGGTTGCCCACCCCGGTCGAGTAGGGGTCGAGGTGGATCTCGTCGTGAACGTCCGAGCGGAACAGCGTTGCGCGGGTCCACAGCCTGCGTCGCTGCCACTCGACGCCCGCCTCGTAGGTCGTCGCATGCTGCGGGCGCAGGATCTGGAATTCGGGCGAGAAAAACGCGTCGAACTCGTAGACCTCTTCCGCATTGACGAAGCGGTAGCTGCGCGCCCCGCGGGCCACGAGCGTCCAGGCGCCGTCGAGGGCGTGCCGCACCCCGACCTCCCAGGCATGCTGCCGCTGCGTCTCCTGCACCGGCGGCGCGGCCGCACAGAAAAAGCACGACGGCGCGCCCGTATCCACCGTGTCCTGCGCATCGTAGCGCGCACGCGCGACGCGGTAGCCCAGGCTGACGATCGTCGCCTTCGCGACCTCGACGACGTCCTGAACGTAGAGCGCCTCGATCGTCTGCTCTACGTCGACCTGGTTCGTCGGCCGCGAGACGTTCTCTGGACGGTCCGTGCGGCGCGAATCGTAGCGCCAGCGATGCAGGTCGATGCCCGCGGTCAGGCGGTGACGCAGGCTGCCGGTCGCGAACGGCAGCCGCAGGCGCGGGGTGAGCGACGCCAGTTCGAGCGCGTCCGCGCGGTACTGCGCGAACCCACCGAGCATCGCGAAGCTGGTCAGGTCCTTGTCGCGGTACTCGAAGCCGACCGACAGTTCGGCATCCCCGATGCGCTGGCTCAGCGTCGCGGCGACGCGGTTGCCGTCGCGTTCGGAGTAGTCATCCGGGGTATTGGTTCCGCGCCGGTCGTCGCGCAGCTGGTCGAGCCCGGTGGACCGCCGCACCAGGCGCCCGCCGGGCAGCCGCAGGTCCTGGTGGTCGGTTCCGAGCTGCAGGTCGAGCACGCCGTCCCCCAGCGCCCAGCGCAGGTTCGCGGTCGCGTTGCGTTGCGTATTCCGGTTGTTGTCGCGATAGCCGCCCGAACTGTAGCCGTAGAGCGTCGCATTGATGCCCAGCACGTCGCTCACCCGGCTGCCGTAGAGCTGCCCCTCGAAGGTGTCGAAGCTGGCGACCCGGCCGTAGGCTTCGAGCTGCGGCCCATGCTTGAGCGGCGAGCGCGTGACGATATTGATGACGCCCGCCGAGGCGCCGTCGCCGTAGAGCACCGCGCCCGCGCCGCGCAGGATCTCGATGCGCTCGACGTTCGACAGCGGAATCGCCGACCACTGCACGCCCGAGAGATCGAAGTCGTTCAAGCGACGGCCATCGAGCAGGATCAGCGTGTTCTGCGTCGCGGTTATGCCGTAGCCGCGCAGATCGACCGACGCTGCAGCGGCGTTGTTGCCGAACAGGTCGCGCGTGTGGATGCCGCTCTGCTCGGAGAGCAGCTCGGGCAGCGTACGCGCCGCGCTCTGCGCGATGGCCTCGGCGTCGAGTACGGTCACGCTCGCCGGCAGCCGCCGGGCATCCTCCTCGAAGCGCGGCGCCGTGATGATGACGGCATCGTCCTCGCCGCGCGCCGGCATCGCCAGGAGAAGCGCCAGCAAGCACGCGGTCGACAACGCGGCCCGGAACATTCGTGTTTGCTGCATGCCGTCCCCTCAAGCGTCCACCCGACGCCGCTCGCGATTGACGATGACGCTGCATGGCCGGTCTCCGGACTCGCGAGAGGGTCGAATCCCCTGGGACGCCCCGCCTTCCCGCGCGCACCGTTGCGGTGCCGCGCAGTGGCCTGTTGGAACGCCCCGCTCGCTTACCGTTGCGGGGGCAGTACGGGCCTTGCGCCGACGCTGTTCGACGTCTGCGCGCACCCGTTTCCCGTTTCACCCGCGGCGTAAACCGAGCGCCGCGGACACCATGCAACCTGAAGCCGCCGGCAAGCACCGACGACAGGTCGCGATTATGCTCTCGTATGCGCTGGCGCGGATTGATCTTCCTCATGCTCTGCGTGCCGGCGGTGGCCGGCGCCGAGGTCGGGGTGCGCGACGATTACGGCCAGCAGATGCGCCTGGCCAAGCCCGCGCAGCGTATCGTCAGCCTGGCGCCGCACCTCACCGAACTGCTGTTCGCCGCCGGCGCCGGATCGCAGGTGGTGGGCGTGAGCGAGCACAGCGACTATCCGGCGCAGGCGACGCAGTTGCCGCGCATCGCGAGCGCCACGCGCGTCGATCTCGAAGCCGTGCTCGCATTGGAGCCCGATCTCGTCGTCGCCTGGCCGCAGGCCGCCACGCGTCGTGCCATCGACCGGCTCGAGGCTCTCGGCCTGCCGACCTATCGCTCCGAGCCGCGCACGCTGGAGGAGGTTCCCGGCACGATCGAGCGCTTAGGCACCCTGGCGGGGCAGCGCGCGACGGCGCAGCAGGCCGCGGACGCGTTTCGCCGCCGCGCAGGGGCACTCACGCGGCGCTACGCCGCGCGTGCAGCGGTGCGGGTTTTCTACCAGGTGTGGAGTCGACCGATCGTCACCGTAAACGGTGAGCACCTCATCAGCCGCGTGATCAACCTGTGCGGCGGCAGGAACGTGTTTGCGACGCTGCCCCTGATCGCACCGGAAATCGACCGCGAGGCCGTTTTGGCGGCCAACCCCGAAGTCATCATCGCGAGCGGCACCGGGGATCTGCGCCCGGTCTGGCTCGACGATTGGCGAGACTTTTCGCAGCTGCACGCAGTACAAAGCAACCAGCTCTACGCCATGCCCGCCGACCTGCTGCAACGGCACACGCCGCGAATTCTGGACGGCGCCGAGCGCCTGTGCATGCTCCTCGTGGCCGCCCGCGCGCAGCGCGCGGCGCGCTAAAAGGGGTCGGAACATGCAGGCTGCGCCCCGGATGACTCCCCGATTTCGTCGTCTTCCTGCCCCCGAGCAGGGGGCTTCTGGGCGCCCCTAGGAGCCCCCGCAAGGGTTCCGCGGCGGACCGGAAATAAGTCAGGAAACACATGCAGAACATCGCCTTATTTCTTGACGCAACGTGAAAATTGAAACATAGTCCGCGGGTGGATTCGGAGTTCAACACGCTCGAAGCCAAGGTCGCGCAGTTCGTTTCCCTGTGCGAACGGTTGCGCGAGGAAAACGTCGTTCTGCGGCAACAGTTGGTCAGCGCAGAGAACGACAGCAAGCGCCTGAACGAGAAGATCGATACCGCCAAGGCGAAGCTCGCGCGGCTGCTTTCTCGCCTCCCGGATTGACGCGGGTGCCGCAGCCGATGGCGAACGCCGACGAGAATAGCATCGAGGTTAACCTGCTCGGACGCAATTACCGCGTCACCTGCAGCGACGGCGAGCGCGAGGCGTTGATGCAGGCCGTCGCCTACCTCGATGGCAAGATGGGCGAGATCAAGAAGAACAGCAAAGTCTCCGGTACGGAGCGCATCGCGGTGATGGCCGCACTCAACATCGCGCACGAACTGCTGAGTGTCAAAGTCGGTGGCGGATTGGATATCGGACAGGTGAAGCGTAGAATTTCCGATATCGAGGCGAAGCTCGACGCAGCGCTCGCCCAGCAGGAAAAACTCTTTTAGCAAACGCGTCTGGCCGGCTCGGCTGGCAACGTCGCCGCAGCGCGGCGGGACTGCGGTGCTACGATCGGTCAATGTCCCCTGCTGTGTTCGATAGGGCTCATATTTTCTCGAACCGATAGCGTCCCTTGGTTGCGGCTCCAAGTGTTGCCGTTGCGATCGTCCCACGCCTTGCGTGCCGGACGAACCTGAGGTGACCGGTAAGCGACCACCCTGATCAGCAGGGTTCGGGATCGAGCCCACCGGCATGTGCGGGGGACACCCATTCGCTGGCGAGGGAAGCCTGCTTCCCTCGCGGCGCAGCCTCACGGCGCGCCGCTCCTCGACAGTCTCTACAATGTGGCTGCGATGCGCCATTGGCTGATGAAATCGGAGCCGGACGAGTTTTCGATCGACGATCTGCTCGCGGCACCGGGACGATGCACTGCCTGGAGCGGGGTGCGCAATTACCAGGCGCGCAACTTCATGCGCGACGAGATGAGGAAGGGTGACGGCGTGCTGTTCTATCACTCGAGCTGTCCCGAACCCGGCATCGCCGGGCTCGCGGAAATCGCCTCGGACGCGTATCCGGACGCGACGCAGTTCGACCGCAAGAGCCCCTACTATGATCCCAAGGCCACGCGCACAGCCCCGCGCTGGGTCAACGTCGACGTGCGCGGCGTACGCAAGACCCGCCTGATGCCGCTTGCCGAGCTGCGCGCGCGGCGCCCGCTGGCGAAGATGTGGCTGCTGCGGCCGGGCAGCCGCCTGTCGATTACGCCGGTGAGCGCCGCCGAATGGCGCGCCATCACGCAGCTGCTGCTGCGCAAATGACCGCGCCAGGCGTGCCCGCGAGGCTCGAGAACGACACGCTGCTGCGCGCGCTCGCGCGTGAGGCGACGCCCTACACGCCGCTCTGGCTGATGCGCCAGGCCGGACGCTATCTGCCCGAATACAACGCCACGCGCGCCCGCGCGGGGGACTTTCTCACGCTCGCCAAGACGCCCGCGCTCGCGACCGAGGTCACGTTGCAGCCGCTCGATCGCTTTCCCCTCGATGCCGCCATCCTGTTTTCCGACATTCTGACGATTCCGGATGCGATGGGTCTCGGCCTGGCGTTCGCCGCCGGCGAAGGCCCGCGATTCGCCCACCCGCTGCGCGACGAAGCCGCGGTCGCGCGGCTCGCCGCGCCCGACCCGTCACGCGAGCTGCGCTACGTGCTCGACGCGGTGCGCGAGATCCGCCGCGCGCTGGGCGGACGGGTTCCGCTCATCGGCTTCTCGGGCAGCCCGTACACGCTCGCCTGCTACATGGTCGAGGGCTCGGGTAGCAGCGACTGGCAAACGCTGAAGACGATGCTCTACGCGCGCCCCGACCTGCTGCAACGGATTCTCTCGGTCAACGCGCAGGCCGTGACCGACTACCTCAACGCGCAGATCGAGGCCGGCGCGCAGGCGGTCATGATCTTCGACACTTGGGGCGGCACGCTGAGCCACGCCGGCTATGAAACGTTTTCCCTCGTCTATACGCGCAAAGTGATCGGCGCGCTGCGCAAGCAGGCCGAGGGCCGGCAGGTGCCCTGCATCCTGTTCACCAAGGGCGGCGGCCAGTGGCTCGAAGCCATGGCGGCAAGCGGTGCCGACGCGCTGGGGCTCGACTGGACCACCGATCCGCGCGACGCGCGGCGCCGCGTCGGCGCAGGGGTTGCATTGCAAGGAAACCTCGATCCCATGACTCTGATGGCGCCGCCCGCGGTGGTCCGGGCCCAGGCCCGTCAGGTGCTCGACGCATTCGGCCCGGCGCCAGGGCATGTGTTCAATCTCGGTCATGGCATCTCGCAATTCACGGCGCCCGACACGGTGGCTGAACTGGTGGACGAAGTGCGTACTTACAGCACGAAACTTCGGGGCGGCCGCTGAGCGTTCAGCCATCGCGCGAACGGTGCTCAAGGCGTCGCCCCGGGGTACATCGCGCTTGACTTATGCACACGGACGTGTTCCGCGGCTGCACAACGGGGCGATCCCGTTCTTCCCTCGAAGAGATGATGCAAGCCACTGAAAACAAGATGATTTTTGGGGTCACTTCTCTAACCTGCGGACGGAAAAGCAATTTTTCAGCGTTCTGTGACGGTCAGATGACGCCGTTACCCACATGTTTATCCACAGGCCCCAGCCACGCCTCGGCGATCGGGCACGGGCGCCGGATCGGGGCCCGATATCGATGTCCCGCCTGAGCTTCCTGCGCTAACCTGCCGCCGGCCCTGAACTACCTTCCCAACACCAGGCGCCCCGCGCGGGCGACGTGACATGGACGTACTGCGCGTCGCACTCGACGTCCCGCTGCCGACGCTGTTCGACTACCTGCCTGCGCCCGCGGGCGACGCAACGGTCGGCGACCGTGTGGTGGTGCCCTTCGGCAGGCGCCGACAGATCGGCGTGGTCGTCGAGCGCGCAGGCGAAAGCGCGCTGCCGCTCGAGAAGCTCAAACCCGTCGAGGCGGTACGCGACGACGCGCCGCGCCTCGACGCGCATTGGCTCGCGCTGATGCGATTCCTCGCCGGCTACTACCAGCGTCCGCTTGGCGAGACGGTGGTCGCCTCGCTCCCGCCACGCCTGCGCTCGCTGCGCCCGCTGCCGGCGGCATCCAATCCCGTGTACCGGCTGACGCCGTCGGCGCCCGCGGAGCACCGGCGCGCGCCACGTCAGCAGGCGCTGCTCGATACGCTGCGCGGCGGACCCCTCGCCGAAGAAGCGCTGCTCGGCACCGAGCCCGAGACGCGCGAGCGGCAGCGCAATGCCCTGCGCAAGCTGCTGCGGGCGGGCTGGGTCGAGTTGGCGCCGGAACCGGCACCCGCGGCCGCCGGCGTTCCCGTGGCCGTACGCCTGGTCACCGAGCACCAGCTGAACGCGGAGCAGGCCGCGGCGTTCGCCGAGACGCGCGCCGCGCTCGGTCGCTACAGCGCTTTCCTGCTGCACGGCATTACGGGAAGCGGCAAGACCGAGATCTACCTGCACCTCATCGCCGAGGTGCTGGGGCGCGGCGCGCAGGCGCTGGTGCTGGTTCCCGAAATCAGCCTGACGCCACAGCTCGAGGCACGCTTTCGCCGTGCCTTTCCCGACACATCGCTCGTCGTCATGCACAGTGGTCTCGAGCAAAGCGTGCGCACCGCAGCCTGGCTTGCCGCGGCGCGGGGCGATGCAGCAATCGTGCTCGGCACCCGCCTCGCAGCGCTGGCGCCGATGCCGCGGCTCGGCCTGATCGTGATCGACGAGGAGCACGACACATCGTTCAAGCAGCAGGAAGGCCTGCGGTACTCCGGGCGCGACGCGGCCGTCTATCGTGCGCGCCTCGCCGATTGCCCTGTGGTGCTCGGCACCGCAACGCCCGCGCTCGAGACCTGGTTCAACAGCGAGGCGGGGCGCTACCGCCGCATCAGCCTGCCGACGCGGGCGGCGCCCGGCGCAGTGCTGCCACGCGTGCACACGCTCGATCTCGCCGCCGAGCCGCTCGAGCACGGCATCGCGGCGCGCATGCTCGCCGCAATCGAGGCGCGCCTCGCGCGCGGCGAGCAAAGTCTCGTGTTCATCAACCGGCGCGGTTACGCACCGGTGCTTGCCTGTCCCGCCTGCGGCTGGGCCGCCGGCTGCACGCGCTGTACGGCGCACCTCGTGCTGCACGCGACCGACCGGCGCCTGCACTGCCACCACTGCGGTGCGGAAGAGCCGGTGCCGCGCGCCTGCACGGTCTGCGGCAACGTCGATCTGCGCGCGCTCGGCCGCGGGACACAGCGTGTCGAGGAAACGCTCGCTGCGCGCTTCCCCAACGCGCGTATCGTGCGCATCGACCGCGACACGGCACGCCGCCGCGAAACGCTGGTGCGTACGCTGGATGCCGTTGCGCGCGGTGCGGCCGACATCCTCGTCGGCACGCAGCTGCTCGCCAAGGGACACGATTTTCCCGGGCTCACGCTGGTCGGCGTGCTGAACGCGGACACGGCGCTGCTGTCGACCGACTATCGCGCCGCGGAGCGGCTGTTCGCTACGCTGGCCCAGGTCGCCGGTCGCGCGGGCCGACGCGAACGCCCGGGCGAGGTGATGGTGCAGACGCGCTATCCGCAACACGCGCTGTTCGATGCGCTGGCACGCCACGATTTCGCCGGCTTCGCCGCAGCACAGCTCGACGAGCGGCGCGAGGCCGGATTTCCGCCCTATGTCTCCGAGGCGGTGCTGCGGGCGGAAGCGCCGCGCCTCGAGTCCGCCATGGCCTTCCTGCGCCACGCCCTCGAGCAGGCGCAGGCGCCTGCCGAGATCAGCGTCTACGACCCGGTACCCCAGCTGCTCACCCGCCGCGCGGGGTTCGAGCGCGCCAAGCTGCTCGTACAGTCGGCCTCGCGCACGCGCCTGCAGAGCTTCCTGAGCGCCTGGAACGCGCAGCTCATGGCCGCGCCGGCAGCCGTCGCACGGCACGTGCGCTGGCACCTCGACGTCGATCCGATCGAATTCGACTGAGCGTACCGCCCGATGCCCGGCACAACCCGAAACCCACGCCCGCGCGTTAATGCGATAGCTTCTATAATCCGCCGCCTTTCGTGATGCAACGCACTGAAGATCCGAAGATCCTGCTCGAGGGCCTCCTGGCCGAAGGCCTCGCGCGGGTCGCGCCCGGCACGTCCGGCGTCGACGTACAGCTCGAGCGCCCGCGCAACCCGGAGCACGGCGACTTCTCGTGCAACGCCGCGATGCAGCTCGCGCGGGTGCTGAAGCGCAAGCCGCGCGAGATCGCTCAGCAGCTGCTGGAATCGGTTCAGGCCGACATCGCGGCGAGCGGGGCGTTCGAGCCGCTCGAGATTGCCGGCGCGGGCTTCATCAACGCGCGGCTCTCACCCGTGGCACGCGCCGCCGTGGTGCACCGCGTTCTGGCCGAGGGCGCCGAGTTCGGCCGCGCGCGCACGGCGCGCCGCGCGCGCGTCCAGGTCGAATTCGTTTCGGCCAACCCGACCGGGCCGTTGCACGTGGGCCACGGGCGCGGCGCCGCCTATGGCGCGAGCCTCGCCGCGGTGCTCGAGTTCGCGGGCGCAGAGGTGACGCGCGAGTTCTACGTCAACGACGCCGGGCGTCAGATGGACATCCTCGCGCTGTCGGTGTGGCTGCGCTACCTGCAGGCGCGCGGCACCGTGGTGCCCTTCCCCGAAGACGGCTATCGCGGCGACTACGTGCGCGACATCGCGGCACAGCTCACCGATGCGCACGTCGCGCGCTTTGCGCGCGAGGTCGGCGATGCGCGGGCGTTTCCGGTGCCGCAGCCCGGCGACGACCCGGACGCCGCGCTCGACGCGCAGATCGCCGCCGCCAAGGCCCTGCTGGGCGGCGACTGGGACGCCCTCCACCACTTCGCGCGCGAAGCGATGCTGGAAGACCAGCGCGAGGACCTCGCGGCATTCCGCGTGGGCTTCGACAACTGGTTCTCGGAAGCTTCGCTGTACGCAAGCGGTGCGGTGGAGCAGACGGTGCAGCGGCTCGCGGAACGCGACCACCTCTACGAGAAAGACGGCGCACTGTGGTTCCGCTCGACGCAGTTCGGTGACGAGAAGGACCGCGTCGTGCGTCGCGAAAACGGCCAGTTCACCTACTTCGCGTCGGACATCGCCTACCACGCCGACAAGTTCGCGCGCGGCTTCGAGCGCGTGATCGACGTCTGGGGTGCCGATCATCATGGCTACATCCCGCGCGTGCGCGGCGCGCTCGAGGCGCTCGGGCTTGACGCGAACCGGCTGACGGTCGCACTGGTGCAGTTCGCCGTGCTGTACCGCGGCGGCGAGAAGGTTGCCATGGGCAAGCGCTCGGGCGATTTTGTCACTTTGCGCGAGCTGCGCGAGGAAGTCGGCAACGATGCCGCGCGTTTCTTCTACATCCTGCGGCGTGCCGACCAGCACCTCGATTTCGACCTCGACCTGGCGAAAAGCGAGTCGCAGGACAACCCGGTGTACTACGTGCAGTACGCACACGCGCGCCTGTGCAGCGTCTTCCTGCAGTGGGGTGGCGATGCCGCGCGGCTGGTCGATGTCGAACTCGCGCCGCTCGTCAGCGCGCGCGAGCTCGCGTTGATGCGTGCCCTCGCCGAGTTTCCCGAAGTGGTGCAAAGCGCCGCGCAGGAGCTCGCACCGCACAGCATCGCGTTCTATGCGCGCGAGCTCGCAGCGCATTTCCACAGCTACTATAATGCCGAGCGCATCCTCGTCGACGACGAGGACCTGTGCACGGCACGCCTTGCGTTGTGCGCGGCGGTGCGTCAGGTACTCGCGAACGCGCTGTCGTTGCTCGGCGTCAACGCACCAGAGGAAATGTAATGGCCCGGCGGGCAGCATCCCGGCAGACGAACATCAGGCGCGTGCGTGGCGGCTTCCTGCTCGGCGTTCTCGTCGGGCTGATCGTCGGCCTCGGCGTGGCGCTCGGCGTTGCGTTCTACCTCAACAAGACGCCGATCCCGTTCGCGCCGCGCGCCAAGCCCGATGCAAAGGACGCGGCCGGAAAGGGGCCGGGCATTGCCGGCATGCCGCAGGGCAGCGGTCCGTTGCCCAGCTTCTCGGCGACGGCGCCGGCGGAAAAGCCGCGCTACGATTTCTACAAGATCCTGCCCGGTGGCGACGAGCCGGCCGCAGACAAGCCGGCTGCCGCCGCGCCGCGCGCGCCGGCGTCTGCGGCCTCCACAGCGGCGCCGGCCCCGACCGAACCCCGGCCGGCGGTCACCAACGAGCCGTACTTCATTCAGGTTGGCTCGTTCCAGAATCCCGCGGACGCCGACAACCACAAGGCGCAGCTCGCGATCATCGGGCTGGAGTGCAGCGTCGAGCCGACGACGATCCCCGAAAAGGGCACTTGGTACCGCGTGCGCGTCGGACCTTTTACAAAACTTGAAGACATCAACCGCGTGCGCCGCATCCTGGCGCAGAACGGAATCAAGTCGACACTGGTCAAAGCAAAGACCGGAAACCTCTCGAAAGCGAACTGACATGGTGGATCACAGGGATATCGACCCGCTTCGCAGACGCCTGCTGCTCGCCGGCGTGGGCTTGGCGGCGCTTGGCGGCTTCGTCCAGGGTGCGGGGGCCGCGCCCGTCGCAGGGCGCAATTACACGGTGCTCGACCCGGCATTGCCGGTCGAATCGGCGGACAAGATCGAGGTGCTCGAGTTTTTCTGGTACGGCTGTCCGCACTGCTACAACCTGCAGCCGTACATGGAGAAGTGGGTCAAGACCCTGCCTGCCGATGCGTTGCTGCGCCGCGTGCCGGCGATCTTCAACGAGCGATGGGCGCGCGATGCTGCCACGTTCTACGCCTTCGAGGCGCTCGGCGTGCTCGAGAAAGTGCATCGCCCGTTCTTCGACGCGATTCATCGCGATCGACTGAAGAGCGACAACAAGCAGGCGATGCACGAATGGCTGCGCAAGCAGAGCATCGACCCGGAAAAGTTCGACCAGGCGGTGGCCTCGTTTGGCGTACAGAGCAAGGTACGGCGCGCGATGCAGCTCACAGCTGGATACCGCATCGACGGCACGCCGTCGCTCGCCGTCCAAGGGCGTTACCGCATCAGCGCCGATCAGGCCTCGAGCCAGGAAGACATGCTGGCGACCGCCAGCTACCTGATCGAGCTGGCGCGCAAGGGCGCCGCGCAGAAGTAGCGGACCGATTGATGCCGGGCATTGCCGGAGCGGCACGGCGCGCGATTCAGGCGCTGCTCGTCGCGGCGGCCTGCCTGCTCGGTTTCGCCGCGCAGGCGCAGCCGTACCAGGAGGGCACGCAGTACGTCCGCCTCGAGCCGCCGCGTCCAATGTCGAGCGGATCGAAGGTCGAGGTCATCGAATTCTTTTACTACGGCTGTCCGGTCTGCTACGAAGCCGAGCCGCTGGTCGTACGCTGGCTGTCGCAGAAGGACGGCGAGGTGCAGTTCGTTCGCGTGCCTGCGGTGCCGAACGAGCGCTGGGCCGGCTTCGCCCGCACCTACTATGCGCTCGAGGCCATCGGCGAGCTGGCGCGTCTGAACTGGCCGCTGTACGACAACCACCACTTCGACGGTCGGCGCCTCGACGAGGAAGCCAATCTGCTGAAGTGGCTCGCGGGAAACGGCGTCGATGCGCAGCGCTTCCGCGAGCTGCGCGACTCGCCCGCGGTGGCGGAGAAGGTCGCCGCGGCGCAGAAAATGCTCGAGGACTACGGAATCAAGCGGGTGCCGAGCTTCGTCGTCGGCGGACGCTATGTCACCTCGGCGCGCGACGCGGGCACCGCGCCCGAGATGATGAAAGTCGTCGACTTCCTCGTCGAGCAGGTCAAAACCGGGAAGTAGTTTGGGGTCTGACCCCAACGTCGCCTATTTCGAGCGCTTCTTCTTTTTCGACGCGAGCCGCAGCATCGCGTAGCTGCCCGGCGCGTCCTCGATCACCTTGAGGGCGCGATCGCCCGGTGTTCGCGCCGGTACCTTGGGCGCGTCGGCGTTGCGTGCATCCATCCACGCCTGCCAGTCCTCCCACCAGGACCCCGGCCGCTGGGTCGCGGTCTCGAACCAGGCTTCCGGCGTCTCCGGCAGGGCATCGTTGGTCCAGTAGTGGTACTTCTTGGCCGCCGGCGGATTGACGATGCCGGCGATGTGGCCCGAACCGCCGAGCACGAAGCGCACCGGACCGCCAAGATAGCGTGCGCCGCGATAGGTCGTTTTCCACGGCGCGATGTGGTCCTCCACCGTGGAGATGAAGTAGGCCGGAATCTCGACCTTGGACAGATCGATCGGCACGCCGGCCAGGGTGATCCCGCCCGGCACGCCGAGCAGATTCTTCATGTACATGTTCCGCAGGTAGAAGCTGTGCATGCGCGCCGGCATGCGGGTCGAGTCCGAGTTCCAGTACAGCAGGTCGAAGGGGAACGGATCCTTGCCGAGCAGGTAGTTGTTGATGACGAACGACCACACCAGGTCGTTCGCGCGCAGGATGTTGAAGGTGCTCGCCATCTCAGAGCCTTCGAGATAGCCGCGCTCATTCATCTTCTTTTCGAGGTTGGCGACCTGCGCCTCGTCGATGAACACGCCGAGCTCACCGGGCGCCGAGAAGTCCAGCAGGCTGACGAAGAAGGTCGCGCAGTTCACCCGGTCCTCGCCCTTCGCCGCCAGGTAGGCCAGGGTGGCGCCGAGCAGCGTCCCGCCCAGGCAGTAGCCGATGAAGTTCACCTTGCGCTCGCCGGTCGCCTGCTCGATCGCGTCGAGCGCGGCGAGCGAGCCCTCGAGCATGTAGTCCTCGAAGCCCTTCTGCGCCAGGCGCGCGTCGGGGTTGACCCAGGACACCACGAACACCGTGTGTCCTTGGTCGACCGCCCATTTGATGAATGAATTCTTCTCGCGCAGATCGAGGATGTAGTACTTGTTGATCCAGGGCGGAACGATGACCAGCGGCTGTTTGTAGACCTCCGTCGTCGTCGGCTCGTACTGAATGAGCTGCATCAGCGCGGACTCGAACACGACCTTGCCCGGGGTGGTCGCGACGTTCTTGCCGAGCTCGAAGGCGCGCTCGTCGGTCATGCTGATGCGCAGCTGACCTTCGCCGCGCTCGATGTCCGACAGCAGGTTGTTGAGGCCCTTGATCAGGTTCTGGCCGCCGCTCGAGACGGTCTCGCGCAACACCTGCGGGTTCGTCATCGCGAAATTCGAGGGCGCCAGCGCGTCGACGTACTGCCGCGTGAAGAAGGCCACCTTCTTCTCCGACTCGGGCGACAGGCCCTCGACGCCGGCCACCGCGTGCTGGATGTGGCGCGCGGCGATCAGGTAGGACTGCTTCATGTAGTCGAACAGGAAGTTGTCCGACCAGTCGGCGTCGCGGAAGCGCGAGTCGCCTTTCGCGGGCTGCGCGACGGGCTCGACGGTTTGCCCCAGCATCTTCATCCAGCTCGCCTGCCACAGGTGCATGTAGTCGAGCATCATGTTGGTCGACAGCGACGCCAGCGCGAACGGGTTGGCGAGCATGCGCGCGTAGAGGTCCATGAACGCCTTGGCGATGCCGAGCTCGTCGGAGACCGACGCGCTGATGCTGTTCGAGACGTGGCGCTGCGCGAAGTCGTTCAGGATCCGCGCCGAGCGTTCAGCGACCTCGCGATAGACCCCCGCGAGTTCTGCGTGATCGGTTGTCACTGGAGCGGGCTGGGGCTCGGGCACGGGATCTCCTCGGAATGTATTCGGTCGGCTTCGGCGCTTCGCGATACGACCTCAGGCGGCCGCGCGCGTCTGCACGCTGCGTGGAGCATAGCGCGCCACGCCCTGCGCGTCGGTGGTGCGCACGACCTGACCACCGGCATGAAGGTAGTGCAGATGCGCGATCGCCTCGCCCATCGCGAAAAAGATCTGGCCATCGCCGAGCGGTCGCCTGAACAGCACCGGCAGCACGTCGACCGCGCTGCGTGGCGCCTCGACGCAGGCCGCCAGCAGCTCGTCGAGGCGCGCGGCATGGTGCGCTTCGAGGTTCGCGACGCGGAAGTGCGCGCCGCGAAACGGCATGCCATGCGAAGGCAGCACCAGCACGTCTTTCGGCAGTTCGAGAAAGCGCCGGATCGAGTCGAGGAACATGCCGAGCGGATTGCCGTCCGGGTCGATCGGCCGCACGGCGACGTTGGTGGAAATCTTCGGCAGCAGCATGTCGCCCGAGATCAACACGTTGGTGGCTTCGCAGTACAGCGCGGCGTGCTCCGGCGAGTGTCCGTGTCCACCGATGACGCGCCAGACGCGGCCGTCGATGTCGAGCCGCGCGCCGTCGACGATCCTGCGGTGGGAGCCCGGGAATTCCGGAACCAGCTTGCGAAACAGATCGCCGCGCCGCGACAGCGCGGCAACGCGCGCCTCGTCCAGGCCATTGCCGCGGTACAGCGCCGCCGCGGCGTCCGGCGTGTAGCTGGCCATGCTGGCGTGGATCGCGTGCACCGTGAGGAACTCCCCGCGGGTCATCCACAGCGGCACGCCAAAGCGGCTGCACAGCCAGGCCGCGTTGCCCGCGTGATCCGGGTGGTAATGCGTGACAAGGACGCGGCGCACCGGCCGCCCTTCGAGCGCGGTGTCGAACACCTGCTCCCACAGCGCGCGTGTCGGCGCATTGCCAATGCCGGTGTCGACGAGGGTCCAGCCGCCCGCGTCCTCGAGCAGCCACAGGTTGATGTGATCGAGCTCGAACGGCAGTCCCATGCGCAACCAGTGCACGCCCGGCGCGACCTGGAGCACCGTGCCAGGTGCGGGCGGCGCGTCGAATGGGTAGTCGAGTGCGGCGGGGTTGGCCACGGAGGATGGGCTAGAATCCGCGCTCGTCTGTGCACATCGGCGCACGGCGGCACGGGGCGGCCGATTATCGCCGCATCGCAGCATCCGGGCAACATCGACCCATGACGTCTCGACCCCGAACGAGCAGCGGTGAAAAGGACCGTGGCGAGTACTCCATCGGCGAACTCGCGCGCGAGTTCGACGTCACCCCGCGCACCATTCGCTTCTACGAGGATCAGGGTCTGCTCGCGCCGCGGCGCGAAGGCCAGCGGCGCATCTACACGCAGCGCGAACGCACGCGCCTCAAGCTCACGCTGCGCGGCAAGCGGCTCGGCCTGTCGTTGTCGGAGATCCGGGAGCTGATCGACATGTACGAGCCGGGGCGCGACGAGCGCCCGCAGCTCGAGCGGTTTCTGGCCGCGCTCGAGAGCCACCGCGGCGCGCTCGAACAGCAGCGCACCGACATCGAGGCCCAGCTCTCCGAGATCGCCGTGTTCGAGAAGCGGGTGCGCAAGCAGCTGGCGCGCGAGGGCTGAGAAACGAAGTTGACGTTTACGTAAACGTAAAGTAGCCTGCCCCTTCCCGACGCCGCGCCGATCGCAGACCCCGGTCCGCCGCCGCGGCCCGACTCCGAGGTGCTTATGGAATACCCGTTCCTTCGATTCGACCACGGCGAGACGATCGACATGCTGCGCGCCTCGGTGCAGGACTTCGCGGCGAAGGAGATCGCCCCGCGTGCCGCTGAGATCGACCGCGTGAACGAGTTTCCGATGGATCTGTGGCCCAAGCTCGGCGCGCTCGGCCTGCTCGGCATCACGGTCGAGGAAGACTACGGCGGCTCCGCGCTCGGTTACCTCGCGCACATCGTCGCGGTGGAAGAAATCAGCCGCGCCTCGGCCTCGGTCGCCCTGTCCTACGGCGCACACTCCAACCTCTGCGTGAACCAGATCCGCAGGAACGGCAGCGAGGCACAGCGCAAGAAACACCTGCCGAAGCTCGTCAGCGGCGAGCACGTCGGCGCGCTCGCGATGAGCGAGCCCGGCGCAGGCTCGGACGTCGTCAGCATGCGGCTGCGCGCCGAGCGGCGCGGCGAGCGCTACGTTCTGAACGGCAACAAGATGTGGATCACCAACGGCCCCGACGCCGACGTGCTGGTGGTCTATGCCAAGACCGATGCGGAGGCCGGCCCGCGCGGCATCACCGCGTTCCTGATCGAAAAGGGCATGAAGGGTTTTTCGACCGCACAGAAGCTCGACAAGCTGGGGATGCGCGGCTCGAACACCTGCGAGCTCGTGTTCCGCGACTGCGAGGTGCCCGTCGAGAGCGTGCTCGGCGAGCAGGGCCGCGGCGTCAACGTGCTGATGAGCGGCCTCGACTACGAGCGCGCGGTGCTCGCCGGCGGGCCCTTGGGCATCATGGCGGCCTGTCTCGATCAGGTGGTGCCCTACGTGCACGAGCGCAAGCAGTTCGGCCAGCCCATCGGCGAATTCCAGCTCATGCAGGGCAAGCTCGCTGACATGTACGTGACCTTCTCGGCCTGCCGCGCGTATGTGTACTCGGTCGGCCAGGCGCTCGATCGCGGCGAAACGACGCGCAAGGACGCTGCCGGCGCAATTCTGTACGCCGCGGAGAAGGCCACCTGGATGGCCGGCGAAGCGATCCAGGCCTTCGGCGGCATGGGCTACATCAATGAAACGCCAACCGGGCGGCTGTGGCGCGACGCCAAGCTCTACGAGATCGGCGCCGGGACCTCCGAGATCCGCCGCTGGCTGATCGGCCGCGAGCTGTACGCAGAGACGGCATAAACTCGGGTCCCGCCCGGGGTAACGCAGAGAAAAGGAGATCGTGATGCAAACGGATCCCATCGTCATCGTTTCCGCCGCCCGCACCCCGATGGGCGGCTTTCAGGGCGAGCTGAAGAGCTTCAGCGCGCCCGAGCTCGGCGCCGCGGCGATCCGCGCCGCCATCGAGCGCGCCAAGCTCAAGCCGGAAGACGCGCAGGAGGTCATCATGGGCTGCGTGCTGCCCGCCGGACAGGGTCAGGCGCCCGCGCGCCAGGCGAGCCTCGGCGCCGGTCTGCCGCTCGCCGCGGGCTGCACCACGCTCAACAAGATGTGCGGCTCCGGCATGAAGGCCGCGATGTTCGCGCACGACCTGCTCGCCGCCGGCAGCATGGACGTGGTCGTTGCAGGCGGCATGGAGTCGATGACCAACGCGCCCTACCTGTTGCCCAAGGCACGCGCCGGCCTGCGCATGGGGCACGGGCAGCTGCTCGATCACATGTTCTACGACGGGCTCGAAGACGCCTACGACAAGGGGCGACTGATGGGCAGCTTCGCCGAGGACTGCGCGCAGAAGTACGCCTTCACGCGCGAGGCACAGGACGCCTTCGCCATCGCCTCGCTCAAGCGCGCGCAGCAGGCCAACACCGAAGGCTGGTTCGCCTGGGAAACCACCCCCCTCGCGATCAAGGCCGGCAAGGACGAGAAGTTCATCGAGATGGACGAGCAGCCGTTCAAGGCCAACCTCGACAAGATCCCGACGCTGCGGCCGGCGTTCCGCAAGGACGGCACGGTGACGGCGGCGAATTCCTCCTCGATCTCCGATGGCGCCGCCGCGCTGGTGATGATGCGCCGCTCGACGGCGGAGAGCCGCAGCCTCGCCCCGCTCGCGACCGTGGTCGGGCACGCCACCCACGCACAGGCGCCGGGCTGGTTCACCACCGCGCCGGTCGGCGCGATGCAGACGCTTTTCGCGCGCACCGGCTGGAGTACCCGGGACGTCGATCTGTACGAGATCAACGAAGCCTTCGCCGTCGTCACGATGGCGGCGATGCAGGAGCACAAGCTGCCGCACGAAAAGGTCAACATCCACGGCGGCGCCTGCGCGCTCGGCCATCCGATCGGCGCCTCCGGGGCCCGCATCATGGTGACGCTGCTCGGCGCGCTGCGCCGCACCGGCGGCAAGCGCGGCGTGGCGAGCCTGTGCATCGGCGGCGGCGAGGCGACTGCGGTCGCGCTCGAGCTCTGCTAGGGGCGGCATGCCGCTCGCCCTCATCATCGGCGCCTCGCGCGGCATCGGCCTCGAGCTGGTGCGGCAGTATCGTGCCGAAGGCTGGGAGGTCATCGGCACCGCGCGCGACGCGCAAGGCCTCGGGCGGCTGCGCGCCCTCGGCGCCGAGGCGTTGCAGCTCGACGTCACCGCGGCACAGGCGCCCGAGCAGATCGAACGCATGCTGGACGCGCGCGCGCTCGGCGTCGCGATTCTCAACGCCGGCATCTACGGGCCGCGCAGCCAGGCGCTCGAGCCGCCGGACGAATCGGCTTTCGTCGAAGTGATGCGCACCAACGTGCTGCCGGCAATGCGCATCGCGCCGCGCCTGCTGGCGGCTCTTGAGCGCGGCAAGGGTAAGTTGGCCGTTTTGTCCTCGCGCATGGGCGCGATCGGCCCACGCACCGGCACCGCCGGCTGGCTGTACCGCGCGAGCAAGGCGGCGCTCAATTCCGTGCTGAAGGATGTTTCGCTCGTCGCCGGCGCACGCGGCATCAGCTGCGTGGCGTTTCATCCGGGCTGGGTGAAGACCGACATGGGCGGCACGGGCGCCGACGTCGAGGTCGAGGCCAGCGTCACGGGCATCCGCCGCACCCTGGGCGCGGTCGGCGCATCGCAGAATGGAACGTTCCTGTCCTACGACGGCAGCGCGATCCCCTGGTAGAGGAACCGCCATGCAAATGCAAAGCCACCACGAAATGCTGCGCGACTCCGTGCGCGCCTTTGCACGGGCCGAGCTCGCGCCGCGCGCCGCGCAATGGGATCGCGACAGCACCTTCCCGCTCGAGCAGCTCAAGGCACTGGCAGGCATGGGTCTGTTCGGTGTTTCGGTCCCCGAGGAATGGGGCGGCGCCGGCATGGATTCGACCGCACTCGCCATCGCCTGCGAGGAGGTGTCGGCGGGCGACGGCGCAACCGGGACCATCATCTCGGTGAACAACCTGGTCGCCGGCATCCTCAACGGCTACGGCGACGCCGCGCAGAAGGACCGCTGGCTCAGGCCGGTGGCGCGCGGCGAGATGCTCGGCGCGTTTGCGCTCACCGAGCCGCATACCGGCTCGGACGCCTCGGCCATCACGACCCGCGCCGAGATGCAGGACGGCGCCTACGTGCTGAACGGCGTCAAGCAATTCATCACCTCGGGCAAGACCGCCGACGTCGCCGTGGTGTTCGCCGTGACCGACAAGTCGGCCGGCAAGAAGGGCATCAGCGCCTTTGTCGTGCCGACGCCGACTCCCGGCTGGATCGTCGCGCGCGTCGAGGAAAAAGCCGGCCAGCACGCCTCCGACACCGCACAGATCGTGCTCGAGAACTGCCGCGTGCCGGCAGACCACCGCCTGTCCGAGGAGGGCGTCGGCTACCGCATCGCGCTCGCCAACCTGGAATCCGGGCGCATCAACATCGCCGCACAGGCGGTCGGCATGGCGCGTGCGGCGCTGGAGGCGGCGCTCGCCTACGCGCGCGAGCGCAAGACATTCGGCCACACGCTGATCGAGCACCAGGCGGTCAACTTCCGGCTCGCCGACATGGCGACCAGCATCGAGGCGGCGCGCCAGCTTTACCTGCATGCCGCCGCGCTGCGCGATGCCGGCAAGCCCTGCCTGAAAGAAGCGTCGATGGCGAAGCTGTTCGCCTCCGAGATGGCCGAAAAGGTCTGCTCGGACGCAATGCAAATCCACGGCGGCTACGGCTACGTCGCCGACTTTCCGGTGGAGCGCATTTGGCGGGACGTGCGCGTGTGCAAGATCTACGAGGGCGCGAGCGACATCCAGCGCATGCTGATCGGCCGCACGCTCGCCAGCGAGGCCTAGAGCAAAGGAGACATCATGGCGAACCCGATCGACTTCTATTTCGATTTCTCCTCGCCGTACGGCTATCTGGCGTCGGAGAAGATCGAGGCGCTCGCCGCGCAGCACGGGCGCACGGTGAACTGGTGCCCGATTCTGCTCGGCGCGATATTCAAGGTGACCGGCGGCGCACCGCTGCCCAACCTGCCGCTGAAAGGCGATTACGCCAAGCGCGACTTCCTGCGCTCGGCGAAATTCCACGGCGTCCCGATGAAGTACCCGAGCACCTTTCCAATCTCGGGTGTCGCGCCGACCCGCGCCGTGGTCTGGCTCAAGGGCAAGGATCCCGCCAGAGTGCCGGTGCTGGTCAAGGCGCTCTACAAGGCGCTTTTTGTCGATGACGTGAACATCTCGGAAATCGACAACGTGGTGAAGGTCGCCGCCTCGATCGGCTGCAACGCGGACGAGGTGCGCGCCGCGCTCAACGACCAGGCCGTGAAGGACAAGACCAAGGGCGAAGTCGACGCCGCGCTCGCCAAGGGCGTATTCGGCTCGCCCTACATGGTGGTCGACGGCGAGCCGTTCTGGGGCATGGACCGGCTCGAGCAGGTCAACAAGTGGCTCGCAACGGGAGGCTGGTGATGACGCAACCCGCGTTCAAACTGAAGAAGAACGTGAAGGCGCTGCTCGACGAAGCCGCAGCGAAGACCCAGGGCATTTCGGCCGAGGCGGCGCAGGCGAAGCTCGGTGACGCGAACACCCTGTTCGTCGATATCCGCGACGTGCGGGAGCTCGAGCGCGACGGCATGATCCCCGGCGCGTTTCACGCGCCGCGCGGCATGCTGGAATTCTGGGTCGATCCGGAAAGCAAATACTACAAGCCGGTCTTCGTGCCGGGCAAAACCTACATCCTGTATTGCGCGGCCGACTGGCGCGCGACGCTCGCCGCCGGCGTGCTCGCGGAAATGGGCATGGACCGGATCCTGCACCTCGAGGGCGGCTTCGACGAATGGAAGAAAGCCGGCCGCCCGGTCGGCGAGCGGCCTCACAAGCCCAAGGCCTGATCGATTACCGATGGGCGTTCTCCGCTCCAGCCTCGATACGCGCTCGGACGAATACCGGGCGAATTTCGCGCGCATGCAGGGGCTGGTCGCCGACCTGCGCGCCAAGGTCGCCGAGGCGGCGCTCGGCGGTGACGACAACGCGCGCGCAAAGCACGTATCGCGCGGCAAGCTGCTGCCGCGCGAGCGGGTCCGCACACTGCTCGACCCGGGCTCGCCGTTTCTGGAGATCGGGCAGCTTGCCGCATACGGCATGTACGACGGCGATGCGCCGTCGGCCGGCATCATCACCGGCGTCGGCCGCATCTCGGGACGCGAGTGCGTGATCGTGGCGAACGACGCCACGGTGAAGGGCGGCACCTACTACCCGATGACGGTGAAAAAGCACCTGCGCGCGCAGGAGGTCGCCGCGCAGAACCGGCTGCCGACCATTTACCTGGTCGATTCGGGCGGCGCAAACCTGCCGAACCAGGACCAGGTGTTCCCCGACCGCGAGCATTTCGGCCGCATCTTCTTCAACATCGCCAACCTGTCCGCCGCGGGAATCCCGCAGATCGCCTGCGTGATGGGCTCGTGCACCGCGGGTGGCGCCTACGTGCCGGCAATGTCGGACGAGTCGGTGATCGTGCGCAACCAGGGCACCATCTTCCTCGGCGGGCCGCCGATCGTGAAGGCGGCGACCGGCGAGATCGTCACGCCCGAAGACCTGGGCGGCGCGGACCTGCACACGCGGATCTCCGGCGTCGCCGACCATTACGCGCTGAACGACGCACACGCACTGGCGATCGTGCGGCGCATCGTGCGCGACCTGAACACGGGGAAGCGCGTCTCGCTCGAGGTCCGCACGCCGCAGGATCCGCTCTACCCCGCCGAAGAAATCTACGGGGTGATCCCCGACAACGTGGTGCGCAAGCCACTCGAGATGCGCGAGGTGATCGCGCGGATCGTCGACGGTTCCGAACTGGACGAGTTCAAGCGCAATTACGGCACCACCCTGGTGACCGGCTTCGCGCATATCCACGGCTATCCGATCGGCATCCTGGCCAACAACGGCGTGCTGTTCTCGGACAGCTCGCTCAAAGCGGCGCATTTCATCGAGCTCGCCGCGCAGCGCGGCATTCCGCTGTTGTTTCTGCAGAACATCACCGGCTACATGGTCGGCCGGAAGTACGAGGCTGGCGGCATCGCCAAGGACGGCGCCAAGATGGTGACCGCGGTCGCCACTGCGAAAGTGCCGAAGTTCACCATGATCGTCGGCGGCTCGTTCGGTGCCGGCAACTACGGCATGTGCGGCCGCGCCTACTCGCCGCGCTTCCTGTGGATGTGGCCGAACGCACGCATTTCAGTGCTCGGCGGCGAGCAGGCCTCGAGCGTGCTCGCCACCGTGCGACGCGACGGCATCGAGGCGCGCGGCGGAAGCTGGTCGCAGGAGGCGGAGGCCGCTTTCAAGGCACCGATCCTCGAGCAGTACGAGCGCCAGGGCCACCCCTATTACGCCAGCGCCCGGCTGTGGGACGACGGCGTGATCGACCCGGCTGATGCGCGCCGCCTGCTCGGTCTGGCGCTCTCGGCCTCGCTCAACGCGCCGATCGAGCCGACGCGATTCGGCGTCTTCAGGATGTAGGTGAGGAACAATGTCTGAGCACCGTGCCATGATCGACTGGCGCCGCGGCGATGCGGCGTTCACTTACGAAACCTATTCGCGCAGCCATACGCTGCGCTTCGAGGGCGGCATCGAGGTCGCGGCGCGCGCGGCGCCCGCCGCCATCCCGCCGACTGCGGCGGGCGGACCCGGCGTCGACCCCGAGCAGGCGTTCGTCGCCTCGCTTTCGTCCTGCCACATGCTGTGGTTCCTGCATTTCGCCTGCCGCGCAGGGCATGTCGTCGAGCGCTATCTCGACGAGGCGAGCGGTATGCTCGGCAAGGCCACCAGCGGCCGGATGGCGATGACGCGCGTCGCACTGAACCCCGTCGTTTCCTTCTCCGGCGAGGCACCGAGCCCGGAAGCGCACGCGGCACTGCACGAAAAGGCGCACGAACGCTGCTACATCGCGAACTCGGTCACCACCGAAGTCGTGCTGCAGCCGAGGATTGCCAGCTCATGAGCGAGCCGCTTCTGGTTCAGACTCGCAACGCGGTCGCGACGCTTACGCTCAACCGGCCCGAGATCCGCAACGCGTTCGACGACGCGCAGATCGAGCGGCTGACCCGCGCGCTGCGCGCCGCCGAGGCCGATGAAGCCGTGCGGGTCGTCGTCATCGCGGGCAACGGCCCGGCGTTCTGTGCCGGCGCCGACCTGAACTGGATGAAGCGCATGGCCGGTTACAGCTACGAGCAGAACCTCGCCGATGCCGAGGCGCTCGCAGAGATGCTTCGCACGCTCGACCGCATGAGCAAGCCGACCGTGGCGCGCGTGCACGGCCCGGCCTTCGCCGGTGGCACCGGCCTGGTCGCGGCCTGCGACATCGCGATCGGCACCCTGGCCGCGATGTTCTGCCTGTCGGAGGCGAAGCTCGGCCTGTCGCCCGCCACCATCAGCCCCTACGTGCTGCGTGCGATGGGTGCGCGCATGGCGCGGCGCTATTTCCTCACGGCCGAAATATTCGACGCCGAGGAAGCGCATCGCATCGGCCTGCTCTCCGCGCTGGTCCCCGCCCTCGAGCTCGATACGGCGCTCTCGGGCGTCGTCAAGCAGCTGCTGGCCGGTGGACCGCGGGCGCTCGCCGAGATCAAGGACCTGATCCGCGCGGTGGGCTCGGGTCCGATCGACGATGCGCTGATCGCCGACACCGCGCGCCGCATCGCGGAGATCCGCGTCACGGAGGAAGGCCGCGAAGGCATCGCGTCGTTCCTCGAGAAGCGCAAGCCCGCCTGGACGGCGCGCAAGGACTGAGCGTGTTCCGCAAAATCCTCGTCGCGAATCGGGGTGAAATCGCCTGCCGCGTGATCGCCACCGCGCAGCGCCTGGGCATCCGCACGGTCGCGGTGTACTCGGATGCCGATCGGGCGGCGCGCCACGTGCGGCTGGCCGACGAGGCACGCCGCATCGGCCCGGCGAGCGCGCGCGAAAGCTATCTCTCGATCGCGGCGGTAATCGAGGCTGCGCACAGCGCCGGTGCCGAGGCGATCCATCCCGGCTACGGCTTCCTGTCGGAGAACGCGGCGTTTGCGAGCGCCTGCAAGGCTGCCGGTATCGTGTTCATCGGGCCAAGCGCGGAGGCGATTGCCGCCATGGGCGACAAGGCGGCGGCCAAGGCCCTGATGGAGAAGGCCGGCGTGCCGCTGGTGCCCGGCTATCACGGCGACAATCAGGACCCGGCCTTCCTCGCCGGGCAGGCGGCGCAGATCGGCTTCCCGGTGCTCATCAAGGCCTCTGCGGGTGGCGGCGGCAAGGGCATGCGCGTTGTGAACAAGGCAAATGAGTTCGACGCGGCGCTCACCGGCGCGAAGCGCGAAGCCGCGGCAGCCTTCGGCGACGAGCGCGTGCTGATCGAACGCTATCTGCAGCGGCCGCGGCACATCGAAATACAGGTGTTCGGCGACCCGCATGGCAACATCGTTCACCTGTTCGAGCGCGACTGCTCGGTGCAGCGCCGGCACCAGAAGGTGCTCGAAGAGGCGCCCGCGCCCGGGATGACGCAGGCGCGCCGGCGCGAGATGGGTGAAGCGGCGGTCGCTGCCGCGCGCAGCATCCGCTACACGGGCGCGGGCACGGTCGAATTCATCGCCGAGCAGGATGGCCGCTTCTACTTCATGGAGATGAATACGCGCCTGCAGGTCGAGCACCCGGTGACCGAAATGATCACCGGGCTCGATCTCGTCGAATGGCAACTGCGCGTGGCCGCCGGCGAGCCGCTGCCGTGCAAGCAGGACGAACTGGCGATTCACGGGCATGCGATCGAAGCACGCATTTATGCCGAGGATCCGGCGCGCGGCTTCCTGCCGCAGACCGGGCGTATCGCCCATCTGGCGTTTCCAGCCGCTTCGGGCACCGTGCGCATCGACACCGGCATCGAATCGGGCGCCGAAATCTCACCGCACTACGACCCGATGATCGCCAAGCTCGTCGTCTGGGGCGCCAATCGCGATGCAGCGCTCGCCGGTTTGCGCGCCGCGCTCGGCGAGACCGAGATCGCCGGTCCGCGCACCAACGTCGGCTTTCTGCAGCGCGTTGCGACGAGTGCGGCGTTCACCCAGGCCGCGCTCGACACCGGCCTGATCGAGCGCAACCGCGACGCGCTTTTCCCGACGACGGACGGCATGCCACGCGAACTGCTGGCGGGCGCCGCCTATGCCGAGCTGGTGCTGGAGGAAGGCGCTGCGCGTGCGCAGGCGCACGCCTCGGGCGATCCGCATTCACCGTGGCACGCGGTCGACGGCTGGCGCCTGAACGAAGACTCGCACCACGACTTTGTTTTTCTCGAGGACGCGTTGGTGCACACGGTACGCGTGCGCTTCCTGCCGCAGGAAATGCGCATCGAGATCGACGGCAAGGACCACGCCTTCGACGGCGAGCAGCTCGCCGACGGGCGCATGCTCGTGCGGCTGGACGGCAGCACGTTCAAGCTGCGCGCGGTGCGCGACGGCAGCGTGTGGCACCTGTTCTGCGGCGGGGCGTATCGCAGGTTTGCGCTGCGCGACGAGCTGCACGGTCTCGACGAGGATGCGGAAAGCGGCTCGCTCGCCGCACCGATGCCGGGCAAGGTGATCGCCGTCATGGCCAAGGTCGGCGACCGCGTCTCGAAGGGCAGCCCGCTGCTGGTTCTGGAGGCGATGAAAATGGAGCACACGATCACGGCGCCCGCGGATGGCCTGGTAAAGGACGTGCGCTGCGCGCCCGGTGAGCAGGTGGTGGAGGGTTTCGAGCTGATCACGTTCGAAGCCGACGCGGCCTGACCGGCCGGGGAGGACGGGATGACACTGCCCAACACGGTGAGAATCGTCGAAGTCGGCGCCCGCGACGGGCTGCAGAACGAGCCGGGCGAGCTGCCGACGCGCGTTAAGCTCGAGCTGATCGAGCGCCTCGGCGAGGCGGGCCTGCCGGCGATCGAGGCGACAGCGTTCGTTTCGCCGAAGTGGATTCCGCAAATGGCGGATCACACGGAGGTGCTGGAGGGCATCCGCCGAAAGCCGGGCGTGTCCTACCCCGTGCTGACGCCCAACCTAAGGGGGTTCGAAGCGGCGCTCGCCGCTGGCGCGACCGAGGTCGCCATCTTCGGTGCCGCATCGGAGGCGTTCTCGAAGAAGAATATCAACTGCTCGATCGCCGAATCGCTCGAACGCTTCGCCAAGGTCGCCGAGGCCGCGCGCGCCGCGAACGTGCGGGTGCGTGGCTATGTCTCCTGCGTCGTCGGCTGCCCTTACGAAGGCGATATCGCGCCCGAGTCGGTTGCACGTGTGGCGCAGGCGCTGCGCGACCTGGGCTGCTACGAGGTCTCGCTCGGCGACACGATCGGGGTCGGCACGCCGCGCAAGACGCAGTCGATGATCGAGGCCTGCGCCCGGCACGTGCCGATCGCGCAACTGGCCGGGCACTATCACGACACCTACGGCCAGGCGCTCGCCAACATTTACGCCTCGCTCGAGCTGGGCATGGCCACCTTCGACGCCTCGGTCGCGGGCCTCGGCGGCTGCCCCTATGCCGCCGGCGCCTCGGGCAACGTAGCCACCGAGGACGTGGTCTACCTGCTGCACGGCCTGGGTATACAGACCGGCATCGATCTCGACCGCCTGGCGGAGACCGGGCGCTGGATCAGCGACGTGCTCGGGCGGGCGTCGAGCTCGAAGGTCGGGCGCGCGCTCGCCGCGCAGAGCAACAAGGCGCAGCACGCCGCGTGAGCACGATGGCCTCGCCCTGCGTGAACGTCTGCGTCATGGACGAGGCGCGCGGCCTGTGCCGCGGTTGCTACCGCACGCTCGACGAGATTGCGCGCTGGTCGGTCATGCATGACGCCGATAAGCGCGCCGTCATCGCCTTGCTCGAAGCGCGCAAAGGGGCAACCCCGGGGTCAGACCCCTGTGGATAACTTACCTTCGAGTTATCCACAGGGGTCTGACCCCAGGCTACCGGACTCGATCCGCGTTCTCGAGCGCGGCTGGCTGTCGTCGAACAACATCGTGCTGCATGACGACGCGGACAGCGGCACCGTGATCGACACGGGGTACGTGTCGCATGGCGCGCAGACCGTCGCGCTGGTGCGGCACGCGCTCGAGGGCCGCCGCCTCAGCAGACTGGTAAACACCCATTGCCACTCGGACCACATCGGCGGCAACGCCGCGCTTGCGCGCGCGTTCGGCTGCACGATCACGATTCCGACGGGCGAAGCGCGCAATGTCACCGCATGGGACACCGAGGCGCTGCACCTCGACGGCTTCGGCCAGCGCTGCGAACGCTTCGCATTCGATTCGACGATGACCGCCGGCGACCGCCTGACGATGGGCGGGTTCGAGTGGCAGGCGCTGGCCGCCCCGGGCCATGACATGGATTCGCTCGTCCTCTATGCGCCCGAACCGAGGCTGCTGATCTCGGCCGACGCGCTGTGGGAGAACGGCTTCGGCGTGCTGTTTCCCGAGCTCTATGGCGAGCCCGGCCTCGACGCGACGCGCGCGACGCTCGATCGCATTGCCGCGCTCGACGTTGCGACGGTCATCCCGGGCCACGGCGCGATATTCAGCGACGTCGACGCGGCGCTCGAGCGGGCCTACGGCCGACTGGACGCCTTCGCGCGCGATCCCGGGCGGGTCACGCGCAATGCCTTTCGCGCCCTGATCGTTTTCCACCTCCTCGATCGCCAATCCGCGCATGTCGACGAACTCGCGGCATTGCTCGAACAGGCGAGCTTCTTCGCCATGCTCAACGCGCGCTCATATCGGCTGGAGCCGGGCGCGCTGGCGCAGAAGCTGGTCACCGACCTCGTGGCCGCGGGCGTGCTGCAGGTCGAGGCCGACGTGGTACGCCCCGCGCCCTAGAGCGAGTCATGCGCACGATCGCCTGGTACTTCGATTTCGTTTCACCGTACGCCTACCTGTGCCTGCAACGGTTGCCCGAGGTCGCTGCCGACATCGAATACCGGCCCGTGCTGTTTGCCGGATTGCTGGCGCACTGGGGACAGAAGGGTCCCGCAGAGCTGGCGCCGAAGCGGCTGTGGACCTACCGCTTCTGTCAGTGGCAGGCCGACACCCTCGGCATTCCGTTTCGCTTCCCTGCGCAGCACCCGTTCAACCCGCTGCACCACCTGCGCCTGGCGATTGCCGCCGGCGCAACGCCTGCGGCGGTGCGCCGGATCTTCGAGGCGATCTGGACGACGGGCGCGGACGCCGCCGATCCGGCGGCATTCGAGGCGCTGTGCCGGGAGCTGAACGTCGAGCCCGACGTGCTCGCCGCGGCCGAGGTGAAGGACGCGCTGCGCGCGAACACCGAGCAGGCCACGCAGCGCGGCGTGTTCGGGGTGCCGACCTTCGACGTCGAAGGTGAACTCTTCTGGGGCGTCGACGCGATCGACTTCCTCAAGGCCTATCTCGAGGATCCTTCGATCCTGCGCAGCGCCGAGATGGAGCGCCTGAAGACGCTCCCGGTCGGCGCTGCGCGAAAAGCCTCTTAGCCGCCTAGAACTTCAAGCTGTCGCCCGGCTGCATGACGTGGACCTTGGTCTGCGTCTTGCCGAGCGCCTTCTTGAATTCGTCCGGGGTGCCCTTGAGCGGCGGGAACGTCCCATAGTGCATCGGCACCACGTGCTTGGGCTTGAGCATCGTGCGCGTTGCGTAGGCGGCATGCACCGGGTCCATCGTGAAGTGTCCGCCGATCGGCAGCAGGGCGAGGTCGGGCTTGTAATACTCGCCGATGAATTTCATGTCGCCGAACACGCCCGTGTCACCCGCGTGGTAGATCGTGAAGCCGTTCTCGAGCTTGATGATGTAGCCCGCCGGCTCGCCGCCCGGGTGCACGGAGCGCTTCTTCGTCTCGGGATCGGTGTACACGACCTCCGAGCTATGCTCCGCGTGCACCATGGTCACGGTGATGCCCGCGCCGAGCGGCTGGATCGGGCCACTCTTGTTGAAGCGCACCATCTGCTTGCCGTCGACCAGTCCGAGCGTGTCGTAGGTCGTGCCCATGTCGGCATTGAGCAGCACTTTCGCCCCCGTCAGCTTCGCGAGCTCGGGCACGTCTGCCGTATGGTCGAAGTGCGCATGGGTGACGAGAATCATGTCGACGTTGCCAAGCGCCTTGAGGTCCTTGTACTGGTCGGGCGTCTTCGGGTTCTTCACGAGAAACGGATCGATCACGATCACCTTGCCCTTGGGCGTCGTGATCTTGAACGCAGCCTGACCGAGCCACAGCACTTCGGTCTTGCCACCTTGGGCGCTGGCCGCGGTACCGAAGGCGACAAACGCACAGGCACAGAGCAGCGCGCACAGCGCGCGGACGAGCTTCGTCATACGGGGTTCCTCCTCCAAAAGGGACGCCACACTAGCACGAAGCGGGCGCCGGCCGTCAAGCGCCGTCAGCCGTACTTGCGCAGGTCCTCGATGACCTTGCCGTCGTTCGGCAGGCTGCCGGGCGCGACCAGCTCGACCTCGCCGCGCAGCTTGGTGACGTCGCGAATCGATCCGACGATCGCCTCGACCAGCCCGGCCGGTCGATCGTTCGCCTCGCAACGCAACGTCATGCGGTCGTTGCCGGTCTCGCCCTCGACCACCAGACGCGCCTTGGTCACCTCGGGGTGACGGCGCAGCACCTCGTTCACCTGCTTCGGCGTGACGAACATCGCCCGCACCTTGGTCGTCTGGTCGGCGCGCCCCATCCAGCCCTTGATGCGGGTGTTGGTGCGGCCGCAGGGACTCGTCCCCGGCAGGACCGCGGACAGGTCGCCGGTGCCAAAGCGGACCAGCGGGTAGTCCTTGTTGAAGGTGGTGACGACGACTTCGCCCACCTCGCCTGGCGCCACCGGGTCGCCGGTACCGGGGCGCACGATTTCGACGATCAGCTGCTCGTCGAGAATCATGCCTTCATTGACGCTGCCGTCCGGATTGAGCGACTCGTAGCCCAACAGGCCGAGGTCCGCTGTCGCGTAAGTCTGGGAAACACCGATGCCGCGCGCGCGCATCGCTTCACGCAGGGCGGGCGGCAGATACTCGGCGCCGACATGGGCCTTTTTCAGGCAGGACAGATCGACGTTCAGCTCGGCCGCCTTCTCGACGATCAGCTTGAGGAACGACGGGGTGCCGACGAAGGCCACCGCGCCGAGATCGCGGATCGTCGACACCTGGATCTCGGTCTGCCCGGTGCCGGTGGGCACCACGGTGCAGCCGATGGCGAGCGCGCCCGATTCGAGCATCGAGCCCGCAGGGGTGAAGTGATAGGCGAAGGTATTGACGACGAGGTCCCCGGCGCGAAAACCGCCGGCATAGAGGCCGCGTGCCGTGCGCCACCAGTTCTTGCCGAGGCCCTCCGGCTCGTAGATCGGCCCGGGCGAAACAAACAGCTTGTTGAGCTTCTCGAGCGGCGTGGCGTTCAGCCCGCCGAGCGGCGGAGCCGCTTTCTGCAGCTCGCCAAGATCGGACTTGCGCGTCACCGGCAGCCTGGCGAGTGCCGCGCGCGAGTCGACGCTTTTCGCATCGACTCCTTTGAGAATGCGCCTGAAGCCGGGCGCGCGACGCTTGGCCAGCGCGATCTGCTTCGGCAGCGCCGCCATGAGCTGCGCCTCGCGCTCGTCCGGCGAGCGGGTCTCGAGCGTGTCGTAGTGCTCGGTCATGCCTTTTACAGCCAGCGCTTGCGGCGCCTGTAGGACTTTACGTCGCGGAAGCTCTTGCGCTCGCCCGAGGAGAAGCCGAGGTAAAACTCCTTCACGTCCTCGTTCTCGGCGAGTGACTTGCCTTCCCCGTCCATCACCACACGCCCGTTCTCCAGGATGTAGCCGTAATCGGCGTACTTGAGCGCGATGTGGGTGTTCTGCTCCGCAAGCAGGAAGCTCACGCCTTCCTTGCCGTTCAGGTCCTTGACGATTTCGAAGATCTCTTCGACCAGCTGAGGCGCCAGACCCATCGACGGCTCGTCGAGCAGGATCATCTTCGGACGCGCCATCAGCGCGCGACCGATCGCCGTCATCTGCTGCTCGCCGCCCGAGGTGTAGCCGGACTGCGACTTGCGGCGATCCCTGAGGCGCGGAAAGTAGGTGTAAACCTTGTCGAGCTCAGCCTGCAGGTCGGCGCCTTTGCGGGTGTACGCCCCGGTCAGTAGGTTCTCCTCGACCGTGAGGTGCTGGAAGCAGTGCCGGCCCTCCATCACCTGGCAGATGCCGCGGCGCACCAGCTCGGATGGGTTGAGCTGGTCGATGCGCTCGCCCTGGAACAGGATCTGGCCCTTGGTCACCTCGCCGCGCTCGGCGCGCAGCAGGTTGGAAATCGCCTTCAGCGTCGTCGTCTTGCCGGCACCGTTGGCGCCGAGCAGGGCGACGATCTGGCCTTCAGGGACCTCGAGACTGACACCGCGCAGCACCAGAATGACGTGATCGTAAATGACCTCGACATTGTTGATGGACAGGTACGCGCGGGGCTGGGATTGCGGTACTGCGGACATCTGCAAACTCCGGACGTAAAAAGGGGGAAGGTCGCCCTTCCCCCGATTCGCCTTACCGTGCTCAGCTTTCCTTCGAGCAGTCGCGCGGGGTGATGCCCTTCTCCTTGGCGTACTTCGCGGCGTCCTCCTCGATCATCGGCCGCACCAGCGCCTTGTCGGCCGTGATCCAGTCGGTGATCACGTTCCACTTGGTGCCGTCCCACTGCTGGAACTTGACCTGGCCGCCACCCTCATGATCCAGGCAGGAGACCTTCAACGGCTGCATGAAGCCCGTGGCGCCGAGCTTCTTCAGATAGGCCTCGCTGATGTCCAGGTTCTCGAGGCCCCAGCGCACCTGCTCGCCCGTCATCGACTGCCCCTTGCCGTACTTCTCCTGCGCCTTGCGCACCGCCTCGACCGTCACGATCGCGAACACCACGCCGCGGTTGTAGAAGATCGAGCCGATCCGGCTTTGGTCTTCCATCTCGCCTTCGCCCTTGGCATAGACGTTCTTCTTGATGTCCTGGATCACCGGGAAATTGGCGCCCGATATGTTGAAGCCGGCTGCCATGTAGCCCTTCGCCGCGCTGCCGGCCGGAATGACGTCCTCTTCCGCGCCCGACCACCACACGCCGATCATCTTGTTGCGCGGGAATCCGATCTTGGCTGCGGCCTTGATCGCCGTCGGGTTCATCACCCCCCAGCCCCAGAGGATCACCCAGTTCGGCTTGATCTGGCGGATCTGCAGCCACTGCGACTGCTGCTCGTTGCCGGGATGCGGGACCGCGAGGAGCGTCAGCTCATAGCCGTACTGTTCCGCCATCTTCTGCAGGACTGCATGCGGCTCCTTGCCGTAGGCCGAGTCGTGATAGACGAGCACGATCTTCTTGCCCTTCAGCTTGGCGGTGCCGCCTTCCTTCGAAGCGATGAACTTGATCATCGCCGTCGCCTGCGACCAGTAGGTTGTGATCAGCGGGAACACGTAGGGGAACACGCGCCCGTCAGCAGCCGAGGTGCGCCCGTAGCCGATCGACACGATGGGAATCTTGTCCGCAGTCCCCTTCTCGATCAGCGAATAGGTGATTCCGGTCGAGAGCGGGTGGATCATCGTCGCGCCGGTCGGACCCTTTTTCTTCGAACGCTCGTAGCACTCGACGCCGCGCGCGTTGTTGTACTCGGTCTCGCACTTCTCCCAGGTGAACTTGACGCCGTTCACCCCGCCATCGCGGGCGTTGATCATCTTCAGGTAATCGAGAAATCCGCCGAAGATTCCCGAGCCACCGGGTGCATACGGGCCGACCCAGTATCCGTTCGCCGGAACGAACTGCTCCTTCGCCTGCGCCGACGCCGTTCCGGTGTAGCCGGCCGCCAACAGCGCAACGCTAGCCAATGCCAAAGTGGTGCGTTTCATGATTCCTCCTCCTCCGTAACCGCCCTAGGGTTCTGTTCAAAATAGCGGAACAACGAGTATAGCCAGAAAGTTCCGGGTGTCCACCCCCGGGGCATTCCGCGATCCGGGGCTCACTTGCTCAATGCGGGAACGGCCACAGCCGCAACTTCTCCTTGGCGATCTGCCAAAGCCGAGCCAAACCGTTCGGCTCGACGATCAGGAAAAAGATAATCAATCCGCCGAAAATCATCAGCTCGGCATTCGACACGACCGCGTGCGAGATCTCGATGTCGAAGGTATTCGCGATGACCTCGGTCGCCAGGTTGAGGAAGATCGGCAGCAGCGTGATGAAGGCCGCACCGACGAACGAGCCCATGATCGAGCCCACGCCGCCGATGATGACCATGAACAGCACGCGGAAGCTCAGGTCGAGCACGAAGGCCTCGGGCTCGACCGTGCCGAGGTAGCAGTAAGCGTACAGCGCGCCGGCGACGCCGCAGTAAAACGAGCTGATCGCGAAGGCCAGCAGTTTGGTCTTCATCATGGGAATGCCGATGACTTCGGCGGCAACGTCCATGTCGCGCACCGCCATGAATGCGCGCCCGGTCTCGCTGCGCATCAGGTTCTTCGCCAGCAGCGCCAGCACGACCACGATCGACAGCGTCAGGACATACTTCGAGGCCGGCGTGTCGAAGGTGTAGCCGAGGATCACCATCTTCTGCGCCGAAATGACGCCGGACGAGCTGTAATTGGTGAACCAGCCGACGCGGTTGATCGCCCACAGCACGAAGAACTGGCAGGCCAGTGTTGCGACCGCGAGGTAGAACCCCTTGATGCGCAGGCTCGGCAGCCCGAAGACGACGCCGACGGCCGCCGCGCACAGCCCGCCGATGATGAACGAGCCAAGGAGCGGCATGCCCGGGATGCGCAATTCGGCGTTGTAGGCCATGAACGCGCCGACCGCCATGAACGCCGCGGTGCCGAGCGAGATCTGGCCCGCGTAGCCGGTGAGGATGTTGAGTCCCAGCGTCGCGAGCGACAGAACCAGGAACGGGATCAGCAGCGCGGAGAACCAGTACTGGGTAGCGACGAAGGGCACGACAAGGAACGCGACGGCCAGCAGCAGGATCACCCCGATCCGGTCCTGCCGGATCGGGAAGATCTGCATGTCCTCGGCGTAGGTGGACTTGAACTGTCCGGCTTCGCGGTAGAGCATGGCTATACCCGGTCGATGATCTTTTCGCCAAACAATCCCTGCGGGCGCACCAGCAGGAACACCAGGGCGATGACGTAGGCGAACCAGGACTCGATGCCGCCGCCGACGTACGGACCGAGATAGACCTCCGCCACCTTCTCGGAGGCGCCGATGATCAGGCCGCCGATGATCGCGCCGGGCACGGACTCGAAGCCCCCCAGGATGAGCACCGGCAACGCCTTCAGCGCGGTGAAGGTCAGCGCGTACTGCACGCCGTTACGCACGCCCCACATCATGCCGGCGACCAGCGCGACGAACCCCGCCACTGCCCAGACGATCGCCCAGATGTGCTGCAGCGAGATGCCGACCGCGAGCGCCGCCTGGTGGTCGTCGGCCACGGCGCGCAACGCGCGCCCGATGCGCGTCTTCTGGAAGAACACCGCAAGCGAAGCGACCAGCACGCCGGCGACAGCCGCCGCGAACAGGTCGAACTTGCTGATGTTGATGTTCCACTTCTCCGACAGCCACTCCATCGGCACGTCCGCGATGCCGAGCTCGAGGCCGTGCGGCTGCGAGCCCCAGACCATCTGCGACAGCCCCTCGAGCACGAAGGTCAGACCGATGGTCGCCATGAACAGCGTGATTGGCGGCTGGTTGACGAGCGGCCGCAGCACGATGCGCTCGGTGAGCACGCCGACCCCCACCATCACCACCAGCGTCACGAGCAGCGCCAGCCAGAAGTTCCATCCCATCTCGAGCAGCGAGACGAAGGTGAGCGCCGCGAGGAACACCATCGCGCCCTGGGCAAAGTTGAACACGCCCGAGGCCTTGTAGATCAGCACGAAGCCGAGCGCGACCAGGGAGTACATCACGCCCGCAAGCAGTCCGCCGGCGAGCACCTCGATGAAGAATGTCATGCTAGTGCGTCACCCCTAGGTAGGCGTCGATCACGGCCTGGTTGGCGCGTACGTCGTCGGGCGTACCGTCGCCGATCTTGCGGCCATAGTCCAGCACCACGACGCGGTCCGAGATGTCCATCACCACGCCCATGTCGTGCTCGATCAGCACGATCGTGGTGCCGTAATGGTCGTTGACGTCGAGCACGAAGCGGCACATGTCCTGCTTCTCTTCCAGGTTCATGCCGGCCATGGGCTCGTCGAGCAGCAGGATCGTCGGCTCGGCAGCGAGCGCCCGCGCCAGCTCAACCCGCTTCTGCAGGCCGTAGGGCAGCCGGCCGACCGGCGTCTTGCGGATGTGCTGGATCTCGAGGAAATCGATGACCTCCTCGACCGCGTGGCGGTGCGCCAGCTCCTCGCGCCGCGCAGGACCCCACCACAGCGCCTGCTGCAGGAAATTCGAGCGCATCTTGAGGTTGCGGCCGGTGAGGATGTTGTCGAGCACGGTCATCCCCTTGAACAGCGCAATGTTCTGGAATGTGCGGGCGATCCCCATCGCCGCCGCCTCGTGCGAGACCATGTCGCTGAACGACTTGCCGCGCAGGCGGATGGTGCCCTTCTGCGGGTGGTAGACGCCGTTCAGGACGTTCAGCATCGAGCTCTTGCCAGCGCCGTTCGGCCCGATGATCGCGCGGATCTCGTGCTCCCGCACGTCGAAAGAAATGTCGCTCAAAGCCTTCACGCCGCCGAACGACAGCGAGACATTCTCGACGGCAAGCAGCACCTCGCCGATCGGGTGCGCGCGCGGATGCTGGTGAAGCGCGATGCTCATGCCGCGCTCAGGCCGCTTTCTTCGCCGCCGCCGGCGCGAAGGTCTTCGCGCTGCGGATCTTCAGATCGGCCGAGATCGACCCGGTGCGGCCGTCCTCGTAGCGCACCTTCGCCTCGATGTGGACACTGTCCTTGCCGCTGTACAGCGCATCGACGAGTGTCGCGTACTTTTCGGCGATGAACCCGCGCCGCACCTTGCGCGTGCGCGTGAGCTCCTCGTCGTCCGCGTCGAGCGCCTTGTGCAAGGTGAGAAAGCGGTGGATCTGCGAGTTTGCAAGCTCCGGCTCCTGCGCGAGGTCTGCGTTGACCTTCTCGACGCATTCGCGCAACAGGTCGTTCACCTCGTCGCGCGTGGCGAGGTCGGTGTAGCCGGAATACGGCATGTTCTGCCGCTCGGCCCAGTTGCCGACCGCCTCCATGTCGATGTTGACGAAGGCGCAGACCTCGTCGCGCTTGTCGCCGAACGCCACCGCCTCCTGGATGTAAGGGAAGAACTTCAGCTTGTTCTCCAGGTACTTCGGCGCAAACAGGGTGCCGTCGGACAGCGCACCGACGTCCTTCACCCGGTCGATGATCTTCAGGTGGCCGTCGGGGTCGACATAGCCCGCGTCACCGGTACGGAACCATCCTTCGGCGTCCTTCGCCTCCAGGGTGGCCTGGGGATTCTTGTAGTACTCCTTGAACAACCCGGGCGAACGAATCAGCAGCTCGCGCTGTGGCGTGAACTTGAGCTCGACGCCCGGCACCGCCGGGCCGACCGTGTCGGCTTTCACCTGGCCGTTCGGCTGGATGCAGACGAACACGCTGGTCTCGGTCGAGCCGTAGAGCTGCTTCAGGTTGATGCCAATCGAGCGGTAGAACTTGAACAGGTCTGGCCCGATCGCCTCGCCTGCGGTATAGGCAACGCGCACCCGGCTCATGCCGAGCACGTTGCGCAGCGGGCCGTAGACGACGAAATCGCCGACGGCGTACAGCAGCCGGTCCAGAGGACCGACCGATCGCCCATCGAGCAGCGCCCCCCCGACACGCTGGGCAAGGTTCATGAACACGCGGTACAGCCAGCGCTTGACCGCGCCCGCGTCCTCCATGCGAATCGACACCTGGGTGAGCAGGTTCTCGAGTACCCGGGGCGGCGCAAAGTAGTAGCTCGGCCCGATCTCGCGCATGTCGACCATCACCGTTTCCGCGGACTCCGGGCAGCAGATGCAATAGCCGGCGACGAACGGCTGCGCATACGAGAAGATGTTCTGGCCGATCCAGGCCGGCGGCAGGTAGGCCAGCACCACGTCGCGATCCGTCAGCCCTTCGAACTCGGCGGCCGCGCGCGAGCGGTCGATCAGCGCCAGGTGTGTCAGCACGACGCCCTTGGGTACCCCCGTGGTTCCCGACGTGAAGAACATCGCGGCCGCGTCATCCTGCGAGCCTTTGGCGATCTCCGTCTCGACGAACGCAGGGTCGCGCTTGAACGATTCATGACCCAGCGCGAGCAGCTGCTCATAGCTCATCAGCTCCGACTGCTTGTAATGCCGCATGCCGCGCGAATCGTCGTAATAGATGTGCTTCAGCGTCGGGCAGTGAGGCAGGATCTCCAGCAGCTTGTCGACCTGCTCCTGGTCTTCGGCGAGCGCATGGGTGATTTCCGCGTTCTGGATCGGGAACGCCATCTCGGCCGCGGCCGAGTCCTGATAGAGCGTCACCGGCACCGCTCCAAGGCATTGCGCTGCACACAGCATGGCGTAGAGCCGAGGACGGTTGTCGCAGACCAGCGCAAGATGGTCGCCGCGCTTGAGGCCCTGCTCGGCGAGCCCGCAGGCCAGCGCGCGCACTTCGTCGGCGAGATGCTTCCAGGTCCAGGTCTGCCAGATGCCGAGGTCCTTCTCCCGGATCGCCGGCCGATCGCCGCGTGCCCTGGCGTGGTGCAGGAGCAGCTTGGGAAACGTGTCCAGCGTGTCGAGCGCACTCGACGGTCCGACGCGTGTGGCCATCGGTCGGTCTCCTCCTCCAGAATCCTCCGGGGTCGGCCGGCCCTGCGCCGGCGCGACAAGTGGGGAATTCTCACATAAAACCCGGGGGCTGCGAACCTGTGGCGGATCAAGGAACTGGCGCTCATCTGGACGGCTTTGCGGTGTTTCGCGAGGGCGGAGAGAATCCGCTCCTGACCGGCGCAGCCAACCGACCGGGGCGACAGGGGGCCCGAACATGACCGATCCCAGGAGCGAAGGACGCATCACCTTCGAGCGACGCGACGCGCTCGCCCTCATCGGTATCGACCGACCGAAAAAGCTCAACGGCTTCACACCCGCGATGTATCGCGCACTGTCCGATGCGTTCGGCGCGCTCGAGCGGGAGGCCGACGCGCGAGTCGGGGTGCTCTACGCGCACGGTGCCAATTTCACGGCCGGCCTGCAGTTGGATCTCTTCGCACCCATGATGCAGCGCGGGGAGCCGATGGTTCCGCCCGACGGCGTCGATCCCCTGGGCCTGCGCGAGCCGATGCGCACCAAGCCCGTGGTCTGCGCCGTACAGGGCATCTGCTTCACGCTCGGCATCGAACTGATGCTGGCGCAGGACATCGTCGTCGCGGCCGACGACTGCCGCTTTGCGCAGATCGAGGTCAAGCGCGGCGTGATACCCACGGGCGGTGCGACGATGCGCTTCGTCGAGCGTGCGGGCTGGGGAAACGCGCAGCGCTATTTGCTCACCGGCGACGCGTTCGGCGCGAACGAGGCTTTCCGTCTCGGCTTCGTGCAGGAGGTGGCCCCCGCCGGGCAGCAGCTCGAGCGCGCGCTCCAGATCGCCCACACGATCGCCGCGCAGGCGCCGCTCGCGGTGCGCGCCTCACTCGCCTCGTCGCGACGCTATGCCGAGCGCGGCCCGCTGGGCATGAAAGACGACATGGAAGCGGTGCAGCGCAGGCTCGCGCTGACCGAGGATGCCGCCGAAGGCGTACGTTCCTTCGTCGAGCGACGCACAGCGCGCTTTTCCGGCAAATGAGCGCCCACGCCGATATTCAGACCCCGTTCGCCGAGGCGCGTGCCGTCGTGCGGCCCGAGTGGATCGACTACAACGGTCACATGAACGTCGGCTATTTCAGCGTCGTTTTCGACATCGCGGCCGACGCGTTTCTCGAGTTTCTCGGCTTCACCCAGGACTTCCGCAGGCAGTACGGCTCGACCACCTTCGCGCTCGAGCAGCACCTCAACTTCCTGCGCGAGGTGAATCAGGGCGACACGCTGCGCTTCGAGGCGCGCCTGCTCGACTACGGAGAGAAGCGTTTCCATTTCTACCAGGAGATGTTCTGCGTCGGCGACGACCGCCCTGCGGCCTCCTGCGAAGGGCTGAGTGCGCACGTCAGCACCAAGACCCGCAAGACGGCGGCGATGCCGGAGGTACTGCTCGAGCGGCTCGCGGCGATCAAGCAGGCCCACGCCGTGCTCGCGCGTCCCTGGCAGGTCGGACACGTGATTTCGGTGCGTCCGCCGGCGCGACGCTAGGCGTTCGGCAGCACGCTCAGACCTGCAAGGCGTCTGACCGCGTGCGCTTGACGCCCGCGGCGTGCATCTCCTTCCACGCCGCGTCGAGCGAACCGTTCAGGTCGATCGCACGGCAGGCATCCTCGATCACGGTTGCCTCGAACCCCGCGGCGCGTGCGTCGAGCGCCGACCACAGGACGCAGAAGTCGGTCGCCAGCCCGACGAACCACAGCCGGCGGATGCCGACTTCGCGCAGCCAGCCCGCGAGGCCGGTCGAGGTCCTGCGGTCGGCCTCCACGAACACCGAGTAGCTGTCGACGTCCGGCCGATAGCCCTTGCGCACGATCAGCTGCACCCCCGTGAGCGAAAGGTCGCGGTGAAACGCCGCGCCCTCGGTCCCTTGCACGCAGTGATCGGGCCACAACACCTGCTCACCGTAGGAAAGCCGCGTCGTCTCAAAGGGCTTTTTGCCCGCGTGCGAGGACGCGAATGACGCATGCCGGGCCGGGTGCCAATCCTGAGCCGCCACCACCCATTGAAAGCGCGCCGCAAGGCGGTTCACGATCGCAACGATCGCGTCTCCCTGCGGTACGGCAAGCGCGCCGCCGGGCATGAAATCGTTCTGGATGTCCACCATGACCAGGCAGGCATCGCTCATGAGCGTCTCCCTGTTTCGCCGCCGCGATCGATTCTAGCCCGCGGGCTTGCCTGCCCGCGGGCCGATTGATAGTCTGCGCCCTCCCCTGTTCTGGAGTTTCCGCATGCACCGCATCCTCATCGCCGTGCTTGCGCTGGCTTTGCCCGCGCTGGCGACCGCGCAAGACACCGCGCTCGACAAGATCCGCAGCAGCAAGACCGTCACCATGGCCTACCGCACGAACGCCCTGCCGTTCTCGTTCAAGGACGCGAACGGGCAGCCTGCAGGCTATACCGTCGAGCTGTGCAAGCGCGTCGCGGCGAGCATGGAATCTCAGCTCAAGCTGCCGGGACTCAAGATCCGCTGGGTCGAGGCGACGAGCCAGGACCGCTTCGACCTGGTCGAGAAACGCGAGGTCGACATGGAGTGCGGCGCGACCACGGCCACGCTCAAGCGCATGGAACGAGTGGATTTCTCGAGCTACGTCTTCGTCGACAGTACGGGGCTGCTGGTGAGCGTCGCCTCCGGCATACGGACGTTCCCCGACGTCGCCGGCAAGCGGATCGCCGTGATCGCGGGCTCGACCAACGAAGAGGCCGTCAAGTCGGCGCTCAAGCGCGCGCTTCTCAAGGCGGAGGTGGTGTCGGTGAAGAGCCGTGAAGCGGCGGTCGCGGCGCTCGAGGGCGGGAAAGTCGACGCCTTCGCGAGCGACAAGATCCTGCTCGAAGGCATCGCCAACAAGATCAAGGACACCCGCAAGTACGGTCTGCTGCCCGATGACCTGTCGATCGAGCCCTACGCGATCATGCTGCCGCGCGGCGATTCGGCGCTGCGCCTCGAGGTCAATCGCGCGCTGTCGCGCGTGTTCGGCTCGCGCGCGATCCAGGACATCTTCGAGCGCACCTTCGGTCACGACATCGAGCCGGCGCCGCTGCTGCTCGCGCTCTACACGATCGGCCAGATCCCGGAGTAGCGCACTCAGGCGCCGCGTTAACCGGCGCTGCCGCTGGCAACCATCGAGGCCGCGCGCGGGCTTTCCGCCGCGCGCGTCTCGGCGTCGCTGATCAGGGCGAACACGTCCACGGCCTGCGACTTGCCCTTGAGCTGCAGCGATCCGACCGGCTCGAGGTGGAACCCAGGATCGAGCTGCTCGACGGTCGAGGCGGCCACCATGATCTGGCAGTACGGATCGACCAGGTGCTCGGGGATTTCCTTGCCGTAGCTCTCGAGCCGCGCGGCGGTGTTCACCACGTCGCCGATGGTCGTGTATTTCATGCGCTGCGCGCTGCCGAGGCAACCCGCCACCACCGACCCCGTGGCGATGCCCGCGCGCACTTTGACGCGCGGCGCGTTTTCGGCGGACCAGGCCGCATTCAGCTTTTCCATCGCCGCACGCATGTCCATCGCGCAGCGCACGGCATTCATCGCGTCCCGGCGGATCTCCTCGGGCGTCTTGCGCGGCAGCGGCACGCCGAAATTCGACTTGATGGCATCACCGTAATAGTCGTCGACGACGCCACCGTGCTTGATGACCAGGCCCGCCATGGTCTCCATGTACTCGTTCAGCCAGTTCATCAGCTCCTCGGCGCTCAGGCGCTCCGCGACCGGCGTGAAACCCGCCAGGTCGGAAAACAGCACCGTCACGGTCATCGTCTGAGGCTGCAGCCGACCGCCCTTGATGAACATTTCGCGCTGCCGCCACATCTCGTCGGCAACCTCGGGTGAAACACTCTTGGAGAAGATATCCATGAGGAACTTCTTCTCCTGCCGCTCGTGGCCGGACAGGAAAGCGGTCACCAGTCCCGCCGACGCCACCCCCGCGATCGCCACCGGCGCGACCGGCAGCCACCAGTGGCCGAGAAACGCGAGCAGGGTCCCGCCCGCGAGGAGGATCAACCCGCCTGCCGTGAACAGCGTGAAGCGCACGGTGGAGCGCGCGGCCCGCCCCAACAGGGCACCGAGGACTCCCCACAGCAGAATCCACAGATTTTCGAAACGGTCGCTGAGGAACCGTATCGGCGCGTCTCCGTTCAGGGCCGCGCGAATCAGCTGGCTGACCTCGTGGCCGTGCACCGCGATCCCGGCGGTCGTCTGGCCACGACGGGTGAAACGATCGAAGGGCGTCAGGAACGCATCCTTCACGCTCTCGGCGTTGACCCCGACGATGACGACGTTGCCCTCAATGAGTTTCGGATCGACCCGGCCTTCCAGCACGTCGCTGATCGAGTAGGTCTTGAACCGCTCCGCCCCGCCCCGGTAATCCAGCAGGTATTGATAGCCCTGGGCATCCGCGTGGACATAGGCGCCGTCATTGGCCTCAAACGGCCGCAGCGTCACCGACCCGAGGCGCATGTGTGCCGGATCGTCGCTGCCCGGCTGCGGCGTGATGCCGGCCTCGGCCAGATAGGCGAGCGCCAGGCGTAACGCAAGCGAGACCGAGAAATTCTTGCCGTCGTCGAGAAACAGCAGGCCGCGGCGCACCACGCCGTCTTCGTCAACGGTGACGTCGGCGAAACCGATCTGCTCCGTTCCGCGCAGGACCGGGGGCCCCGCGACGCGTTTGCTGCTGTCCTTGCCGAACTTCTCGATGAAGACGACGCGCTTGTCGCTCTTCAGCAGGCGATGCAAGTCGTCGGTGCCCGGCGGTACCGGGATGTCGCGATACAGATCGACGCCCACACTGCGCGGCTCATGGGCGAGCAGTTTCTTCAACACCGCGAACATGTTGCGATCCGACAGCGGCCACTCCGCAAGCTTCTGGATGTCCGCCTCGAACGCTTGCACCAGAACCACGCGTGGTTCCAGTACGCTCTGGCGCTCCTTCACCCGCAGGTAGGCGTCGTAGCTCGCCAGCTCGACGAACTGCAGCATGCCCGCGCTGCGCAGGCCGATGACGAGCAGGCTCGCCGCGATACCCAGCGCGACGCTGATCAGCGTCGGGTTACGCAGCTTTTCGAGCCACGACGAGATCGCGGGATGCATGCAGCCATTGTGAAGCGGGAACTGCCCAGGGGCAACGGCCGGGCCATCCCACGGGACCAGCGAATCAACCGCGGTTTGCGCGCCCCGGGCGCGGCTCACGGCCTCCGAGTTGCCGTACACTGCGCGGCGACCCATGGCCTACGACCTCGTCATCAAGAACGGCTTGCTGATCGACGGCACCGGCGCGCCAGCGCGCTCCGGCGACCTTGCCATCGCCGAGGGTCGTATCGCCGCGATCGGCACTGTCAAGGACGGCGCCGCGCGCGTCATCGATGCCTCCGATCTCGCGGTCGCGCCCGGCTTCATCGATCCGCACACCCATTACGATGCGCAGATCTGCTGGGACAGCGCGCTGACGCCGTCTTCCTGGCACGGCGTGACCTCGGTGGTGATGGGCAACTGCGGCGTTGGCATCGCGCCCTGCCGGCCGGCGGCGCGCGAAATCGCCATGCGCGATCTGGTCAACGTGGAAGCGATCCCCTTCGAGGTGCTCGAGCAGGGCATCCGCTGGGACTGGGAGAGCTTTCCGCAGTACCTGGACGCCGCCGCGGGCTACAAGCTCGCGCTCAACGTCGCCTTCCTCGCGCCGCTGACGCCGTTTCGCCACTACGTCATGGGCGAAGCCTCGATGGCGCGTGCCGCATCGCCGGAGGAGACGGCGGCCATCGCCGCACTGCTCGGCGAGGCGATGGACGCCGGCGCCTACGGTTTTTCCAGCACGCTGCTCAACCAGCACATGGGCTTCGCCGGCCGGCCGCTCGCCTGCCGCAACGCCAGCCGCGACGAGCTGAAGGCCTACTGCAACGTGCTGAAAGCGCGCGGCAAGGGAGCGATCGAGATCGCGATGACCAAGCAGATCGGCGTCATGGACGACCCGGAGCTCGAGCTGCTCGACTTCATGCTCGAGGAAAGCGCGCGGCCGATCACCTTCATCGCCATGTTCGACCGCGACGACATCTCCGAGGCCGTGCGCACCTCGCTCGCCAAGGCCGCGCCGATGATCGCGCGCGGCGCGCGGCCGCAGACCTCGCCGCTGCCGCTGACGCGCGAGGTCAACATGCGCAACCCGTTCTCCTTCGCCGGCTTTCCGTCGTGGAAGCGCGTGTTCGAGGACAAGTCGAAGGCGGCACAGGCCGCGGTGTACCGCGACCCGGCGTTCCGTGCGCAGTTCCGCGAGGAGCTCAAGCGCCCGGCGGGCTTCGGCAACTGGGGGCGCATCACCGTGCACGAAGTGAAGTCCTCTGCGCTCAAGCATCTCGAAGGACAGACCGTGGCCGAGATCGCCGCGGCACAGGGCAAGGACGGCGTCGACGCCTTTCTCGACCTCACGCTCGCCGACGACCTCGACAACGAGTTCACCATGGCCTCGTTCAACACACGGGTCGACCGGATGGCCGAGATCCTCAACAACCCGGCCATGCTGCTCGGCCTGGGCGACGGCGGCGCGCACCTCGACATGCTGTGCGACGCCGGCTATCCGACTTACGTGCTCGGCACCTGGGTGCGCGAGCGCAAGGTGCTCAGCCTCGAGCACGCCGTGCAGCGCATGACCGCCGACCCGGCGGATTTCTTCGGCATTCGTGATCGCGGCCGGCTCAAGGAAGGATTCGCCGCCGACCTCGCGATCTTCGATCCCGCAACGGTCGGCTCGGCGGGACGCCCGGAGCGGCGCTACGACCTGCCGGGCGGGGCGAAGCGCATGGTGATGCGCTCGCAGGGCATCGAGTACACCGTCGTCAACGGCGCGGTGACCTGGGAGAAGGGCGCGCTGACCGGTGCCGCTGCCGGCACGGTGCTGCGCGCCTGAGCGTGAAAGAATCCCCGCCCATTTCTTAATCTGAGGAGAACGTCATGCCCAAGGCTTACATGGTTGTCACCTATCGCTCGATCAGCAATCCCGAGGCGCTCGCCGCCTACGCCAAGATTGCCGGGCCCGCCATCCAGGCCGCGGGGGGCAAATTCCTTGTGCGTGGCGTCCCCGCCAAGACCTACGAAGTGGGGATGAAAGAGCGCACCGTGGTGGTCGAGTTCGACAGCATCGCGCAAGCGATCGCGGCATACGACGGGCCCGGCTACGCAAAGGCGCTCGACGCGCTGGGCAAGGACTCGGCGGTTCGCGACATGCGCATCGTCGAGGGCGTGTAATGAGCGGGCGCTAGGCCCGCAAGCGCCGCTACATCGATCGCCGGTACTGCCCGCCCACTTCGAACAGCGCGTGGGTGATCTGGCCGAGCGAGCAGCAGCGCACCGCGTCCATCAGCACCGCGAACACGTTCTCGTCGGCGATCACTGCCTGCTGCAGCCGATCGAGCACCGCCGGCGCGTCCTGGGCGTGCTGCTTGTGGAAGGCGCGCAGGCGCTTCAGCTGTGAGCGCTTCTCCTCTTCGGTCGAGCGGATCAGCTCGAGCGCCTCGGGCACCGGATCGCCGTGCGGGTTGCGGAAGGTATTGACGCCGACGATCGGGTAGGAGCCGTCGTGCTTCTTGTGCTCGTAATAGAGCGACTCCTCCTGGATCTTGCCGCGCTGGTAACCGGTTTCCATCGCGCCGAGCACCCCGCCACGCGCCGAGATCGCCTCGAATTCCTTGAGCACCGCTTCCTCGACGAGATCGGTCAGCTCGTCGATGACGAACGAACCCTGGTTCGGGTTCTCGTTCTTCGCCAAACCCCACTCCTTGTTGATGATCAGCTGGATCGCCATCGCGCGGCGTACGGACTCCTCGGTCGGCGTGGTGATCGCCTCGTCGTAGGCGTTGGTATGCAGCGAGTTGGTGTTGTCATAGGTCGAAATCAGCGCCTGCAGCGTGGTGCGGATGTCGTTGAACGCGATCTCCTGGGCGTGTAGTGAGCGCCCGCTGGTCTGCGAGTGGAACTTGAGCTTCTGGCTGCGCTCGTTGGCGCCGTAGCGTTCGCGCATCGCCACCGCCCAGATGCGCCGCGCGACACGCCCGAGCACGGTGTACTCGGGATCCATGCCGTAGCTGAAGAAGAACGACAGGTTGGGCGCGAAGTCATCGATGTGCATGCCACGCGCGAGATACGCCTCGACGAAGGTGAAGCCGTTGGAGAGCGTGAAAGCAAGCTGCGAGATCGGGTTCGCGCCCGCTTCGGCGATGTGGTACCCGGAAATCGACACCGAGTAGAAGTTTTTCACGCCGTGGTGGATGAACCAGTCCTGAATGTCGCCCATCACCTTGAGCGAGAACTCGGTCGAGAAGATGCAGGTGTTCTGGCCCTGGTCTTCCTTCAGGATGTCGGCCTGCACCGTGCCGCGCACGCTGGCCAGCGTCCATTCGCGAATCTTCTCCGCCTCGTCCTCGGTCGGCTCGCGACCGTTGTCCTGCACGAACTTCTCCACCTGCTGGTCGATCGCGGTGTTGAAGAACATCGCCAGCAGGGTCGGCGCCGGCCCGTTGATCGTCATCGAAACCGAGGTGTTCGGCGCGCAGAGGTCAAAGCCCGAGTACAGCACTTTCATGTCCTCGAGGGTCGCGATCGACACGCCCGAGTTCCCGACCTTGCCGTAGATGTCCGGCCGCTCGTCCGGATCGAAGCCGTAGAGCGTGACCGAGTCGAACGCGGTCGACAGCCGCTTGGCCGGCATGTCCTTCGACAGCAGATGAAAGCGCTTGTTGGTGCGGAAGGCGTCGCCCTCGCCCGCGAACATGCGTGTCGGATCCTCGTTCTCGCGCTTGAAGGCGAACACGCCCGCGGTGTACGGGAACGACCCCGGCAGGTTCTCGCGCAACTGCCATTTCAGGATCTCGCCGGGATCCTCGAACTTCGGCAGTGCGACCTTCGGCACCTTGGTCCCCGAGAGCGAGGTGGTGCGCAGGCCGGTGCGGATCTCGCGGCCGCGAATCTTCACCACGTACTCGTCGCCGGCGTAGGCCTTGACGGTCGCAGGCCACTGCTCGAGCAGCTTCTTCGAGCGTGCATCGAGCGTGTCGTTTTTTTCCTCGATCAGCGCGGTCAGCGCGTGCGCATCCGCCCCCGCCTTCATGAGCAGCGTCTTTGCGGTGATCAGGCTCGCGCGCTCGCGCGCGTGCTGGGCCTGCGTGTGCGCGTGCGCGTGGTAGCCGCGCAGGCACTCGGCGATCTCGGCGAGATACCGGCTGCGCTTCGGCGGCACCACCGCGTCGACCCGCGACGAGACGTGCGCGTCGACCTTCGGCAGCCTGCCGGGTTTCAGCTTGAGACCCTTCTCGCCCAGCCGCGCCACGATCGCCTGATAGAGCGCGGTCACGCCGTCGTCCGAGAACCGGCTCGCGACCGTGCCGAACACCGGCATCTCGTCGGGGGCAGCGCGGAACGCCTCGCGATTGCGCTGCACCTGCTTGCGCACGTCGCGCAGCGCGTCCTCGGCGCCCTTGCGGTCGAACTTGTTGATCGCGACGAAGTCTGCGTAATCGAGCATGTCGATCTTCTCGAGCTGGCTCGCCGCACCGAATTCGGGCGTCATCACGTAAAGCGACACGTCCACGTGCGGCACGATCGCGGCATCGCCCTGGCCGATGCCCGAGGTTTCTACGATCACCAGGTCGAAACCCGCCGCCCGGCAGGCCGCAACCGCGTCGGGCACCGCCTGCGAGATTTCAGCCCCTGAGCCGCGCGTCGCCAGCGAGCGCATGAACACCGCGTCGCCGTGGATCGCGTTCATGCGGATGCGGTCGCCGAGCAAAGCGCCGCCGGTCTTGCGGCGCGAGGGGTCGACCGCAACGATTGCAATCTTCAGTCGATCATCCTGGTCGAGCCGGAAGCGGCGCACGATCTCGTCGGTGAGCGAGCTCTTGCCGGCGCCGCCCGTGCCCGTAATGCCGAGCACCGGCGCGCGGCGCCTGGCCGCCGCGTCCTGCAGGCGTTGCTTCAGCGCCGCGTTGGCCGCGCCCAGCTCGAGCGCCGTGATGAGCTGCGCCAGCGCCCTGCGGTCGCCTTTGCCGACGCGCTCGAGATCGGCCGGCGAATGCGTCGTCGGGTCGAAATCGCAGCGCGCGAGCATGTCGTTGATCATGCCCTGGAGGCCCATTTTCTGGCCGTCCTCGGGCGAATAGATGCGCGCCACCCCGTAGGCGTGCAGCGCCTTGATCTCGGCCGGCACGATCACGCCGCCGCCGCCGCCGAACACCTGGATGTGCGCCCCGCCCCGTTCGCGCAGCAGGTCGATCATGTACTTGAAGTACTCGAGATGGCCGCCCTGGTAGGACGACACCGCGATGCCCTGCACGTCCTCCTGCAGCGCGGCGGTGACGACGTCCTCGACCGAGCGGTTGTGGCCGAGGTGAATCACCTCGGCGCCGGAGGCCTGCACGATGCGGCGCATGATATTGATCGAGGCGTCGTGGCCGTCGAACAGGCTCGCCGCGGTGACGAAGCGAATCTTGTGCTTCGCCTTGTAGATCAGGTTCTGGCTGTCGGACAGATCGGTCATCGGGGGCCTCGTTCCGCGGACCGGGGAAGGGAGAGCAGGCTACTTTACGTTTACGTAAACGTCAACCTGCCCGGCGCCTGCCTGCGCCGCGTCGTCCGGCAGTTTACCGATCGTGCGCGGCCGCAGGGACGGCCGCCGCCACGGCGAGAAAGCCGCCCCAGGGCGCGCACACCGAAAGCAGGCCTTCGAGCGTCCGCGCCACCGTGCCGCCCGAGGCGAGGAGTACCGCGCTGCGCATCTCGATCCCGCGCGCCCCGGCTGCGCGCAGCAGCGCCCGCGCCTCGGCGGCGCGATGCCAGCGCGCGCCGCGATAGGCGCCTTTGCCGCCGCCGCGCCCCTTCTGCAGGTACAACACGCTGCGCCGGTTGAGCAGGCCCAGCGCCACGCGGCCGCGCGCCACCCGCATCATTTCGGCGAGCGCCCGCGCCTCCTCGCGCACGAAGCACAAGGCGGTCACAGACACGCAGCAATCAAAAGCCCGCGAGACGAACGGCAGCGCAGCCGCGTCCGCCACGAGGTAGTCTTCCACCGCCGCCCGGTGCGCACGCGCGTACGCGATCATCGCCGCGTCGAAATCGATGCCGGTCACGCGGTAGCCGTCGCGGACGAGGCGACGCGTGAACCAGCCGCTGCCGCAGCCGACATCGAGCATGCGTGCGTTCGGCGATGGGCGCAGCAGCTCGATGAGCAGGCGGTACTCGGTCTCGCCGATCCAGCGCCCGCGCGGCGTGTTGTACCAGGCGTCGTATTGCTCGGGCGTCATATCGAACGCCCTAGTGTGGGACGCGCACACCGCCAGCGCAATGACGCAGACTTTGACGTCGCCTGACCCCGAGCCTACAGTTGCCCAGGATGAGCACGCCGATCGAAACGCCTGATGCCGGCGCGGTGCAGTTCTTCGACCGGCAGTTCGAACGGCAGGTCGGCGCCGCCGATTACGCGCTCAATCCCTTCGAGCAGGCCGTGCTGCCATTCCTGCACGGCGACGTACTCGACCTCGGCTGCGGACTCGGCAACCTCGCACTCGCCGCCGCCGCACGCGGCTGCCGGGTGACGGCGCTCGATGCCAGCCCGCTGGCAATTACCGATTTGGTCGGCCGTGCGCGGGCGCAGGGGCTGGAGAACGTCCAGGCGCACACGGCCGAGCTGCGTCACTATGTCCCGGCGCGAATGTACGACTCCGTCGTCGCGATCGGCCTGCTGATGTTCTTCGCCTGCGACGATGCGCGCGGACTGCTTGCGCGCCTGCGTGAGGCGGTAAAACCCGGCGGCCGCATCGCGCTCAACGTGCTGGTCGAGGGCACGACCTGGCTCGAGCCCTTCGGCAGCCAACCCTACTGTCTGTTCGCGCCCGATGCCTTGTCAGGCGAAGTCGCGGGATGGAAGGTCCTTGTTTCGCGCCACGACGACTTTCCGGCGCCGAACGCCACGCTCAAGCGCTTTCACACCCTCGTCGCCCAACGTCCGGTCGCGCCTAGCTCTCGGACAAGCTCTCGATAATCGCGCAGCCGCGCGCTGCGCCCGTGTCGCAGCGTGCGATCAGCTCCTCGAGCACCGACTTCAGCCGAACCAGATCGCGCAGCCGCGCGTCGACGACGGTGAGCTTTTTCGCCGCCAGCGCGCGCGCCGGGCCGCAGGCCGAGAAGCGCTCGAGCCGCAGCAGCGCGGCGATCTCGTCGAGCGTGAAACCGAGAGCCTGCGCGCGCCTGATGAAGCCGATGCGGGCCAGCGCATCCTCGCCGTAGCGCCGCACGCGACCCGTGGGACGTGCCGGCACGCCAAGCAGTTTTCGGCGCTGGTAATAGCGCACGGTTTCCACGTTCACGCCGGCGTCCCTCGCCAGCGCACCGATCGTCATGGAACGGGCAGCCGTCATCTGCTTGACTCCGTACCTGAGTACGGGCTGAGAATGCGCCTTTCTCCCCTTTGAGCGCAAGCGCCCGCATGAAGCCACCCGCAGCGGAAAACGCCTCGATCGCCGCCGGCGCGCTCGCCGCACTCGGCGCCTCGACCTGCTGCGTGCTGCCGCTCGCCCTGGTCACGGTCGGCCTCGGCGGTGCCTGGATCGCGCAGTTGCGTGCGATGGAGCAGTTTTTCCCGCTGTTCGTCGGCATTGCGATTGCCGCGTTCGCCTACGCCTTCTACCGCCTGTACCTGCGCCCGGCGGCGTGCGCGCCGGGCGAGGCCTGCGCCGATCCGACCACGCGCCGACGCCAGCGCATCGCGTTCTGGATCACGCTCATCGGGGCGAAAGCGCTGATCGCATCGCCCTATGTCTATGCCGCCTTGGCGAACTAGCCTGCTCCCTGCAGTCGGCGCCCTGCTGCTCGCGTTCGCCCAGCCGGGGACCGCGGGCGAGCCCAAGCAGGTGACGCTCGACGTGCCGAGCATGAACTGTTCGCTCTGCCCGATCACCGTACGCAAAGCACTCGAACGCGTGCCCGGGGTGATCGCCGCGCGTGCGACGTACGAGCCCAAGCGCGCCGAGGTGACTTACGATCCGGACAAGGTGACGCCTGAGGCACTGGCGAAGGCCGTTGACAACGCGGGCTACCCGGCGACCGTGAGGAAACCGTGAGCACGGCCGTGGTGCTTGAGAGCCTGCTCACCTGCCCGACGTGCGGCCACCAGGCACGCGAGCGCATGCCGACCGACGCCTGCCTGTTTTTCTACGACTGCCCCGGATGTGGCGCACGCCTGAAGCCCGAGCCCGGCGATTGCTGCGTGTTCTGCAGCTACGGCGACGTGCCCTGCCCGCCGGTGCAGCGCGACGCCCCCGGCTGCTGCTAGCGCACGGCGCCTGGCGCGGGCGCGCGCCATGGCATAGCCTTCGCGTCATCCGATGACGCATTCGCACCACCACGCAGGCCACCCCCACGGCACGACGCACGACGTCGGGCGCGTGTTCGCGCTGGGCGTTGCGCTGAACGTCGGATTCGTCGTCGTCGAGACGGCCGCGGGGTTGTGGGCGAACTCGCTTGCGCTGCTCGCCGACGCCGGTCACAACCTGAGCGACGTGCTTGCGCTGCTGCTCGCCTGGGGCGCGACCACCCTGTCGGCGCGCCAGCCGAGCGCGCGCTTCACCTTCGGCCTGCGCAGCACCTCGGTGCTCGCCGCCCTCGCCAACGCGCTGCTCCTGCTCGCGGTGTGCGGCGCGATCGCATGGGAAGCAGTCGGTCGTCTGCAGCTGTCGGTCGCCGTACCCGGCCTGCCCGTCATCGGCGTCGCGGCCTGCGGCGTCGTGGTCAACGCCGCAACCGCGCTGCTGTTCCTGCGCCGGCAGAAAGTCGACCTGAACGCGCGCGGCGCCTATCTGCACATGGCCGCCGACGCACTCGTCTCGCTCGGCGTCGTCGCCGCCGGCATCGGCATGCTGCTCACCGGCTGGAGCTGGCTCGACCCGGTGGTGAGCCTGGCGGTAGTCGGCGTGATCTTCGCCAGCACCTGGGGGCTGGCACGCGATTCGCTCGACCTCGCGTTGCACGCGGTGCCTTCCGGCATCGACCCGGCCGCGGTGCGCGCGTTTCTCGCCGCACGGCCGGGCGTCGCCGACGTGCACGACCTGCACATCTGGGGCATGAGCACGACCGAGAACGCGCTTTCCGCGCACCTCGTGATCCCCGACGGCCACCCGGGCGACCACTTTCTCGCCGAGACGGCGCGCGAGCTCGAGCAACGCTTTCGCATCGGGCATGCGACGCTGCAGATCGAGCACGGCGACCCCGAGCATCCCTGCGGGCTCGAGCCCGATCACGTCGTCTGAGCGCGGGTGTTTCGCGTCAGCGCGACTGGCGCAGCATCTCGGCGCGCGCCTCGATCACCTGCTTCGGCCAGCGCGACTGGATATAGGCCAGCACTGCGCGGATCTGCGCGTCGCTCAACACGCCGGCGAACGCTGGCATGTCGCTCGCGTACCCCGCTGGCGCATAGGGTGGAACCAGGCCGTGCTTGGTGATGCCGAAGAGCAATTTGTCCGGGTGGTGCCAGGTATGGCCGCTCGCATCGTGTGGCGGCGCCGGCAGGCGGCCGTTCGGCAGGCGCCGCCGCCAGTCCGGCTGACCCTCGAGATTCGCGCCGTGGCAGGCTGCGCAGTGCTGCGTATAGAGTGCAGCGCCGGCCACAACCTGCTTCTGATCGGTTGCGTCGATGCGCTGCGCATCCTCACCGCAGGCCGCGACCAACAGCACGCAGCCGACCAGCGACCATCGCCCAGGCATCACGCGACGCGGATCACCGCCATCATCCCCGTGGCCTGGTGTTCGAGGACATGGCAGTGGAACATCCAGCCGCCGGGATTGTCGGCTACGAACGCGATCTCGGCGCGCTCGCGCGGCGCGAGCAGCACCGTGTCGCGCCATTCGCGATGGCGTGTGGCCTTCCCGTCGCGGCTCAGCACACGGAAGACGTGGCCGTGCAGGTGGATCGGATGCGGCCAGAGCGTGTCGTTGACCAGCTCGAGCACCACCGAGCGGCCGCGCCCGATCTCGAGGATCGGCTCTGCGTCGTGCGCGGTGATCGGCTCGCCATTCACCGTCCAGGCCACGCCTCGCGCCGAGGCAAAGCGCGGCATGCGGCCCATCATGCCGCCGCCGAACACGATCTGATGACGCTCGGCATCCGCAAGCACCGGATCGGCAAGCGGGTTCGGCGCGAGCTTGGGCAGCGCCTCGCCCGCGCGGCCGCGGCGCGGCGCATCCGCGTAGCGAAGATCGAGCAGGCGGTAGGCCATGCGCGCGTAGAAATCGTCGACCACCGGGTAGCGCTTGCCCGGCTCGCCCGTCATGTCGAGGATCAGGTCGGCGCGCATCGCCGGGCCGAGCACCACGCGATCGCCCTCCGGGCGATGCGGCTCGACCGGGTGGCCATCGTAGGCGATGACCATCGGCGCGTGGCCGCGGAAATCGAGCGCGTAGATGCGCGCGTTCGACGCGTTGACCAGCCGCAGCCTCAGGCGCTCGCCGGGCACGACGTCGAATGTCTCGCGCACTTCGCCATTCACCGTCACGGTGTTGCCGATCCGGCCGGCGTGGCTCGCGTCCATGAAATTGCCGAAGTTCGCGACGATGCGCGCCTCGCGGTCGAGCCGCCAGTCCGACAGCACCCAGACCCGGTCGCGATCGACACGCGGCGGATCGGCTTCGTCGACGATCAGCGCGCCCGACAGCCCGCGCCCGACCTGCTCGGGGCTGCCGAGGTGCGGGTGGTACCAGTAGGTGCCAGCGTCCGGCAGGTCGAATTCGTAGACGAAGCGCGCCCCCCGCTCGATCGGCGGCTGCGTCAGCTGCGGCACGCCATCCATCGCGTTCGGCAGCCGGATACCGTGAAAGTGGACCGTAGTCGGATCCGGCAACGCGTTCTCGAATTCGACGCGCAGGCGCTCGCCCTGCCGATAGCGCAGGACGGGGCCGGGAATCGAGCCGTCGTAGCTCCAGACGTCGGTCGAGGGATACGCGGCGCCGACGATCGCACGTTGCGCGGCATGCGCGCGCAGCACGCGCGGTGCTGCAAACGCCGACCCGCCCACGGGCGCAAACGCCGCCGCACCGAGGCCGAGTGCCGTGCGCAGGAAATCGCGTCGGCTACGCCCGCGCGCCGACGTCATTGCGCGGATCGTGATCGCGTTAACCGCCCCCAAGCGATCGCCAGCGCGATCGCCACCGCGCCGGCGATGCAGACCCACCCCGCCGGCCGTGCCAAGAGCAACACGCCTACCCCAAACAGCGCTGCGAACCCGCTCGCGGATGCGCCCCGGCCCGCGTCGGCGAGCTGCGAGAGCCGCAGCGGAAATGCCGCGACGACGCAGGCCGCATTCGCGAGAATTCCAACGAGGGCCACAACGATCAGCACCCATCCGGGGACCGCCACCGGCGCAATCAACGCGACCGCGATCGCCACACTGGCGAGCGTTGCGATCGCCAGCGAGGCCCATCGCAAAGTGCGCGCCTCGCCTCCTTTCGCGAATCGCTCGCCATCCGCGAGCGCGCCAAGGCTCGCCACACCCAATGCGGGGCAGGCGAAGGCAAGCGCAAACCCGGCGCCGAGCGCGCCTGCCGTCAGCTGCAGCGCCGCGGGATAGCGCGAGACCGGTATCGGCTGCAGTTCCTCGGAGACCATGCCGTCTTCCGCTCGCCCTCGGGCTCGACGCAGCGCCCGCCTAATGCTGCTCGAACACCCGCGCGCCGCCCTGATCGTCGATCAGCAGCGTCGCGTAGGGCTGCTTGGGCGCGCTCTCCATGCCCGGCGAACCGCCCGGCATGCCGGGCACCGCGAGGCCGCGACCCTTGGGCCGCTCGGCGAGCAGCCGCTTGATGTCGCTCGCCGGCACGTGTCCCTCGAGCGTGTAGCCCTCGGCGATCGCCGTGTGGCACGACGCGTACTGCGGCCGCACACCCAGGTTCTGCTTGATGCGATCGAGGTCGGTGACGTCGTGCGACTCGACGCGGAAGCCGTTCGACTCGAGGTGCTTGACCCAGTCCTTGCAGCAGCCGCAGGTCGCGGTCTTGTAGACCGTGACCGCGGGGATGCGCTGCGCGAATGCAGTTGCCGCCGCGCTCCAAGCGAGCGCGGCAAGCAACAGCAGGCCCAAACTACGGATCACGTTCATCGTCCTCCTCCCGGTCCCCGCGGACCACCTCGCATGTGTTCGCCCAGTGCCTCGCGCTGCTCAGGCGTGAGGACTTCGTTCATCCGCTTGCGCGTCTCGAGCATCGAATCGAACATCTGCTTGTGCGCCGCGGCCATCGCATCGTAGGCCTTGCGCGCCTCTGCGTCATCCAGCTTACCCTGGCTCTCGAGTTCGGACAGCGTGTAGCGCGCCTCATGCATCGTTCCCATGAGGGCCCAGTGCGTTTGCCGCAGACCACTCTGCATCTCGGCAATCGTTGCGCGCTGCGCATCGCTCAGGTCGAGCGCCGCGTAGCCGCCCATCATACCGGGGCCCATGCCATAGCCGCCCATCATGCCCGGGCCCATGCCATAGCCGCCCATCATGCCCGGGCCCATGCCATAGCCACCCATCATCCCCGGGCCCA
>Ga0209536_100000498_pt1 | contig 63667 bp, 57 predicted proteins | sample DeeMarSeWOR28_12_FD_187461 | JGI IMG/M metagenome (GOLD analysis project Ga0209536, IMG submission 187461) | Marine sediment microbial communities from White Oak River estuary, North Carolina - WOR-2-8_12 (SPAdes) (version 2) | ecosystem: Environmental > Aquatic > Marine > Intertidal zone >...
CGCGCCAATCGGAGGTGGTTGCATGCATGCCGATTGGCACTTCGCACGTCCGCTCCACCTCATGTCGCGTTTTTCCGAGCCCTCCATACGTCGACCTCTCCGGACATTGAGGTGCGCGGATCGAGGATCGGGATCTGTAGGTTGCGCGGATGGGGTGTGCGGCCCATCTCGACTCGTCCTTCTGCGTGCCAGTCGACGTACGCAGGGGCTTGGCGGAACGCGATGCGGGGATGGGGCGACGTAGCGAGTGACAAGCGGCATGCATGCAACCACCTCCGATTGGGCGCGAGCTCCGAGGCGAGGCTTGCTTGGCCTAACCTCACCTGTGCTTCCGGCCAACTTTGCAAGCCGAGCCGTTCGACACATCCCCGTGTCGTGTTCCGCCAAGCCCCGGCTTGCGCCCGCCCCGTTCCGTGGAACCTCGTGTCGCGTTTTTCCGAGCCCGGTCCTTGCGCCGTCACAGCCACTTTTGGATGTGCAGGCCGAGTGAGGCGGGGCGAAGAGGGGAGCGGTCTTTCGGGCGGACGCGGAAGCGGAGCTCGTGCGCGCCGCTTGCTTCGACGACGAACACACCTTGCCAAGTGCTTCGATCTTTGGAGCCATCCGATTCGAAAGGCACCACGAAACGCGAAGGACGGTCTTGCATCCGGCTGCCGAACGTGACCACCGCTTGGACCTCGAGCTCTCTTGCGTCCAGATTGGGATGATGCAGCGTGACCTCTGCCGAAACGGTCGTGCCGACTGTGATCTCGTCGCCGCTCAGGCCGCCGAACCGCACGCTCTCCATTGCGATCGTGTTCCAGTGCGCTCGAATGTCCTCGACCAAGTCCGCCAATGCAAAAAGCGGACGGTAGTTCGAGTCGCGCAAGGCCACCGCGTCTTGCATCGCCGGCTCGTAGAAGGTGTCTGCATAGTTGGTGACCATGCGCCGGGCCGAGAAGTTGGGAATGATGCTGGCCATGCTCGCCTTCATCCGTTTGACCCATTCCAACGGAACGCCTGCCTCGTTGCGGTCGTGGTACATCGGTAGGATCTCGCCTTCGAGCAGCGCCATGGTCAGCGCGCGATCGTAGGCGCTTGGGTCGTGGACCGACGTGGAGGGAAGATCGATGACCCAACCGTTGTCTTCCTGGTACCCTTCGAGCCACCAACCGTCATCGACGCTGAGATTCAAGCAGCCGTTCATCGCCGCTTTCATTCCGGAGGTGCCGCTCGCCTCGAGCGGCCGTGCCGGCGTGTTCAGCCACACGTCGGAGCCAGCCACCATGCGGCGTGCCGCATCGATCGAGTAGTTCTCGACGAAGATCAGCCGTCCGACCAGGTCGGGGTGCTTGGTTGCCTGGTAGACTCTCTGCAGCAGGGCTTGGCCGAGGCCGTCAGCAGGATGCGCCTTTCCCGCGTAGATCATCGTCATTCCGGGCTGGCCGTTGAGAATCCTGGCCAACCGCTCAGGCTCGCTCAGCAACAGATCGGCGCGCTTGTAGGGGGCGAACCTTCGCGCGAACCCTACGAAAAGCCGATCTTCGTCGAGCTGATCGATGATGTCGCGTAGGAGTGATAGATCCTCGCGGCGCCTAGCCCACGATTCGGTCAGGTGTTCCTTGAGCCATTCGACGTAGTCGGCGCGCAGCTGCCGATGGATCGCCCAAATCTCGGCCGAATCATGCTCCCGCAGCCATTGCCAGCGGAACCGATCTTCGATCTGATTTCGCCAATCGCGCCCCATCTCGCGCTCGAACAACCGCTGCCAGCGAGGGGCCACCCATGTCGGGACGTGCACGCCGTTCGTGATGCTGGTGCAAGGCACGTCATCGGACTCGTCCAAGTCCGGGTAGAGGTCGAGGAACATGTCCCGGGCGACCTCACCGTGCTTGGCGCTCACGCCATTGATGCGCTCCGAGCTCCGCACGGCGAGCGCCGTCGTGCCAAACTTGCCCGGGCCCGCTTCGGCGGACTGCCCGAGCGCCATCAACCGTGGCCAATCCATGCGGAGGACGTTCTCGAAGCGCGTAAGGTATGGCCGGACCATCTCCTCCGGGAAGTGGTCGTGGCCGGCGGGCACGGGCGTATGGGTCGTGAAGACGGTCGTGTTTCGGATGTATTCGAACGCTTCCTGCGAGCGCAGCCCGTGCCGCTGGATGAGATGGGCCGCCCTCGCGAGGAGAAGGAACGCGCTGTGTCCCTCGTTCATGTGGTAGACATCGGGCTCGATGTCCATCTCCGCGAGCAGTTGATAGCCGCCGAGGCCGAGGATCATCTCCTGCCGAAGCCGGTGCGTCGCATCGCCTCCATACAGTCGATTGGTGATCGCGCGATCCTCGGGGCGATTCTCTGGGAGATTGGTGTCCAGCAGATAGAGCGGGACGCGGCCGACCCGGAGTTGCCATGCGCCGACCTGCACCTGCCCCGTGGGCAGCGGTACGGTCACCCGCAGAGGAGCGTACCGCCCCGACATAACGGGCTCGAACGGCGGGCTTTCGAAATCGTTGGTGTCGGCGAGGTCCTCTTGTCGACCATCGCGATCGATCATCTGACGGAAGTAGCCTTCCTTGTGCGCGAGGCCTACCGCGCATAGAGGCAGGTCGAGGTCGCTTGCGGCCTTCAGGTGATCCCCAGCCAGGATGCCCAAGCCGCCCGAATAGATCTTCAGGAATCCCGCAACCCCGAACTCCATGCAGAAGTACGCGATCCGAGGCTCCTGCTTCTGGGTCGATTCGAGCATCTCCTGATGGGCACGCGCGACGTTGGCGGCGTATTCCTTGTCCATCGCCAGATCCATCAGCCGCTCTGGCTTGACCTGCTCGAGCAAGGAGTGAGGATTCTCCTTGAGCTTGAACCAAAGCGATGGATCGATTCGCTTGAACAGCGAGGCGACCTCGGGATGCCAGCGCCACCAGAGGTTGGATGCGAGCGCCTCCAAAGGCTGCAGCTCTTCGGGCAGCGCATTGGCCACGTTGAAGGTGCGCCTGTACGGAGCTGGTTCTTCTCCTTCTTTGGGGGGCGGCACGACGAATAGCCCAAATACCCCGGAGTCGGCGGACACGGCCGGCATCGACGGCGTGCTCAAGCGCTCCATCGGCAGCTCTTTGCGCCGTGCGGCACCTGCCTTCAGTGCGAGATCGTGCGCCTCCTCGTAGTGGTCCATGAAGTTCGACCAGTCGGTCAGCGCAGCGGTTTCGAGACAAGCCTGGCCTAGGGTTTCTCGATCCGCGGGGGAGAGGTCGACGAACTCGAGGAGGGCCTTGGTAAGCGAAGTGCCGACCTCGGTAAATGGCACTCCTTCCCGCTGGAGCACCCGTACCCCGGTTCGTTTGCGGTCGCCTTGTGCAGCGACCCATCTTCCAAAGCCAGCACGGTCCGTCGTGATGGCGGGAACTCCGAACGCCACGGCTTCGAGGGGCGTGTATCCCCAAGGCTCGTAAAATGATGGGAACACGCCGAGATCGGCTCCGGGGAGCAGATCCCAGTACTTGTGTCGAATCAGAGGGTCGGTGCCGTCCAGGTAGATCGGCACGTGCACCACGTGCGCTCGGGCGCCCGGATGATTGTCGAAGCCCAACGCGTTGAGTTGATTGGTGATCGGATCATTCGCTTCATCGACCAGGTCGTGCGTGCAACGTAGAGGTGGACCGGCGGACCCGCCGTGCGCACGATCCCACAGCGCGCGCTTGGGCTCGGCGTGGCCGGCGGGAAGCATGGCATATGCGATGACTCGCTTGCCGTCCCGAGACGCCAACTCGGCGGCAAGGGACGACACCGCGTGGAGGTACACGTCCACGCCTTTGTTCACGTACTCGTAGCGGCCTGCTAGGGCGAATATCAGCGTGTTTTCTCGGTCGTACCTGTCGCCGGTGGTGAGCTCGGCCAGCCTGAAGAGCTCGTCCCGGGCGTCTTGCCTCTTTTCCGCATCGACCGGTTTCGCGCCGAAGCCGTTTGGCAGGACGACATCCGGCTTGCGGCCGAGGAGATGCTCGCATTCGATGGCGGTGAGCTCGCTCACCGTGGTGAAGACGTCTGCTTCTCGGGCTGCGACGGTTTCCATCGAGTGCTTGGACGAGACGTTCAACTGCTTGGCCGCAACTTCGGGGTCGATGTCGGCGAGCGACTTGTAGAAGTTCGGATCCGCCCGCCGCCCCGCAAGCGAGCGGCCAAGCATCGTTGCGTGCGTGGTGAATACGGTGCCGATCTCGGGGGCTGCGCCTTGAAGATGAAGGATTGCCGCTGCCGACATCCATTCGTGGGCTTGCACGATCGCCTTCTGCCGCCCCGGCAGCAGATATCGGTCGCGTATGTGTTCGATGATCATGCCTGCGCCGTGCGCGAAAAGCACCGGGTCGTAGTAGTCCCAGGCTCCGAACAGAGAATCGAGCCCGTGCTTCTCCCAGTAGCGACCGAGGATTTCGTCCTTGCGCTGGTAGAGACGCGAATAGTTGATTAGCAGACAGCGAGGCTCGCCCGGAACGAGCCAGCGTCCCATCAGCACGCTCACCTCGTGGTCCTTCAGGGATTCGGCGAGCTCCGGATTCCACAGATCCGGTCTGAACTCCGCCGCCACGCCTTCCGTCCTCGGAATGTCGGGCCCGATCGTGATGTATCCGTCTTCACCGTGGCGTTCCTGCACTTCAGCGACGCGGCTCGCCAACACGGTGTGGATACCACCGACCATGTTGCAGACTTCCCAAGAAATCTCGAAGAATACCGCCTTGCTCATAGGCCGATCTGTTTCTCGCTGGGCGCGAGCACCGAGAGCTTCAGGTCCTTCATCACATTCATATAATGAATGAAAGCGTCGTAAGGGCCCTCATATGGGCTGAAATAATCGTGGACCTCCGCATCGGAGGAGGACTTGGTGGACATATAGTAGAAGTGGTCCGAGGTCTGCAGACGCCGCCAGAGCGCCAACAAATGAGAGTTGTTGCGGCGCTTGATCTCGGGGCCCAGGGCATAGACCTCCGAAAGCGCGCGTTGCTGCATCGCGTTACCTTGCCATGCGGTGATGTCCCGACCTACATCGGCCCAGGATACCGTACGGTGGAAACTGAGATCACCCAGTGCAGGGTAGCGGTCGATCGCTTGGCTCGGGGTCAAGACATCCCAGTGCGGGTGCGTGAACAGCAGGTCGGGAAGATGCTCGAGAAAATCGAAGATCCCCGTTTCCCGCCACTGGTGCTCACCGAAGGTCTCGTAGTCCATGAACAGGTTGATCACGTCGCCTGCGCCGCTGTGCCCGTGCACCCAGCGTGCGAACTTCTCCGCGGTCAGCGGAAACTCGTTCCACGCCCTGTTCGAGAAGCGGAACGCGATGTCGTCCGATAGCTTGTAGTTCTTGGCGAGCAAGCGGGTCTCGCGGCCGGGCACGCGGTAGACGAAATTGGGGCTTCGCCACGCGAGGATGTCATCGGCACCTTCGACGAGAATGGCGTCGAATCCGAGGTCCGAGATGTATCGTCCGATTTCATCGTTGTAGATGAGCTCGGTATTGCGAAAGACACGTGGCGTTTGCCCGAACTCCTTCTTCACCAGTCCGAGCTCCAGCTCGATCTGCTCCCGATACTCGTCCTTGTCGTAGAGGGCGGCGAGGCTGTGATAGTAGGTTTCCGCGACGATCTCGACGGCACCGGTCTTGATGAGCCGGATGAAGCTGTCTAGAGCCGCCGGTGCGTGGCGCTTCATCTGCTCGATCGAAACCCCAGTTATCGCGTAAGAGATGCAAAAACGACCGTCGGTTTTCTCGATGAGGCGAAGCATCGACTCGTTCGCGGGCAGGTAGCACTTGCTGGCGACCTTTCGGAGCACCTCCGCATTGAGGCCGTCATCGAAATACTCGTGGTCCCGGCCTACCTGAAGGGCTCCGTACGGCTTGAGTCGGTACGGCTGGTGCACCTCGAAGTAGAAACAGACCGAAGGCATGATCTACCTTAGCCGTGGATTACGGAATGGTAAATGGGAACGAGCTTTTCGGCGGCCGCGTCCCAGTGAATGTTCCGAATCTCCTCGCGCGCGCGCTCGACGATGACGCGCCTCAGCTCTGGCAGCTCGAGAAGGGCCACGATCTGACTGGCCATCTTGTCGACGTCCCAGAAGTCGACCTTGAGCGCGTTTCGCAGGACTTCGGACACACCGGACTGTTTCGAGACGATGACCGGTCGATCGTGGCTCATCGCTTCGAGCGGTGCGATCCCAAAAGGCTCGGATACCGAAGGCATCACGTAGACGTCTGCGGTGGAGAAGGTTCGCTCGAGCTCGGCTCCTCGGACGAAGCCCGGAAAACGGAAGGAGCTCGTGATGCCGAGATCCTCGACGAGCTCCTTCATCCTGGGAAGCATGTCGCCCGAGCCCGCCATCACGAACACCGCATCGGGGACGTGCTCGAGAACCCGCGCTGCCGCTTGGACGAAATATTCCGGACCCTTTTGAAAAGTGACGCGCCCCAAGAACAGAACGACGGGCCCTTTCGAGCCTCGCTGCTCGGTGTAGGCCTCGACCGTCTCGCGCGCGTAGACGCCATTGTGCACGACGGAGATCTTGTCGAGCGAGATGTTGTGCACGCGATGAATCAGGCTTCGGGTGTAGTAGCTGACCGCGATGACCCGAGTCGCGTGCTCGAGACCCTGACGCTCGATCGACACGATGTCGTGATCCGCACCGTGGCCTGCCCGGTCGTATTCGAGGCTGTGAACGTGCACCAATAGAGGCGCTCTAATGCGTCGTGCGATTTCGATGCCTGCAGGAAAGGTCATCCAGTCGTGCGCATGGACCAAGTCGTAGTGCTCCCCGGCCACGCGACGAACGGCCGCCATGGCATAGCGCGCGACCTCCGAGAAGAGATCCTCTCCGTAGTGCGCCCCGGTTGCGGGGCCCGCTTCGCGGGTGCTTTCGCCTGGAATGCGCACGTGCTGGAGCCGGTGGCTCGGCGGTCCGGGAATCGGGTGTGCGATCTGCGTCGAGAGGATCTCGTCGACGTCGCTTTCTCGGAGCGCGCCCGAGCGCAGGAGCTCTCGATAGGTCGTCTGGTCCAGATAGGGTTTGAGCCGCGCCGGCACGTAGAGCGTGCGCAGCAGCGACTCGGCGCCGCGTGCGTGGGCGCGCGCACCCTCGACTGCAGCGGTGAAAATCGGGTCGGTGGCTAGCGAGGGCTCCAAGGCGATCAATTTGGCGAGCGCGTCGAAGCCGCGGAAAGGGCGTTCCTCCGCAATGGCTCGATGCGAATCGGCTCCGAGCAAGTGCATGTGTGGTGCGTTTTCCGCGCCATAGACCCGCGGCACGAGAAAGTCGATCTGGATTCCACGCTTGGCCAATGCAGTCGTGAGACCCTCGCAGGCCGTCCCGAGGCCGCCGCTGATGTGCGGCGGGTATTCCCAACCGAGCATCAAGATCTTCATGGGCCCGCCATCTTTGCGACTCTCAGGACCTCGGACACACTCCACGCCTGCGCCGGCGCCCCGCCTGGGCGATGCGGCGGCTCCCCGTCGAACACCTCACCGATCTGGCCGATGCACCCTTCGGTTCTGAGATGTGCGCTGAGCGCAGCAAGCACCGGGATCATCTCTTCCTTCGCCGCATCGGGGCCTTCGATCGCCGTGACCGCATCGGCATACAGGCCGAGCAACCAAGGCCACACCGTTCCCTGATGATACGCCCGGTCTCGTTCGACCTGACGGCCACGATAGAAAGGTTGGTATGAGGGGTCATCCGGAGAGAGAGTTCGAAGGCCGACCTGCGTGAGGAGCTTCTCGCGCACCCGGGCGAGCGCCCGTGCTTTGTTGGCTTTGTCGATGGGCACGCCTGGCAGCACGAGAGCCCACAGCTGATTGGGCCGGAGCTTTCCGTCGGGGCCGTGTCCATCGTGCGTGTCGGTCAAGAAGCCGTGATCGTGCAACCAGAACTTTTCCTCGAAGTGTTCAGACAGTTTCTTCGCCGTTTCGTCCCACTTTTCTATGAAGTCGGGCCGTAACTTCTTGGCCCACCGCAGCCCGGTCACCAGAGCGGACAACCACAAGGCATTGAGGTCGACCGCGTATCCATGCCGAGGGGTTACCGGCCAGCCATCGACGAGGGCATCCATCCAGGTCAGCGCCCAGGGCCCCGCATCGACGAACAAGAAGCCCTGCGCGTCCACGTGAGCTCGAGGGTCGGCGCCCTCTCCGATTCGGTCGATGAGGTCGAGGCAGGTCGCTTGAAGCGGCACGATTCGGCGGCTGCGGGTTCGTTTTGCGCTTAGCGCGACGGCTCGGACGAACAGCAGCGAGGCGTCGATCGAGTCGGCGTTCGAAGGCACGTCGCCGCTCCGCGGGATGTTGGGCACCAAGCCGTTTTCGAGGCGGTCTGCCAGCGACTCGAGAATGCCGAGCGCGCGGTCGACCTCGTCCCGGGCCAGGCAAAGACCGGGCAGGGCGATCAAGGTGTCGCGCGACCACTCGCCAAACCACGGGTACCCCGCGATGACGCCTCGGCGGTTGCCCTCCAGCTCGACCAGATAGGCCTCGGATGCGTCTTCGAGCTCTTGGACGAAGGAGCGACGCAGGCCGAGGGGAGAGCTCAACACCTGAGGCTCGTGGCTCGCCGGCGGCGTGGTCCCAAGCCGGATGGAAAACGCGCCATCGTGGCGCAGCTCCAGCCGAAACTCCCCGGGGGTAAACAGGTCTTCTGCGTCGTCGTAACCCCGGTCGCGCTCCCACTCGTAGTGCACGCCCTCGTACCAGTGCCCGTCTGCGCGAAACGCACCCGTGACGCCGTGGAGGCTCGTGATCAGCGGAGGCACGTCTTTGTACGGACGCATCACGACGCGAAGCGAGTCGCCATCCTCCACGCCGATCTCGCCGTTCAGGAACGGATTGGCGAAGGTCAGCTTGTGGAGCGGACGGCATCGGATGAGTGGACGAAGCCTCAAATCGACGGGCTTCTGGAGCCCCTCGATCGAGTAACGGATCCAGACGGCGTCCGCACCATCCTCGAGCCAGAGCTCGCGGGTCACCGTGAGTCCATGGAAATGATAGGTCCAGCGCGGCAACGGCTCGAACCGCGTGAGGTGCTCGATGCCTTTTGGCTCGATCGTCTTGCCCCAGTTGTAGCTGTGGAGCGCAACTCTTGCGTTGCCGACGTGAAACCACTCCTCGACTTCGGCCACCACGTTGAGCGGCTCGCCGACACCCGGCTCGCGGACGGTCAGGAGGCTGTGGTACTTCCGGCGCGGGCAGCGATCGATGGTGCCCATCGCAAAAGATCCGCCCGAGTTCGTAGCCAACCATTCGGCATCCGGGCTGATGGTGGCCGTGGAAGCGGCGGCGGAATCGTCGCTATCCGGCGCCCGGGACAACAGGCGAACCCCCGATCCCTCCGAGCGAGACGGAAACCAACTTGGCAAAATCACGACACACTTCCCCTCATTTGAGATCCTTTCCCGAAGCAGGAGGCGTGCCAAACCTTGTCCTGCGAAACGCCCTCATTCCATCACAACTAACCAACATTCTCAAAGCCCGCATGCGCAATGGATGCGGATGTGAGTCGACGGGGCGCAACCAATGCGCCATCTCAACTGCGCGCCTCGTGCCACGCCCGCTCGAGTGCTTCTTGGTCATCTGGGTGGGCGATGGAGATGAGCAGCTGTGCCCGCTCGTTCAGTGTCTTGCCAAAAAGGTCCACTGCGCCGTTCTCGGTGACCACGAAACGGACGTGCGCTCGCGTCGTCACGACGCCTGCTCCCGGCCGTAGCGTCGGCACGATTCGAGGCACCCCTTTCCGGGTACGGCTCGTGAGGGCGATGATGGGCTTCCCGCCTTCCGAGGTCATCGCCCCCCGGATGAAGTCCATTTGGCCTCCAACGCCGGAGATTACCCGGTGGCCGATCGAATCGGCGCAGACTTGCCCGGTAAGGTCGATTTCGATGGCGGAGTTGATCGCCGTAACCCTGGGGTTGCGGTTGATCACCGAGACCCGGTTCACGTAACCGATGTCGTATTGGCTCACGCTCGGATTGTCGTCGATGTAGTCATACACGCGCTTCGTCCCGATGACGAAGCCCGAGACAGTCCGCCCCGGGTGGATTTTTTTCTCACTGTTGTCCACGGCGCCGCATTCCAACAGGGGCAGAAGGCCGTCCGACCACATCTCGGTGTGAACGCCCAGGTGGCGATGCCCTTTGAGCGCAGCCAAGACCGCGTCAGGAACGGCGCCGATGCCCATCTGAAGCGTCGCCCCATCTTCGATGAGCTCTGCCGCATGGTGTCCAATCGCTTGCTCTTCGTCGCTTGGCGGCGTCGGGGGAGCCTCTGGCAGAGGCTTGTCGTGCTCGACCAGCCAGTCGAGCTCATCGATGTGCACGAACCCGTCGCCATGCACCCGCGGCATGTGACGGTTGACCTGTGCGATCACCACCTTGGCCGAGTCCACCGCCGCCCGCGCCACGTCCACGGACACCCCCAGGCTGCAATAGCCTCGCTTGTCCGGTGGCGAGACCTGGACCAGCGCGACGTCGAGCGCCCGGCGACCCGATCGGAACAACTGCGGGATCTCGGAGAGAAAACAGGGCAGATAGTCGACGCGATCCCCGTCCAGCTTGCCGCGCATGTTGTGCCCGACGAACAGGTTCGCTACGCGAAAGGACCGGGCGTATTCGGGATCGGCGTATCGTGCGTCTCCGTACGTGTGGAGGTGGATCAGCTCGACATCGCGCAGACGGCTCGCCTCTTCCACCATCGCGTCGATCAACGCTGTGGGCGTCGCCGCCCCGCCGTGGACGAAGACACGCTGGTTGGAATTGATGTGATTGGCCGCTTCTTGGGCAGAACAGAGCTTCGACATCGCAGATCGATCAGGGTTCGGGTTCGGGTTCGGGTTCAGGCTGGGGCCCGGGCTCGGGCTCGGGCTCGAGACCGGGCTCACGCGGCGGTGGTGGTTTTCGTCGCTCGAGGTCGATTTCGATGACGGGAGGAGGGGTGGGTGTCCCCGTGACCGGTCCCGACACCCGGCTGATGTTGCCTTCAGGGGGGTTTACTTTTTGCTCGGGCTCATATTCTTTTTCTTGCTGCATTTCCGTGCCCTGACCGACGCGCACCCGTCCGCTGGCACATCCGGCCGACATCGCGATCACGCATCCGGCGATGACCCACACGACCAAGACCTTCATTGAGACACCTGGTCACGCTCCCGGGCGGTGAGCGAGGGCTTCACGCCGATCAAGGTGTGACAATGATTGCAGGTCGACAGAAGGCGACCGAAGATTTCCGCCTGACCGCGGCTGGTGGGCTCGTCTTTGATGGGCTCCCCCGGTCTGGGCACGTATTCTTCCTCTTCCACGGTGCCCTCGACTGCGGCTGAGAACGCGAGGTCGTGCACCTCGTAGGCAAGCCGAGTCACCCCTGGGGGGCTCTCTTCATCGGGTTCGCGCGGCCCAGACAGCGGGGCTTCGGCGAGCATCTCTGCTGCAATCTGGAACGCTGTCGTCGAGTTGCTCAATAGTGCCTCCCACATCCGTTCGACCGCCCAATAGTGCCGACGCATGTGCATTTGCAAGTCCCTGCCGCCAGGGGCGGGCTCGAGCTTGATGGGCGGGCCTCGGTCCAGCGCATGGTGGCACTGTCCGCAGGCATGCGAGAGCCGGGCAAACGCCATGCACGCCTCTTCGAGGTCGCCAGCCTCCCGAACCTGCTGGGCGAGCTCCTGGGTGATTCGTGCGTAGTGCTTGCCCTGCTCGGGGGGCGGCACGTGCTCCATGAAGAACGCGAGCTTGCGCATCGCCTGTTGCGCGACCGGAAGCTCGTCCCTGATCAGAGCGTCCCGCGTTGCGATCGACAGAGCGGCATGGTCCTGCATGACCTGGTCGAAGCCCTCGGGGATTCCACTGCCGGCCTCCGGTGACGTGTCCTTTCGGTCGCAGGTGCACCCTGCGCACCACGCGATTGCCAGCACCAGCACCATGACCCGCCCGACCATGTCGCCCCTATCATGCGATGTTCGGCCGTTCGTTCAAGACCTATGCGATCAATCGCTATCGTGGGCCAAGAGTAGGGGGACCGGGCTGTCGTGGAGGAGCCGCCTCGCCACACTTCCAATGAGCAGCCGCTCGATGCCGCTCTTGCCCGTCGTGCCCGCACAGATGAGCGTCGCGCCCACGCGTTCGGCGATCTTTAGGATGCCGTCTGCGGGATCGCCGGTCACCAGGTGCGTCTGAATGGCCTGCGCGTCGATCGAAAAGAGCTCCTCGGCCTCGGCCTGAAGCATCTCCTCGAGCCCCAAACGAAGCGCCTCGCGCCGCTTCTCGGCGGCCTCCCCGATGACCGCACCTCGGTCGGTGTATTCGCCCCAGACGTCGAGGTAGCTGTGCACCAGGTGCAGCGGGCCGTGGCACACGCCATGGATCGCGCGTGCGACCTCAGCAGCGCGTTTGGACGGCCCCGAAAAATCGTAGGCGATCACCATCGAGCTCGGGACCTTTCCACCATCCGGCGGAACGATGATGATCGGCGTGTGCACGGTCTTGATCACGCGTTCGGTCACGCTCCCGTACATCAGCTTGGAGACTCCGGTCCGCCCGTGGGTGCCTACGACCACCAAGTCCAAGTCGTGCTCCCTCGCATAGTCGCGAATCACCTCGTGGACGGTCCCCTCTCGAATTACGGAAAAGTGCTCGATTCCGGCTTCTTCGACGATCTTCGATTGTCGGTCCAATGCATCCTGGGCGTCATTCAGGATGCGGGTGACCGCCTCGGGGCCCGGGCTGTAGGACAGATCCATCAGCAAGTACGTGGGGATCACGGGGGTATGGAGCAGATGGAGCTTTGCGGAGCATTGTTTGGCAAGCTCGATCGCATAGCGCAGCGCACGCTCGGCGTTCTCGGAAAAATCCGTGGGCACTAGGATTTGGTTGATCTGCATGGTTTCGTCCCGGTTTTGAGTGGTGGGGGCCGGTCAGCCGCCGAACGTATCGGTGGGAATGATGTTATCGCGCAAGAGCTTGTCGGTGACGTACTCCCGCTCTTCTTCTTCGATGTCGTCGCGGAGCATTTGGGCCAGCTTCGCCACGCTGCCGGCCAAGTCATCGATGGAGCTGGCTTCCCGAATCGTGTCGACCAGCAGGTCGAGTTGCTTTCGCTGCTCCTGGTGCTCCGTATTGAGATGGCGGGCCCTTTCGGGACCGAACCCGTCCGCTTCGGTGATTGCGGGGAGCATGTGAAGCTCCTCGAAATTCATGTGAAGCTCGAGGATGCCTCGAAGCGCGTAGGCCGCGCGTTTGACCTGCTCCGCATCGACCCCGCCTTCGCCTAGCCGGGCTACGCCGGCTTCTAGCTCGGAAAGCATCTGCTCGATTTCGCGATGCTGGCTCAGCACCTTTCGTCGAACTTCGGAGGGCATCAACGGTTTGTCGCTCATGGGGGCCTCCCCGTCAGGATGGTGTCATACGAGCTCGTGCAAATAGCACGCCAATGGTTTAGCAGGATTTCCTTGCGCGTGACACGCAAGATCTGCGCCGGGACCGAATCTTTCGCAGAAGCTGCGCGTTTTTCGTTATGCTTTGCGACCCAGGCCGTGTCCGCCGTCTGGCACGAAGCTTGATAGGATACAGACCATGGACCAGCCCCGAACCATTCTCGTCGGAACCGACTTTTCGGACATCTCGGACGAAGCCCTGCGCGCGGCAGCGCTCTACGCGAAGAGCTTCCATGCCCGCGTGTTGGTTGCTCACGTGTTCGACCCGACGCCCAACATACCCCCCGTCGTATGGTCGCGGCCGGATTTGCTCGAACGGAGCATCCGAGTCGAGATCGAAGATGCGATTCGCGAAACTCTGTCCGGCAAAACCGCCGAGTTTCTCAAGGGAGTTCCGGAGGTCGAGCTCGGCGTGATTCAGCACCCCTCTCCCGGGCGGGCGCTCGTCGAGCTGGCCGAGGACGAGGACGTGGATCTGATCATTCTGGGCTCTCACGGCCGCAGCGGGCTGTCCCGGGCGTTTCTCGGAAGCGTCGCCGAACGCGTCGTACGCCATGCGCCCTGTCCGGTGCTGGTGGTTCGCGGTCGCGAGGAGCAACAATCGAAAGGGGGGGAGTAGCCCGTGTCGATGATTCCACGTCTGGTCGTGGCGTACGACTTTTCCGACCCAGCGCGCCGAGCCTTCGAGCTCGGAGTATTCATGGGTCGGCAGCTCGACGCCGAGGTTCACGTCGTCACCGTGCTGGACCCGGGTAGTGCGGGCGCTCCGGGCGCCGAGCAAGAGCTCCGGGATCTGCGCCAGCTTCTAGAGATGAAAACCTGCGGCACGGTGAAGACCGACGACGTCGACATCAAGTGTCATGCACTGAGTGGGCACCCGGCCGAGGCCATCGTGTCGATGGCCCGAGAGATCGACGCGCCTCTCATCATCTGCGGAACGACTGGCAAGGGCGCAGTCGCCCGCACGCTGCTCGGGAGCGTGTCTCACGAGCTCGTGCACAAGAGTGGCGCCATCGTGATGTCGGTCCCCTGAGGCTTCGAGGGCGGATCAGCTCAGGGTGTACTCGGTCTAGGGACCGGGGCCGACGAAAGGAGCCTGGACGACCCGCCGGCTCTTGCGGTCCTCGCGTCCCTCCATCGAAATGGCGAGCTGCATCTGAAGCCCGGGCTTCATCTCCTCGACCGGCAGAACGGCGAGAATTGGAACGTACGTGCTCCCGAGGGACTTCAGCTCGACGCGCGGCTGGGGCACCACATACTCGATTCTGCTGCTGGGCTCGGGCTCGATCAGGAACGTCTGCGTTGCGTTGGTCTTGTTGATCAGATGCACTCGAATCGAGTTCCGCACTTGCCCGTCGACGATCGCGAACGGGGCGCCTTCGTGACGAAGCACGTTCGCCTCGAACTCCGCGCTCTGGGCAAAGGCAAAAACGGCCCCGATGAGCCAGAGCATCACGATGCCCGCATAGAAAAACAAACGCGGACGCGCGACGTGCTTCGACCGACCCTCGAGCCCATTGAGCGAGTCGTAGCGCACCAAACCCCGGGGGCGCCCCACCTTGTCCATGATCTCGTCGCAAGCGTCCACGCAAGCCGCGCACCCCACGCACTCCATCTGCAGGCCGTTCCGGATGTCGATACCGGTGGGGCAGACGACGACGCAGCGTTTGCAGTCGATGCAGTCGCCATTGCCGGGATCGCTGGCCTTGCCGCGAGGCTCGCCTCGATTCCAGTCGTAGCCGATCACCATCGTGTCGCGGTCAGTCATGACTGACTGCAGGCGGCCGTACGGACAGATGATGAGACACAGCTGCTCGCGAAACCACGCGAAGTTGAACCAGAGGATCCCCGACATCACGACGACCCAGGTGAATGCGGTCGGGTGATTCGTTGGGCTCTGCTGCACCATGTCGAGCAGCGAGGGAAGAGATACGAAATAGCTGATGAAGACGTGAGACAGTAGCAGCGCGAGAACGATGTAAATGCCGTGCTTCAGCGCTTTTCGCCACAGCTTGTCGAAGGTCAGCGCGGCCGCGTTCCGCCGGAGCCGCTGCGCCCGTGGACCCTCGATCCAACGCTCGATGCGGCGAAAGACGCCCTCGAGGAACACGGTGTGAGGGCATGCGTATCCGCACCAAAGACGGCCCTTGAGCGTCGTCACGATGATCAGTGCGAGCCCGATGCCGCTCAGCAGGAAGAACACGAGCCAGAAGTCTTGGGCGTTGAAGACGCTTCCAAACAGGTAGAATCGCCGGTTCACGATGTCGATGAACACCGCGGGATGCCCACCGACCTTGACGAAGGGCAGAACCACGTAGATGGCGATGAGGACCGTGAAGATGATGTAACGGATTCGCGTGAAGCGGCCCTGCACGTCCGCCGGATGCACGTAGTTTCGGCTGCCGTCGGCCCGGAGAGAGCTGGCGGGATCTTCTACGACTGGCAGCTTGGTGGTCATTACTCGGTGTCGGCCGTTTGCGCGGCGTCGGCCGCGCCCGCCGCGCCCCCAGGCTCCCATGGCTCGCCCTCCGGCGCCTTGCCTGGGACCTCGGTGTTGCGAAGGGTGAGGACGTAGGCGACGACTTCCTTGACGCCTTGCTCACCCAGAATCGGAGCCCAAGGAGGCATGCCCTTGGCCGCGACCCCGTTGGTGACGATGGCGTGAATGTCGGTCGGCGCGCCCCCGTGGATCCAATACTTGTCGGTTAGATTCGGTCCGAGCCCTTCACGTCCCTGTCCTTTGGTGTCGTGGCAAGCGACACATTGAGCCGTGAAGATTTCCTGACCTGCAGCTACGGTGCCCGCGTCATCGACCAACGCTTGCAGAGACTCGTCCGTGACGATGCTCCGCTCGGCTTCGGCGGCCGCGACGGCATCGGCATACTTCTGCGGCTGAAGCTTCCCGATTCCGTACTCGTGATAGTAGAACCAGTAGACCAATCCGAAGGCGATGGCCCCGTAGAACGTGAGCAGCCACCAGACCGGCAGGTTGTTGTCGGCTTCCTCGATGTCGTCATAGACGTGGAGGATCTCGCCTTGGATCTCGTCCGTTCGTTGGGCCTCACTCATGGGGTACCTCCAGCTCCTCTTCCAGCGGAATCCGCGCGTATTGATCGGCTTCGGATGCCTTCATGCGGACCACTCGGATCACGACCACGAGAAAAACGACGAAAAACAGGATCAGCGCGATCAACGGATAGAGCAACGCTGGGCTTTGTGCAAAGAGCTCGGCAGCGAATCGGCTCATCGTGCGGCCTCCTCGGTTTCAGCGGCGGCGAGGGACTCCGGCTCCGGCACGCGCCCCAAGCGCTGCAGATAGGCGATTAGCGCCACGAGCTCGCTGTTGACCATGAGCTCGCAGCCATCGCCAGGCTCTTCGCACGTGGTGACCCGAGCGTTCTCCGCCAGGCCTGCCGCGATCCCGGCAGCGGTTGCTCGCGCTTCCTCCTCGGCCGTCTGAATCTGCTCGGGCCGATAGGGGACGCCGACATTGCGCATCGCTCTGAGCTTCGAGGGCGTGTTCGAGAAGTCGATCGTGCTCTTTGCGAGGTGCGGGTAGGGCGGCATGTTCGAGCCCGGGGAGATCTCCCGCGGGTCGAGCATGTGCTTGTAGTGCCACACGTCCGCGTACTTCCCCCCGAGGCGCGCCAAGTCCGGACCAATGCGACGTGAGCCCCATTGGAAAGGATGGTCGAAGATCGAATCCTCGATCGACGAAACCTCTCCGTAGCGTGCGCTCTCCCACGTGAAGGGCCGGATCATCTGCGAGTGGCAGGTGTAGCAACCCTCGCGAATGAAGACGTCGCGGCCTTCGAGCTCGAGCGGGCTGTAGGGGACGTTCTTGGTGGTGCGGATGGTCTCGGGGACCGACACCACCATGGGGATGATCTCCGCGATCCCGCCCACCAAGATGCCGATGGTGACCAACACCGTGAAGATGCCTGCTCTGCCCTCGAGCGCCCGGTGCCAAGAAACCTTTTCGCTGTTCCGGTCGCGAATGCTGATGGCGACGGCCGCGACACCCCACATGAGCGCAACGATGGCCAACACCGTGCTGACGAGCCCGTCGAAGAGCACCATCCCGAAGAGCAATCCCATCACGACAATCGATGCAATGATGGGCTGACCGAACAGAAGCTTCGGCCAGGGCACCTCGGAACCGCGTGGCTCGGTCGCGACGGGGACCTCGATCTCGCCATCGACGGCGGCACCGCTCTTGGCGGTCAGGATCAGATTCCAGGCGAGCAGGACGAAGCCCGAGAGGTAGAGCAAACCGCCTACCAGTCGGGTCCAGTACATCGGCTGAATCGCGAGAAGCGTCTCGACGAAGTTGGGATACAAGAGGCCGCCGGTTTCGCTCACCGCGCGCCACATCAGGCCTTGCGTGATCCCGGCCACCCACATCGAAACGATGTAGAGAAGGATGCCGATGGTGCCGATCCAGAAATGGAAGTTCGCGGCCCCGCGCGAATGGAGCTTGGTTCCGTAGAGCCTCGGCACCGCCCAATAGAACATGCCGGCTGCCATGAAACCGTTCCAGCCGAGCCCGCCGCCGTGCACGTGAGCGATGATCCAGTCCGTGTAATGCGCCAGGCCGCTGACGCTCTTGATGCTGAGGAGCGGTCCCTCGAAGGTGCTCATGCCGTAGAAGGTCACGCCGGCAGCGAAGAACTTCAGGACGGGATCCGCGCGCAGCTTGTCCCAGGCACCCCGCAAGGTGAGCAACCCGTTCAACATGCCACCCCAGCTCGGCGCCCAGAGCATGAGGCTGAAGATCATTCCGAGCGTCTGCGCCCAGTCGGGCAGGGCCGTATAGAGCAGATGGTGCGGGCCCGCCCAGATGTAGATGAAGACCAGGCCCCAGAAGTGAACGATCGACAGGCGATACGAGAAAACCGGCCGCTCCGCTGCTTTGGGCAGGAAGTAGTACATGATCCCCAAGATCGGGGTGGTTAGGAAGAAGGCGACCGCGTTGTGCCCATACCACCACTGAACCAGCGCATCCTGCACCCCCGCGAAAAGCGAGTAGCTCTTGAAGGCAGTGACGGGCACCTCGAAGCTATTGACGATGTGCAGGACCGCCACGGTGATGATCGTGGCGATGTAGAACCAAATGGCGACGTACAGATGTTTTTCGCGCCGGTTGGCGAGCATCCAGAAGAAGTTCACCGCGAAGACGACCCAGATGAACAAGATGGCGAGGTCGATGGGCCATTCGAGCTCCGCGTACTCCTTCGCAGTCGTGATGCCGAGGGGAAGGGTGACTACTGCCGAAATGATGATCAGCTGCCAGCCCCAGAAATGAATGGCAGACAAGATGTCCGAGGCGAGCCGCGCCTTCACCAAGCGTTGCGTGGAGTAGTAGATTCCGCCGAAGAGCATGTTGCCCACGAAGGCGAAGATCACCGCGTTGGTGTGCAACGGCCTGAGGCGCCCGAAGGTCAATAGCGGAGGCAAGTTGGCAGGCCAAAAAGCCAACTGGAGGGCCACGATGACCCCCACCAGCATGCCGATGACGCCGAACAACACCGACGCCCAGATGAACTGGCGGACGACTTTGTCGTTATAAACGATCCGCTGAGTTTCCATACCCGTCCTCTTCCCTCTCCGTGGTTGGGGTCACCGGCTTTTCGTCGTCAAGCGGTAGTAGGGCAAGGCGATCGGCATGATCGAAAGTGCCTTGCCGTACGGTCCACGCGAAAAACGCCACCGCGACGCCGACCAAAATCACGCAAACGAAAATCAATAAGATCAAGATCTCCATGGGAGCCCTCTTCGCGACAGCATCATCACCGTGTATGCGAGGGTGATCAGTGAGCTGAGCGGCATTAGCACAGCGGCGACCCAAGGCTTCATCCAACCGGCCATGGCGATCGATACCGCGACTAGATTGTAGGCAATTGCGAACGCGAGGATGCGGCGCACGACCTGCGCGAGCACATCGGAAGCGCGCAGAACTTGCGCCACCGGATGCAGGCCCGGTGATACGAAGTAGAAGTCGCAACGTGAAGCCATGAAAGGTCGATTTACCGCAGGAGTACCGGAGCAGGCGGCAGCCTGCATCGCGACTTGGTCGTTCAGGCCATCGCCCACCAGCAAAGTTCGTGCCGGCTCGTGAGCCCGCACGTAGGCGGCCTTTTGCGCTGGCGTTTGACCTCCGACGCAAGCGTCCTCGCGCATCCCCAGGCTCGCGCCGAGAGCCCGCACTCGAGACGGCGCGTCGCCGCTGAGGATGGCCAGCTCGTAACCATCCTCTTCGAGCTTGTCGATTTCCGCGCGGGCGCCCGGACGCAACTGCTCATCCGTCCGCAGGGTGGCGAGCGCGGCGCCGTCCACCGAGAACACCACGTCGCCTTGATCGAGGCGAACGGAGGCGGCCCACCCTGGTGCGCCCAATCGGTAGCGATGCCCACCGCTCCGCGCGGAGAGCCCGTGACCCATGTGCTCTTCCACCTCGAGCTCCGCGAAGCGCGCTGCTCGATGCCCTTCGAGGGCCCGCCGCACAGCAACGCTCTTCGGGTGCGCGCTGCGGGCCGCCATGTTGTAAAGGACGGAGATAAACTCGTCTGGCAGGCCATCGAGGACGGAGGGGTTGACTACCTCCAAGATGCCAGTGGTGAGTGTTCCGGTCTTGTCGAACACGATCCGTGTCATCGTCCTCACGCGGTCGAGGAAGTCTCCGACGCGCACGAAGACGCCGGCGCGCCGCAATTGCGTCAAGACGAGCTCGTATGCAAGCGGCGCGGCGATTCCGAATGCGCAAGGACAGGTGACGACCAGCACTGCGGTGCCGACCTCGATGGCAAAAAGCGGATTGGCGCGCCACCACCAGTGGCCGATGCTCACTACGGCGAGCACGATGACCCCGATCACGTAGTAGCGCGAAAGCCGCGACCACCAGCGGGTTGCGAGCGGACCGTCTCCCTCAGAAGCCGGATCCCGCCCTAGCAGGCCCACCAGCGACGATGCCGCGAAATCCATCGCAGCCGTCCCGGTGAAGGCGCGGTCGCCAACGTTGAACGCGCCCGCGGGAACGAGGCTGCTTTTTTCGAAGGTCCGCGGCCTGCTCTCCCCGTCGATCCAGTCGAGGGAGCAGCGGGCCCTGTCGTCGTCCAGCACCAGGTCCACGGGCACCAGATCCCCCGGCGCCACCAACAGACGGTCGCCTCGTTTCACCCCGAGGCAATGCACGATGCGCACGATTCCGTCATGGACCTCTCTGGTCAGAAGGCTCTCGGTGCCGTCGTCAGCGAGAAGCTGCGCACGGTTGCGCTCGAGCATGCGTTGCTGTAACCACCGGCCGACCAGCATCAGCGCGATGAAGACGGTCAGCGTATCGACGTATAACGCATGGCCCGAGGCGAAGAAGAACGCCCAGGTCGACCCGGCGAACGCAAGAACGATGCCCAAGGCGATCGGAACGTCGAGATGCAACATGCCGCGACGCAAGGCGCGCAGCGCCGAGATGATGAACACGGAGCCGCCGACCAGCATGGACAGAGCGCCCGCCGCGTAGCTGAGCTGGTTGAGCAGCTCGTAGATCGGTCCTTCGCGAAGACCCACGTAGACGGCGGCGGCAAACAACATCACGTTGGCCGCGAGCGCGCTGCAGATGCCCACGCGCAAGAGCAAATCGTCCGAAGGTCTGGCGTTCGAAGCGCGTGCCGGGCCCAACAGGTACCCGAGGCCCTCCACCGAATCGACCCAATCGCTCAACGGGAACTCCGGCGCGATCCGGAGCTCGACGCGCCCGAGCGCGGGGTTGAGCGACATGCTGCCAGCACGAGCGCCGCCGCCGTGTCGCCGGAAGAGCTCCTCGATCAGCCAAACGCAGGCCGCGCAATGGATTCCTTGCACGTCGAGCTCGATGCGCCGGATGCCCCCGTCGCTCGCACGGTCGTCTTCGATGAGCTCCAACCACTTGTGATCGACACGCCGCGAGTCGAGGTCAGCCGGGGGAAGCCCCGGGCCGCGACGCAGATCGTAGTATCGCGTGAGGCCTGCCTTTTGCAGGATCGCATGCACGGTTCGGCATCCGCGGCAGCAATAGGGCGCGAACGCGGCGTCGACCAGCGGCTGGGCGCAGTGTACGCAGCGCGGAACCGAAACGGTCCGCGGGGCGGGGATTTCGCAAACGGTTGACTGAGGAACGGTCACGGAGAGTGCGTATGCTGATGAGCAGCAGGATGTTCTTGCCCGGGGGCATGGCACGACGCAGCGCCGTCATGCTGTAACGCATGAACCGGGCGAATGATGAACAAGATGGCGCCGAGTGCCAACACGACGGCGAGCACGCGCGACGTCGTTGGGCCCGGCCGGAGTGCCACCCTCTTGGCCAGCCAGGCGGCTCCGACCAGGCCCAAGCCGCTGACCATCGAAAACGCCAGCATGCTCAACGCACCCAGCGATGCCGACCCCGTCGACGCGGCGATCAGCACCGCGGCCGCCAGCGCGCCGCAGGGCAGAAGAGCGGTGCCGAGGCCGACCCAAAACGGGTGATTGCCGAGGGCGCCGAGCGCACGGGAGACCACCGATTCGGTCGCTTCGGCCTTGCTGAATCGGAGCGTAACCAGAGGCTGGCGCGGCCGACGCCACAAGCGCAGCGCGGCAAGCCCCAGCCCGAGCCCGAGCGACCAGCTCAGCAGCGCGCTGCCCCAAGTCCCCGGCATGCTCACGGCGGTCGCTCCACCCACCGCACCGGCAAGCGCGCCAAGCACCGAATAACTGATCAACCGGCCCAACTGGTACCGCGCCGGTCCAGAGCCGCCGGGACGGCCGCTACATGCATAAACAGCCAGCGGTCCGCACATCGCCGTGCAATGGGGAATCGACGCGAAGCCTGCGGCGGCCCCTGCAATCACCGACGTCCACATAGCGGCCCTCTAGGGTCAATCATGCGCTCGGTCCTTGGGCATCCCATAGCATCATTAGGGGCCGAATATAGCGCAAGACGCAGGTCTTGCGCGGCGGCCCCTTCGAGACGCGCAAAATGCGATGGATCGTACCGCACCCGGTGCTATCCCAGCAGCGAATGACGACTTCGGAGCGGAGCATGGTCCCACGCGAGCACGGCGCCTACGCCGAGCTGCTCTTTCCGATTGCCACCGTTCTGTTGGGCGGATCGCCCACCACCTCCACTTGGCTGCTCTCGGTCGCCGCCGTCGCCTGCTTCGTGTCGAACGAGCCGCTCTTGGTCTTGCTCGGGGAGCGGGGGACCCGCACGAAAAGGCAAGAGAGCAGCCGTGCGAAGCGTGCCCTGCTCGTTTTCGTCCTCATCGCGCTCGGCGCCGGGCTCGCCGGGCTCGTGCTCGCCCCGCGTGGAGTTCGAATCGCCGCTGGCTTCACGATCCTGCTGGGCGGCGGATTGGTGCTCACGGCGATTCAGGGGCTCGAGCGGACCATGTTTGGAGAAGCGTTGGCCGCGGCCGCCCTATCGTCGGTTGCCATCCCCCTCGGCCTTTCGGCGGGGCTCGGAATCACGGCGACCATCGCCGTGGCTCTGATCTGGCTCGTCGCCTCTTCGCTCGGGACGTCCATCGTCCGCCTGACCGTTGCACGCACGAAGTCCAGGACCGAGGAGGCGCATGCCAAGGTTGCATTCAAGCGCGGGCTCTTGATGCTGGCATGCCTCGTGGTCGTCGCAGTGGGCGTAGGTGCTCCTTTTGGATCGCGTGTGGGCCTCTGGGTGCTCGCCGCGGCGGTGCCCGTCGCCCTGGTGGTCCTGGTGATGGCCGCGCTCCGCCCCACCACACGCCGCTTGCGCCTGATGGGCTGGAGCCTGGTGGCCGCCAATCTGTGCTCGTTGATAGCGGTGGTCACCACGCTAAAGATAATTCAGGATTTCGAGGCGGTGGAGCCGACCTTGCCGTTCCCGATGTTCTAGCTTTCGGTCCCCACTTGAGAGGAGAAGCCTGTGCTCGCAAAAGACATCATGACTGAGAATCCCATGACCGCGACCGAGCTCATGTCCGTCGCGGAAGCGATCGGGCTGCTGTACGAGCTCGACGTTCGACACCTTCCCGTGGTGCGCGGCACCGAGCTCGTCGGCATCGTGAGCGATCGCGATCTACGCAGCTTCGCCGAGCCCAACGAGGATGACGTGGTCGAAGCCATGGAAGACGCCCGCTCCTCGAGCATCGGAGCCTTCATGAACACCGACCCGGTCAGAGTCGATCCCGAGACGAACGTGAGAGACATCGTCGATTTGATGCTTCTGCATCGGGTCGGTGCGATACCGGTATGCGATCTCGACACCGGCGACTTGCTCGGAATCGTGAGCTACGTCGACTTGCTGCGCGTGCTTCAGGAGACGTTGGAACCGGCGTGAAGCTAATCACCTCGCACGACACCACCGATTTCGACGCGTTGGCATCGTGCGTGGCCTTGCAGAGATTGTTTCCCGGCGCCGTGATCGGCCTGCCGGGCGGTGTTGCGCCCAACGTGTACCAGTATCTGACGCTTCACGGCGATCGCTTCCGTACGCTGCATTGTGAGGACATCGACCTCTCCGAAGTGGATTCCCTGATCGTGACGGACGTACGCAGACGAAGTCGCCTCAGGCACGTCGAATCGGTGATCGACCGCGCCGCAAAGAACCGCCGGAATGTCCGAATCGTGGTGTGGGACCATCATCCGAGCTCTACGGACGATTTGCGGGCCGACGAAGAGCACGTACAGCCCGTAGGCGCCGTCACCACTCTCTTGGTCGAGGAGCTTCGCCGACGCGGCTCGCCCATCGACCGCGAGGAAGCCACGCTCTTTTCCCTAGGAATCCACGAAGACACTGGATCGCTGGCTTACGCGCGATCGAGCTCACGCGACGCAATGGCGCTCGCTTGGCTGTTGGGGCAAGGCGCGCAGTCGCGGCTCGTCCAGCAATTTCTCAGACCTTCGCTCGGCGTCACCGAACGAAGGCTCCTCGTGCGACTGCTCGAGGCGGTCCAAGACTTGCCTCGCCATGGCGCGTCCATCGGGATTGCGGTCTTGGAGATGGATGAATTCCCCTCGGGTCTGGCCGACGTATCGATGGAGGCATTTCGTGTCCTGCCCCACGACGCGTTGTTCTGCGTGTACCGGGTGCCCAACGGCAAGATCCACGTCGTCGGCCGCGCGCAGGCCGACACGGTGCCAATCGGAGCGATCCTGGCGGATCTCGGCGGGGGAGGGCACGCCGGCGCCGGCTCTGCGGCGATCCGCGACGTTCCCCTCGACGAGGTCGTCCGCGGGATTCGCGCCGGCGTGGACCGCTGCTGCCGTCAGCCGCAGCTCGTGCGCGACCTCATGTCCAGCCCCGTTCGGACGGTGACGCCCGAGACCCGGCTGTCCGAGCTCGCCCAATCCTTGCAGGAGTGGGGGCACACCGGCGCCCCGGTCGTGCGAGATGGCAAGCTCGTGGGAGTGATCTCGCGCCGCGACGTCGAGCGCGCGCAGCGTGAGGGACGTGAGTCGCTGCCGGTCTCGAGCTGCATGGCTCATCAGGTTCGGACGATCGAGCCCGATGCGCCGCTCACCGACGCGCTCGACCAGATGCGAACCCACAACATCGGGCGTCTGCCCGTGATGGAAGGAGAGCGGATCGTCGGCATCCTCTCCCGCGAGGACGTGCTCGGTTACCTGTACGAGCAGTCGTCGCGTTAGCTCAGGGCAGGCCCGCCGGTCTTCGCCTGAATGTCACTTCCGCCTGAATGTCACTTCGTACTGCCCGGCACAACGCCCTCGGACCTGTAGCGTGCCAGTCATCAAATCCTCGGTCTGCTCGACGCCGGGGGCCAGCGGAACATCCGGCCTGACGGTCAACACGTTGCCCTCCTGCAAGATGCCCACTTCCTCCGCCGAGTCTTCGTCGTAGGTGCAGGAGCCGAGGTCTTCATCCACCACCGGCAACCACCAACCGCCGCGCAGGTAGAGCTGATCGCCGCAGAGCCTTCCCTCGATGCGGTATTCCGAGTCGACGATGATGGTGACGTCGTTCCCCTCTTGCGTGAAAGCCCAGTCGAGGCCGCAGGACTCGAAGTCCTGTCCGGGCGATGCGCCTTCGCACCCCTCGGACAGGATTGTGACCGTTCCGTTGTCGTACCATAACGAGCCATCCAGGTTGAGAATCGGAGCCTCGGTGCAGTCGGGGAGCTGTCCGGTCCCAGGGATGAAATAGACGTCTTCAGAGCAGCTTCCCGCTGCCATTATGAAGCAGATCAACCCGATCCAGCGCATATCGAACGTGTAGCACGCTTGTCTTCCGCGGGCAGGCCCCAAATTGGGTTAGACTCCGTGGCCGCTGATGCGGGTCAGGATCCGAAAAGGGCTGGACATTCCAATAGCCGGGGCGCCGGAGCACCGCATCGGCGACGCGAATCCGGTCGGATGGGTTGCGCTCGTTGCACGAGACTATCGAGGTCTGCGCCCGCGCCTGCAGGTCGAAGTCGGTGATCGTGTCCGGCTCGGGCAAACCTTGCTGATCGACAAGAGCAACCCGGAGGCACGCTTCGTATCTCCCGGCTGCGGCGAAGTGGTCGCCATTCATCGGGGTGAGCGAAGGTCTCTGCAATCGGTGGTCATCCGTCTCGAGGGTGAGGAAGAAGAAACCTTCGTCGCCCACGACCGTTCGAAGCTCGCAACGCTCGATCGAAACGAGGTCCGGTCGACCCTGCTCGCGTCCGGCTCGTGGACCGCCTTCCGATCGCGCCCCTTTGGCAAAGTGCCGCACGCGGATGTCAGCCCGCATTCGATCTTCGTCACCGCCATCGATACGAATCCCCTGGCCGCGGACCCTCGCGTGGTCATCGCCGAGCGTGAGCAAGAGCTTCACGATGGCGTGACGGTGCTCAGCCGGTTGACCGATGGCAAGGTCTTCGTCTGTCAGGGACCCGGTCCCGAGCTGCGCTTGCCTAGAATCGACTCGATCACTCCGGTGGTTTTCGAAGGCCCGCATCCCGCCGGGCTTCCCGGCACGCACATTCATTTCCTCGACCCGGTGAGCGCCAACAAGTCGGTCTGGCACCTGGGCTATCAGGACGTGATCGCCATCGGCTCGCTTTTCACGACCGGAAAGCTACTCACCGAACGCATCATCGCGCTTGGCGGCCCGGCCGTTCGACGACCGCGGCTCTTGCGCACCCGCACGGGAGCGAGCACCCAGGACCTCGTCGAAGACGAGCTCGAGCCGGTGGAATGTCGCGTCATTTCGGGGTCCGTCCTCGGCGGGCGCCGCGCAGCAGGTCTCGCGCAGTACCTCGGTCCCTACGACCTGCAGATCAGCGTGCTTCGGGAAGATCGAAGCCGCCACTTCCTCAGGTGGCTCGCACCCGGGTTCGACAGCTTTTCGGCGATCCGAGCGTTCACCTCGGCCCTGCGTCGGCGCAGCCACCGATTTGCGCTGACCACGTCGCAACACGGGAGCCCGCGCGCCATGGTGCCCATCGGCAATTTCGAAAAAGTGATGCCCCTCGACATCCTGCCCGCGCTTCTGCTCAAGGCTCTCATCGTCCAGGATACCGAAACCGCGAAAGCCCTTGGATGCCTCGAGCTCGATGAAGAGGATCTCGCGCTTTGCTCCTTCGTCTGCTCGAGCAAGTACGAGTATGGTCTGGCTCTGCGCGAAGCGCTGGATCTGATTGAGAGTCACGGCTGATGCGTCCCTTGCGAAAGCTTCTCGATCGATTGGGGCCCCACTTCTCCCAAGGTGGTCGTCTTCATAGCTATCAGGCGATCTACGAGATGGTTGACACGCTTCTCTACTCGCCACCGGACGTGTCGCGGCATCAGCCCCACGTGCGCGACGCGATCGATCTGAAGCGTGTGATGGGACTGGTGGTCATCGGCGTCGCGCCGTGTGCCTTGGTTGCCATGTGGAACACCGGTTACCAAGCCAACCTCGCGATGCAGGAGCTCGGCCTGCCGGCTCCCGCCGATTGGCGTGGCTCATTGATGGCGGCGCTTTCCATCGGACACGACCCCGACCATGTCGGCGCGGCGATGTTCTATGGGTTGCTCTATTTCCTGCCGGTGTACGCGGTCACCATCCTGGCAGGTGGTTTTTGGGAGGTTCTGTTCGCCGGCATCCGAAACCACGAGGTCAACGAAGGGTTCTTCGTCACGTCGATTCTGTACGCGCTGACCCTTCCTGCCACGACTCCGCTCTGGCAGGTGGCAATCGGCATTTCGTTCGGCGTCGTCATCGCGAAGGAGATTTTCGGGGGCACCGGCAAGAACTGGATGAATCCGGCGCTCGCCGGCCGAGCATTCCTGTACTTCGCCTATCCCGTCGAGATGTCCGGGGAGTCGGTTTGGGTGCCGCCCGTCGACGTGGTGACCGGCGCGACACCGCTGGCCATCGGGGCCGAACGGGGCGTTGCCGGGATCGTCGAGCAGGGCGTCACCTGGATGGACGCGTTTTTGGGTGGGATTCAGGGCTCCCTCGGTGAGACATCGGCGCTCGCTTGCCTCGTTGGCGGCGCGTTCATCATGTACACGGGGGTCGCATCCTGGCGGATCATCGCTGGCGTCATGCTCGGGATGGCGGCGACCGCGACCTTATTCAATGCGATCGGGTCGGACACCAATCCCATGTACGCCATGCCCTGGTACTGGCATCTGGTGCTGGGCGGCTTTGCCTTCGGAACGGTCTTCATGGCCACCGACCCCGTGACCGCCTGCGTGACGAATCTAGGACGTTGGATTTTCGGTCTGCTCGTGGGCTTGCTCACGGTCGTCATTCGCGTGGTCAACATCGCGTTTCCGGAAGGCATCATGCTTGCCATTTTGTTCGCGAACATCTTTGCTCCAACGATCGATCATCTCGTCATGCAGGCCAACATCGGCCGGAGGTTACGCCGAAGTGCCTGAGCCGAAGCCAACGCCCAGCGCCGCCGCGAGAAGGGAGTCCGTTGCGAGGACGCTGTGGGTAGCCTTGGTGGTGAGCCTGGTCTGCTCGTCTCTCGTGGCTTCGGCAGCGGTGCTGCTCAAGCCCAAGCAAGTCGAGAACGCCCAGCTCGAGATGCGCCGCAACATCCTCGAAGTTGCGGATCTTCCAGAAGGAGCGGGCGGAATCGAAGAACGCTTCGAAAGCATCGAGCCTCGCGTCGTCGATCTCGAGACCGGCGCCTACGTCGACGACGTCGATGCGAGTCAGTTCAATCCCATCGAAGCCGCTCGTGATCCGAATCACAGCGTTGCGGTTCCGCCGGAGATCGACGTCGCCCGATTGGGACGGCGGGCCGATCGCGCCCTGGTCTACCTCGTCCGCCGACATGGTGAGATACACAGGATCATCCTTCCGGTTTGGGGCTACGGCCTCTGGTCGACCATGTACGGATTCGTCGCCCTCGAGAGTGACGGCAATACGATCGCCGACATCACGTTCTATTCGCACGGGGAGACTCCGGGGTTGGGGGACTTCATCGACGAGCCTGATTGGCGTGCGCTCTGGCGCGGAAAGCAGGTGTTCGACGAATCCGGCGACGTCGCGATCCGAGTGAAGAAAGGTCGGGTTTCGGCCGACGACCCACGTGCCAGATTCCTGGTGGATGGAGTTTCGGGAGCCACGCTCACCGGAAACGGCGTGACCAACCTGATGCAGTACTGGTTCGGAGAGCACGGATACGGGCCCTACTTACGCGAGTTACGAGGAGGAACAGAGTCATGAGCTCCGCCGCCAAGCACGCTCTCATCGACCCCATCGTCGATGAAAATCCAGTCACCTTGCAAGTGCTCGGGATCTGCTCGGCGCTGGCGGTGACGACTTCGTTGCTGCCTTCCCTCTACATGTGCCTCGCCCTCACCATGGTGGCCTCACTCTCCAACGCGGCGGTGAGCGCGATCCGCAAGGTGCTTCCAAGCAGCATTCGCATCATCGTCCAGATGACCATCATTGCGTCACTTGTAATCGTCGTCGACGAGTCGCTGAAGGCGTTCGCATTCGAAACGAGCCGAGAGCTCTCGGTGTTCGTCGGGCTGATCATAACCAACTGCATCGTGCTCGGCCGTACCGAAAGCTTCGCTTCGAAGAACCCGGTTGGCCTGAGCTTCCTCGATGGCATTGGAAACGGGCTCGGCTACAGCCTGATTCTCATCTTGGTCGCCAGCACGCGCGAGCTCCTGGGCTCTGGCACGCTCCTCGGGTACACCATCTTGCCGACGCTGGCGGAAGGCGGCTGGTACAACCCGAACGGCATGATGCTGCTCCCGCCAAGCGCCTTTTTTGTCATCGGTCTCATCATCTGGGGGCTCCGCACCTGGAAGGCGGAGCAAGTCGAGCAGCCCGAGTTTCGGATTCACGAGGTACATCGAACGGAGGCCTTCTGATGCAGGGTTACGTCGAGCTCTTCATCAAGGCCGTGTTCGTAGAGAATCTGGCGCTTTCCTTTTTCTTGGGCATGTGCACGTTCCTCGCCGTCTCCAAGCGGATTCAAACCGCGTTCGGGCTTGGGGCGGCGGTCATCGTAGTGCAGATCATCACCGTTCCGACCAACACGTTCCTCTATCACTTCGTCCTCGACGAGGGTGCGCTCGCTTGGGCAGGTCTTCCCGACGTCGATCTGAGCTTTCTCGGGCTGGTGACGTACATCGGCATCATCGCAGCCATGGTGCAGCTCTTGGAGATGGTTCTCGATCGCTACTTCCCCCGGCTGTTTCATGCACTGGGCATCTACCTGCCCTTGATCACCGTCAACTGCGCCATCCTCGGTGGAACGCTCTTTTCCGTGCAGCGGGACTACACGCTTTCAGAGAGCGTCGTGTACGGCATCGGAAGCGGTTTTGGGTGGGCCCTGGCGTTGGTCGGGCTCGCCGGGATTCGTGAGAAGCTGAAGTACAGTGACGTGCCCGCAGGCCTCCAAGGGCTCGGGATCGCTTTCATCATCGCGGGTTTGATGTCCTTGGGCTTCATGGCGTTCGCGGGGATTCAACTCTGAGGGGAGACGGAGCTCGGCATGCTCGAAATCCTGCTCGCAGTCGGAGTGTTCACGGTCATCGTGATGTCCTTGTCCATGTTGATTTTGTTGGCCCGTTCCCAGCTCGTCGAGAGCGGTCCCGTGCATCTGTTGGTCAACGACGACCGGGATTTCGAGGTTCCCGCTGGGGGGAAGTTGCTCCATGCGCTCGCCGGTGTCGGTCTGTTCTTGCCTTCGGGATGCGGGGGCAAGGGCACCTGCGGCCAGTGCCGCGTCACCGTTCTCGATGGTGGGGGGCCTCTTTTGCCAACCGAGGAGTCCTTGATTGGTCCGCACGAGGCGGCGCAACACGTCCGTCTCGCCTGCCAGGTCACGTTGCGAGAGAACACGCGCATCCGCGTCCCCGATCAGCTCTTCGGGGTACGCAAGCTGCAGTGCGCGGTACGCTCGAGCCGGAGTCTCACCGCCTTCATCAGGGAGATCGTGCTCGAGCTTCCGTCCGGCGAGGAGATGGATTTTCGGGCTGGGGGATACGTTCAGGTGGAGTGCCCGCGATATCGAGTGAAGTTCTCTGATTTCGACATCGATCCGAGGTTCCGCGAGGACTGGGACCGCCACAACCTGTGGAGGTTCGAGGCCGGGACCGACTCGCCGACGACCCGCGCCTATTCGATGGCTAACTACCCAGACGAAAAAGGCATCGTCCTCCTCAACGTCGGCATCGCCCTGCCGCCGCCGGGGTCGGGCGACGACGTCCCGCCTGGCGTCGTGTCGTCTTATCTATTCGGGCTCAAACCGGGAGATCGGGTCACAGTGGCGGGCCCCTACGGCGAATTCTTCGCGAAAGATACGGACAAGGAAATGGTGTTCATCGGCGGCGGCACTGGGATGGCCCCACTTCGATCACACATCTTCGATCAGCTGAAGCGCATCAAGACCGATCGCAAGATCTCCTTCTGGTTTGGTGTTCGGAGCAAACGCGACATCTTCTACCGGGATGATTTCATGCACCTTGCAGCCGAGAACCCCAACTTCACCTGCGTCGTGGCGCTCTCCGAGCCACGAAAGGAAGACCGGTGGGAGGGTCCGGTGGGTTTCATCCATCAGGTGGTGCACGACGACTATCTCGTCCACCACGAAGCCCCCGAGGACTGCGAGTACTACATGTGCGGTCCGCCCTTGATGATTTCGGCAGTTCAGAAGATGCTTGCAGATCTCGGTGTCCCCGAGGAGAACGTGATGTTCGACGATTTTGGGAGTTAATCGGGATGTTGGTCTACTTGCTGAGCTTCGCCGCATTCGTGCTAGTCGCGCTAGGCCTCGGCGTGGGCCAGCTGTTGGGTCGTGGCGGCATTCGTGGGAGTTGCGGCGGTCTGAACGGCCCGGGTCAGAGCTGCGGGCTCTGCGGTAGAGGCGCGGCCGAAACATCCGACTGCCCGAGGAAGGCATCCTGATGAGCCCCGTTCAAGAGATCAGCGTCCGAGACTTCATGGTGGTCAATCCCGTCGTCTTCACGCCGGAGACCGATCTGCTGGATGCCGTTCGCGTCCTGGTCGATAGGCGGATTTCAGGGGCGCCCGTCGTCGACGAGCGCGGCAACCTGGTCGGCTTGCTCACCGAGGGCGATTTCCTGAAAGCAGCTTTGGTGGCCGGCTACCAAGGAGAGCGCGGGGGCCGTGTGGCCGAGTACATGACCCGCGAGGTCGAAGCTGTCCATGCCGGAGACAGCTTGCTCGACGTCGCGACGCGTTTCGTCGAAACCAAATATCGGCGATATCCGGTGGTCGAAGACAATCGCCTCGTGGGCGTCGTCGGAAGGCGCGACGTTCTGCGTGCGGTCCTGGAGTCGCTACGGTCGGGCCGCTAGGACGGTTAGGCCTGATCCGGCTCGGGCAAATCCCGAGTCATCTTCACGAGCTGTGGGCGTGTCCGCGCGCCGCGCTTCTGCATGGCGTTGCGGAGAAGCAGCGAGACGCGGGACGTCGACAGGCCCAGACGATAAGCGATCATCTTGTTGGTCATTCCCTCTGCCGCCATCCAGACGACCTGGCTTTCCCGTTCGGTGAGCCCGCGGGGGTCTACGAGCTCGGGCGCATTTGGAATGGCCAAGACGAACCGACGGCCATCCGTGTCGAACCAATCGACGATCGACCAACGGCCTTGCACCAGGGCCTTCCAACCCTCCAACGCCTTCTGAGGATCGGTTTGGCGCATCTTGCCGCGTGCGCGGTCGATTGCGACCGCTGCGTCTCGCAGCCTCTGGACTGCCGTTCGCCGTTGGGCACAGCCCGTGGCCTCGGCAACGCGAAAGCTCTTGGTCTCCAAGATCGCCTCTGCGTGATGCGGTAGATCGATCGCCGCCTCTTGCTGCCCTTCGGCCGCGGTGACTCCTTCGCGCAAACGGTGTCCCGCCTCGAGATGCGCGGCCAGCATTTGCCAACGCCGCGCTTCGTGCCGCGACAGCGTCGTTACCTCCGGCAGGGGTACGATGATCGAGACGCCGGCACCTCTCGCATCGACAGCGGTAAGGTAGAGGACGTCCTTGCAGTAGCCGACGTGCGATGTGTAGCTTTCGAGCGCTTCGGGATGCCCGAGCTCGCTGGATACCTGCGAGCCGGTCGTGGCCCGGCCCGTACCTAGCGCGGACCGCAGCACCTCGGATGGTACCGAAGCGACGCCGCGCACGTGACGGTCGGCAAAGTCCTGCGGCCCGGACGCGACCCGCACGCGTCGATGCTCTACCTCTCCGCCGCTGGGAGAGCGGCCGTACTCCCATCCCGCGACACCGAGACCGTGGTCGAGCACTGGGAGCCCCCGCCGCAGAACCGCCGACAACCATTCGGTGTCATCCGCGTCGAGGTCGTATGCCGCCTCGGTGAGGTCGATGATTGCTGATTCCGCTCCGTCCAATACGACACCTCAAGGCTCCACGATCGGGAACCCCCGGGCCGGAGCTCCCACACTGTCTTACAGGCGATGCCGCAAGCATCTTCCGAATCGCGGCGAAGAGACATACGTAATTGTTTAGGGCGTCAGAAGCCGTATTAGTGAAATTTTCCTCACAGGAGCGATGATGCACGGGCACTGGGGATTCGCGCAGCTGGCTCTGGGCGCCGATCCGTCTCAGGGAAACGAAGAATGGAAGGTTCATCGTCTCCCGTCTGCATCATCGGAGCCGGCATCTCCGGCATCGCCATGGGGAAGTGCCTCAAGGAAAGAGGCGTGGTCTACGACTGCTTCGAGGCGTCTAGCGTGCTCGGCGGAAACTGGGTGTTCAAGAACCCGAACCGGATGTCGTCCGCATATCGCTCCCTCCACATCGACACCTCCAAGAAGAAGCTCGAGTTTCCCGATTTCCCCATGCCGGAAAGCTATCCGACCTTTTGCCACCACTCACACATCCGCCAGTACTTCGAGGACGTCGTTGATCATTTTGGTTTGCGAGAGGCCATTCGTTTCGAATCTCCCGTTCGCAGGGCTGAGCTGACCGAGGATCGTGCTTGGCGAATCGAGGTCAATGACGAGGTGCGCCACTACGACCATCTGGTCGTGGCTACGGGTCACCATTGGGATCCCAAGTGGCCCGAGTTCGAGGGACGTCTCGACGGCCCCGTCATCCATTCCCACGACTACATCGACCCATTCGACCCGCTCGACCTCAAGGGCAAGCGGGTCTTGATCGTAGGGATTGGGAACAGCGCCGTGGATATCGCGTGCGAGCTCAGTAACCGTGGGTTGGCCGAACGGCTGTTCCTGTCCACTCGGCGCGGTGCGCACGTGGTGCCCAAGTACCTCCTGGGAAAGCCCATCGATCAAATCGTCGAGACGAACCCTTACATTCCATTGAAGGCTCAGCGGAAGCTCGCGGCCTTGCTCGTTCGCATCCTCGTCGGCCGTATCGAGGACTTTGGTATGCCGACGCCCGACCACGAGCTCCTCACCGCGCACCCCACGGTGTCGAGCGACTTCTTGCAACGCGTGGGCAATGGCGACATCACCGTCAAGCCGAACGTCGCGGCGCTCCGCGGCGACCGCGTCGAGTTCGTCGATGGTACGGTGGAGCCGATCGACGCGATCATCCACGCCACCGGGTACAAGATCACGTTTCCGTTCTTCGACCAGGATTTTCTCAGTGCGCCGGACAACGTGCTGCCGTTGTTCAAGCGCGTCTTCGTGCCCGGCATCGACAACTTGATGTTCATCGGGTTTGCGCAGGCGATTCCCAGCATCATCGGCTTCGTGCAGGACCAGGCAAAATGGCTTGCGTCCTATCTTGCCGGTGAGTACGCGCTTCCGTCCGTTCCGGAGATGGAATCAGCGATTCAGCGGGACCAAGCGCGACATTCCTCGCACTATGTCGCTTCGAGCCGTCACACGATGCAAGTGGATCACGTGCTCTACGCGCGAGACCTCAAAAAAGAGTGGAAGCGCGGCCGGAAGCGAGCGAAGACCAAGGCCTCAGCGGTCCATGATAGAGTCGTGTAATGCCCATCCTGGTCGGCTGTTTGGCTCTGGCAACGCCCCGCTTTGCCATCGCGCTGGTGTTTCTATTCAGCGATTATCTGGGGCGCGCCTACGAGACTACGCTGTGGCCCGTTCTGGGCTTCTTCTTCATGCCGCTCACCACACTTTCTTATGCGTTCGCCATCAACAACCACGGATCGGTCGACGGGATGCATCTAGTGCTGGTGGTGGTCACCGTGCTGTTGGACCTCGGCCTGGTGGGTGCGGGGTCCAAAACGCGCTGGCGTGACTGACGAGCTAATCAGTCGACGGGGGCTGCGAGGATGGTGCCGCAGCTCGTTTCGTTCATGAAAATCCCATCGGAATTTTGGCCCAGGGCTTCGTTGACGCCAGAGGTCGCGCCGATGATCAGATCGGCGTCCGTGTAGGCCAGGAACACGCACATCTCCTGTCCGCCGAGGCCGTAGTGCAAGCGGCCGTCCGTGTCGTTGATGTAGCCGCATTCGACGCGGAGCTTGGGCGCGCCCTGTGAGCTGATGGGTGGATCGATCGTGATCCCCAGAGGCTCGCCCACTGAGTTGCGTAGCTCGAAAATCGTTCGGTCCGCGCCGTCGTCCTCGACGAAGCTCAATCGGAAGTAGTGTCCCCACTCGTGATAGTGAGCCAGAACGTAGTACACGTTGTAGTCGGCTGGGACGCCGAGCGTGCTTTCGAACTGCTCGCCCAAGTTGCAGGTCATTCCGAATCGCGACTCGGCCTGCGGCTCGATGTCGAGGGCCGTGTTGGTGAAGCTGATCGGACGGAGGCGAACCTTCACGTCTTCTTCGTCGATGGTCTCGATGTCGAAATGAAGCGCGGTATCGAGGGCGGCGGCCGAGATGTTCACCAGATGAACGCCCCCCACGATCTTGTGGCGCGGCGGGATCTCGAGGACGGCACCTTCTTGAAACGCCTGCAGCTCTTCGAGCGCTTGTGTCGATTGGGCGAAGAACACGCCTCCTTCAAGCGCCGCCGATACGTCGTGAAAGCCGCGCTCGTCGCAGTCCCAGGTGCCGTCCGGGCCTGGATAGGTGTCCTCCGGCACGAAGAACCAATTCGAGTGGTGCCATGCACCGTCGTTGCGCTGGCGGACTTTGGAGACATAGAGAGGGGTCTCGTTGCCCAGCGTCCAGCTCTGGCACACCCCGCTGACCTCTGCCCCGACCCCGACCGACAGGGCCTCAAACGAGTGCGACATCGTGGGAACGATGTCGCCCGAGGCGGTTTCATCGCTGCATCCCGCGATGACGATCCCGAGCATGACGATGGCGGCAACGGCGTGCATCACGGAGCAGGATCGCCTGCTTCTGGTCTACTGGCAAGGCCTGCGGGACTATTAGCGGCTTGGATTACGCGCTGCCCGCCGGCGCATTTTTGAGCACGAAGCGGACGAAACGGGACCTCACCTGCTCGGACGCGAGCGCGCGTTCGGCCGCGGGCAGGTGTGTAATGGCCCGTACGGCGTGGTTGAGGAACGCCGCGCCCAAGCTCTCACTCTCGTCGAAAAGCAGATCGGCAAGGCGGCCGTGCTCGAGCATCTGGCGTACGACGCGTTCGACGGTGTTCTCGGGTACGTGGCTGGGCTCGGCCCGGCGCTCCATGCTGATAGCCTCCTGCTTGCACGTCGTGGCGCACACTCCACATCCAATGCAGAGCTCGGAATCGAAGACCGGGTGCAGCTCGTTCTTGCGCTTCCCCCCGGCGCGCTCGGGCGCCATCGTGATGGCCGCGACCGGGCAGGCCCGGGAGCAACGAGAGCAACCCTTGCACTCCTCCGGATGGTGGCGCGGCTCGAAGCCGCTCGGATTGACCGCGCGCAACCCGAAGTCGTTGATGGCCGAGAGCTGTCCGCAGCAACAGGCGCAACAGTTGCAGACGTAGACCGGCTCGTTCTTGACGTTGTCGGCGATCTGCACGAGCCCGAGCCTGCGTGCGTCGGTGACGATCGACATAGCTTCCTGCTCGTCGATCGGGCGGCCGAAGCCGCGCCTGATGACGAAGTCTGCGCCGCCGTTGAGGGACAGGCAGATCTCCTGGGGAACCTCGCAGGCCTTGCCGAGGTGCTCGGCTTTGTGTCGGCAGTAGCAATGTGACACCGCGATCTTGTCGGCTTCCCGGATGAGGCTGGTCGTACGCTCCCAGTCGAGAACCTCTGGAATGTCGGCGGCTAGCACATCTTCGTGCACCATCGCTCGCCCGACGACAGTGTCGTTGCCGAAGACCTCGCGAGCGAAGGTATCATCTCCATGCATGTAGGCGTCCATCGCCTTCGCGACCGCGAGCTTGTCGAACATGTCGTGTGCCCGCATCATGGAGAATTCGAAGAAGCCGACGACGGGCGGGGCAAGCAGGTACTTGATCTCGCCGGTCTTGGCGCTCACGAGATCCATGACTAGGCCCTTGTCGCACAGAGGCTCGAGCTTTTCCTTGAGCTCCTGCTCCGGCATTTCGAAGCGACGAGCCAAGCGCCGAAGCGGCGTCGGTATCATCGGCATCCGCGATGCGAGCGCCGCCTCCTCCGACGAGTACATGACCTCGAGGAGTTCGCGCCAGCCTTCGAGCGCTCTCTCGTCCTCGGGTCGGGGCATTGAAACAGCATGATGGTCGAGCCGCTCCATCAGCGCTCGATACTCCTGCTTGAGCTGACCCATGTGTCCCATGGTTCACCTCCCATCGATCATGCATGCGAGCTTCGTGCCAGTCGCCCGGCCGAGTGTCGGCAGACGTGCGCCGCGCACGGGGGCCCCCGGCGGTGGCCTGAATTGGGGGAAGCGGAAGCCGACGATGCGCTCGCAGTCGCCACCCGGGGACGAGCCCAACCCGCCGTGCGCTCGGTCAGCTCGCGCATTTCGTGCGCCGATGAGGCCGCGAATGCAAAAGCTTCACCGGCGAGCTCAGGTGGTTCGGAGATCGCGTGCGCTGACGCTGCCGCTGACCGTGCCGCTGGGGATCGAGGATCGGAGGATCGGGGGTCCGGGGATCGAGAGCCGCGGATCGCGCGTGCTGACGTCCCCACGCGAGCGCAGTACGCAGCCGCGTCGAGTACACCGGAGTGCGCGCTTACGTCGATTGGGTATGAGGTAACCGCGGAGTGTGGACCCATCATCCCCACCCCGCCGCCCCCACGCTAGCGCCTAAGAGCGGGCGACCGGGCTCGAACCGGCGACATTCAGCTTGGGAAGCTGACACTCTACCAACTGAGTTACGCCCGCAGAGTGACCGAAGAACTAGCCCTGCTCGCCGGGACACGCAAGCCCCCTGCGAACGAAGTCTTGTCGGTAACTTAGGACCCACACCGCGACGATCCAAACGCCGGTGGTCTGTCGCGGTGTGGGTCGCAAGCGGTTGAAACTAGGTCGGTTCTGGGGGGCTAGCGTGTCCCCCTGATAGACTGGCGGCGTTTTGGGTCGTCGGTGTGTTTGGCTTGGGTTTCTTGGGTTGCTGACATGGTCGTCGGTGGCGCAGGGGCAGGAGATCGTCGCGCCGACGGTGAGGTCGCTTCCGGGGATCGAGGTGCCGCGGGGCGTAGAGGTGCCCCAGTCGGGAGCCGTCCGGGTGCGGGTGCGAATCGATCCCGATGGCACCGGGGTGGTCCAGAAGTGCGACGCGGGCCGGGTCATCTGTGATCTCGTCATTCGGGCCATTGCGGATGCGGAGTTCGAGCCTGCGACCCGGGACGGGGTCCCGGTGCCCTCCGAGGTGCGCGTGGACCTACGGGTCCGGCAGTCCACTGGCGAGGAAACCGCCGACGCCGAAGAGGGCCCCACGGCGCTCGAGCCGACGGCGCCCGAGGCCGAAAGGGAGCTCGTGTTTTCCGAAACGGCACAAGTCGATGCACGCGCCCAAGCGCCGATCAAGCTCGAGCTCGATGGCATTCGGAACATTCCAGGGACCTTTGGCGAGCCGTTTCGCACGCTCGAGCTCATGCCCGGCACGGTTCCCGTCGCCAATGGACAGCCCTACGTCTACGTCCGCGGCGCGCCACCGTCGGGCACGCTCTATCTCTACGACGACATTCCCATCCCCCTGCTCTTTCACTCCGGGCTCGGACCGGCCACCATTCACTCAGGGTTGATCGGCGGCGTCGACTTGTACTCCGGCGCCGCGCCTGCCCGCTATGGGCGCTTCACCGGAGGCGTAATGACCGGGAACCCGCGCCGGATTCCAAATGATCGCGTGCACGGCGAGGCCGAGGTGCGCGCCGTCGACGTGTCGGGCTTGCTCAACACCCCGATGCCTAAAGAGGGCTCCATGACCTTCGCGGGCCGCTACGGATTCCCCAATCTCCTGCTCGGCGCGATCGGGGTCGATGCGACCTTCGACTATTGGGACTACCAGTACCGCACCGGCGTTGCCATGAGCCCTCGATCACGCTTCGAAACCGTGGCGTTTGGAGGACGCGATCGGTCGGTCGTCGATGCCTCCTCCGTAGAGAGGCTTGCCCTCGACCTCCAGTTCCATCGCATCGAGGCGCGCTTCATCGGAAAGATCAAACGATGGGACATGACCGGAGCACTGCTCTATGGGTACGACTACTCCAACGTCGAGGACGAGTCCGGCTCGGTTTCGAATTCACGGGCGAGCATTCACCGGTTCGGGCCGAGGTTTTGGGCAATTTATGGAAAGCAGAAGTTGCGCCTCCGCATGGGAGGCGATGTCGTCGGTCTGTTCGGTCCTGCCGACTGCACCGAGGTCGACACCACCAACCCATTCGCAACGATTCCAAACCTCGCCACGCCATGTGATCCCGAGACCGCAGGAGAGCCGCGAAGAGTGATCGGAGGCGCGTTCGTCAATCTGGCCGCCACGCCTCTCGCCTGGCTGGATCTGTCCATCGGTTTGCGGGTGGACGCGTGGAAAACGGGCAGCAATCGAGATGCCAGCTTGAACCCGCGAGCGCGGGCCACCTTCCATGCAGCGGACATCGTCGACCTTTTCGTCGGTTGGGGCCTCGGTGCGAGGCCGGCCACCTTTGCCATTCCGCTTCCTGGGCTCGGAGAGATTCCGCTCGAGCCCGGTCTTCAGCACGCCAACCAGACCGAAGGGGGCGTGCGTTTCTTTCTGCCGCGCGAAATCGCGCTCGAGACGCGCGGATACCTGAACCTCTATCGTGATTTGCGGTTCGTCGACATCTTCACGGATGCCGAGGTCTCAATCGACCCCGCTTCGGCGCAAGTGCGGGCCGGAGTCTTGGACGACGCGGCGGACGGTAAGAGCTACGGCCTCGAGGTTTTGCTTCAGCGTCCGTTCGACGTCGGCGTGTCGACGCTGGTCAGCTACACGCTCGGATTCAACGACCTCACCGCTGAGGCGACACTATTCGATGGGACCTCGCAGACGCTCGACTACACGCCGTCGTATGACGTACGCCACGTGATGAACGGTGTCCTCGCCTGGCAGGCCAAGTTCGGGCTGATCCTCGCAGCCCGCCTCTTTGCGCGCTCGGGCCGCGCCGAGGGTTGGCTGTGGCTCGATCCCAACGGCGTCGTGCAGCAGTACGTGCAGCGCGTGCCCTGGTTCGTGCGGCTCGATGCGCAGGTCGCCTACGAGTGGGCCAAGCCCGGGCGGCGCATGCGGATCTCGCTCGAGTGGATCAACATCACCCAGGCGCGTGACGCCCAGGAGATCGATACCGAGGATCCGACTGCGCCCTTCCTGTGCCGCGTGCGTTGGGGCACTCCTCTCGAGCAGTGCCCAATCAACTACACCAACGCGATTTGGTTCCCGAATCTCTCGTTTCGCGCGGTGTTCTGATGTGAAGCTCAGCTCTCCGCAGCCGGCTGCTCGCCCTGCAGCTTGGCGGTCGCCTCACGTCCGATACCGGACCAATGATTTGGATTGAGCGGGCCTGCCGCGGGGCGAACGTCGACCAAGAACCCCGTGAGGTGCGCCATGCCTGAAACACGCTCGATTCGGCTCGGCCCGTCGGCGGCGAGCAGATTGACGTTGACGCCGGTCGTGTTGCGCGCGACGCCCATTTTGCTGTCTTGATGGCCCCAGCCATGGGGTAGGGCGACGGTGCCGGGCATGAGCTCCGAAAGAAGCTTCACCGGAACGCGCACAGTGGCCGTGTCGGTCGAGACGTCGGCCAATGCCCCCTCGTCCAAGCCAATCCGGGCGGCGTCGTCCGGGTGCACGTACAAATGGTTCGTCGAGCGCTCGCCGGAGACGAACTCTTCGATGTTGTGGGTCCACGAGTTGTGGGTGGTGATGGCCCTCTTCGTGATCAGCTTGAGCCCGTCCTTGTTCGCCAGCTCGATCGCGAAGTCGTCTTCCAACTTGGCCGCTTGTTCCATGAGCACCTGCGGGGCCAAGTGCACCTTTGCGTCATCGTGAATGACCCGCTTGCCGAGGAAGCTCCCTGCCTCGTGCTGCGGTCTCAGGCGGCCGTGCTTCTCCTCGAGCAGCTTCTTGAAGCTCCCTTGCTTCGTCGCCCGGAGCAATCCCGAGAGCAACAGCTCCTGTGGGACCGATGGCTGCTTGTCACCTCGGCCGATCGACTTCGCGGCTTTCGCGAGCTCCAGGGCACGCTGAGCGACGGCAGAGCCCCACAGGTTGACTCCGCTTGCCTTGGCGAGGTCGAGGTAGATCGTGGCTTCGTCCCGTTGCTCGCCTCGAGGAGGAACGATGGCGCGTGTGGCTTGCAGGTAGGGCTTGGATTGCAGCCCCAGCATCAGCGGGAAGATGAACGGAAGATCAGGGCGCTGGAACGGGGATGTGCACGGAAGGACGTGTGTGGCGACCGATGCCGTCTCGCTCGGTTGGATGTCGAGCACGACGAGCAGCTCGAGTTGCTTGAACGCGTCTCGAAGGCGCTCGGAGTTGGCCATCGTGATCAGCGGATTGCCACCGGTCACGAAGAGCGCCTTGATTTGCCGATCCCCTGGAGTGAGAATTTCGTCGGCTAAGATGCCGCCGGGCAGGGCGTCGTTGACCGACTTGAACTTGCCGATTCGGCTTTCGTTCTGATGGAGCAACGTGCCGGTCTTCTTGCCGAACGCTGCGAAGTCGATGACACCAGTGCTGACGAGCGTGCCGCCCTGGCGATCGAGGTTGCCCGAGATGGCGTTGATGCATTCCTGTAGCCAAAAAGCCAGCGAGCCGTTGGTGCCCATGTTGACACCCGTGGAGCAATAAAGCGCGGCGCCATCGGCGTCGCGGTAAGCGCGCACCATGGCCCGCAAGGTCTCGGCCGGAATGCGCGTGACTTCGGCCGTGCGCTCGGGCGGCCAAGCCTCGGCGACGCGGCACACCTCCTCGAAACCCGTCATGTAACGGTCGATGCGCTGGCGATCGATCTTCATGGTCGCAAGGAGCTCGTGTAGAAACGACAGATAGAAGAAGACGTCGGTATTCGGGCGGATGAACACGTGCTCGCCCGCGACTTTGGCTGTCTCCGTCCGGCGCGGATCGACGATGAAGATCTTGGCGCCTCGCGCCTCGATTTCCTTGAGGCGGCGGATGGGATTTGGGACCTGCAGGAAGCTCCACTTGGAGATCGCGGGGTTGGCGCCGACGATGATCAGGCACTCGAGGTGGTCGAGGTCGGGAAACGGTTGAGTGAAGGGAAATCCGTAGACCTGATGCGCCACCGCGAACTTGTTGGCGCAGTCCTGTGTGGCCGAGGAGAACATGCTCGCCGAGCCGATACCCTGCATGAACCCTTGCGCGAACACCGGGTGCAGGACGCCAAAGCCTGCGGCCGTGCCGACGTACATCGCGATGCTGTGCGGACCGTGCTCGTCGATGAGCCGTCGCACCTTGCTGCCGATGCCGCCGAGCGCCTCGTCCCAGCTGACCCGCCTGAGCTCGCCGTCGATCCGCTGCATGGGATACATCAGCCGGTCGGGCGTGTCGTACATCTGGTGCTGCTTCAACCCTTTGAGGCAGCCGTAGCCGTGGGTCGCGACGTGCTCCTTGTCGGGTCTGATGTCGACGACCTGGTCGCCCTCGACCGTGACCTCGAGCCCGCAGAGGGCCTCGCAGATCCGGCAAAACGTGTGCACCGTTTCGGCCATACTCGCCGAAGGGTATAGGGCCTAGTCCTGCTGGATCAATGCATCGAACGCGCGATTCACGTCATCCATCGACTCGAGCAGCAGATCGTCCGTGTCACCGGAGGGGCCGCCGAGGCGCTGCAAACGCTGACCAACCTCTCTGTATTGCGGCTCCCGTTGGAAAACAAACTCGTAGTGCAGGCGCGCCTGGTCCATCAAGCCGCTCGCCTCGCAGGCCATTCCGAGCTCGTAGTGCAGCCCTACGGCCTCCGCCGGGGTCTTGTCGGGGCTCTCCAGACCCGATTGAAACGCTTCGATGGCGTCCCGGGGTTGCCCCTCTTCCATGTAGATGAGGCCGATCATGGTCCAGCAGAGACAGCGCCGCCGCGGGTCGGACATGGCGACTTGAAACTCGCGCCGCGCGTCGGGGAAGAGCCCCATCTCCTTGTAGGCGATGCCCAGGTCGAAGTGGGTATCGCTGTCGTCCTCGCTGACCTGCTCCGCCACGCCCCGCTTGAACTGCTCGAAGACCGTCTCGACGTCGATCATTTCCGAGCCCTCGTCCATGGGCGTGATCTCGGCGACCTCGGCCAGCTCCTCGGCTAGCTTCTCGGCGAAATCGAAACCTTCGTCCCCTGGCTCGAGCTCTTCATACTCGAGCTCCATCTCGGGAGGCTCGGAGGTTGCCGGTGCCGGCAACGACGATGCTGGTTGCAGAAGCGGCTGCGCTACGGCCGACACGCCCGACGACGCAGCGGCGAGCTCGTCGATTTCGCGCGCCTTGTCGAGCACCAGCGGATGGTCCGGATGCGTGAGCTGAAGCTCGCTCACGATCGCTCGCGCCTGCGTGAAAAGACCCTCCACGAGATACGAGTCGGCGAGCTCGAGGGTTTGCTCCATCAAGCTGGGAGCCAGCGAGCGGCTCGCGGCGGTCACCTGCTTGCTCAAGAGCGGCAGCGACAGAAACTCGCTGTATGTGATGGGCTGGAGCATTCGCATGGGGACGACCCGAGCACCTGGCGACGGCACCGAAGCCGGCGGCAACGAGGAGTACGATTCCTCGACCTCGATGGCCGCCTCGGAGATGGCGGGAAGCGAGCCCGAGACCGTGCTTGCCTCCTCGACGTCGTCCTCGATCTCTTCCTCGACGTACATGATGCCCGAAGCGCCGCTCAAACCCGAGGCGCCGCCATGCGAAGGCGCGGTGGGAGCGCGAAAAGCATCGTCTGGGACGTAATGCTGCCCGGAGGCCGATGCGGTTCGTTCGAGCGCCGTTCGCGCATCCTTGTCGCTTGGATCGAGCTCCAGAATCCTCCGCAGGGCGCTCATGCGTTCGCGCGGCCGCTGGGCTTCACGGTGAATGCGCGCGATCTCGCGATACACGCTGACCGCTTTGTCCGTCTGAGAGAGCATCAAGAATGCTTCCGCCAGCAAGGAGAGGGTCGAGACGTCGCGCGGGTCGGCCTTGAAGCAGACTTGAAGCTTGGCGAGAGCGCGCTTCGGGTCGCGACGCTGGATGTACGTCTCGGAAAGCTCCTTCGCTACGCGAACGTCGTTGCTGCGGTGGTAGAGCAATCGCTCGGCCACTTTGATGTAGTCGTCGAGACGCCCCTGTTCTTTGAGCAAGAGGGCGCCCTGCTCGAATTCATTTGCAGCGTCGAGTGTCCGGCCGGTGCGCGAGAGCGCTTCGGCATACTTGATGCGAACGGGAATGTGATCAGGATCGAGCTGCACCATCTTGCCGAGCATCCGAAGCGCTTCGTCGGTATCGCCAGCGCGCATGTATCCATTGGACACGTCTTCGAACACGCTCATCGCGTCGCTGATCAGCTGAAGTTGCTCGTACATCTCGCCGAGCCGCGCCTGTGCTTCGAGCCGTGACGGGTCGAGCTTGAGGATCTGTTTGTAGACCGCAATCGCCTTCAGAAAGAACCCCTGCTGCGCGTAATGCTCGGCCACGGCCTCGTAGGTCTGGATGGCCGACGCCCGGTCGCCCTTGCGCACATGCAAGTCGCCGATCTTCAGTAACGAACGCACGTCCCGCTTGTCGGATTCGACGAGCTTTCTGTACTGCGCAATTGCTTTGTCGTACTGGCCTCGCGACTGGTGCTTTCTCGCCGCGTCCAAGACCTTATTTCGATTGATGCCCAAAGCTCCCGCTAAGCCCCCATGCGTTCAGTACACCCACACAAGTCTACTAATGCCGCACGGGGGCGGTCAACAAGCACTGGGCTCAAAGCTCGTCGAGGAAACGCGTGGAGACGCGGCCCTCTCCGAAGGCGGGATGGGCCAGAATGCGCTGATGAAGGGGAATGTTGGTGCGAATGCCGGCGATGATCGTCTCGCTCAACGCCCTGCGCATCTTCGCGATCGCTTCGGCGCGTGTCGGCGCATGTACGATGAGCTTGGCCACCAGGGGGTCATAATGGGGCGGTACGCGGCCTCCGCCGTAGACTCCGCTGTCGACCCTGACTCCCGTCCCGCCGGCCATGTGGAGCTCCGTAATCACACCGGGAGAAGGAGTGAAAGTCTCCGGGTCCTCGGCGTTGATGCGGCATTCGATCGCGTGCCCCCGAGGGGAAAGCGGATGCTCGGGCAATCTCAAGGCTTCCCCTTCGGCAATGCGAATCTGCTCGCCCACCAGATCGATGCCCATCACCAGCTCGGTGACCGGATGCTCGACTTGAATGCGGGGATTCATCTCGAGGAACGTCAATCGGCCGCGGTCATCGAGCAGGAACTCGAGCGTTCCTGCAGACAGGTAGCCCACCTCTCCCATCGCGCGCCGGATCGTCGCCGACATGTCCCCTCGCTGTTCCTCCGAAAGCGCCACGCTCGGAGCTTCCTCGAGAATCTTCTGGTGGCGGCGCTGAATCGAGCACTCGCGCTCGCCAAGGACTTGGACGTTTCCACGCTTGTCACCGAGGACCTGGAACTCGATGTGCCGAGGCCGGTCGAGGTACTTCTCGAAGTAGAGCGCGTCGCTCCCGAAGGCGGCTCGTGACTCGGCGCGCGCAGTCTCGAATCCCGCCCGGAGCTCTTCTCTGGAATGCAGGATCTGCATGCCACGGCCGCCCCCTCCTCCAGATGCTTTGAGAAGCACCGGATAGCCGAGCCCTTCGGCTTTCTTCACCGCATCCTCGAGGTCTTCGATCAGACCTGACCCTTCGATGATCGGTAACCCGAGGGACTTGGCGAGCGAGCGAGCGCGTACCTTGTCGCCCCACTGTCTCATCTGCTCGGGAAGCGGTCCGATGAACTCGAGACCGCACTGCGCACAGGTCTCGGCGAACTCCGGGTTCTCGGACAAGAAGCCGTACCCCGGATGGATGGCGTCTGCCCTGGTAATCTCCGCCGCCGCGATGATTGCAGGGATATGCAGGTAGCTTCGGGAGGGATCGGCAGGGCCGATGCAGACCGCTTCGTCCGCCAGCCTGGTGTGAAGCGCGTCAGCGTCGATGTCGCTGTGCACCGCGACCGTTCGCAGCCCACGCTCGCGGCAGGAGCGGATCACGCGTAGCGCGATTTCTCCCCGGTTGGCGATCAGGACCTTCTCGAACACGGCTCAGGCAGTCTCGATCCGGAAGAGCCGGTCGCCATACTCCACGGGCTTGCCGTTCTCCACCAAGACTTCGGCAATGGTGCCTTCCACTTCGGCTTCGATCTCGTTCATCAGCTTCATCGCCTCGACGATGCAGAGCACCTGGCCTGGGCGAATCACGTCCCCGACCTCTACGAAGGGGTCACTTTCGGGAGAGGGCGACCGGTAGAAGGTGCCCACGAAGGGCGACGTCACGTAGGTCCCCGCCTCTTCGGATGTGCCTGCCTCGGCGGGTAGGGGGCCGGCTCCCGGTGCGCCCGGCGTCAGGGACGCCGCGGTCGCCGCGCTCACGATGGGTGCCGGCTCTCTGCGCACGCGAATGCGATCGTCATCGTGCTCGACCTCGATCTCCGTCAAGCCCGATTCGTCGAGAAGTCGGATGAGCTCGCGCAGTTGATCCAGATCCAGCTTCATGGTTCTCCGTGGGCGGCGGCTGGGTCAGCCGGCAGCGTTGAGATAGTCGATAAGCGCACGAAGTCCAAGCGTGTAGCTGCTCTTGCCAAACCCCATCACCGAACCGACACATACCGGTGCCGTGAGCGACTGGTGCCGGAACGATTCGCGCGCTTGGGTGTTGGATACGTGCACCTCCACCGCCGGTAAGCCCGCCGCAGCGATCGCGTCGCGCAACGAAACCGACGTATGGGTGAGACCGCCTGGATTGATCAACACGCCGTCGAACGAGCCACGCGCTTCGTGAAGCCAGTCTATGAGCTGGCCCTCCTGATTCGACTGACGGCATTCGACCGCCGCGCCTAGATCCGCTGCCAAGTCCGCGAGGGCCTCCTCGATGTCGCTCAAGGTGGTCGAGCCGTACACATCGGGCTCGCGGGTGCCCAACAGGTTGAGGTTGGGTCCGTTGAGCACCAGTACCCGCTTTGCCGCAGCCGCCATGAGGTCAGAGGTTTTCGAGCAGCTTGGGTGCGTTCACGCGCAATAGGTAACGCGCCTTGCCGATGTTTCCCCCGGGCGCGACAGCCAGGGCAACGAAGTATTCCTCAGAGAGCATCCGAACCACCGTGGTCAGTCGCTCGGTCTGCACGGAAACTTCCGTGGTCGAGCCAGCGTCGAGCATCTCGGCAGCGCGCTGCACGCCTTTGAGCACCACGCTGTATTCCATTCCCACCGACTCGATGTCGAAGGGACCGTCGCCTTTGGAGTATTGATCGATGGCGATTCCGTCCGAAGCCATCAGAAGGCCCGCTACGCCACCGTCGGTTCGATCGACGAGCTCTTGTAGAATCTCTTTGAACATCGCCCCTCCACCGCTAATCACCGCACGGACGGGCGCCTCGGTCAAGTATCGCGTCTGGCGATGCGCTCTGCCGTTCGAACGCCCCCCAGGGCCACTGCGAGCGTGCTCTGGCCGAGCAGCACGGAGTCGCCGACGAGGTAGAGACCACGTTGAGCCTGGCGAGGCCACAGCGCGCGCGGCAGGTAGTGCTGGAGCCCAACGCGTCTTGGAACGCCGCCCACGTAGCCGCGATATCGCCCCGTGAACCGCTCGAAGGTGCGCGGGCTCGCCGTCATCTGGAAACGGGCGGCTTCCAAGAGACGCGGCGCGCGATTGCCGAGTGTCTTGCGCATGCGGTTCTGAATTTCGCCGATGTATTGCCCCTGATCCGTTTCCGACAATCCGTGCAACGTCTTCATGGGCACGTGCGTCGAGACCGTGACGGTACGCTGCCCCGGAGGGGCGCGACCCGACTCTTCGGCTGAGCTTATGGAGCAAAAGAGGTGATTGCCCTCGGCAAACGGGCGTTCCGTATCATCGACCAACTGCAGATGGTGCGCGCTCTGGTGGTCGGTAGCGCTCGCATCGACAGCCAGGTAGAGCATGGCTGCGCCCCAGCCCTCTTCGACGTTTCGTCGAACCTCGGGCAGCACGTCATCGATGCGTGGGGTGATCATCTGGGACAGCGACTGGGGCAACACGTTCGCCGCCACCGCACTGCAGCGAATCTCTCCCTTGCGTGCTCGAACCACCCAAGCCCCATCCTCGCGTCTGAGGGACTGAACCCGATTGGCCAACTCGACTCGTCCTCCCGCCTGCCGGATCGCATCGACCAACGCCGAGGCCAGCGCTCCAATGCCGCCATGAACATGTCCCGTGCCGCGAAAGAAGTAGTCGGCGGCAGCCATCGCAAAGGGCGCTTCGGCCTGGTTCGCATTGGCTTGCACGGTGATCTGGCTCACTGCGTCGAGGTAGATGCGAAGCGGCTCGCAGTCGCTCAGCTCGTGGTGCGCGACGACGTCCCCGAGCGAACGCCCGATCCATCGGAGCACCGGGGCGTACGAGGGCGTTCGGCGCAGATGGCGGAGCACCGTCGTCGCGCTGAGCGGCGGGAGAAGACTCGGATCGTCGAAGAGCCTCCACAAAGCGTCTGCAACTTCCCGCTGGGTATGAAAGAAGCGTCCGAGCGGTGCGGCGTCTACGCTTGGGAGGCTTGCCATGCGACGTTCGAGCTCGTGCGGGTCGGGCGGAATCGAAAGCGACCATCGATCGACCCGAAGCTCGACGATTGGGTCGAGCGTGTCGAAGCGAAGGCCGAGGTTCCACTTGCGATTCCACTCGGCGAAGAGCTGTCCTTCGCCAAGTCCCGAGAACAGCGTTGCGCCCGCTTCGAATTCGTAGCCCTGCCGTTTGAATGTGCTGGCGCAGCCTCCTGGATATCGGAGGGTTTCGCAAAGAATCACGTCGGCCCCGAGCTCGGCGAGCCTGAGAGCGGTCCCCAGGCCTCCAAAACCCGCTCCGATCACGACGACGTCGGCGCTTCGCATGGAGGGGACCTCTAAGGTCCCGCGGCGCTCCGTCCAGCGTGACGGAGAATGACCGTCAGTCCCCCTCCTTCGGTTTCCTCGAGCTCGAGCCCGAGCGAATGCCGTTTTGCGACGTCATTCGCGATGTGCAGACCGAGGCCCATGCCGTGCGGGTGCCGCGTGCGCGCCTCGCTTCCACGGAACGATGGCTCCAGGACACGGGCCCGATCGGCTTCGGGAATCCCCGGCCCATCGTCGACGACGCGGAGCGACCAGGTCTCTTCGCTGCCGTCCAGGACGACCGCCACGTGTCCGCCGGCCTCGTTGTAGCGGATTGCATTTTGGACGATGTTGCCAAGGGCTTGCTCCAACAAGGTGAGGTCGCCCCGAAACTCGATGGTACGCTCGGGTACTGCGAAATCGAGCCCGATTTGTTTGCGCTTTGCGATCGGGCGGTTCCTGTCCACGACACGCTCCACGAGCCGATTGAGCGCGATCGTATCGCGATGCGCGAGGCCTTCTCGAGCTTCGAGGCGTGCCGCAGCATTCAGGTTGTGCAGCAGGGAGCCGAGATACTGAGCCTCTTCCAGGCTGGGTAGGATGGCACCAGCGTCGAGCGCCTCGCCCGCTTCGATGCGCTGCTGGAGCGACGCCAAATGCCCTTGCAGCACGCTCAGGGGAAGCATGACGTCATGCGTCGTGTGCGCGATGTAGTTGCGGAGCGCCGCCTCGCGATCTCGCAACGATGCGAGCTGGCCTTGGATCGTCTTGCGGCTTTGCTCGAACGCGGCGCCGAGCTCCGCGATTTCGTCGTCGCCTTCCACCACGATCGGCTCCTCCCACCCCATGCCGACCTTGCGTACCGATTCCGTGAGCTGACGAACGCGCCCCACGATGGGCCCCGCAGCGAAGAGAGCCACCAGGACTACGACCAAGGCGACCAAGAAGGCGGGCATCATCACGGGGCCCGAGAACCACGGTGGCGGTCCTTTGGCCCGCAGCAGCAATACGGCACAAGGTCCTTCCGTCCACGGCATGCGTACGGCGACCTCGGCGCGGCGGCCGTCGATCGTTCGATGTGAAGCGACCTCGGCGCCCGCGTCGAGCTCCCGGCCGAGCACCAGAGGGAAGGGCGGCGCATCGGGGTTCCGACTCCGCAGCTGCGCGTCGTAGGCGAAGAAGCGCGGCGCTTGAAAATGGTGTCGGCGCGAGCCGGGTCGTGGTCGATGCCGTGATTCCTGATCCGGACCCGGCCAATGGGCTGGATCGGACTCGCAGCGCTCTCGCCCGCCGGACTCCATTCGGTGGACCGCCGCCTCAGCGAGCGCGTCGACCCTGAGCCGGGACTGCCATCGCGCCTGGGCCCACCCCAAGATGACGAGCAAGACGACCGTCGCAAGGCCGAGCGTCACGGCCAATCGCGTGCGCAGCTTCACGAGCGCTCCGAGAGTCGGTAACCGATCCCCCACACGGTTTCCAGCCGTGACGCGTCGGGGCCGAGCTTGCTGCGGAGCCGCGAGATGTGGACGTCGAGCGCTCGCCGGCTTCCGTCGTGGGCAGGATCGAGGGCCGCTTCGACCAATGCGTCGCGGGTGACCGCCGAGCCCTTGCGTCGCGCGAGCAGCGCGAGAATGTCGAACTCCACGGGCGTCAGTGAGAGCGAGCCGCCGCTGCCCGTGGCTTCGCGTCGCTCGAGGTCCACGCGGATGGGTCCGGCGGTGATCTGACGCGTGCTCACTAGATTGGGCCGCCTCAAGCAAGCTTGGATTCGGGCAAGCAGCTCCTCGGGAAAGAACGGCTTGGTGACGTAGTCGTCGGCGCCGAGCTCGAGGCCGCGGATCTTGTCGGCCGTGTCGTCACGGGCGCTCAAGATCAACACCGGAACCTCGGACTTCGTCCGGTAGCGCTTGAGCAAGTCCATGCCGTACGTGCCCGGAAGCATGAGGTCCAGAACGATGATGCGATAGGCGTCGGGGTCCAAGTCAGCCGCCTCGTCGCCATCTCGCACCCAGTGTGGATCGAATCCTGCCCGTGAAAGGGCATCGGCCACCTGTCGGCCTAACGCAGCGTCATCTTCCACGAGCAGGATTCGATCGGACACTGGGACTTCCGCTAGTTCGTGTCTTGCGACTGCCGCCGCTTGAAATGCTCTTCCATTCGTTCGACCCGATGCTCTCGCTTCAACAGCCGAAGACCCTCGCGCTGCTCGCAGCTCAGGTTCGCATAGATTTGATCCTCGGTCGCGAAATGAAGATCCCGTAGTGCCACCATCTTTTCCTTGCTGCGAGGCATCTCTCGGATCTCGCTGGCCTTGGCCTGGGCCTCGTCCATGATCGCTCGGATCTTCTGCTCCTGTGTGAGGCTGAGCTCCAAGCGTTCCGTCATCTCGGCGAGGTGGGCGTCGATCCTTTCAGGGGTCCAGTGGGCGCCTTTTCCGTGGGATCCTCCATGAGGCCCCCCATGTGCAAAGGCGACGCCCCCCACGGCGAGCGCGAGCGCGGTCACGCCACCGATGAAGGCGGCGGCGATGGTTTGTCGGTTGATTCGCTTCATGAGTATTCCTTTCGGGAGGCACCTGCCTCCTCTCGTGAAGTAAACGGCCCGAACCTTACGGGAGTCTTAACGGCGGCGAGTTTTCTTGGCCGCGCATGACGCGGTCTCGGGCCTACGTGAATTGTCGTCTGTTTTCGGCTAGCTTCGGCCCGTGGCTCGTTCCTTCCTCGTGCTGGACATCGAAACCGTGCCCGATCCGGAGTTGGTCTGGGATGCGGCGGTCGACGGCTTCGCGCCCGCACCCTTCCATCAGGTCGTGGCGCTAGGGGTATTGTGGCTCGACGCGAATCATGCGCTCCAAAAGCTCGGCGCCTTCGGAGGCGAGGAAGACGCCCCGCCGGACGAGTCCAGGGTCTTGCGTGAGTTTGCCGATTTCATCGGGAAGCGGCACCCGACGATGGTGACCTTCAACGGCCGTCGGTTCGATCTTCCGGTGCTTGCCAATCGCATGCTGAAGCACGGTGTGCCGTTTCCGGCTTACTACGCGGGGCGCAGCGGCGGCCCCGACTATCGATATCGCTACAGCGACGACGGACACCTCGACCTAGCCGAGGTGCTCACGGATCATGGGGCGAGCCGCATGCCGAGCCTCGACGCGCTCGCGCAGCTGGTGGGCATGCCTGGCAAGATGAACGTCGATGGCTCCAAAGTGCAAAGCATGCACGAGCACGGGCGCCACGCCGAGATTCGCAACTACTGTCTGCATGATGTCGTGCAGACGACATTCGTGTTCCTGCGCGTGGAGCTGCTTCGAGGCCGCCTCACTCCAGACGACTACCGCGTGCGTGCGACAGCGCTTTGGGAAGCGCTCGAGCGGGACAGCCGTGTCGTCCCCGTGCTCCAGCGTGCGGACCGGTCGCGAGCACTTCTAACTATATGAAATCACTGCGATCGCCACTTTTTTGGAGTTGTTAAGAGAATCGTAAGGTTTCGCTTCGTCCAAGTCGGTGAACGCGGGGGAGACCCGCAATCACTCACCAAGAGACGAGGAGTCATCATGCGATATCTACTTCACTTCGGGCTTTTTGCTCTCACGCTCATCACGGTGGCCCAGGCCGATGCGCAGGGTCGGCACCAGCCCGACCGCCACGCAAGCGTGGTGAGGCTCGAGCCGGCCAGGGGCGTCTACCACCCGCGACACCAGCTCGCACCCTACGATCGCGACGCCAGGGAGATCATCAGCATCGCAGCTCATTGGAAGCAGGCGACCGCCAATCGAGATCGCCGCGGGCAATGGGTGGCCGATCGGCGACTCGATGCGTGGCTCGACCGAGAGATCCGCGAATCGGTGCGCCATCCCTACAACCAGCGCTATGTGATGCACCTGCGAGCCCTGAACGACGAGCTCATCGCGCTCGAACGGCATCCGCATCGCGGTCACGGTCGGCATGGATACTATGCGCGGAAGGTCAGGATTCTCGACGAGCTGGTAGAGCTTTCCAAGTGGCAGACCGAACGGGCGCGCCACCGTGGACGGCATTCGATTCAGATGTCGTTTGCGTACCGCTGAGTCTTTGCGGGCATGACTCGATCGAGGCGTCCCGGCGTGCGGCCGGGGCGCCTCTTCGGTTTTCAGCCGCCGAATGCCCGGCGTTCCTCGTCGAGCGCGCGCTCGATGTTGCCGCACACGATCTCGCACAGATCGAAGACCGCTGGATCGGCGACCGAGTAGTAGGCCGAGTTGCCTCGCTGCTCACGCTTGACCAAGCGGTGTGCGAGCAACGTGGTGAGGTGCTTCGAGACGTTGGGCTGTGTGCTTCCAGTGGCCTCGACGAGATCGGTGACGGTGCGCTCCCCTTCCGCCAGCTCGTTCAGGATCTGCAAGCGAAGCGGCACCCCCAGGATGCGGAAGCGGGTGGCGACCGCGTCTAAGTTCCGAGGATTTAGGGAGGTTTTCGGCATGGCTCTTCCTTTATAAACCCGTTTGAAAGAAAAATCACTTCTTGACTATATGCTCATGTGGTCATACAGTGCAACCCAAGTCCAAGGGAGCTGACCACATGAAACGAAAGATTCTCGACTTTCCGCTGCAACACACCCGGCTGGTGTTCGTCGGCCTAGCTGTCCTGACTTTGGGGCTCGGCTCGGCGATTCCTTTCATACGGATCGATACCGATCCCGAGAACATGCTGTCCGAGGAAGACCCCGCCAGGGTGTTCCACAATGAGACCAAAGAGGAATTCGCCCTTCACGACCTGATCGTAGTGGGCATCGTCAACGAGACGGAGCCGCAGGGCGTTTTCAATCCGGAGTCGCTCGGTCGCATCCATGAGCTCAACGAGCGCGTGAAGTCGATCGATGGCGTCATCGCACGCGACGTTCTCGGACCGTCCACCATGGACAACATCGAGCAGGCCGGCCCCGGGACCATTCGATTCGAATGGCTGATGGAGCAGCCCCCGAAAGCCCCGGAAGAGGCGCTAGCCATCAAGGAAGCGGCACTGAGGCTGCCCATGCTTCGCGGCACCGTCGTGTCCGACGATGGAAAGAGCATCGCCCTCTACGTTCCGATCGAAAGCAAGGACCAGAGTCACCGCATCTCCGAAGAGATTCAAGCGATGGTCGACGGATTCGGCACCACGACGGACCAGTTCTACATCACTGGTCTGCCCGTGGCCGAGGACACGTTTGGCGTCGAGATGTTCAAGGAGATGGCGATCTCAGCGCCGCTCGCTGCGCTGGTGATATTGCTTCTAATGTGGTGGTTCTTTCGATCGTTCACCTTGGTGCTGTCACCGATGATCGTTGCGGTGACGACGGTGACCATCACCATGGGCGCGCTCATCGCGAGCGGATTCACCGTGCACATCATGAGCTCGATGATTCCGATCTTTCTCATGCCCATCGCCGTGGTGGATTCCGTGCACATGTTGTCGGAATTCGTCGACATCTATCCCCGGCACGGCGATCGAAAGGCCGCGATCAAGGAGGTCGTGAAAGATCTGTTCTCGCCCATGCTCTACACCTCGCTCACGTCGGCGGCCGGCTTCCTATCGCTCATGCTGACGCCCATCCCACCGGTTCGTGTCTTTGGAGCGTTCGTGGCGCTCGGAATCGGTCTGGCGTTCGTGCTCACCATTCTCTTCATCCCTGCGTACGTGTCTGCGCTTCCCGAGAAGCGGCTCGTCAAGCTCTTGTCGAGTAAACGGGATGCCCACGAAGGCGGCCTTCTCGGTCGCGTGGTGGAAGCAGCAGGCGCCAAGAGCCTTCGTTACGCCAAGCCGATTCTCGTGGTCACGGCCGTCGTCATCGCCATCAGCGGCTACGGGATCTCGCAGATCAACATCAACGACAACCCGGTGCGATGGTTCAAGCCCTCCCACAGGATCCGCGTCGCGGACGAGGTGCTGAACCGCGAGCTGGCCGGCACGTACATGGCCTATCTAGTCCTGAAGCAAGACGCCGATCCTCAGGGCGAGATCATGGCCGCCGGCGATACCGCATTGAAAGATGCGCCTGAAGCGCTTCGCACCCGGTGGGACGAAGTGAGAGCAGAGGCCGTCGCAGCCAGCAAAGAGGGCGATACCACCGTTGCCGATGCGTTGATCGAAGCCACTTCGAATCTCGCCTTCGACACGACCGGCGAAGAGTCGGATCGATGGCAGAAGGTCCAAGCTGCCCTCGAAGAGGCGCAAACCCAGAGCAAGACGTTCCAGAAGCCGGAGCATCTCGCGTACATGGATCGACTGCAAAAGGAGGCTGAATCTCTTCCACTCGTCGGTAAGACGAGCTCGATCACCAACGTCGTCAAGACGGTGTATCGGGAGCTCATAAGCGGCGAGGAACGGGACTACCGAATTCCAGATACGAACGAAGGCGTCGCGCAGACACTGCTGCAGTTCCAATCTTCGCACCGGCCGAACGATCTCTGGCACCTGGTGAGGCCCGACTACAGGGAAGCCACCGTTTGGTTCCAGCTCAAGAGCGGTGACAACCAGGACATGACGGCCGTCAAGAACGAGATCGACGCGTTCCTGGCGGAGAATCCGCCACCCGAGGGTCTCCGCGCGGAGTGGGCCGGCCTCACCTATCTCAACGTGATCTGGCAGGATGAAATGGTCGGCGGCATGCTCGAGAGCCTCATGGGGGCATTCGTCATGGTGTTCATCATGATGATGGTTCTGTTCCGGTCGCCCATCTATGGCGTATTGAGCATGGTGCCACTCACCATCACCATCGTGCTCACCTACGGGCTCATCGGGCTCGTTGGCAAGGACTACGACATGCCGGTGGCCGTGCTGTCGTCGCTGACACTCGGCCTCTCCGTGGACTTTGCGATTCACTTCCTCGAGCGCAGCCGCGTGATTCAGGCCGAAACCGGAAACTGGAGAGAGACGATGAGACTCATGTTCCAAGAGCCGGGAAGGGCGATCACCCGCAATGCGATCGTCATCGCCATCGGCTTCCTGCCCTTGCTGGCGGCTCCCCTGGTTCCGTACAACACCGTGGGTTTCTTGATGGCCGCCATCATGGCCGTCTCGAGCATCGTCACCGTGATGTTGCTCCCCGCGATCATGATCAACATTCAGAACTGGCTTTCCCCAAAGAGGGAACGGGCGCCGCAAAGCGCGGAACGCAGCTCGGCGCCCTTGGCTACCAACAAGGAGCAAACGACATGAAACCCATCATGAAAACCTGGTTGGCAGCATTGGCTGCCGGATTCGTCCTCTCCGTGTCTAGCGTTCCAGCAGGCGCAGAGGACCTGAAGGATGCGCGTGAGATCGTCGATCGAACCAACGTGGCGCAGTACTACGCCGGCAAGGACGGGCGAGCCCTCATCCGAATGAAGATCGTCGACGGCAAGGGCCGCTCCCAGCGGCGGCAATTCTCGGTTCTTCGGCGGGATCTCAAAGACGGCGGGGACCAGAACTACCTGGTCGTCTTCGACCAACCGGCCGACGTTCGCAACACGACGTTTCTCGTGAAGAAGCACGCTGGCAAAGACGACGACCGATGGCTGTACTTGCCGGGGCTCGACCTCGTCAAGCGAATTGCGGCGAGCGACGAGCGCACGAGCTTCGTCGGCACCCACTTCTTCTACGAAGACATCTCGGGCCGGCATCCGGCCGAGGACAATCACCAGCTGCTCGAGACCACTGACACCGAATACGTGGTGAAGAGCACGCCGAAGAGCACCACGGGGGTCGAGTTTGCGCACTACACCTTGTGGATCAACAAGAAGACGTTCCTTCCCAGCAAGATCGAATACGTCAATTCGCAGGGAAAGGTGTACCGCCGGATCGAAACTGCGCAGGTGCAAACCATCCAGGGGTTGCCCACCATCACGCGGATGAAAGTCAGTGACCTCGAGTCTGGCGGTTACACGCTGAGCGACATCAGCAGCGTGCAGTACGACCTCGGGATTCCAGACGACATCTTCGTCGAGACCTCGTTGCGCAATCCGCCACAGAAGTGGTTGCGCTGATTCGCAGCGTCCCCCGGAAGGACGGTAATCGATGAGACCCACGTTCTGTACGACCGGACAGTGCCGCCGCCGCTCGAGCCCATGGCGGTGCTTGCTGATCGCGGCAGCGGCATTCGCGGCGCTCGCCCTCTCTTCCCGGGCTTTCGCGCAGCCGGAGCAGGGTGAGCCGACGCCCGAGGAGTCGCTGACCGAGGAGTCGTTCGAGGGCGAGGCGGAAGGCCCCGTGGACGCGGCCGACAGTGCCGCGAGCCCCGAGGAGGCCGCCGGGGACACCGAGCCTCTCGAAGAGGCCAGCGAGGAGGACTGGGGTGAGTTCGACGAGTGGGAGGAGCAAGCGGAGGACAGCCCTCAGGGCACGGCCTTCCAGTTCGAGCTTGGCGGCTTCGTCGAGGTCCTGACTGCGCCACGGGTGGTTCGCAGCAGCGCGAGCGCAAACGAGTTCGTTGCGAACGAGGCACGCTTCCGGCTGAATCTCGACGCGACGCACGAGGTAGCTAGCGCGCGATTTCGCGGTGACATATTTGCGGATGCCGTCCAGATGCGAATCTGGTTCGACATCCGCGACGCGTCGGTCTTCGTGCGCCCAAGCAGCTGGTTCAACATGCGATTCGGGCGGCAGGTGCTGACCTGGGGAACCGGTGATTTCCTGTTCCTAAACGATCTGTTCCCGAAGGACTTCAATTCATTCTTCATCGGGCGCGCGGACGAGTACCTGAAGGCGCCCTCGAATTCGATCATCACCACATTCACGATCAAAAAGGTGGGGCTAGACCTGGTCTGGACTCCCATCTTCGAGCCCGACCGGTTCATCGACGGAGAGCGCCTGTCGTTCTTCAACCCCTTCGCGGGCGACATCATAGGCGACCGCTCCCCGCTCACACCCATCGAGCCTCTGTTCCCCGAGCAGCGCCTTCGAAACGGCACCGTGCACGGGCGGCTCTATGGCACGGCAGGAGCGTACGAGCTCGCCGCCTATGGCTACGTAGGCTATTGGCCCCAGCCGACGGCGTTCGACTTGGCCGATCCGACCGACCCCACCAGCGTGCAAGGGCTCACCTATGCGCGCTTGGCGGTCTACGGCGCCAGCGTCCGCGGGCCCATGTTCGGCGGCCTCTTCAACGTCGAGGCGGCATACTACGACTCGTTTGAGGATCGTGACGGCACCGATGCGGCGATTCCAAATCCGCAGCTGCGGGGCCTCGTGGGCTACGAGCGCGAGCTATTCCCGAAGTTTCAGATGGGCCTGCAATACTATCTCGAGTACACGGTCCACTACGACGACCTCATCGCCAACTCGCTGTTTCCGCAGTACGAGCCGGACGAGTTTCGACATTTGCTCACCTTGCGGCTCACGCAGCTCTTGGTGCTCGACAGGCTGGAGCTATCGCTGTTCGCCTTCTTCTCGCCGAACGAGCTCGATACGTACATCCGGCCTCGCATCGCCTACAAGATCATCGATCCGTTGGCTTTCGTCTTCGGCGCGAATCTCATGTTCGGCCGCGACGACTTCACCTTCTTCGGACAACTCCAAGAGAACACGAACGTGTACGCGAGACTTCGCTACTCGTTCTGAAGACATCAAACGAAAGGAAAAACTTCATGAACATCGACAAGCTGGTTTTTCGGGTTGCAGGAATCATGGTCACGGCAGGCGTGTTGCTGGCCTATTCGCACCACATCGCCTGGCTCCTCTTGCCCCTATTCGTCGGGCTGAACATGTTTCAGGCGTCCTTCACCGGTTTCTGCCCGCTGGCCAGCATCGGGAAGCGCTTGGGCCTCCAAGAGGGCAAAGCCTTCTGAGTGTGCGGGCGAGTCCAACCCCGCACGGCCACCGTGGCAGCCGCCGAGCCCCGGCGGTCGGCGTCCTACCCCGCGACCCCCGCGCGCAGCCGCTCAATCTCGTCCACGAAGCCCTTGCCGATGTCGTCGACGTCGGGAACCAAGTCCTCGCATGCGAGCGCGCCGAAGCACAGCCGATCGATCACGCTCATCACCGTGATGTTGAGGCCGGAGCCCTGCGTCACGGGGCCTAGGGGAAAGAGTTGGGTGAGCCTTGCGCCGTTGGCGTACAGAGGCGCAGGGGGGCCTGCGATGTTCGAAATGACGAGGTTCCAAGGGGGAGGCACTCGATCGGCGAGATGCCACGAGGAATATAGCTCCATGGCGTGGGTCAGAATCCACGGCACACTGATGTTGCTCACCACGTCGGCAAAGTTCTTGAGCACGTCGCCGGCGCCGCCGCGACCATGGCGCGCTTTTTGGCGGGTCGTCTCGCCGTGGAGGCTCATGAGCCGCTCCACGGGGTCATCGGTTTGGATCGGTAGATGCACGCGAATCACCGAAACGCGATTGCCCGCGTCTTCGCCATCGTGTCGGACCGATACGGGAACGGTGGCAACCAAGGGACGCTTGGGAAGCCCTCCGTGCGCGATGAGCCAGGATCGCAGACTTGCAGAGCAAGCCGCGAGCACCACGTCGTTCACCGTAGTGCCAAATGCGCGCTTGATCGCCTTCACGTCGTCGAAAGAAACGTCCGCAAGCGACACGGAGCGGTTCGGGGTGAGCGCTCCATTGAATGGGGTAGGCGGCGATTCGAAGAGCGGCACCTTCTGCGCCCCTTCTCCCTCTGGAACCTCGGCGCGAGGCGTTCGCGCTCTGGCGCGAACGGCGGAGGCCACCTTTGCCGCCGCCTCCGCGGCGCGGCGCGGCTTCCCAGCCAACGTGCGGAGGGTATCGGCCGCAAGCCACGGGATCGACGGCTCGCGATCGGGGATCCACGGCTCCTCGGGAGGAGGAATCTCGCTGCCCCTCTGGCTCGTATCCAAGAGCTGGCTGGAAATTCTTGCCGCGCGTCCTCCGTCCATGGCCGCGTGGTGAATCTTCATGATCATCGCGATCTTGCCGCCCTCCAACCCCTCGACGAGCGCCGCTTTCCAAAGCGGCCGATCGCGGTCGAGGCAGCTCGAGGCAAACGTGCCGACGAGCTTGCTGAGCTCTCGCATGGTGCCTGGGGAGGGAAGGGTGATGTGTACCAGGTGATTGTCGAGATCGAAGGCTGGGTCTTCGATCCAGTGCGGATCACCGATCTGCAGCGGTCCTTGCACCAGACGCCGCCGGAAGGCCGGGATCAGGTGAATGCGCTCCGCGAACCGCTGCTGAGCCACCTCGAAGGGCGACTTTCCCCCCACGTCGGCAAGTGACTCCGCGTCCGGCTCCAGGATCAAGACACCCATCGTGTGCATGGGCATCTCTTTGGTTTCGGCGTACAGCATCGCCGCATCGAGGCTGGCTACGGGGATCATCGACTTCTTCCTGGCTGCAAGAACCCGGCGCGCACCATGAAGCGGGCCATCTCGGTCAAGTACTTACCCCTGTCGAGGTGGATGCTATGGCTGCCTGGGAACCAATAGATCCTGCAACGTTGCCAGTGGTCCCAAAGCAGACGGGAGTGCTTCGGCGGTGCAAGACGGTCACCGGCGCCGCCGACGATCATGAGCCGCTCCGGAGGAAGGACCGGCGGATACGTGAGCGGACAGCTCACCGCCACCAGCCGCCGTGCATCGGCAGGGCCTAGCTTCGTGACGGCGAGGGCTGCGCGCATCAATGCTCCGATCGGCTGCCATTCGAGCATCAAGTCGGCGACACTGATGATGGGGACGTTCGGGAGCGCGAAAGCAAGCTTGTCTTCGACGCTGGCGAGCATCGCGGAGATGAAACCGCCCAGGCTCAAGCCCGTTACTCCCACTTGCTCCACGCCTCGTTCGCGCTGAAGCCAGTTGAGCAAGATCCGGAAGTCGAAAACCGATTGTGCGACCGCCTCGTTGAATCGAGACGAGCCGCCCGCAAAGAAGCCGTGCCCCGAAAAGGGCGAGAATCTAGTCTGGCGCGGCCCGTGGAACGGAAGCGTGAATAGCGCGATGTCGCAACCCATTCGATAGAACCACGGCAAGGCGAAGAACCACTCGTTGATCAAATACCCTTCGGCCGTAAAACCATGAATCGCGACCATCGTGGGTCGTGGCCCATCGCGGTGCCGGATCATTCGCGCATACGCGACACGGTTGCGCTCGTGGCGTAGGTAGGGACGGTGCTGGTCGGGATGAACCGGTTGAAACGGGCTGTCGAAGCGTACGACCTCGCACACGCCGTCCTCAGGCTCGAAACGCGGAAACCATCGGCCTCTCTTCACGCGCACGCGTACTCCCGATGGTGGCTCTCGGAAAAAGCGGGTGGGGTCGCCAGACTCCGCCATCTCGGCGTATAGGCCGACGCTCCGCATCGACCGCCGCAGCTCGATGGGATTGAAACCAAACGGAATCGCGGTCGCGCCGACCATCGTCCCAAAGACCGCCCTGACGGCGTGATCAAACGCTGCCGCGGCGCCAATCTGCAAGCGATCGGCCGTTGCCAGGTCGAACTTTTCGGGTCTTCGCGCGAAATCCTCGTCGAGACGCTCCCACCAGAGCCCACTGGGCATCAAGCGCGCCGATCGCTCGTAAGAGTCGTGCACGATCCGGGACACGACCGCGGGTTCGTCCATCTGCGGAGCTTACCGCAGTTGGGCTCGTGCAACAGCCGACCTTGGCGGAATCCGTCTTGGCGGCGGTCCCGGAGGCATGAGATAAGGGCAGCTCGTCAGAGGAGGGCCGGTGTCGAAAACGATCGCGATTCTCACTAGCGGCGGCGACTCCCCCGGAATGAACGCTGCGATTCGGGCCGCCGCGATGGTTGCTCTGGCCAAGGGGCATCGGGTGCTCGGCATCCGACATGGATACCGCGGCCTCTTGGACGGCGCGATCGCGCCGATCAGCGCCGACGAGGTCAACAGCATCCTGCGCGAGGGCGGGACAATTCTGCATTCAGCCCGCTGCAAGCGATTCCACGAAGTGGCAGCCCGCGATCACGCACGCGCATTCTTGACGGAGCAGGGGGTCGATGGGCTGATCGTCATCGGGGGCAACGGCTCCCTCACCGGGCTCACGCTGTTGAGCGACCCTCACGAAGCCAAAGACTGGCCCGTCCGGTGCATCGGGATACCCGCTTCGATCGACAACGACATTGCCCTGACGGGCTTGGCCATCGGCGTCGACACCGCGATGAACACGATCGTGGAAGCGTGTGACCGTATTGCCGACACTGCGAGCGCGCATGGCCGCACCTTCATCATCGAGGTCATGGGACGTGATTGCGGCTATCTGGCGATGACCTCCGCCATCGCGTCCGGCGCGAACATGGTCTTGTTCCCCGAGGCGGTTCGAACTGAGGAAGAGCTGGTCAATTCGGTGGTCAACACGATTCTCACCGTCCGTGAGAGACACCGCGAGAATCAAAAGGTGGTCGCAATCAAGGCCGAGGGTGTTCCCACGCCGACCGACCGGCTCAAGTCACTCGTGGACGAACGGCTTTGCGAGGCGACGGGCGAGGATCACGAGGACATCGAAACCCGAATCACCGTGCTCGGACACGTCGTACGTGGTGGGCGGCCGAGCGCGTTCGATCGACTGCTTGGAAGTCGGTTCGGCAACGTGGCCGTGCGCGCCGTGCTGGATGGCGAGCATCGCAAGATGATTTCGTGGCTGCCTCCCATGGACCTTCCCCCGGGGGTTGGTGTGCGAGCTTCAGCGGACCCGTACTGCTATCTCGTGGACCTTCCCGCCGTGCTTGCCGCGACAAAGGACCTTCTCGAGGGCCAGAGTCCTCTCGCGCGGTGGCGCGCGACCGCCTTTGACGATCTGGAGGACGTCTTTCTGTTATAAAGAAAGGGTGCTTCGCCTGGCTTGGCTTGGGGCGCTCTTGGCTGCGGCCTTGGGGCTTGGTGTCTTTGGGGATGCTCGCCGTGCCGCTGCGCAGGAGGAGTCGGAGGTTGAGATCGTCACCGAGCCGCCCTCCGAGCTGCCGAGCCCTTCTACCCTGCCTCCGCCGCCGGAGCCGGCTTCACAACCCGCCGAGCCCGAGAAGCCCCCAGCGCCAAAGGAGAAACCGGGCCGCCTTCGTGTCGGTGGCGGGATCGGGTTTGGCGTGGCCACCGGGTTCATCTCGGTCGGGGTGTCGCCGCAGGTGTCCTACATCTTCAAGCGAATCGTCGAGCCGGGGCTGGCGCTTCGCTACGAGTACGCGAAAGACAGCGTCCCCGTTCCCGACGTGAGCTGGCACACCTATGGCGGCTCGATCTTCGTGAGGCTTTTCCCGATCGAGATGCTCTTCTTTTTGGTGGAAGGTGAGCTCATCAACACCGGCTTCAAACAGGGCGACTTTCGCTCGGACCGAACGAACTACGGCAACCTACTCCTCGGTGGCGGTTTCATGCTCGGCGTCGGCAGAGGAGCCTTCGTGGCAACCTCGATCAAGTTCGCCGTGCTCAGAAACCCCTTCTACCCCGACGCCTTCCCCATCATCGCGGTCGGCGCCGGCTACAGCTTCTAGCGCCCGACCGGGCTCGGAAAAAACGCGACACGAGGTTCCACGGAACGGGGCGGCTTGCATAGGTGGCCCGATGCACTTGTGAGCGTTGGCCACG
>Ga0209536_100000499_pt1 | contig 63461 bp, 65 predicted proteins | sample DeeMarSeWOR28_12_FD_187461 | JGI IMG/M metagenome (GOLD analysis project Ga0209536, IMG submission 187461) | Marine sediment microbial communities from White Oak River estuary, North Carolina - WOR-2-8_12 (SPAdes) (version 2) | ecosystem: Environmental > Aquatic > Marine > Intertidal zone >...
GCAGGCTGATCGAGAAAGTCGTTGTTCTCAGCATACATGGGTATGTGAGCATTTATCGGAGGCCTGCAACGCAGCCATTGGGCCTCAGATGGGGTTTTGTAGCCACTTCTATTCAATTTTATAATTAAGGACGCGCTTTCGCCCGCGCCGTTTTATTTCAACCTGCACCTCGGAAGCCGATGTTAGGTCGCCAAAGATTTTCATTGCATCCTCGACCGTTTCGATCGGGTCACCGTTGACTCCGGTGATAACGTCTCCGTTGCGCAAGCGCATTTTCCTGAAGATCGTATTGGGTTTGATCCCCGTGATTGAGATTCCCGATGGTTTGCCTTCTTCGATATGCGGACGGATACGGGCCGACTCCATGAGCTGATCCAGATTTTCCAGCGCGCTTTCAATCTGATCGCTTTTCAAGGTTAGCTGACGCGGATAGGAAGATACGGGCAGTTTCGGAGGCGGGGCCGCCGCTTTTCTGGCAACACGCGGGCTTTCGCTACCCTTCTTTGCAGCTCCGATTTCTTCCATCCCCAATATTTCATCGCGATCGTTTACACTTAGAACAACCTTCTGCCTTAAAATAAGCTTTACGGTCGCATCCTCGATGCTATCCCCGACATGATACAGTTGCTGTTTTCGGGTTTTCGTATCCTCAATAACGGCATAGGCCTTGCGATCGTGCCCCGTTACCGTTCCCCAAAGTTTTAGCTTGAGGTCCGTTTCCTTCAGATTTTCAACATCAATCGCCTCGGCGGAGGCCTCGACTTCGGGATTCGTATTGAATAAATTTCGTTTGGTAATGGCTTGATAACGCGACAACGGCGGATGGTCTTCCGGTTGTTCAACCATTACTTCGTTCGAATAGGCTTGCGGCATCTCGCCGGTGTCCAGCCAGGCGCTGCTGATGGTGTAAAAAGCGCTGACGCCAAAATAAACGCCTGCGGTAACCAGCAGCACATTGACGATCATAAAGTATTTTTTAGGCGTCATTGTCATCCACATTATTCAGGACCCGGATCATTTTACTGCGCTGATTCGCAGCCAAATTAACACCATACGATTTTTTAGCAATTGCGCTTAACTCGCAAAGACCTGCTGCCCTGCAATCGATTAGAAGTGGTTTCAAAACCCCATCTGAGGCCCAATGGCTGCGTTGCAGGTCACCGATAAATGCTCACATACCCATGTATGCTGAGAACAACGACTTTCTCGATCGGCCTGCGCCTTGCCCTTGAACCTGATCTGAGGTTTTGAAAACACTTCTAATAAAATGAATATTGGGGTGAATCCATGGGGCCTTTTATCTTAAAGGGAAAGCCCTGATTTTCCAAATTGGTGCCTTTGAGCAGCTCCGGGACATTCTGGCCCAGCCTGGCGAGCAGCGCCGCGTGAGGCTTTACGGTTCCGGATAAATTTAGAATTTTTCTGGCTGAAGGGTCGCTGAATTTTATCGACCCGGTGACATCAGCCTCCAATTGATTGCCTTCGAGCTCAAAGCGGTCAATCGTCAAAGAGCGACTGTTGAGCGCCAGTTCGGCTTCGATCGAGTCAAACGTTATCACGTTTTGATTCAACACCGGAGGTGAAAATTCAATTTGTCCGCCTGCCAGGATCAGATCCCCTGTGAGCACGCGGTCGGGTGTATTTGAATTAAATGCCAGGGTGCCTTCCAGGTTTCCCGAGATTTTGTGCGTCGTTAAAACACCTAAAGTCTCTATTTGATTCACCTGTATTCCGCTAAGATCCGCATCCATCACCAGCTCCCGGGTCGGAGATTTTTTGATGATGTCCGCACGACCTTTTAAAATTCCCCCATAGCCGTTACCCTCAAACCTCAGATGGGTTGTGGTTAAAAATAATGATAAAATATCCGGAGATATTTTTAAATCGTCGAGACCGGCAATGGCCTGCCCCAGATAATACACGCTGACATTATAAAGTTTTAACCCCGGTGGAAAAGCGGGTTTTACGCGACTAATTTTCACCGTCAGATCCGGCTGTGCCAGACGAACCCGATCCGCCAGGTATTCTTTTATCGCATCGGACGGAAAAAGATAATAAAAAAAGAACAGGGCCGCGCAAATGATGTATATCGCCCATAAAATCCGACTGTTAAAAATTTGCATATGTTTACACGATTAACCAATACCTAAATTGATCGTTTCAAATTTTAAAAAGAAACCATTTAATATTATCTTCAATGAATTCTGTCTATTATAATTTTAAAACTTGAAACCCTTCGGGATTGCCGATCTTACCGCATCTACGGTGTCAGATGTCGTCCCGCATAGGCGACTATAGCGGAACAACATCTTCCTTGTAGCTGCGGCAACCTCGACAATCGCTCAATTTAGGTAACCATCTATAACAAGTAACTGCCGATTGAGGTTTAACTCAATCGGGCTTTTTTAGGCCTCCAAGGTTTCAACTTGCAAGATTACGTCAATGAGGCCCTGTTTTTTTTCTTTTTTCGAAATGGAAACTTTCTTCACCAGGACCATATTTTTTGATGTTTCAACGCTGTACAGGTATTTGGCAAGCTGTTCCAGGGTAATGCTGTCTAATTTCATCTCAACCCGTGAAATTTTATAATTGCTGTTTTTCTGAATCGTTTTCGACGGCTTCATATAGCTGATACGGTCCTTGATTCCGGCCTGGCCGGCCAGCTGGTCAAGGAACGAAAAAAGGGTAAACCCCTTTTCTCTCTTGCCAAAGCGGGTCTTCGACAGCTGCATCTTTTCCTGTAAGGCTTTATGTTCCGCATGCAGGCGTCGCATTTCTTCAAGCTCACCTTTTTTGGTCTGCAGGCTTCGTTGCATCTGTTTTCTGCTTTCAAAAAAGGGTGTGACAACAAAGTGGACCAGGATCAGCAATGAGACGATGCCGCCGGCTGCGCATATAATGTATTTTTCGCGCCGGTTGAGCTTTTTAAGATTCAGGTATTTTTTGATGAATTCCATCGTAAGTATCTTTGCTAACTTTTTATAATGCCGCCTTTAACATAAAACGAACTTCATTTCCCGAGCGGTCGATGTTGGCTGAACTGATGGTGACTTTTTCAAAATACTGGATTTGCTCCAGGCGGCTTTTAATGTCATCCACGGAATTGAATGTGTCGGTGGTACCGGAGATTAACACATTTTCCGGCTGAATGACCAGGCGCGTGAAATCCACCTTGATATTATTTGGAATTTTCTCGCTGATGCTGTTTAAAATATCGATGCTGCGAATATGGGGTCCGGCTTCGGCCTGAAAGGCTGCATTTTTCTTAACTTCCCGCATCCGGGCCTGCATCTCCTGATAGGGATAACGGATCGTTTTTACTTCCGGAAAAGTGGTCTTAAAGATCTGATTCATCTGGCTTTCGATTCCGCGGACCTGCTTGTTTACGGTATAGGTTTCCATCAGTACGTTAAAAAACATCAACGCCAATACGACTGCTGCGAGTATGCCGGTTTTTGTCAGATGGCTCTTGTGTTTGGATAAAAATTTCTGGGCTGCAAACTGGCCTTTGTGAAAATTGAGCGTATCGAAGCCCTCGACTTCCATCAGCGCCAGCGCCAGGGCATTGTCCATTTGAGCCGGTATCCAGGGGTTCCCCGTGTAACTTTCCACCGGAATGTTCATCCGATCGGCCACCGCGGCAGCCGTAACCGGTATATCCAACGTCTTGCTGATATCAGCGGCCATATTGGCCTCATCCAGTCCGATTCCACTTGCCACCACCTCGATGGGTTGAAGGTTCAGATCGGAGGATTCCTGAAAGGCCGCCAGGGTTTGCTGAATTTGTGCACAAAGCAGCTTTGCTTTGGACGGCCCGGCAGCCGGCAATGGAAACGATCTTATAAGCTGCGGGCGATCGCCCGCGAGCATAAAAAGGGTGCCGGCGGCTTCATCAATTTCGATAAAAAGCTGCTCTTCCTCCAGCTCTGCCTGATGGGCCAGGCACAGGGCGGTGGGTAATCCACTGAAAGTAAGCTTTTCAGGATCAACTTCAATCGCCGCCAGGGCATCAATGTACGGCGTTAATCGGCTTTTTTCAATCGCCGCTGCTATAAGTTCTGTCTGTTCTCCATCAGGGGAACTATTCAAGGGCTGAAAATCAACAACCAGGTTATCCACGGCATAGGGCAGCGTCGGTTCAAGTTCAAATGGGAGCACCATTCGGATTTTCTTCGTATTGTCGAAAGGGACTTGAAGATTGCGAAAGGTAAAATGACTCCCGGGAATGGAAGCGACATAGTCACAGCCGCTGAGATCCATTTTTTCCGTGAGGGTTTCCAGAGCGGCCGTCAGTCCATTTTCGGGGTCATCCGGATCGGAAATGGGGATGTGGATATAATCATCCACCCGGTATTCCCGCAGGCTGCTGTTTAAAAGCACTGCACTTACGGAGTGATTTCGGATATCGATGCCGAGAACTTTTCTGCTCATTGGGTATTTATTTCTTAAGTCGCTTTATTCGATATGTTATTGAATAATTATTAACACGAAAGCACGAAAAATCGAAGACACGAAATTGATTATTTACCTGCTTTTCGTATTTTGTGTTTTCGTTTTTGTTTTTTTATGTCGAGTCGCATTGGCGCAAGTTCTCACGACTCAGTTTGATAGCTTAGAATTTTGCAGGTCCATTTGCCGCTTTTTGCATTTTGTGTTCGCTGGACGACTGCCGTAACGGTCAATTCGGTGCTGTTCACCTTTGCCACTGACAAAATTCTGAAAATGTCACTAGCGGTGGTGACTAGATTTGTATCCAGATTTATTCCGCTAGTGCCGGCGATGTCTTTATACCACGTCGTGTCTGATACGTCAGCATCTTTATTCGTGGCGGCTTCCTGGCGCAGATCGTAAAAGGCCTGGGCCATGTCCACGTTTTCAGAGGGCAGCATGGCGACGAGTACCGGAAGTTCGGCGGTGTTGACGTTAATTTTCCCGGGAAAATTAAACGAAGTGCCGGCGCCTTGTCTCAATCCGTGTACGGTTAAAAAGTTCGCTATTCCGGGCTTTTCGGTGCTGCCGTAAAATAATTCCGGCGTTATACCCTTGACAAGCAATAAATCATTGATGTCGGATATCGGACCGTTCCGAGCGCTGTAAGATGGACTTAAATCCTGATAATAACTGGATTCGGCACCGCTTAATCCGGTAATGGCTTCATCGTCGCCGGAATCGAGCCAGTCTTTCAGTGAATTGATAATCGCCGGCGGCTGGCTATCCTCCGGTGTTTCCTCATTGTCATCTTTGAAATAGTTTAAATAGCGCTCCAGAAGCTGGCGCTGGGATTCGTTAAAACTCCGGCTGTCGGGAAATGTTACCAGGGCATTTATCTGAATTCGGCCCATTTCATCGGCAATGGTGACCGCAAGTGTTCCGGCATCGAAAGTAATTTCGCTCAGCAATTCATTGATTTTATCTGAATTTGCCCAATCCTCCTGAAGAGAATCGATGTTTGACTCCGCCCGATCTTTTGCCAGTAGCGCCATGGCTGCATGGATGCCGGAAGATGCCATATGCGCCAGGGTCAGGCGGTCCCTCGTAACGGCTGTTGACAGAACTGCAAAGCGTGCCCGGCGATTGTATTCCAGAGCCAGGGCCACGAGAATTGTCGTCACGGAAATCGTCAGCAAAAGGGCGATGCCCCGGTTGCTGCAAATCGTTCTTGCCATTCCCGACATACTTACTCGGTTTTCTCCCGTGATAGAGGCAAAAATACCCGGGTCTCAAAAGTTTTGGTGGTGGATTTGTCTGCCAATTCCAATCGAATTGCGATGACCTTGGGAGTGGCATAACCGAATTCATCCGAATCCGAGTCCCAGACATCGTATTCCAGACCGTCCGGGTCATAAAACTTGAACGCCAAGGATTTGACATACTTAGACAATACCGGATCGCTGCCTCTTTCTTCAAAATCTGGATACGGGTAAAGATTATCCGCACGTTTGAGCACCAGATGCCCATCATCTCTGGATTGAACGTAATATACGATTTCAGCAATTCCTTCCCGGCGGCTTTTTTCTAAGCCGACGTGGGCCCTGCTGGTAAATCTAATTTGTGCAAATCCCGTGCCACCGATATCATTGGTAGTTGCGACAATACGGTATGGATCCGGTGGCTGATCAAGCTCGGGTGGCTTGTAGATCGGACGCTGGATAATGTGGATCGATTCGAGGTCCAGCACGATGCGCTTCATACAATTTTTGGCCATTGCATATATATCCGCGTTTTCGTCTAAAACCTCCGTCGTTGAAAACACGGAATTAAACGATGCCAGGATGGTCGTCACTACGATCGCCAGTATCGCAATCGCCACCAGGACCTCCATCAGGGTGAAACCGTCAGTTAATCGCTTGTAACCGGTTTCTCGCCTCAGGCCGTTGGTGACGTGAAACTTGAAATTTGAAGTTTGAGACTGACCCATAATGCAAACAATCAGTAGAAATATTTAAATCAGATAATAACCTTCTTAAAATCCCAAATCCCAAATCCGCAATCCGCAATTATGGAATTTATCTTTTGATTTCTGTCCTCTGACATCTGACCTCTGTCTTCCGACCTCTGACTTTCGCCTAATCCCTCTGGAACCTGTACGCTCTCAGGTTATAGACAAATTGATTTTCATAAAGCGATACCGTGATATCGAATCGTTTTAGATCTTCGGCCACTTCACCCAATACCTCGGAAGATACGTCGACGATCGAGGCCTTCCAGCTGTAGCCGGGGAATTCTTCCCCGAAATCGCCCGAATCCTCCGGAAATCCGCCCGAGGAAAGGGCCTCTATCTCAACCATTTTGCTCTGAGCCAGCATGGGCGCCTGGGTATAAAACTGGGCGGCGGTGTTCATTGCGAGGCTCTGGGAATGCATACGATATACACTGACCAATACGATGGACATAACCGCCAGGGCGACCATAACCTCAAGCAGTGTGAAGCCGAAATCGCTTTCTGCAGCTTCGGGGTCGGCTTTGCAATATCCGGATTTTAAATCAATCATTAACTGTGCACTATTTTATACATGTTTGCTTTACATCATTATACAAAAATCAACACTCGTTATACAATATATTTTTTAAAAGGGAGAATACAAACGGATCAGAGAAAAACAGCCAGGCACAATTAATGTGGTGGTTTCGCTTGGACCGGTGGTTTAATCATCGAAGCTGGCGTATGTCTCATATCTTGTTATATCTGAGAGAAACGGCTCAATTAAAAAAGATACAAATTCCGCATCATCTTGAAGATGGATTAGGAGTTTATCCGTATAGCCGGTCTTATAAAACGTTATATCCGCCTGACCCGAATTTATTTTTCCCCGGATTGGATATTCAATATCGGCTATGTTCAGATCACCCGGAATTGAAACGGCTTTCAGGGCGGCAGTTTCACGATCCTCGGCCGACATCGATTCATCGGTTTCCCAGTACCGTTGCGTATCCAGATCGATATGCAGGGTATAGTTTTTTTGATTTTGTACGGCCGCCTCTTTTAAAGTCCGAACTTTACCGATAATCCAGCGGGCGCCTTTTTTACCCTCGTCTAAAAACAAGGTGTCATGGAAGCGAGGAACGGTAAAAACAAGCATGATGCCCAGCAGTGTTATGACCACGATCAGCTCCAGCAGCGTAAAACCGCTTCGGTGTCCGTTGTCCGTCGTCCGTTGTCCGTTGTTTGAAGATGTTTTGGCCTGACAATATCTTAAAAGGTATTTTGATGGTAAGCACATGGTTAAAGGGGTTATTCAACGTTTTTTATGCGACGGACAACTGACAACGAACGACGGACATCTTTTTTATTCTATGTCCCAGTTGTTTATATCCTTACTATCCTCATCTTCTCCTCCGGGAACGCCATCGAGTCCATAGGAGATAATGTCAAAGTCCCCGTGCAGGCCGGGAGAAATATATACAAATTCATTTCCCCAGGGGTCTTTCATGACTTTGTTTTTTTCAAGATATCCGCCTTTGCGCCAGTTTTTCGGTATAGCACCGGTTTCAGGTGCTTCGACTAAGGCCTGAAGCCCCTGTTCGGTTGTCGGATACACGCCGTTGTCAAGCTTATACATCTTTAAAGCGGTTTCCAGGGTGGCGATATCCATTTTCACTTTTACCCGTTTTGCTTTTTCCGGTTCCCCCATTATTTTGGGTCCGATGTAAAGCGCCAGGATGCCGAGTATAATCACAACAACCATTAATTCAATTAAGGTAAATCCACGGTCATTTTTAATTTTTCGCACCATAGATTTTGTGCTCCTTCAGAATTTTGATAGGTAAAAAAGCCTGGATTAAATGGATTCGCTCACGGGTTTCTAATTTGACACAGGCTTAAATACTAAATCAAGCGACGTTATTATTCAACAAAAGAATAACAGGTTTCACAACGTCCGTCATCCGATTATTTATCGGTGTCGCTCCAAATCGGTCGGTTTATTTTGCCCGCAGTTTATAGAATAAATTATTGCCGAGGTTATGTAAATAATTTTCGGCGTCACCGACCACCCGCAGAGCGGGTGGCAAAAATATTTCCGCCTGAATTAAATTGGGGCGACCTAAAAATTTTGTTGATTAAGGGCAGCGAGTCTTTTATAAGGGAACCGCTAGGGGGGTTTAGCCAATACGAGCATCTACAGGCCATTCATACCCATAACCTTCTAAAATACCTGCTAACATGACCCTTATAAAAGCAAATATCATCGGGGCCGTGTCCGACCGTACGGCATTCTCCAAGAAAAAATCCCGCCATACCGTAAATACCCTTATCGAAATCATCAAAAGTACACTCGAATCGGGTGAGAATATTACAATCAGTCACTTCGGTAAATTCGATATTAAAGAAAAGAAGGCCCGCAGATGGCGCAGCCCTTTTACCAGCGAAATCATGCAGCTGCCGGCCAAGCGGGTGGTAACCTTCAAGTGTTATAAAAGGCTGAAAGACAGACTCAATGCGGAAGCCGTGGGCATTGAAAAAGCTGAACCTTCTCAATCGACCATTCCCTCAGCAGCTGCGCGGGTGTTAAAGCCGGATGAACTCAAAAAGATTTTAAAGGACCACAGACGCTGGCTCGAATCCGAGGGGCAAAAGGGGAAAAGAGCGAATTTAGCTCACGCCAAGCTCAAGGAAGCCGATCTTTATGCGGCGTGTCTTTCACGTATAAATCTTAAGGGTGCCGATCTTCAGGGCGCCGACCTGGCCGAGGCCGATTTGTACGGAGCCAATCTTCAGGACGCCAATCTGGACGATACCATCCTTGAATGGGCAAGTCTTGATGGGGCCAAACTTCAACGCGCTTCTTTTCAAGGGGCTGATCTACGATGGGCCAATCTTGAGGGCACCAAAATGCAGGGCGCCAACCTTCGATTCGCCAACCTGGAAGGCGCCAATCTCAAAGGCGCTAAGTTAACCGACGCAGATCTATATGGTACGAACCTGAAAAATACCGATATGCACGGTACCATACTTACGAACGCCAAGGTAGATTATGCAACCCAATTAAAATTGCCGAAACCGGTTTTTGAAAAATACCGGCAAACCTTTCAGGTATTGGAGTGGTCACCCGCCCTGGCAGCCTTTTCCTAAAGGCCTCATTGTAGTTCTTTTATTCGTTCTATTCCCAAAAAAACATTGCGGAATCTAAAGCGCAGACCATATAGGTCTTGACAACCAGGGCACTTGACTGGAAATTAGACTGTCTGGATAAAGCCTGTCCCATTAAAAGGAAAATCAATTCGCCCAGGTCTTGAAAATAAAATTATACGAATTGTACCCCATGGTTATGGAGTTGATTGAAATAATTTTGATCGCAGAGGAGATTTAGTTGTGAAAAATTCCCCAAAAATCCTCACTAGCGTTTTCAACCGAACAGGGATCCGGTCTTCAGGGCAAGTGGCCCTAACCCAGTCAACCGGCATCCAGCCACATATGCGACTTGTGATTTTGATTGCATTTACGGTATTTGTTTGCGAAACCCTGGTTACGTTTATTTTGTCCTCTATGCTTTCCTTTTCCATCTGGATGCATGCACTTTTTGACGCCGCTTTGCTGGTGGTTTTGCTGTCACCGGTGCTTTACTTTGGTTTTTTTCGAACCTTTTTGAAGTATATTTCTGAATTGCGGCAGGCTGAAGAAACGATCAAAGAGCAGCGTGACACTCTGGACCGGCAGGTCATGGCCCGCACTGCAGACCTTAGCGAAACCAATATGATGCTCGAGCGCGAGATCACTAATCGCCGGCGGGCCGAGGATGAGCTCAAACAGGAATCGGCATTAAATGCTGCGCTTTCGGGACTATACAGGCCGTTGATTTCCCCGTCAGCTACAATCGATGATATTGCCCATACCGTTCTGAGTGAGGCCAAGGGTCTGACAAATAGCCCACATGGGTATGTGTCCTCTATCGATCCGGATGGTGGTGATATGGTTGTCCATACCCATACCGAAATGTTAAAAGATCAATGCAGAGTCACCGGAGCAAATAGAAGACTCATTTTCCAACCGGAAAAAGATGGCCATTACCCAAACCTCTGGGGGCACTCTTTAAATACGCTAGAACCTGTTTACACTAATTCACCCGCCACACATAAAGCATCAAAGGGAGTGCCTGAAGGGCACATTCCGATTCACCGTTTTTTATCTATTCCGGTCATGTTAGGCCAACAATTGGTCGGTCAAATCGCGCTGGCCAATAAGGCCGCGGATTACACCGACCGGGATCTGGAGGTCATCGGTCGGGTGGCTGAGTTTTATGCACTGGCTATTCAACGAAACCGGGCGGAAGAAGCCTTGCAACAGGCTAAAGATGAACTCGACAAGCGCGTAAAGGAGCGCACCGCCGATCTGGTGAGTGCAAACGAGCAGCTCACAGCCGAAATAGAGGAGCGCGTTCGCTTCGAGGCGCAATTGGAGCATAACAAGTCCATGCTGCAGGCGGTGGTGGATGGTATTTCCGACCCTCTGGTTTTGATTGACAGGGCGATGAAGGTTAAGATGCTCAACAATTCGGCAATCGATTACTACGGCGTCTCAAAATTCCAGGAATTCATCGGTTCACGTTGCCATCAGGTGCTAAGGGAAAAATTTACGCCCTGTGAAGGGTGCGAGGTTCCTGCTGCTATTTCAAACGGCGAAAGCATGATGTTTGAACGCAAGGGCTTTATGGACCCTGAAAGGCTGGAGCATGTTTTCGTGTATCCGGTAAAGGGAAAGGACAGCCAGAAAGAAGATCTGCTCCTGCGCATCAGTGACATCACCGAGCAGCGCTTGTTTGAGAAGCAACTCATCCAGAGTGAAAAAATGGCTTCCCTGGGGACAATGGTATCCAGCATCGCCCATGAGATCAACAATCCCAACAGTTTTATCAGTTTCAATATTCCAATTCTAAAAGACTACATCAACGCGCTGATGCCCATTGTCGACACCTATGCCGAAGCGCACCCGGATCTGGAAATCGGCTATATGGCGTATCCTGAGTTTCGCAAGGATATCTCAAGTCTGCTCGACAACATTGCACATGGATCTGAAAGGATTAACAGCTTCGTTTCGAATCTGAAGGAGTTCAGCCAGGTCAAAGATAAGGTTGAAAAAGATTGGATCGATCTGAATTCTGTCATCGAAAAAGTGCTTTCCATCTGCCGGCTCCAGCTGAAAAAAAATGTCAACTCTCTCGTCACCCGTATACCACCGAATCTGCCGCGCATCTGGTCCGATCCTTATGCCCTGGAGCAAATCCTGCTCAATCTTCTGATCAATGCCGCTCAGGCTTCGGACAAAGAAGATTCGCGGGTAGAACTGAGCGTGGAGGTTCGTGACAGCTGGCTGGATCACACAAAATTGGAAGTTAAGGACAACGGCTGCGGGATGGATGAAAAATCCCTGCAGAAAATATTTGATCCGTTTTTTACCAAGAAGTCAGCCGCAGGGGGCACCGGCCTGGGTTTGTACGTGACCCACAACCTGGTTCAGAGCCTTAAAGGGCGCATCGATGTGGACAGCACGCCCGGCAAGGGCAGCGTCTTTCGGGTTTTTCTGCCTGACAGGGAACGCAGGCAAGAGCCAAGGGCATGACGTTAAATCTTTAATTGAAATGATTTCTGACGAGCTACAAGAGAAAGAGAAAACATGGAAAACAGCATCATTGTGGTCGATGACGAGCGCGATTTTCTTGACAGCGTTCGGCGGGGGTTGATCACCTCCGGTATCAAAAATGTGCGCACCGAGGCGGATCCCCGCAAAGCAGCCGCCGACTTCAAGGAGGGCCAAGAATTCGACATCGCCCTGATCGACGTCACCATGCCGGAGGTGGACGGCATTAGGCTGCTTGAAATCATTAAGAGCACCAGCCCGGCCACCGAATGCATCATGGTCACAGCAGTGGACGAAGCCCGGGTCGCCATCAACTGTCTGAAAAAAGGCGCCTACGATTACCTGGTGAAACCGATATCCAAGGAAGACCTGGTGTCTACCATCAACCGGGCGCTGGAGCGCCAGCGCCTGATTGAAATCCTGAATCTCCGAAAACGCACGACCCTGCCCAGGCTCATAAATGAAAAGGCCTTTAAAGCCATTTTCACCCGCACACCCGATGTGATTCGAGTGCTGAAGGAGGCCGAGCTGCATGCCGCCAGCAACATTCCCATTTTGATCACCGGCGAAACCGGCACCGGCAAAGAGCTGCTGGCCAGAGCCATTCACGCTGCAAGTCTTCGATCCGGAAGAATCTTTACGCCGGTCAACATGGAATCCCTGAATCTCCAGCTTTTCGAATCCCAGTTTTTTGGCCATACCAAGGGAGCTTTCACCGGAGCGGCTAAAGATCGCATGGGCTATCTGGAAAGCACCCATCGAGGCACATTGTTTCTGGATGAAATCGGAAATCTGCCCCTTGAATTGCAGGGCAAGTTGCTGCGGGTTTTGCAGGAAGGCGAATTCATTAAGATCGGCACATCTGCGCCGCGCACAGTGGACATTCGGTTTATCGCAGCAACGAATTCCGACCTCGACCGGCTGGTGACGCAAAATCGATTCCGCAAAGATCTCTATTACCGGCTCAAAGGCGGATGGCTGCACCTGCCGCCGCTCAGGCAGCGGCGCGATGACATTCCGCTGCTGATGGCCAAATTTCTGGAAGAATATTGCGGTTCGAAGGGTGCCTCCATTGAAGAAGAAGCCATGTCCTTGCTAATGAACTACGATTATCCCGGCAACATCCGGGAATTGAAGGCCATCGTGCAGGCGGTCGTAAACATTGCCCAGGGCAGACCCATTTCCATAAAATATCTTCCCGAAAATTTGAGAAAACAAATATCGAAATCAAATGCCAAAAACCCTGCGACCACCGTTTCGGTTTCTACCCTCGCTCAGATGGAAAAAGCACATATTCTCAGTGTTTATGAAAAGATGGGTCGCAACAAGTCCCATGCCGCCCGGGCCCTGGGGGTTGGTCTGAACACCCTCAGAAGAAAACTGGGATCCTATGGAGTGAACTAACGAATCCCGGTGCGAATATAATCTGCCCCTCATTCCAATTGTGAATTTTTTTAAAAAATAACTATTAGAAGGGAAAAAAAAGGTGCTTTCAAACGTTATCAGGGTAAACATCAAAGATAATAAACAAGGAGACCCACATGAAAGCAATCAAGAAAAATAGTTCAATGCCAACCCCTGTTTTCAGCAGGTTTTGCAAATTAGCCGTCATTGCGCTGGCTGTGTTTGCTCTGGTTGTTCTGCCTTACAAAGTTGATTTTCATAAGGGTTCGATGAAATCAACCGTTTTACTCGCAGATGACGATGGCGGCCACGGTGACGGTGATGGTGACGGCGGACACGACGGTGATGATGGTGGTGGTGACGGCGGGCACGATGGCGATGACGGTGGTGACGACGGCGGCGATGATAGTGGTGATGACGGCGACCACGATGGTGACGACGGCGACGATGACGACGGCGACGATGACGACGGCGACGATGACGACGGCGACGATGACGGCGAAGACGAAGGTAAGGATGACGGCGAAGATAAAGATGATGGCGACAGCGACGATGATAAATCTTCCCATGACGGCAACTCCGACAGAGACAGCTCCGCTGACAGTAACGATGAGCTGTTCGAAGTTGGGGGTATGAAGGGTCTAAAGGAGGTTTCTTCAGAGGATGAAGCTTCTCTGGTCGGAAACTGGGGAAAATCATCCAGCGAATAACACCCCGCGACCGATATCTCCATTTAACTGAGTTTTTTGAAATGCGTTTTCCCCGGCCCGCGCTCAATTCAGCGCAGGGCCGGGGATTGATAATTTAAATCATGACAGCTGGAATTGAAATCGTATGAAGAATGTTACCGCCCGGGAGGACGAACTGCGATATCAGATGGTCGGTTTACTTCCGCGTCTGCGCCGTTTCGCAAGAACGCTGGCCAAAGATCCCGACAAGGCCGACGATCTAGTACAGGCGGCGTGCGAGCGCGCTCTGAACAGGCTGGACCAGCTCCGCCAGGGAACCCGTCTCGACAGCTGGCTTTACCGGATCATTTACACACAGTGGATTGACAGGCTGCGCCGGTCTTCAACCCGGTCCGCCAAGCTGGTCCTACTGTCCAATGAAAACGAGACGGTCACCACCGCCGACAATCCGGGGGCCCGGCTTGACGCGGCCATCGATTTGCGCAAAGCCCTCCGAACCCTGCCGGAAGAGCACAATGTCGCCCTTATGCTGGTTGGTGTGGAAGGCTATTCGTATGCGGAAGCAGCGGCCGTACTGGATGTGCCGGCAGGCACGGTCGCCAGCCGGGTGGCCCGGGCGAGGAGTATGCTCGGCAGAATTCTTTTTGAGGAACCGCGAAAAGTCCTCCAATCAATGGAAGGAGACGGAATGGAGGGGAGAAAATGAATCAACAATTTGATGAATTAACGCTTTCGGCCTATATCGACGGCGAACTCGATCCGGATACCATGCGGGAAGTCGATTCGTTTCTGGAGCAGGACAAAACCGCACGGAAATATGTGCTGAATGCCATCCGGGCGACTGCGCGTTTGCGGAGTTTTATGAACGAGGATCTGAATGAGAACATTCCCGAACGTCTTATCGCTGCAATCCGGCCCCAACCGGAGAAAAAGGAGCGACGAAACATTGTGATCCATCCGTTGTTTCGCATGGCCGCTGCTATTTTATTGGTCCTGCTGGGTTTCGGGGCCGGATCATTTTTAGAACGTGATAGCAATGAAAGTTTTTCCATACTGACCACGGCGTTGCCGCCTCGCTATAACGAGGTGGTCGATCAAGCCCTGGAATATAACTTGAGCGGTACCCCCAGAGAATTGCAGGTACCGCGAAGCGCTGCCGTCGTTCGTGTAACGCCTGTTAAGACTTACCGCGACGGGAGCGGCCTGTATTACCGGGAATACCGTCTGGAAGTCAAAGCAGAACGTGAAAATCAACAGGTCAGGGGCCTGGCGTACCGCACCGCAAGCGGCAAATGGAAAACAAAAGCTGTATTTTACCAGTAATATTCAATTGAGCGCGGCTTAATTGGATCTATTTTCTTTTTGGAGTTGGTTATGAACAAAACAAAACGCAACCTATTCTACTTTTTTATCCTGATTATTATGGTGGCTTTTATGTATTCAATCAGTTACGGTGTCGCAGCAGCTCAGCAGGACACCGCAAACAAGCTGCCTTCCGCCCCGCTTCCGACGTACAAAGTCGGCACCACCTTCATCTATTCGAACGGCGCCTGGGAAACGGTCACGGCCACCGCACCGGGAATGGTGACCTGGACCGACCACCGCGGGGTTATCTCCAGCGGGTCGCCGGACTTTACCTATCGCGCGGCGAAATGGCAAAGCCGGACCCGGCGAGGAACCCGGCAGTACACCGCCCGAAACGACTTGCTGATTCATAAAAGTACATCACTGTGGCCCTTGAAACGGTCCAATGCGGCAAGTTATTCGGAGACGGGTATCTGGCAGCGGAAAGAAGAACCCGCCAATTCATACCGGGCCAACTGGTCGTGCAGGGTCGAGGGTACCGAGCGCGTTTCGGTAATGGCCGGCGAATTCGATACCTGGAAAATTGTGTGCACTCGATATTCCGTTCCCACTTCATCGGGCACAACTCGCGCGAGGGAAACCAGAACCTGGTATTATTCACCCGAGATCGAACACTATGTGTTGATGACCAGCAGTTATTATTACGACAAGCCTTCCCGGCGGCAGGAACTGCTGGCCGTTTTACCGCCTTATGACGGGATTCCCATAGTTGCACGGCGTAAATTGAACAAGAGCTTTCAGCAGGCCATGGAATTTAAGAGAAGCGGTGAGTCCGTCTCGTGGTCGGCGCCGCAGGCCGCTGTTTCCGGTGAAATTATCCCCAAAGGAACTTTCAAGCTGGCTGATGGCAGTTACTCTCGCCGTTACGTCCAGCGACTTAACTTGCCGGACGGTCAGCGGACCTATTACGGAATGGCCGTCCGGGACGCGAAAGGGGTGTGGGGCATTCCCCGGCGTTAAGGGTTAATAGCTCACAGCCCTCTCATCACCCGGCTTGCCGCCGAATTGCTGAGAAAAAGAATCGATCCAGATTGGACTGCTCGAAATTGGCACAAATCTAAGCAAGTCGTTGAAATCAAATAATATCCGGCTATCCCGCCGGTCCAATTTGGAACACTTCCCGTACCGTGGCGCCGGGGCAGCCGGATTTCGCCGGTAGCGAAAATAAACTTCAACATATTGAAATAATATGCTTTTAGGATTTTTGCGATGATCCCATCAAACTGGCATGCCAATTGCCACACGTCTCTTATAGACGAAAGCCCGGCAAAAATCGGGACTTCAGAAAGGATCGACGTGAAAGCAGAGCAACGCCAGCACCCGCGTTACCGCATCCGGGATATGGAGTTCCATGTCTTCAGCCACGGCATTCAGATCAGCGGCACGCTGGCCAACATCAGCAAAGGCGGGCTGGCCTTTCAGTTTGAACCAGGCCCCGGAAAAATGACCGAATGCCGGGCAATCGACATTCTGGGGCCCGGACCGGATCGATTTTACCTCTCGGGCATCGCCTGCCGCCGCATTTACGACATCGGCGTTCTGGCCGAAGGCCGGACTTTCACCGGTGCTGAGTGCAGGCTCCGCGGCGTGCAGTTCACCGACCTCACCGACGCACAAATCCAAAAACTGACAGACCTTATCGACCATTACGGTGTCGAATTAAGCACCATTCCTTAGTTTAAGGGCATATTCTCGTCTTTAGACCATTATTCACAATTCAATCTTTACCTCTCACCGTTTTTTTCTTGCCTTCAGCCTAACGGCTTCCAAGCTTTCTATCCTCCCGGTTTCCCAACTTCCAAGCTTTATGGTCTTCAGGCCTCAATAAAATAAGTTCATGAGTAAAGGATGTCCCCTCGCTTTTCCTATTCACTATTCAAGATTTGACACCCTTTTTTAGCTATAGCGTTTCACGGCCACAGGGAGCCGGCGGCCAGTTCATCGGCAAAATTTTTGAACGTGATGACATCGATGCCGTCTTTTGTTCGCAATAGCGGCCCCTCAGGGCAAACGATGATCCGGCGTCGCAGTCCCCTGAGCTTTGCAACCGCGCGTAGACCCCTACACCAGCCTTCCGTGAAAGTGTTGCCGGACTTTGTTTCGATGGCGATCAGATCACTGCCTCGCACGATCAAAAAATCAACTTCGGTAGCGGACCTGCCGGCGGGTGCCCAGTAATACATGTCGTCACAGATGTTGCGATAGTCTCTGTAAGCCCGGATTAACTGCGCCACCATTCCTTCGAATAACGCCCCTCTTTCTTCCGGTGTGATTATCCCGATTGAACGCTTCATCGCTCGCACAATACCGGGATCACACCAGTACCATTTGGGCAATTTCCGTTCCCGTACGCGAAGTCTAGCTTCGTATGCAGGCAATCGGAAGCACAGGAGAGTTTCTTCCAAAATATCGAGGTATCCTGCGACCGTCGTTCTTGCTACCCCGGACTCCCGGGCAATCGTGCTGACGTTGATGACCTGACCGTGAAAAAGGGCCGCCAACGGCAGAAAACGAGCAAATCCCGGCAAGTTTCGAACAAGCGCCTCTGCCTGGATTTCCTCTTTAAGGTATAGCTGCGCATAGGCGGTGAGGGTCTCTTCTCTGTCCGTTGAGTCCCAGACGATAGGCAACATTCCATATCGAAGGCTCTCTTCTATATTAAACTGGTCACCAAGTTCCTCAGGCACAAACGGATGCATGGCTCGGTGCAGGGCACGTCCAGCCAGCAGATTGACTCCGGCGCGTCTGAGCTTGCGGGCACTCGACCCGCAAAGAACAAAACGCAGGTGCCTTTCTTCGATGAATCGATGAACCTCGTTGAGCAGGCCGGGCAGCCGCTGCACTTCATCAACGATCACCCTTCGGTCAGCAGAGACTGCGCGCAGTTCGTCTGCGAATTGACCGGGATTCGCCAACAGCCTCTGATAGGTGCGCTCGGACAAAAGATCGATAACATAAGCATCGGGAAAATTGGCCCCCAGCCATGTACTCTTACCGGAGCCGCGCGGACCCATCAGAAAGAAGCTTTGCTGCGGGGCTTCGAACATTCTCTTCAACAACATTTGACCACCATGTCGTCATTTTTCCATGAAATATGACGACATCATATACAAATTTCACAGACAGGTCAAGTTTAATTTGCAGATAATATTTATCTTTGGTTCCCTTTGAACCTTGAGCATTTTTTTCAGCTTCCCAGCCTCCAAAGTTTATGGTCTTCAAGCCTCGATAAAATAAGTTCCTAAATAAAGGATATCCCCTCTCTTTTCCTATTCACTATTCAAGATTTGACACCCTTTTTGCGTCATGCTTTTACCAAAGAAAAACTCTCTGCGATCTCTTCGTCTTTGCGGTGAATACTCAGATATCCAAAATTAACTATCCCAAAATGGCATACCTGATCTAAGTAGTAATAATTATTAATAGATACCTTTCGACCACTCCGAAATGGGACAAATTGAAGCGCCAAATCTCCCTGCTTCATTCCGTTCGAGCTCTCACCCGTATATTTTTAACTATCTGAAAAAATTAAATATAAAATCAAAAGAAGTTTGAATTTATATCCTGGCACGAAAATGGCTAATTGCTATTCATGATTTGAAGCTAGACGCAATTAAATATCATTATCAATAATTAATTCTTACCTAACGATATCAAAATGATCGGCTTTTAAATAAATGCAGTCAGTTTGCGGATGGGGGGGCGCACAAAAAAACGATAGTACCTCCTTTATGGGCATTAAACTGGGTATGAATCGGCATGCAGCTTCTTGTTTTTGGCGCGTGCCTTATACAAATGCCGTAGCTTTATGTTTAACTCCCCAAAAAATTAGCTAAATTTTGCCCCCCATCCGCACCCTTCAACAACAGGTGATGCAAGAGATTATTCAGGCAATCTCTTTTAGAATATATTGTCATTTTATCCCATAACCCCAAAACACTAGCGCTTAGCTGAAACAATCATAACCGCATATATCCGGTTACTGCAGATCCGTTGATTAAAAGTCGCATGATCTCGTTTTTACAACGGACCACTGACAACAAACCACGGACAATTAATTGAAAGGAGGTGAAGAACCCGAGCTTAATTCGAGTGCGGTTGCTCGAATAAACCATAAAATCAACTTTTTTAGGAAGGAGGCTACATTATGTGTTTTAACCGAAAACTACTAATCGGCGCAGCAATCCTCGCGATTTACGCTTTGAACGTGCCTAACGTGTTCGCAGCTTATCTCGACGGATCAACTGTGCCTAAATATGTAAACGACCTCCCTGTAATCAGGGATCTGGGGCTCAGGTATGATCTTACAGGTGGCGGCAATATCGCCGTGGAAATGCAACAGACGTCGCAGAATCTTCTCGGTCCCGCGTATCCGAACACCACCGTGTGGGGTTATAAGTTCCCTGGGTTGCCCACCACGTATCCCGGCGCTACCATCGTGGCCCGAGAGGGTGTTCCCGTCCAAGTCAAATGGAAAAACAAACTTCCTAAGGGAAGCCATTTACTGCCTGTGGACAGGACCCTTCACATGGCAGAACCAATCGCTCTGGCCCTTAAAAAGAAGTTTATCCCTACGGTAACGCACTTGCATGGCGGGCACACCGAATCTGCCAGTGATGGTTTGCCTGAAGCCTGGTTTACGCAGAGCTACACGCTCACAGGTCGTACCTTCGTCAAGAAAACATACCGCTACGATAACGACCAGGAAGCGGCGACTCTCTGGTACCACGACCACGCTCTGGGAATCACCCGGCTCAACGTTTACGCCGGACTTGCCGGGTTTTATCTGCTGCGGGATGACAATGAGAACGCGTTCGTTAATGCAGGCGTTCTGCCCGGTGGTGCCCAGGAAATTGAGATTGTAATCCAGGACCGGCAGTTTACAGACAGCGGTGAGCTGACACTGCCCTTTACCCCCGATGAAGTTGGTGCAATATTCGAGTATCCTCCGGAAGTTATAGAAGGCTTGCCAACTCCGACAGTTGCGGCAGAGTTCTTCGGGGATGTTATTCTGGTCAACGGCAAGGCCTGGCCAAAACTCTCGGTGGATCAGGGAAAATATCGGTTGCGTCTTCTGAACGGTTCCGACTCCCGCTTCTATATCCTAAAGTTTCAGAATGAGAACGGTAACATGACCTATCCCTTTCTGGTGATTGGAAACGATAACGGACTCCTTAACAGGGCCATTGAGATCAGTGAGCTGCCTATAGGCCCCGGAGAACGTTATGACATCGTTGTCGACTTTCCTGCAGCAGGTCAGGTCTTCCTAAGGAACTTCGGTCCGGATGAGCCATGGGATGGTTTTCCGGTCCCAGCCGGCGATGAGGCAGATCCTGATACGACAGGTCAGATCATGCGATTCGATGTCTCTGCAAATATGGCTCCTGCCGCCTCGGTGGTTGCTGGCACAGATTTGCGCCGATTGATACCAGATCTTCCGGCACCTATACCTACTGCAAACACAAGACAGCTGGCGCTGTTTGAGGGTGAGGATGAGTATGGTCGACTCCAGCCGCTGCTTGGAACGGTGAACGCGTTTCCAGGCGGGGGCAACGGGTCGCTAGGATGGTTCCAAAAAATAACTGAGAACATAGCGTTTAATGCTACTGAAACTTGGGAAGTGTACAATGCCACGGCGGATGCGCACCCTATACACTTGCATCTGGTCTCATTTCGAATTATAGACCGGCAACTGTGGAATATCCTCACCTTTTCAAGGCCACAGGCGCAGCATAACGGTGAGGTGGGTGTAGGAGCTAATATCCGAGTCGGTGGAGGACCGACCGACCGTCCGTCTGGACCGGCAGCTTATGAGGCTGGCAAGAAGGATACGGCCATAATGCGCCCGGGCGAGCGCACCCGAGTTGTCGCTAAATTCGACAGGGAAGGTCGCTACGTCTGGCACTGTCACATCCTCTCGCACGAGGATCACGAGATGATGCGTCCTTACTGTGTTGGAGATTATACAGAGGAAAATTGTGGGCCGCTGGGTGATGATATAGTCATTCCCAATGGTTAACACTTTGCTAAACTAAAAAAATGAAGGGGCCGCATTCGCGGCCCTTTTTGTCTTTTGCTTCTGGATGAGAAAAATTTTCTTGGCTTTAAACTTTTGAGTTAAGGTTCACCAGGAGAGCCCCAAATTAAGACGTTTTTTTCTTTAAATTGTTCGCAGTTTTCAACAATTCTTGCAGGTCACAATCGGGCTCCTCAAAGCCCGTTGAAAACCCTATCCCTATTTGGTTTTCTTATTATTTGCGCCTGCTCTTACTAGAATTTCTTCTATATTTGCCCTTCTGAATTCTTTTGCAAGGGAAAGAGCGGTTCGACCACCATGATCCTGCACATTCACGTCAGCACCTCTCTTCAGCAAGAGTTTAACGGCATCTACATTTCCAATAAGCGCTGCCAAAATTAGAGCGGTCTTGCCGTCATTGTCCCTGGCATTAATGTCTGCGCCGTGCTCGAGGAGCAATCGGATCGTCGGGGTGTGCCCTCTGGTTGAAGCGGAAATCAAAGCTGTCACTCCGGATTTAGTGTCCCTGGCCTCAATGGCGGCGCCCCTGTCAAGCAGAAGCTTGACCGTTTCCGGATGGGCGTAGTGGGCGGCCCACATCAGCGGGGTGCGGCCGTCTTTGTCCATGGATTCAATGTCCGCGCCTTTTTCGAGCAGTAGCCTAACGGTGTCGGTGTGGCCTTTAACCGCTGCCAGGATGATGGCATTCATGCCGTTTTTTTCCTCAGCAGCGTTGATATCGGCACCCTTTTCCAGCAGAAGCCCGGCGGCCTCGGTCTGGCCGCGAAGCGCCGCCCAGATCAGGGGCGTCCCACCGAAATTAAAATCAATGGCCTCGATGTCGGCGCCGTTTTCAAGCAGAAGCCTGATAACTTCCGTGTGCCCCTCCTTGGCGGCGACGATCAGAGCGGTGTTTTGTTTTTGGTCGATCACATCGGGGTCCATGCCGCCCTGCAGAAAAAGACGCACTGCCTCAACGTCTCCTTGCCAGGCTTTCTGCACGAACGTATTTTCGGTAAAAGCAATATCCATTTTCGCAAGTTCATCTTTGGCTTTATCAGACGTCATGCCAAAGGCAACTGTTGCAAAAAACAGCAAAATTAAAAGCGGAAACAATCTGATGTGCCGTCCGCGCATGGTTTGAGTCTCCTTTGCTAATTTGGCGTATGCATGTTGTTTGACAAATTAATTATAATTATGATCGGGGTCAAGAGGATTATCGCTATAGGCTTCGAAGCTGGCAAGTTGGGAGACAGGGAAGCTAAAAGGCTTAAAACTCAAAACGCAAAAGCAAAGGGAGTCAAATCTTGAATAGTGAATAGGAAAAGGGAGGGGGACATTCTTCACTTTTGAACCCATTTCATCGAGGCCGGGAAGCTATAAAGCTGGGAGGCAATTTAGCTCATAGTTGATAGCTCACAGGAAATTTACAGCTGCCATGAATTGCCTGCCGCGGAGAGCGTTAGCGCAGACGGGTCGTTTTCCGGCCTGAATCGTCCTCCTGGAGGCCTGTAAAAAAGGGTGTCAAATCTTGAATAGTGAATAGGAAAAGGAAGGAAACATCCTTTACGTCTTAATTTATTTAACAGAGGGCTGAAGACTCTAAAGCCTGGAGGATAAAAAGCTTAGAGGCCGGGAAGCTGGAAAGCTGGGAGGCTATAAGGCCTAAGGCGTAAGGTTCAAGGCATAAATGCTTGAGTTTGCCTGGCACTTGGGAAGCTTGAGATATGTTTATATTTTAAAATCTTTGGCGACTTTCCATTCTTTTTCTAACTTTCTCGTATTTATTTGTTTTTCCAGCATCTTGAAATCGATTTCATCGGAGGAAAAAGCCAGAATACCGGAAATGTCCCGCAGGTGCTTTTCGGATTGACCTTCACGGTAATACTCCAGCTTTCGCAAAATAACATATTCGATGGGTGCCAGCCAGAATTGTTCACCTTCCACATCAACCGGTTTTCTGTTGTTTAACCCCCATTGATGCAGTTCATCCCGGCCTGAAGCATAAATATCGGCCTTAAAGCCGGTTTCATGATGAATCAGGTTAAAATGGCCTCTATGTGAACGGCCAATCTCCAATCTCATCACTTCCGGAGGAGGGCAATAAAAGTCTTCAATGGGGAACGCCGCTGCAAAGGCTTCCACGTCGTCAGAGTTCATGTTAATTACCAGATCAATATCATTGGTCAATCTGGGCTCACCATAAATAATGCTGGCGACCGCTCCTGTGATCATATAGGGAATGGAGAGTTTATTTAAGCGGCTGACGAAAATGCCGAATAAATTATGTTCTGGCATACAGGAAAATTTCCCTGACTTTTTGGTTTATTTTTTTGGTGTTCCATTCAGGATGCTGCCGTTTCAGTCCGGCAGCTTTGATTTCTTTGGCAGCGTAGTAAAGATCCATGGCGAGCTGCAACTTCTTTTCAGGCGTCATCTTTTGATATACTTTTTGTTGTTCCGTATTCATTCGAAAATCATGTATTGGGTATTAAGTGTTGTCAGGATGACAATTCGTTCCTTATTTTTATAACGTATCTGTGAATATTTCAACAATCAAAGCCGCTGCTCATATCAAAAAAGCTGGGAGGCCAAGAGGATATAAAGTTGGAAGACTGGGAAGCTGGAAAGCTGAAAGGCTGAAATCTCTGGGCCATAGGGCACATAGCTGCCATGAATTGCCTGCCGCGGAGTAGCGTTAGCGCAGACGGGTCGTTTTCCGGCCTGAGTCGTCCTCCTGGGGTCCTGAATCGTCGTTTTGCGGCTTGAACCGTCAGATCCGATACTTTTTATCTGTACAGCACTTGCGCCGGAAAATTAGATGGTATAAAATTATTTATAGTGCCTACATATCAAAATGCGGTTCCATGGCTTTTCATCAAATAACCCGCCAGCAAAATTTCCGATTTTTGCTCTATTCCGGTTGGCCGGTTTTTATTTAAAATGGCTTCAAAGAGTAAATCGAAAAAATCTATGTCGAAGATTCCGCCTAAAACGGCAGAACGGATCGTCGCGGTTTCCCTGCAGCATCCCGAGCTGGGTGCCCGGCGGCTGGTGCCGGTGCTGAAAAAGAAGCGGCTAACTGTATCCGCTGCAACCGTCCAGAGCATCCTGCGCCGCGAAGGCCTTCAGAACCGCGAAAAACGGCTGGCGCAGATCAAGAAACGCGCCAAAAAGGCCCGCAAGCCCAAACCACCCCCTAAAAGACCGGCCACCCAAATCAGCGATGACGTTGCTGAGCGCATTTGCGAGATAGCCCTGCAAAACCCCGAGCTGGGTGCCAAACGCCTTTTACCGATATTAAAAAAACAGAGAATTGTAATATCTTCGTCGGTGGTCTATCGTATTTTGAGGCGCCGCGGGCTGCAAACGCGTGAAAAGCGACATGCGAAAGCCGCAGAAACCGCCGCGGTGCCGGTGGTCATCCCAAAGTCGTTTCCCGAAAAGATTCCGCTAGAGGTTGAAGACCGAATTGTTGAGCTTTCTTTACAAAACACTGATTACGGCGCCCGGCGTCTGATGCCTTTGTTGCAACAGGAAGAAATTTTCGTTTCAGCTTCGGCCGTTTATAGGATCCTGAAGCGCAACGATGTTGAAAATCGGCAAAAAAGACTTCTGAAGCTCGAAGCAATGCAGATGTTTGAGACGCCGCCTGCACCCGAGGCCGAAGTTCCGAAGCCTGTGCCCGAGCAATTAATGATAGAGCTCCCGCCGGCTGTGGACGAAACGGCGGAGCCTGTTTTCGAGCCCGCGGTTCCCGCCCCGATTCCGCCCGAGACTGAAGCGCCTGCACCTGCGGAGGAACCAGAGACCATACCGGAACCCTTTGTGGCCGCCCCCGCTAAACGCGAGCGCCCTCCTGTCCGAAAAGCACCCGTAAAACCCATTAAAAAAAGGGGCCACTGGGTTTTCTATCCGCTGTATCTTCTGCTGTTGATCCTGATCGGATACCTGGGATTTCATGCCGTACAGGCCGTTCAATATACCTGGCTGGAAACGAGAAAGGTGGCAGTCGCTGAGTCCGCTGCAACCGGTATAGCCGCAAAGATTGAAAGCGCAACTTCTGAAGAGCCTCTTGACGGCTACCGCCAAATCTGGGAGCGCAACCTGTTTAACACCGGCAAGGTCAATGAGACCGATACGGAGAAAGAAATCGCTCTCGACAAGCTCGCCCCCGCTAAAAAAGACCTGGGCCTCGAGCTGGTGGGCACGGTGGTGGCGGACAACCCCCGGCTGAGTCGCGCCATCATTGACAATCGCAGCATCCGGAAGCAGGAGGCCTATCGCGAAGGGGACAACGCCGGAAAGGTGAAAATAAAGAAAATTCTGCGCAACAACGTGGTCATTACCACCGCCGAAGGCGACGAGCTGCTGACCGTCGAGATCAAAGAATCCGGCAGGCGTTCTACCCCTTACCCGGCGGCGCAACAAGTTGGCAGCCAGTCATCTTCAGCGCAACCGGCACCCGGAACCCAGCTGCGAAGCGCCAGAACAAGCTCCATCAGTCTCAAGCGCGATGAGGTTGCGGCTTCCCTGGCCGATACCGACACGCTGATGGAGCAGGTGCGACTATCGCCTTACATGCAGGGCGATCAAGCGTCCGGGTTCAGAATCGGCAATATACCGCGTGACAGCGTTCTTCGAAAGATGGGGCTGCGCAGCCGGGATGTGATCGTGGGTGTGGACGAAGAAACCGTCACCAGCCCCGACCAGGCGTCCGACTTTTTCCGGAAGCTCGCAGAAGGCGGCGAAGTCACCATCAAACTCAAGCGCCGCCGCCGCACCCGCCAGATAAAACTTAATATCGAATGACACGCCGGGCGGGATGACACCTTTTGAGCCAAAGATCTTGTTTCAGCTCTAAGAACTGCCACGCGGCACTGGTTGACAGAGAACCGCGTACGTGATGGTAATACTCACCCTGTCCCTGATTATCTCCTTCGAGACCATACTCACCAGGTCCTCCAGGCATGATCGAACGGTTTTAGACTGCTTAAGGCTTGAAGTGGAAATGCCTTTGGGTTCAATGCCGCTAGTAATCGTAACAGTAGTGAAGATTTTTTATGCCGAGACTATATGAAGGAGTTATTTAATAAGCTGGTTCATTTCAAAGATGGGTAAGCAAATCGACAGCACGATAAAACCGACCATACAGCCCATTACCAGAATCATGACCGGCTCCAGATAAGAGGTCAGTCGCAGGATGCTGTTTTCAGACTCTTTTTCGAAAACATCTGCTATTTTATTGAGCATATTTTCCAATTGACCGCTTTGTTCCCCGACCTGAATCATTTGGATGGCCAACTGCGGAAATACACGGCTTTCGTTTAAAGACGCCCACAGCGCCTGTCCTTTACCGACTTCTATTGCAGCGGACTGCACGGCGTTGGCGATCAGCACGTTGCCGGCAATATTTTTGACAATATCCAGCGCAATTAACATGGATACCCCGTTTTCAAGCAGAGAACCCAGTGTCCGGGTAAACCGGGCCACCGCCAGCTTTCTGGCTAAAATCCCAAAAACAGGTAAAGCAAGTATGGTTTTATCGTAAGCATAGCGACCGTTTTCGGTTTTCTTGAGTCGATGCAGGGTGATGCCGGCGGCAACAAGAATAATAAGGATGACCCACCAAAACGATTTGAAAAAATTGCTTAAAAAAATGAGCACTCGCGTCGGTGTCGGCAGAACCTGGTTCATATCCAAAAAAATAGCCGTAATGCTGGGCACAATATACGTCAACAATACAAACAGTACGAGGATACCGATAACACACATAAATATCGGATAGGCCAGGGCTGTCTGAATCCGATTGATTAAATCCTGCTGCTTTTCGGAAAGATCCGCCAGGCGCTCAAGAACAATTTCCAGCGTGCCGGAAGTTTCCCCGGCCCGGACCATATTAATAAAAAGGGGCGGGAAGATTCTCGGATATTGGGATAAGGCCTGGGCAAAACTTTGGCCTTCGACGATGGCATCTTTAACCTGGGCCAGGACCGTTTTTAATCGAGTGGATTTGGTTTGGGGCAGTAAGGCTTCCAGGGCGGAGACAAGCGGAAAACCGGCAGAGATCAGCGTCGCCAGCTGCCGTGTTAACATTGCAATTTCGGAAGGTTTGACCCGCGTTAAATAGCGAGACAGATCGCCGATGCGGCTCGTCTTTTTTTCCGGCGTCTCCTGGGATTCTTTGATCGATACCGGAAAGATACCGGTTGCCCGCAGCTTTTGACGGGCGACACGCGCACCATCGGCATCAATAATCCCGGAGGTCGTCTTTCCTCTGGCATCCAGTGCCGTATATTCAAAAACAGGCATTTCAAATTGCCTCAGCGATTTCAGTTATAATTTGCACCAGCCATTCTACAAACACTAATAATATTACGATATTAGGCTATTTTCAACATAAAAATTTTTCCGGCTGTCCTCGGAGCGCCTGATCCTCACTTCTGGCATCTCGATTTAATCTAATGTCTTCGGGAGTGGGCAATTCCTTATTTCAACTCCCCTTCTGAAGCAGCGTTTTCCGGAGGATCCACATGGACAATGACGTCCAAAACTTCCGGGATTTCCCCGATGATACAGTCCCTGACGTCATCGGCGATGACGTGACCCTCGCGCACGGTTATGGAACCGTTAACAACGATATGCAGATCCACCTGAACGCTGGTGCTAATATACCTTGTCCTGATATCATGAACCTGCAAAACATCATCGTTTTTAAGTGCCATCGCTCTGATCTTTTTGCGGGTCTCGGTGGGTACCCCGGCATCAATCAGCTCGCCGACGGCAGGCCAGATGATTTTTATTGAAGCATGTAAAATGAAGATAGAAACCACAGCAGCTCCGAGGTGGTCGAGGAATGACCAGGATGGAAAAGCCTTGGCACCGGCAACGGCAGCTAAAACCGGCAGCGAACTCAAAGCATCTGTCCGATGGTGCCAGGCATTGGCTGCCAGTGCAGGGCTTTTAACCTTTTTGCCGGTTATGGCCGTCCAGCGATAAATGATTTCCTTGCAAATTATGGAAACAAATGCTGCCAGAACCGCGATCCAGCCCGGCGGGGCCGTGTGTTTTTGCTGTAGCGTCGAAATTGCTTTCCATCCGAGTCCGATGCCGGCCGCTACCAGCACCACACCGATAAAAACAGTCACCAGGGTTTCCAAACGCTTATGACCGTATGGATGATCATCATCCGGTGGACGCGACCAGTAATGGGAACCTGCAATAACAGCGATATCTGTCGTCAGGTCCGTGAGGGTGTGGATGGCATCGGCGACGAGCGCCTGGCTTTTTCCGATAATCCCGGCGATGAATTTGAAAGCGGCCAGAAACAAATTTGCCAAAAGCCCGACCCAGGTAACCTGGCGGACAATCTTTTCCCGTGCAGCATCAGGTGATGTTGAAACGTGTTCACCATTTTCCTTCTGACTCACGTTATGCGCTCCTCAATGCAACTCGTAATCATTTTGAGCTGTCGGTGTTGCCATATACGGCATTTTGACCTATAAAATAACACTACCTTGAAATTCAATTTAAATAAAGATTTATCATTTTTATTCCTGTTCCGATTCTTCCTTGCTCGTATCTTCAGCTTTAGGAGGCAAACTTGAAAAAATTTCATATCATTTTTGTATTGACCCTTTTTCTTTTGTTTGCATGTGAGGAAGCGGGGCTGAATCTGAAAATTCGTTTTGATCAAATCCAGGGCCTGCAATCGGACAATCGCGTGATTTTTGAATCGAATCACGTTGGCCGGGTGACACGTGTATTTTACGCTAAAGAGGGTTATTATCTCGTCGATCTTATAATAAAAGAAGACTTTGCCAATGCCGCCACCGAAGACTCGCGGTTTTTCATTATTGATGACCCCCGGGCCGCGGGCAAAAAAGCCGTTGAGATACTGCAGATTCGCAAAGGCGGCATTCCTTTAGCAGACGGGTCAATGGTTGAAGGTGCCACGCGGTCTGCTGCTGTGTATCAGAAACTGCTGGAAAATTTTGACAATCAGACCGGCAAACTTGGAAAACAACTGCAGCAATTTTTTGAAGATGTCAGAAAGCTGCCCGAAAGCGATGAAGTAAAGCAGCTGCAGAAGGATTTAGAAGAACTGGGCCGCGAGATGGAAAAAGCGGGAAAAGCAGCCCGCGATAAAATACAGAATGAAGTGATGCCCTTGATTAAAGAAGAACTTGAGCGCCTTAAAAAACGATTGGAAAATTTCGGTCGCGAAAAGGAAGTGGAACCGCTGGAGAAACAACTGGAGAAACTCACAAACATTTAATAATAGTTTTCAGGTTCCGGGTTCATGTAAATAGCTAATAGGGTACAGGCTGGAATGCTTGGAAGCTTGGAGGCTATAAGGCTGAAAGGTTTGAAAATAATTTAACATTCCAGCTTCCCAGCCTTCCAGCCTTCCAGCCGCTTGCTATGCGCTATTTCTCAGAACCTGAACTGCGTGTATCGACGGGAAATTAAAGATAGCAGAAAGGAATAGCTGCCAATGAACCTTTTGAACAGTTTCAGTTTTGAACTGCCGACCAGAATTGAATACGGTGTCGGTGCCGCGACACGGCTGGTTGATATCATCGAAGCGCTGAATGCTGAAAGCATACTTGTCGTTACGGATAAAGGCATAGGGAATTCCGGGCTGCTGGAGCGTATTTCAAAACGAATAGATGCCGAAAATATCGCCTGGAAGGTTTTTGACAACGTAGAGCCCAATCCAAAGGATTACAACGTTCAAGAGGGCGCCGAAGTGGCAAGGCAGCTTGAGCCGGATTGCCTGGTGGCGATTGGTGGCGGCAGCCCGATCGATTGTGCCAAAGCGATTGCGGTGGTAGCACGCCAGGGCGGTGCCGTCCGCGATTACGAGGGCCCGTATAAAATTGGCGCGGATGTTCTACCGCTGATTGCCATTCCGACCACGGCCGGGACCGGCAGTGAGGTGACCTTCAGCTCGGTGATCACCGACTCCCGTGAGAAATATAAATTTAGTATCAAAGACCCGAAAATTGCGCCTAAGGTGGCCTTGGTGGATCCGGAAATGACCCTGACCATGCCGCCGGACTTAACGGCGGCAACCGGAATGGATGCCTTAACGCATGCCGTCGAGGGATTTACCGCCAATGTTTCAGAACCCCTGGCAGATTCGGCGGCCCTTTACGCGATCGAAATGATAAATACCCATCTGAGAGGTGCCGTATCCGACGGCAATAATCTGGAAGCAAGGGCGGGGATGCTTCTGGGCAGTGTGCTGGCGGGAATCGCTTTCAGCCATTCCGATGTCGCCGCTGTCCATTGTGTGGCCGAAGCGCTTGGTGGTAAATATGACGCGGCCCACGGGGTCTGCAACGCCGTTGTTTTACCGGCCGTGATGGAATACAATCTGGAATATTGCAGAGAGAGATATGCGCGCATTGCCACGGCAATGGGGTTGCGTTACGACAATATCGACGAGGGTGCCCGCCAGGCTGTCAAAGCCGTAGTAAAACTGGCCAGCGATGTACATTTGCCTGAGTTTGGCTCTCTGGGGGTTAAAGAAGAGGACTTTGAAGAACTGGCTTTGAATTCATTTAAAAACGGAAGCAACGTCGATAACCCGCGGCCCATGTCAAAGACGGATTACTTGAATCTGTTTAGACGATTAACGGGATAGTACAGGATCTCAAATCTTTTATCCGACGGGAAAATGAGCGTCTCGCAGTTACGAGACTTGATGAGCACTCCGCGCATAGCATGCGCTCCGTTTGAGGAGCGCTTCGCTTTTGGCAAACTTGAGCACATTGAAACGTTGCCTTAGACATCAAGGTCCAAAGGACCGCTCCTCAAGGCTCAAAGAGCCGGTCCTAAAGGCCCGCAAGGCCGCTCATCGTCAAAAGGTGAAAACGGATTCTTTGAAACCGATTAAAAAATAAATTATATCGCTATTCAATTACGACAAATTATGATGACCCGAATCATTCAGGCCCGAACCGCGGAGCATTATCAGCGGGTGCGCGAACTTTTCCAGCAATATGCGGATTCCCTCGGTTTTGATCTTGAATTCCAGGGCTTTACTCAAGAACTGGCAAATCTCCCCGGAGACTACTCGGCGCCGCAAGGCTGTATTCTAATTGCCGTAAGGGCGGAGGAATTCGTCGGATGCGTCGCGTTGCGTCCTCTGGGAGACAGAATTTGCGAAATGAAGCGTTTGTTTGTACTGTCGGATTTTCGAGGCCTAAAAATCGGACGGGCCCTGGCCCGGGACATCATTGACGAGGCCCGCGCACGCGGCTATGAGCGCATGCGTCTCGACACCGTCGAATCCATGACGGAAGCGAAGCAGCTTTACCGATCGCTGGGCTTTCGGCCCATAAAACCGTATCGGTATAATCCCCTTGATAATCCCACCTATTTCGAACTGGATTTGCGTGAATAACAAGTGTATTTACCGCAGAGACGCAGAGGGCGCAGAGAGTTTTAATCCAAAAGGAAATATTCTCTGCGAACTCTGCGTCTCTGCGGTGAGATTATCTATAAATCAGGAGGAAAAGCGCACGTGCTGATTTCGTTAATTGCGGCGATGGCGAAAAATCGGGTAATCGGGCGGCAAGGGGAGATCCCATGGAAAATCCCGGGGGAACAGAAGATTTTCAAAAAGATCACCATCGGTCATGCGGTGATCATGGGAAGAAAGACATATGAATCTATCGGACGGCCGCTTCCCGGCAGAACCAATATCATCATTACCCGACAAAAGGAATACCGCGCAGAGGGGAGCATTGTTGTTCATGATCTGCCGGATGCTCTAAATCACTGCCCGCAAGATGAAAATGAAGCTTTTATCTGCGGCGGCGGGCAACTGTATCGTGAGGCACTTCCCCTTGCAGACCGTATCTATCTAACGCTGATTCCCAGAGAAATAACGGGCGACACCTATTTCCCTGAGATCTCATCAGCTGATTTTCGGGTTAAAGAATCAAAAGCGGTTGAAGGCGTCGAACCGTATAATTTTTATATTTATGAGCGAATCGGGCGCTGAAGACAAAAAACGCCTCTCTGTGCGAAATAAGTTTTCCTTGTACAATTAAAACCTTTTTGATAAATCAAATAGTCAGTTATCTTAAATTTCCATATTCAACAATTCCAATAACTACGGTCGTTCCCAAATCCCCCCATGCAAATATGATGAAAAAGCCGAATCCCGAATACATAAAACGAATTAATGAAATCGTAAACTCATGTCCGTACTTTGAATTGCTTTCCATGAAGCTGCTGGATGTTGGAATCGGTTATTCCGTTCTTGAAATTGCGCTGGCCAAAAAACATTTACAGCCTTTCGGAATGGTTCATGGCGGTGTGTTTGCATCCATCATCGATGCGGCTGCTTTCTGGTCGATTTATCTTGGGCTCGAAGACCGGACTGCAGGTTTAACAACCGTCGATTTAAAACTAAACTATCTCGCACCGGCTGCATCCGGCAAATTAATTGCCAGAGGTCGCCAGATTAAAGTCGGCAGTACGCTTGGATATGCTGAAGCGGAGGTTACGGATGAAACCGGAAAGATTCTGACCCATGGCACCTCCACGGTTATCATCCTGCCCGGCAAGGCGATTGAAGACGATCCCCCGCTGCCGCCGAAATTAATCGACTAAGAGCACATGTAAACGGTTTTTCATCTTTTTGCATCAACAAGAGCATACGATTATATAGGAGAGATTGATGATGGAAACCAAAACTGAAAAATACGGTTGGCGTCAGGAAATGTCGACGGCCCTGCTGGATAAACTGAAAGCCGATCTTAAGCACGCCATGCTGAATAAAGATGCACAGGCCAGAAGCGCCATCCGACAAATAATGGCCGAGTTTCCCAAACTGACGATCCCCATCACCCTGGAAAGCGGCAAAAAAACGACACGTCCCAAAAAGAGCGAAGAGATTACCAACGATGATATCATCGGAATCATCCAGGGGCTGGCAAAATCCGAACGTATTGTCCTGGAAGCCAAAAAAGAAGACACTTCGGAATATCTCAACATTCTTGAATCCTATCTGCCCAGGATGGCTGGCCGCGAGGAGATCATTGCCTGGATTAAGGAAAATATAGATTTCTCAGAGTATAAGAACAAAATGCAGGCGATGGGTGCCATCATGAAGCACTTCGGCAAACAGGCTGACGGGAAGATGGTGAATACAATCTTACAGGAATGGGAATAAAAACACCTGAAAAGTTTGATCCTTTTACAGAACGCTTTTGGAAAAACTAAAGAATTGTGAGCCGGTTCCGCCCCGGCTTTTAATTTCGTCTAACCGTGATTAACTCGAAGTTGTTTCAAAGCCTCAGATCAGGTTCAAGGGCCCCTGCTTCATTAAGGGGGGAGATGGGGTTTTGAAACAACTTCTCATTCTGTCTGGGAAGGAATCGTCATGCCAAAGCGCCCTTGTTTTAAAAATAGGTTAAACCAGATTCTGTTTGTTTTTTTCCTGCTGACCTCTTTCTTTATTTCGGAAATTGGTTTACATGCAAAATCACCCGCCGTCCAGCAGACCGATAAAAGCTGTCTATGGTCCATTCAAACCCGGTCAAATAAATTTTACCTGCTTGGCTCGCTGCATGTTCTCAGACAAGACGATTATCCTTTATCCCCTGGTATCGCAAGCGCCTATGCCGATAGCCGGAAGGTTGTGTTTGAAACCGATATCGCCGCCCTGCAAGAACCGGCGATGCAGGCGAAAATGCTGCAATTGGGTTTGTACCCGGAAGGACAAAATTTGATCCAGAATCTTGATGGACGCACGCAACAGGCACTTGAAAAGAAGATGCGCGAACTGGGGTTGCCGCCCGAACAATTTGTGCGCTTCAAACCCTGGTTTCTGGCTGTGACCCTGGCAACCCTGGAACTCCAGCGGCTGGGCTTTAATCCCATTTATGGCCTTGATGTCCACTTTTTTAATAAATCAAGAACTGATGCAAAGGAAATCGGCTTTCTGGAACCGGCGGAGTTCCAGTTAAACCTGCTGGGTAACATGGTGAAGAAAGATCAAATCGCTTTCTTAAATCAGACTTTAAAAGACCTGGAGACCGTCAAGCAGCTGGCTGCTGATCTGGTCAAATTCTGGAAGGCCGGTGATGCGAATGGTCTTCACGAGCTTTTATTTAGAAGTTTTAAGGATTACCCGGACATCCACGATCGCCTTCTGATTCAGAGAAACAAGAAATGGGTTGAAGCAATTGAAGCCATAATACCGGAAAACAAGAATGTACTTTTTGTCGTGGGCGCCGGCCATCTGGTCGGACCGCAAAGCGTGGTCGAGCTGTTAAGGAAGAGAGGGTATGAGGTAAAACAGCAATGAAAGCAACCAACGAGCGAAGCGGCTGGCGGTTTAAGCTTCACGAGGTTATCTTTGAGGCCGACACGCCGGCCGGCAAATGGTTTGATGTTTTATTGATTGTCTCCATATTGGTGAGCGTTGTGATGGTGATGCTCGACAGTGTCGGCGCCATCCAAAAAACATATGGCCCCATCTTATTGGCCGGAGAATGGATTTTTACGATTTTGTTCTCCATCGAATACCTTTTGCGATTGCTCAGTGTTGGAAGGCCCGTTGCCTATGCTACCAGTTTCTATGGTGTTGTCGACCTTTTAGCGATTTTACCCACTTATCTAAGTATACTTATTCCGGGTGCCCAGTACCTGCTGGTTATCAGGATACTGCGGGTTCTGCGAATTTTCCGAATCCTTAAACTGGTGCAATATTTAGGTGAGGCGCGGCTGCTTACCCAGGCGCTGCGTGCCAGTCGACACAAAATCACCGTATTTTTATTCGTCGTGTTGACGTTGGTCACCATTTTCGGTTCATTGATTTATCTTATCGAAGACCCCAAGGACGGGTACACCAGTATACCGAAAAGCATCTACTGGTCGATTGTTACACTGACAACCGTCGGTTACGGTGACATATCGCCCAAGACGAATCTGGGTCAGTTGCTTTCATCGCTGATAATGATTATTGGTTATGGAATCATTGCAGTTCCGACCGGAATCGTAACCGTCGAATTAACACATGCCTTCGGCAGAAAAATTTCAACTCAGGCCTGCCTGGAATGCGGCGCCGAAGGACACGATAGTGACGCTAAATTTTGTAAGTACTGCGGGTACCGGCTGTGAACGCCGTGGTGAAAAACACATACTTTTATGATTAGGAATTTTATTTGCTGTATCTTGAAATAGGAAGAATAATAAAGCGAATCCGAGTTTTGTAAATTACATATGGGACGCAAGACTGGGTAAAGGTAATGGAATCTTTATGCTCAATATATTTTACGGGTTTAGATTTATGACGATCTGCTTTATCTGCCTGGCAGCCTTAAACTGTGCGGCGCACACCCCTTCAGCGGATAAACCCCATCACACCTCGGACGGATTTAAAAATGTTCATGGGTATGAAGAAAATAGCTTTTGGGATTTATTAAAATGGCGCCGCGAACGGGCCAACCGGGAAGTTCCGGGTCCTGAAAGCTATCATTTCCCTTTGGCGAAAAATAATCCGGACTTTTTAAAGCAAAATCGAGACAAAAACACCGTAACCTGGATCGGGCATGCAACAGTATTGCTGCAGGTGGAGGGTTACAATATTCTTACGGATCCTCATTTTTCCAAACGCACATCGCCGGTCCAGTGGGCCGGGCCGGAAAGAGTGGCGCCGTTGGGGTTGGCATTTGAAGACCTGCCACAGATCGATATTGTTGTCATTTCCCATGATCACTACGATGCGCTTGATGAACAAACAATAATGAAATTGCGCCGGCGCCCCGGCGGAGAAAAGACCCGTTTCTATGTGCCGTTGGGCCTGAGAAGTTGGTTTGCGATCCGTGAGATTGACCAGGTTGTCGAGATGGACTGGTGGGACCGGCAGCAGGACGGAAATCTTGAAATCATAGCGGTACCGGTGCAACACTGGAGCAAACGCAGCATTTTTTCCCGCAACAAAACGCTTTGGGCCGGCTGGGTGATAAAGTCTGATGGGTTTCGATTCATTTTCGTCGGCGACACCGGTTATGCGCCTCATTTCAAAACAATCGGAGATAAACTGGGCCCTTTTGACCTGGCGGCCATCCCGATCGGTGCTTACGAACCGCGCTGGTTTATGCGTAAGCATCATGTGAATCCCGAAGAGGCGCTGCAGATTCATCGGGACCTGCAATCCCGGAAATCGCTGGCCATTCACTGGGGCACCTTCATTTTAACAGATGAACCACTGGATGAGCCGCCCAGAAGACTGGCCGCCGCCCTGGAGCAAAATAAAATTCCCGAGGAAAACTTTTTGGTTCTCAAACACGGTGAGACGATCATTTTAGATTGAATATAATTAAAGTCATTTGACTTTAATTATGTGGACAAAACGATTTGGAACGACTAAGATGCTTGCTGGTTAGTTGAAAACAGGCGCTGCGTGTTCGACCAGCGGCGTGTTGATACAAATTGAAATAACCGAGTATAACCAAAAGAGGTAGATGATGCTCTATATCGGCAAATTCCTACATATGACCAATCAGCAGGAAGCGGAAGAATCAGAGCGAAGACATGGGGAGTTCAACCTGATTGTTCAGGCTGAAAACGACCAGGCAGCTGTTGAGCGTTTTAAAGAACGTATTATCGATTCCAGAGAAAACAGCGATTTATTTGAAGGCGACAGCTCTATCTATATTGTGCATCTTTTGGAACTGGAAGAATTTCCCAGCGATCGCGCGCGATTACTATATTATAAATCTATTGCCGGCGATCCGGTTATGCCTTACATCAGTTGCTCGACACCCAACGGCGAAACGGACGGTTGCCGGATTTTAAGCTGGTTGAAGAACATACCGGAAATCGACGGTGAAGATGCAAGCCTTTTTATAGAATTTAAAAGCGGATGACAGCTTAAAAATATTGCCTTTACCTTGAAGTGTTACAGCGTTTCCATCCCCGTCTTATTCGCCTGCGGCTGAATGCCCTGACCGCCTCAGGCGGACTGCAGAGCGGTTCATTCTGATAGATCCGAATCCAACCTGATGCCATATTTCTTTATTCGCTTCCAGATGGTCACCCGGCTCACGCCCAGAGAGCGGGCCGCCTCGGATTGATTGCCATTAAACTGCCGCAGGACTTTTAATAGGTTATCTCTTTCATTTTTCCACGAGCCTGAGCCGGTTCTGGGGCCTGAAGAGATTTTTTGCTTGAATCCTTCAATTTTAGGCGGCAGGTGTTCCTTGCCGATCCAGCCACCGGGACATAAAACAAAGGCGTACTCGATCGCATTGCGAAGTTCGCGTACGTTGCCCGGCCAGTCATAGGATAAAATTGTTTCCATCGCTTCAGGTCTAAGTCCGGTTATCGTTTTATCGCCCCTGCCTGCGTTCTGATCTATAAAACTCTGGACAATCATGGGAATGTCTTCGGTGCGTTGCGTCAGCGGGGGACAATTCAGCGGAAATACGTTGATGCGAAACAGCAGATCTTCCCGGAACATTTCCTGAGCGACCAGCTGGTCAAGATCCTTATTGGTGGCGGAAATGATGCGCACATCAACGGAAATCGGCCGATGATCACCCACCCGTTCGATTTCTTTTTCCTCCAGCACCCGCAAAAGTTTCACCTGGGTTGATAGCGGAATATCGCCGATTTCATCCAGAAAGATAGTGCCGCCGTGGGCGGCCTCGAAGCGACCGATGCGCGTCCGGTCGGCCCCTGTGTAGGCACCTTTTTCATGCCCGAAAAGTTCACTTTCCAGTAAATTTTCGTTTAAGGCAGCGCAACTGACCTTGATAAAGGGTTTATTTGAGCGCAAACTGGTTTCATGGATGGCGCGTGCAACCAGCTCCTTGCCGGTGCCGCTTTGCCCGTAAATCAATACCGGTGCCTCCGTTTGGGACACATTTTCGATGAGCTCAAACAGTTGCTGCATAGATGGCGATTCTCCCAGCATTCCATGGAAGCCCTCATCCAGATGGCAGGATTTGCGTAACGATTCAATTTCCTGTTGCTGCTTTACCAGTTCGGATATATCGGTGAGCGTTTCAACCGACCCGATCATTTCCTCATCTGAATCATACAGCACGGATGCATTCTTAAGTACGTGCGCCGCTTTCAGGTCCTTTTTGGTAATCAGGCACTTTTTGGCGCGCACCTCACCTTTCTCAAACAGACTGCACCAATCTTTGCCCGAACCCCGGCCGTAAAGTTCGCAGCCCGTGCAATTTAAGATACGGCAATTGCTGCCGATCAGTTCGTCGGCCGTATATCCGGTCAAGCGTTCGGCCGCCGGATTGACGGCCAGGATATCTCCCTGCACATCAAAGACCATGAGTCCATCCTGCAGCGTTTCAAAAATTGTTTTCCAATACTTACCAATATCCATTTTGGGTTCCTTCTGCAGATGAGTGTTAATCTGTTAAGTTAATAGGTGTTAACATAGCATTAACTATTAACGCTAACAAGGATTAATTGCGGCTGATGAATCCATTTTTTACCCCTATTTGATTTTATAAATCCGATCGAGATTGGGCCGGCTATTAGCATAACTATCTAAATTAAAATAAGAATTAGTGGGTGATGAAACATATGGGTTTTCCAAAAACAATTTATGCCCTTTTTGTAAAACAGTTAACGATTCTGGTACATTTATTGCTCAAGCCGGGGAAGTACCGCAAAATATTAAGTTTTTATTGAGATGCGGAGGCGGTATGAAGAAATATGATTTCTTAAGCGGAGCGGTGGTTGTCGCTGTCCTCGGACTGCTTTGGTGGCCCTCCGGCCTATATGCCGCCCAGGCTGAATCGGAGCAGGCACCGGGCCGAATAATGGCACAGCAGGCCCCCAAAGAGAAATCTCTGTCCTGTACGGAGTGCCATTCGCAAACAGATAGCCGTCTGGCCAACCTGACGGGTTTTTACATGCCGGCACGCGACGCCTCCAGCGTCATCGACTTTGCGGGCCGGGGTGTGGCCCTGGCCTGTCTGATAGGTGTTTTGATCCATGCGCTTGGCAGAATATATACCAGGGGCAATGGCAGAAAGGAGAGTTAATCGATGGCAGCGAATAATACGAATATGAAAAACATTTACCTGTATACACGCTATGAGCGATTCTGGCACTGGCTGCAAACCGTGCTGATTGTTTTATTGCTGATTACCGGCTTTGAGATCAAGGGCCTGTACACGCTTATGGGATTTGAAACCGCGGTGGAAGTGCATAACTTTGTCGGAAACCTCTGGTTGATTGCCTTTTTATTTTTTGCTTTCTGGATTGCGACCACCGGAGAATGGCGACAATATATTCCCACGACCAAAAAAATGTTAAAGGTTGTCCGCTATTACCTTTACGGTATCTTTCGCGGTGAACCGCACCCGGTGCCCAAGCGCAAGGATGCCAAGCACAACCCGCTGCAGCGCATCACCTACCTGATTCTGGCGGCCATCCTGCTGCCGGTTCAAATGGTGACCGGGTTGTTGTACTGGGGCTACAACTCCTGGCCGGAATGGGGCCTGACGGGCCTTTCACTCAAAATGGTGGCGCTGATCCATACGGCCGGAGCCTTTGGCATCTCGTCCTTCGTGATCACTCATGTCTATATGATCACCACCGGGCATACCATCCTGGCACATACCCGCGCCATGATTTCCGGATGGGAAGAAGTAATAGATCTGGAAGCCGTCGAGGATTGGGAGATCAAAACCAAGACAGCTAAATAACTTCAAATGGTTAAGCAAAGATTGAATTCAATCGTTTTTTTATTTGGTTTACAAATGAGGCTTCAATTCAAATTACCTTACTCTAAAATTTCTTGCTAATCCTCGCGCGCTCGACACATCATCTACGTAAAAATCTGGATTCCATAACGCTATCAGTTAATTGCGGACAAAAGTTTTGCGCATTAAATTTTTTTCTTGACACCGTATAAAGTTTGGTGTACCTAACTTTTGGATTTTATTTTTTGATTGCATCAAATACGGAGGATTGAATCAGGATGCGAATCAACTTACGCAACATGCACGATAATCAAGCAGGCACGATTGCCAGCATCAAAGTCAGCGGTGAACTGGGACGGCGCATTCGCGATATGGGGCTTGTGCCGGGTACGGAAATCAAAATTCAGGGACGCGCGCCTTTATATGACCCGGTGGCATTAAGAGTCCGTGGCGCTACCCTGACCCTGCGCAACAATGAAGCCGACTATATCGAAGTGGAGGTTGAATAAAATATGGCGCCAACGGTAGCACTGGCCGGAAACCCAAACTCCGGCAAAACCACCCTTTTTAATGAACTGACCGGATCGCATCAGCACGTGGGAAATTATCCCGGCGTGACGGTCGAAAAAAAAGAAGGCACCTATGTCTGTGACGGATTCAGGCTTCATATTGTCGACCTCCCCGGTACGTATTCTCTGACCGCCTATTCTCTGGAAGAGGTGGTGGCCCGTGATTTTCTGGTCGACAAAAACCCGGAAGTGGTCATCAATATCGTTGACGCCTCCAACCTGGAACGCAATCTGTATCTGGCCATCCAATTTCTTGAGATGGGCATTCCCATATGCATTGCCCTCAACATGATCGATGTGGCCAAAAAGCGGGGGATTAAAGTCGATGCCCAAAAACTTTCAGCTCTTCTGGGGATCCCCGTGATCCCTACGATCGCCCGCACAGGCAAAGGCAAAAAGGAGCTCATGCAAAGCGCTGCCCAGATGATGCATGCAGATTGTGAATTGGCCCCGCTTAAAATTTCCTATGGGACTGATATCGATCAGGCGCTTTTAAAAATGGAAGAAGAAATTAAGGCCGGCAATTTTATGACCGACACCTATCAGGCGCGCTGGATTGCATTAAAGTATATGGAAAACGATGAGCAGATTCTTAGCAAAGGTAAAAAAGTTAATCCGGAACTGGCGGGCCGGCTGGAAGAAGTGGTGCGCAACGTATCCCGCCATCTGCTGAATACACTGGATACCTATCCCGAGGCCATGATTGCCGATCAACGCTATGGCTATATCAAATCGATCCTAAAAGGCGGGGTCATCTACCACAAATATGATCAGAACAGACTTTACAGCTCGGATCGAATCGACAAGGTGTTAACCAACCGATTTGTCGGTCCCTTAATCATGCTGGCGGTGATTGCCGGACTTTATCATTTTACCTTTACTTACAGTGAGGTGCCCGTGGGATGGCTGGAAAGTTTCTTCGGCTGGCTGGGATCAACCCTGTCCGCGATCCTTCCGGAGGGGTTGCTGAAATCGCTGATCGTATCCGGAATCATCGATGGTGTGGGCGGCGTTCTGGGTTTTGTGCCCCTTATTATGTTTATGTTTTTCGGCATTGCCATATTGGAAGATTCCGGATATCTGGCCCGGGTGGCCTTTATGCTTGATCGGGTATTTCGGCTATTCGGCCTGCACGGCAGCTCCGTGATGGCCTTTATTGTATCCGGCGGCATCGCCGGGGGCTGTGCCGTACCGGGTGTGATGGCAACCCGAACGCTCAAGTCGCCGCGCGAGCGTCTGGCCACCTTGCTGACCGTGCCGTTTATGAACTGCGGTGCCAAATTGCCTGTGTTTGCCTTGCTGATTGCCACATTTTTTGCGCAATATGAAGCTGCGATTATGTTTTTGATTACCATCGGTGCCTGGGCCGGTGCCCTTCTGGTTGCCAAGCTGCTGCGGATTACGGTGATCAAAGGGGCGTCGACACCCTTTGTGATGGAACTTCCCCCCTACCGCATGCCGACCTTTAAAGGCCTGGCCATCCATACCTGGGAGCGCACCTGGCAGTATATCAAAAAAGCCGGTACGATTATTTTAGGCCTGTCGATCGTTTTATGGGCGATGATGACGTTCCCCGGTCTTCCGGATTCAGAAGTCCGGGAATTCGAAAAATTAAGGCAAGCCGAAATAAATCGCGTACCGGCAACCGTTGCCCAACAGCTGGAAGCTGCCGGAGAGAACACCGCACTTTCTGACCCGGCGCAAAGTCTCAAAGAAAGACTTCAGCGCATCGATGCCGCCGAAGCCGAGGCCGGATTGAAAAAATCGATCGCCGGTCGCATCGGGGGGGCACTGGAAGGTGTATCCCGCTGGGCGGGTTTTGACTGGCGAACCAATATTGCGCTGGTCGGCGGGTTTGCCGCCAAAGAGGTGGTGGTTTCAACCCTGGGCACAGCGTATTCTTTAGGAGAGGTGGATCCGGAGGCCACCGGCCCTCTGTCGCAAACCCTGGCCAAGGAACCCGGCTGGTCGCCGCTGATGGCGATCGGGCTGATTGTTTTTACGATGTTCTATTCGCCCTGCTTTGTTTCGGTTATTTGTATATCCAGAGAATCCGGTTCCTGGAAGTGGGGCCTGTTTGCCATGGCATTTAACACGGCACTGGCCTTTGGTTTGGCGGTGCTCATTTTTCAAATTGGATCTGCCTTCGAATTTTTGGTGAAATAAAATGCAAACGATTATTGTCATTTTAATTGTCGCAATTGCTGCGGCATTTCTTATCCGAAATGTTTTAAAAAAATTCAGGCAGCAAGATCAGTGCGGCTGCGGATGCGCCGCCTGCCCCACGGATCCGGACAGCTGTGAAGAAAACCCGCAAAATTCCAAAATGATTTGAGATTCAAGGATTGGTCTTATCCCGAAAAGCGGGAAGGTAAGAAGATTTATTCATCACGAAATAGAAAAGTAAGCTTGAAAGCTGGGAGGCTTGGAAGCTGGGAAGCTTGAAGGTGGGGATTATTTTTGGCCTTCAAGCCTTCTGGCCTCATAGCCTTCCAGCCTCTTGGATCGTTTCGTGTTTTCGTGGCTAACTTCTAAATTTTTCCATAAAAAGTTGAAACCATTTAAGGAAATCTATTATGAGCCGTGCCGAACCGTTAAGCGCCAATATGGAAGATTATCTTGAAGCGATTTTCCATATCTCCGAAGAAAAGCAAGCTGCCAGGGCCAAAGATATTGCCGATCGGGTGATGGTGAACAAATCTTCCGTAACCGGGGCCCTGCGGTCGCTCTCCGAGAAAGGTCTGGTGAACTATGCGCCTTACGATATTATCACATTGACGGCTAAAGGCAAAAAACTGGCGGTAGAAATCGTTAGAAGGCATGCAGCCCTGAAGGAATTTTTCGTCAAAATTCTGTTAATTGATAAAGACGAGGCTGAAGAAGCTTCCTGCAGAGTCGAGCACGCGGTTTCAAAAAACATTATTGATCGGCTCATTGGCTTTGTGGAATTTATGGAGATATGCCCCCGGGGCGGCAAAGAATGGCTCAAAGGGTTTCGGCGCCATTGCGAAGACGGCGATACGTCTAAGATGTGTGCGAACTATATAACCGAGTGCCTTGAAGATCTGAAGAAAAGGGAACGCAAACTCCTATCCTCGCATCAAACGACGTCTTCCTGAAGGCCTTGAATGGTGAGCAGGCGGGGCAAAAAGAGAGCTGAAACAGCCGTGGGTGGGCATTCATTATGGCGGAGCGCCTTTGGGCATATTCTGAATAATCTGTTTTAATTTTTTTGAGAAGTCTTCAGGGACCGGCCTGTTTTCCGCCTGTTTGCACAGGTCAACGGTTCGTTTCAGGGTCTGCAGGCACACAAAACAGGGGACGCATTCTTTGATGTGGCTTTCGATGTCCTGGCAGGTCACCTCATCCAGTTCATTATCCAGATACTCGGAAAGTTTTTCAAACAGCTCCAGGCAATGTTTATGGTCGTGCTCATCTTTATTCATTTTCAAAATACCCTTTCAATTTGTCTCTTAAAAATAAGCGTGCCCGGTGTAATCTGACTTTCACATTCGCATCCGATAAGTTCAAAATCTGGGCCGTTTCGGCCGTACTGAATCCTTCAATGTCCCTCAATACAATCACCAGACGATACTTTTCGGGAAGCGTAAAAATAGCCTCGTTGATCTTGTCTAAAAGTTCATCGTTGAGCAGTTTATCCAGGGGCATCAGCGCCCATCTGGGAATCTGGTCGGGAACTTCGGTTTCATCCTGGGGAAAAAACTCATCCAGGGACAATTCCCGTTCCGGGGCAAATTTTGATTTTCGCCGCTTTTTAATGCACGTACTGGCCGCCACCCGGTAGAGCCAGTTTTTAAATTTGGTTTCGTAGCGGAAGTTTTTTAAGTATCTAAAGACATTCAGAAAGGTTTCCTGAACCGTATCTTCGGCATCGGCCGCATCCCGGCACATTCGAAGGCTGAAATTATACAGCTTTTGTTCATACCGTTTGACAAGATCCGGGAAACGATCGAATTGGCCCGAATTGATGGCCTGAATGAGTTCAAAATCTTTATCTTTTATCTTTTTGCGGTTCGTTCGCTCGGGTGCTGTCATTTTTGCTTGTCACCTGACAAGAATCCTGCAGTCAGGTCGATACGCCCAATTTAGGCAGAATATAGGCCTGCAGGAAATACCAGATTCCCACAAAGGCCACAATAATGATAATTTCTTTCATAATCGTGCTCCTCGTAAATTAATAGGTTTTTATGGCTCATTTGTCCACTGTTTTTTAAATCCCGAATTATCCATTTCAATTCACCGCTGTGTAACCCAGCGACTTTTACGTACCATGCAATAGCCGGCGACGATCAAAAATGTCATGACCAGTCCCAGATGGGCGATATCCAGGAAAATGATGAATTCCGGCACAAAACGGCTGCCTGCAAGATTTCGCAACACCAGAAATATTCCTGATACGAGGATTCCAACCAGAATCATACCCCGGACGTAACCGGAGGCGGTCAGACGAATGCTTTTCTTTTGTAGAATCAGGTAGTCGATGATTATATAGCTCACCAGCCCCAGGATTAAGATCGCCCCCAGATAATGAATATAGTGGGTCACGTAAAATTGGGCCAGCCATCCAAAACCGGGGATATCGGCAATGTAATACCGTTTAAAAATGGGCATCTGGCCGAAACCGGTAAGGGTTAAGAACAAAACAGTAATCAGGTAGACATAACGAACGGCACGGTTGGTTGTCTTTGGTATAGCGGTTTGTTGCACTTTCATTTCAACACGCTCCTTATCTGCTATTGACGGTTTTTTGTCAGCTTGACAAATTTGCCGACTGCCGCTGCAATCCCGGCCACGGGGGCAAGGACCATTGCAGTGGTCAGGTTGTTGGCCTGGGCCATGGTGTCTTTTACCGGTTTGAGGTGAGGTTTCCCTTTGCCCGTTTCAATGCCCTTGTGCAAGGCTTCAAACGGTACCGGCGAAACGTATATCGTATTGGTTCCGCCATTTTCGTTTTCTCCGTAAATGTAGCCGTTTATTTCTTTGGCCAGGGCATGGGCTTTTTGGATAATTTCATCGCGCGGTCCGATGGTCTGCACCTCTTCAGGGCAGGCTTCGATGCAGGCCGGCAATTCCCCTGCGGCAATTCTGTTGTAACAGCGATCACACTTATACATCACGCCGTTGCCGGCAAATGAAGGCAGGATATCAAGATACAGACCGGTTCCCGTCTGGCGCTGGGGGATATCCCAGGGGCACACCTTTTTGCACTTGGAACCCCCGAGGCAAATATCGGAGTCAATCCTTGAAATACCATTCTCAAGCTGCCGCGCAGCACCCCAGGGACAGAGTTTGACGCACGGTGGGTTGACACAATGCATACAGCGCCGGGGCAGTGTAATTTCCTGTTCTTCCCCGTCTACATTAACGATTGCATGTTGAATGAAAAGCCAGTTATACGGCGTCAGACGCTCGGTGACATCCTGCTTTTGCGACCAGTCTTCAACCGGGACTCTTTCGGGGTACATTTTTGGAAACGGCTTTTTGGGTTGCGGATATTTATTGGCGTTTACTTCGTTGCAGGCCTCAACGCACGCTTCACATCCAACACATTTGCTGATGTCGAGTAAAGTCGCCAGTTGGGTTTGTTCTTGTGGTGCGGCTGCTGCGGAAGCTCCCGGGATACTGCTGGCAGCCAGCCCGGCCGCAGCTGCGATTCCTCCTCTTAGGAATGTTCTTCTTGAAATTTCTTGCCCCAATTGTGATCTCCTTTCGCGTAAAAGAAACTGTGAGTCAGTCGTCTTTTTCAATCGTTTTCCTTTAAGAACCAGGTATCTGCAATCGGTTACAAAATTTTCTCTTTCTGGGCGCTTATTTTTTCAATGTGTCCACCACAGGCGGATTCCCGCAGGAAATAAAGCATATCGCATAGTGCAAAGCGGCAAAGCCTTCTGATTAATCGGAAGGGAGGTCACCTTTTTAAGCAGAGCAAGAGGAGATAAGGGTATTTTACGCAGCTGCAGATTATTATTTATTGCATCTTTGCGTGGTATTCCTGCAGAGATCTAACTTGTGGGACACCATCGCGGCGTGCTGCAATGCCTTTGGCTGCCGCGACCGCCGCCGCCGTCGTCGTAATGTAGGGCACTTTATATTTGATAGCGGCTTTGCGGATATTTGAACTGTCTTGCGCACTCTTTCGGCCGCTCGGTGTGTTGACCAGAAGATTTATGGTCTCGTTCTTGATTGCATCCACAAGATCCGGTCTGCCATACCCCAATTTGCGCAAGGGCGTGTTTTCAATTCCGCGTTCTTCTAAAAAGTAGTGTGTGCCTTCGGTTGTCATTATTTTGAAACCCAGTTCTTTGAAAAGCCTGACGGCTTCCAATGCCGCAGTTTTGTCTCGATCCGCAATGGTAAACAGTACGGATCCTTCTATAGGCAGCGAGACCTGAGTCGCTTCCTGGGCTTTAAAAAATGAGCGGCCATATGAATGGGAAATACCTAAAACTTCGCCGGTAGACCTCATTTCCGGTCCCAGAATCGGATCAACCTCGGGAAACATGTTAAAGGGAAAAATCGCCTCTTTAATGCCATAATGGGGGATGGACCGATGCTTCAGCTCAAGATCCGCGATGCGTTTGCCCAGCATGACCTGCATGGCAATCCTGGCCATGGATATGTTACAAACCTTGGATACTAAAGGCACGGTTCGCGATGCACGCGGGTTGGCTTCCAGCACATATACCGTATTCTCAAATATAGCATATTGAATATTCATCAGCCCGATCACGCTTAGCTCGATGGCAATCTTGCGCGTATATTCGCTGATCGTCTCGATGTGTTTGGGTGCGATGCTCACTGGTGGAATAACACATGCCGAATCACCGGAATGTATTCCGGCCAGTTCGATATGCTCCATTACGGCCGGCACGAAAGCATCCGTACCATCGGAAATCGCATCGGCTTCAGCCTCGATGGCATTATCCAGAAATTTATCGATAAGAATCGGCCTTTGGGGAGAGATCTCTACGGCGGCCTCCAGATAGAATTTAAGGGATTCCTCATCCTGCACCACTTCCATACCACGGCCCCCCAGAACATATGAGGGTCTGACCATTAAGGGATATCCGATCTTGTCAGCGATTTTCTGGGCCTCATCGATGGTACTGGCCATGCCCGACTCCGGTTGGGGGATGCCCAGCTTACGCATAATGAGCCGGAAGCGATCCCGGTCTTCGGCCAGATCAATGGTTTCAGGAGATGTCCCCAGGATCTTTACGCCTGTTTCCTCCAGTTCAGTTGCGATGTTCAGGGGTGTCTGTCCCCCGAATTGGACCACAACACCTTCGGGTTTTTCCTTTTCATAGATGCTCAAAACATCTTCAACGGTCAGCGGCTCAAAATAGAGTTTGTCCGATGTGTCGTAATCCGTAGATACGGTTTCAGGGTTGCAGTTAACCATAATCGATTCATAACCGGCATCGCGGATGGCCAGCGCAGCATGCACGCAGCAGTAATCAAACTCAATGCCCTGACCGATACGGTTGGGTCCACCGCCCAAAACCATTATCTTTTTGCGATTGCTGACCGGAACCGTGTCAGGCGCATTATAGCTGGAAAAGTAATAGGCTGCGTTTTCGACACCGCTTACAGGAACCGGTTCCCAGGCCTGATGCACGCCCAAGGCCTTTCTCTGTTCACGGATGCGCTTTTCAGGCACCTTGAGCAACATGGCCAGATAGCGGTCCGCAAAACCGTCCTTTTTGGCTTTAATCAGCAAATCATCCGGTAATGCTTGATTCCTGTAAGTCAGAATTTCCTCCTCAAGTTTGACGAGCTCTCGCATCTGCTCAATGAACCAGGGTTTGATATGGGTCTTCTCATACAAGTCATTCACCTCTGCGCCTTTGCGCAGGGCTTCATACATGAGAAACTGGCGTTCGCTGGTGGCAAAGGCCAGTCGGTCCATGAGTTCTTCCAGCGACAACGTGTTGAAATTTTTCGCAAACCCAAGACCGTAGCGGTTTATTTCAAGGCTTCGAATCGCTTTCTGGAAGGCCTCCTTATATGTTTTGCCCAGACTCATGACCTCGCCGACCGCCCGCATTTGGGTGCCCAATTTATCTTCAGCTCCCTCAAATTTTTCAAAGGCCCAGCGGGCGAATTTTACGACCACGTATTCGCCTGAAGGCGTATATTTCTCCAAGGTACCATCCCGCCAGTAAGGGATTTCATCCATGTTCATGCCGCCGGCCAGCAGAGAAGAAACTCTGGCAATTGGAAATCCGGTCGCCTTGGATGCCAGGGCGGAAGAACGGGAGGTGCGGGGATTGATCTCGATCACAACCACGCGACCGGTCTTTGGATCGTGGGCAAACTGAATATTGGTTCCACCAATCACCTCGATCGCCTCAACGATGTCATAGGAATATTTCTGCAAGCGTTCCTGAAGCTCCGGACTGATCGTCAACATGGGGGCGGTACAGTAACTGTCGCCGGTATGGACGCCCATGGCATCGACATTTTCGATAAAACAAACCGTTATCATCTGGTTTTTGGCATCGCGAACCACTTCCAGTTCGAGTTCCTCCCAGCCCAGAACGGATTCCTCAACCAGGATCTGATTGACCAGACTTGCTGCCAGACCGCGGGCGGCGATAACTCTTAATTCCTCAATATTATAGACTAGGCCACCGCCGGTTCCCCCCATGGTATAGGCCGGACGAATAACAACCGGGTAACCCAGATCTTCCGCCACCGCCTCGGCATCTTCAGCCGTGTTGACCGTCTTGCTGCGCGGCATTTCGATGCCTAGTTTTTCCATCGTGGCCTTAAATGCCAGACGGTCTTCACCCCGCTCGATGGCATCCACATTCACCCCGATAATCTTTACACCATATTCTTCCAATACGCCTGTTCGATAGAGTTCGGAAGACAGATTCAGGCCGGATTGTCCGCCCAGGTTGGGCAGGAGTGCATCGGGTCGTTCTTTAGCAATAATTTGTGTCAGGGTATTCAGATTGAGCGGTTCGATGTAGGTCGCATCTGCCATGCCCGGATCGGTCATGATCGTTGCCGGATTGGAATTCACCAGCACAATTTCATATCCCATGGATCTCAGCGCTTTACATGCCTGTGTGCCGGAATAGTCAAATTCACAGGCCTGTCCGATCACGATAGGCCCCGATCCGATGATCAGAATCTTGTGGATGTCATCTCTTTTGGCCATTATCTCTCCTTTAGGTAAGTTTAAAATGATCTGGTTTGGCGGTTATAAAAAATCGGCATTTCAGACATGGAGGCTATACTTTAATATTTACGCTATTTTTCGGAAACATCAAAAAAATATTAGCTAAATATGGGAAAAATGCGGTAGCGCGATACCCATCAATTCTTGCGAGAGGAATATAGAAAACTGGAAATTGGGTGTCAACATTATTTGCCAATTCGCATCCGGCCGCCGGCTGTGTAAAAGGGGGGACATCCGTGAAATTATTACTTTCGCAAGTCCAACCAAACCCAGGAACCATCAATGGGTTGGCGCAGATAACCCCTTTCGCATCCTGAGATCCTGGATTTTGATTATTTGCGAACAAGAAAAGACAAATATTTAATATTTAAAATGTGACCTTAATGCACCGATTCACTCAGCGCGCTGAGTCAGCCAAAGAAATCTGAACCTGAACCTTTAAGCGGTTTCGCTCTATTTGATTTTGGCTTTATAAAGGCGCAGACTGTTGGTTACGACCGACACACTGCTGAAAGCCATGGCCAGGGCGGCCAGGATGGGATGCAGCTGGCGCAGCATATTCGGCAGGGATTCAAAGGGGTACAGGATTCCGGCCGCCACCGGAATTAAAATCACATTGTAACCGAAGGCCCAGAAAAGGTTTTGTTTGATCGTGTTCATGGTGGCCCGGCTCAAGCGGATGGCCCGGGACACACCGCTGAGACTGCCGCTGGAAAGAATGACATCGGCGGTTTCAATAGCCACATCCGTGCCGGTGCCAATGGCCAGGCCGACATCGGCCTGGGCCAGAGCCGGGGCATCGTTGATGCCATCGCCCACCATCCCGACCCGTTCGCCTTTATCCTGCAATTCTTTGACCTTGGATGATTTTTCATCCGGCTTTACCTCCGGAAAAATATCATCGATATGAACCTGGTTACCGATCGTCTGAGCCGTTTGAAGATTGTCCCCGGTGAGCATAACCACTTTAAGGTGCTGATCGTGGAATTCTCGAATCGCCGCTGAAGAGTCGGGTTTAATCTCATCGGAAACCGCAATCAAACCGCAGAGCCGGTTTTCTCGAACCACGACCATTACGGTTTTACCCTGGGATTGCAACTGCCGAATGCGTTCAGCGGACGACTCAATGCCTGTCCCCAATTCCTTAAACCAATCCGGCTTTCCCACCATGACCATTTTGCCGTTGACCCGCGCCTGAACCCCTTTTCCGCCGGAGGCTTTAAATTCTTCAGGCGCCAAGAGATCGAGGGTTTCGGATTCGGCCTGGCGGACAATCGCTTTGCCCAGCGGATGCTCAGAGCCTTTTTCAACCGAAGCCGCAATTTTTAAAAGATCTTCAGCAGTCTCACATTCCGGTTCCAACGGAACAATATCCACTACCGCGGGTTTGCCGATGGTGATGGTTCCGGTTTTGTCCAGCACGATGGTATCGAGTTTGGTGGCCATTTCGAGGGCTTCGCTGTTTTTAAAGAGGATCCCCTTTTCGGCACCTTTGCCGGTGCCGGCCATGATCGCCGTCGGTGTCGCCAGACCCAGTGCACACGGGCAGGCGATAACCAGCACCGCCACCAGGCGGATCATAGCGGGAACAAATTCTCCGCCGACGCCCCACCAGATGAAAAACACCAAAAAGGCCAATGCAATGATGGCAGGAACGAATACAGCGGCAACCTTGTCGGCCAGTGCCTGAATGGGTGCTTTGCTGCCCTGGGCCTCCTGGACCAGGCGGATAATTTGGGCCAGCACGGTATCCTTGCCTACCGCCCCGGCCTCAAATTTCAACAGGCCTTCGCCATTGATGGTACCGCCGACCACTTTATCACCGGCCTTTTTATCGACAGGCAAAGGTTCTCCGCTGAGCATGGATTCATCCACCGAGGAGCTGCCCTCGATGACAATGCCGTCCACCGGAATGCGCTCACCCGGACGAACCAGCACCCTATCTCCCGGTTGAACCCGGGCGATGGGAATCTCTTTTTCAGCATCATTTTCAACGATCGTGGCGGTTTTGGGTCTCAGCCCGATCAGTTTGCGAATGGCTCCGCCGGTGCGCCCCTTGGTTCGGGATTCCAGCATTTTTCCCATTTTGATGAGGGTAATAATGACGGCTGAGGTTTCAAAATAGACATGCGGGCCCAATACCGGGAAAATGAGCAGGGCCAGCGAATAAAAATAGGCCACCGACGAACCCATGGCGACCAGAACATCCATGTTGGCGCTTTTGTTTTTCAGGCTCTTAAATCCGTTTACATAATAATCCCAGCCCGTATAAAACTGGACCGGCGTGGCCAGAGCCCAGAAAAACCAGTTAACCCAGGCCGCATGACTCCACGGGCCGATGAGGCTAAAATCCCTGGCCATGCTCAACAAAAACAGGGGAACTGCAAAGACGACGCCGATGATAAATTTGCGGGTTTGATCCTGAATCTCCGCCTGGCGGGCAGTTTGTTCGGCATCTTCTTCTTCTGAGATTTCTTCAGGCGAAATGACACCGTAACCGGCGGCTTCAATGGCTGAGATCATTTCCTGAATAGTGGCAACCCCCGGAATGTATTCTACGGCGGCCCTTTCGCTGGCAAAATTTACGGTTGCCGCGACAACGCCGGAAACCTTTTTGTTTAAAGCCCTTTCAATATTGGCAGCACAGTTGGCGCAGGTCATGCCGGTAACCGGAAATTCGACTTTGCTCGTCGGAACCGAATAGCCGGAAGCATCGATTTTTGCGACGACGTCTTTGACTTGCAATTGGGCGGGGTCAAAGGAGATGGACGCCTGTTCGGCCGCAAAGTTGACCTGTATATCGGATACGCCGTTGAGTTTTTTAACGCTGCGTTCTATGTTCATGGCGCAGTTGGCGCATGTCATACCTGCCACCGGCAGGGTGATCTTATCATCGGACATTTTAGGGTTCCCTTTGAACGATAAACCAGGGATTGTGCAGATCCTCTTTATTGTAAATCAGCGGCTTTGAGGTATCGTACCGGTAGACGTTGGCACCGGCAAATTCCGCAATGGCTTGACCGGCCGCCGTATCCCATTCCATGGTAGGGCCCAATCGGGGATATACATCCGCTCGGCCTTCTGCCACCAGACATATTTTCAGAGAACTGCCCGCCGAAATGAACTCGACATTGCCGAAGGTTTTACGTTTTCCTTCAACGTAGGCTTCGAGTTCGGGAGTTTTGTGCGAGCGGCTGCCGACGATCGTCAGGGAGGTGCGCTGTGGATCTTTAACCGGGAGTCGGGTCGATTGCGCCATGATTTGATCCAGCAAAAGACCGGCGTTTTCCATTGAATCTGCCTGGGTACCCAGAATTTCTTCGAATGGGCCATTTTGCATCTTATAGGCCCCAAAATCCTGACCTGCAAAATAGAGGGTATTTCGATCCGGTACAAAAATAGTGCCCAGCACCGGGCGCCTGTGCTCAACCAGGGCGATATTAACCGTAAACTCGCCGTTGCGCTTGATGAATTCTTTGGTACCATCCAATGGATCTACCACCCAAAAGCGCTCCCAATCTTGGCGTTGTGCATAAGGGGTGTCTTTGCCCTCTTCACTGAGGATCGGAATATCAAATTCCGTTAACACACTCATGATGATTTCATGGGATTTTTGATCGGCAAGGGTCAACGGCGATTCGTCGGACTTGTATGCCACCCCGAAATCTTCTGAATGGTATATGTCGTTAATGGCATTACCCGCTGCAATGGCCGCCTGAATCGATTTTAAAATAAAAGCTTTTGGATCCATGTTTATCTGCTGAGATGATTGAATTAATTGAATACCGCTAGGCGGCCGGATAGTTGATCTCGGTTAATTTGTTTTTAATGATATCTTCGGTGGCCGGCGTGTCCCATTCCACCTCAACGCTTTTGCCCTCGATATCTCCTTCCACTCTTGAAATTCCCTCGACTTCGGATAATTCGGTTTTGATGGCATTGACACAATGGCCGCATGAAATACTGGGGATTGAAAATGTTTTTTTCTCCATATTGCAAAACCTCCTTTTGCATTTAAATGCCGGCGTAGCGTTTGGCAATTGCCGCCAAATGCTCCGGCTGCAGGATTTCGGCAAAACGTTTGCCGTTCTGGCTGAGCTGTTTATAATAGCGAATACAATCCTGGATGATCTTGCGTACCTGCTCCTCACTATAAACACCGGGGAGTTCCTTGGCAAGCTGAGGATGCCGGCCGAGTTTGCCGCCAAGCTGCACCCGGTATCCTTTTTGTCCTTCTACAAGGCTTCCGGTGGGACATACCGGCATGCATTTGCCGCATTTCAGACATAGATTGTCATCGATTACCGGGACTTCTTTTTCGGGATCAAGGGAGATCGCGTCTTCCTTGCAGGCTTCAACACAGGCTTCACACAGCGAACAGGGTTCATCGGTTACCACAGGCGCACAGGCGCCGATGATACCGATGTCTTTTATTTGAGGCTGGGAGCATGCATTCGGGCAGTCGGCCAGCGTAATTCTAAATTCATGGTGAAATTTAAGATCACCTTTGACGGCTTGTTTCAAAAAACTGAGTAAATCTGCTTTCTCAATATCGGCTTCAATCTGATTCACGAGATGATCGCTGATAATTGCCCGGTTCGGGCATCCGCTGGGCCCGAAGCAGGTCTCGATCTGGTAACCCTTGATTTCTGAACTCATACTGGTGAGATAACGGGCCTGGGTTGCCCTGACGTCCGCCAGTGATACCACCGGTTTGCCGGTTTCATGGGCTTCTTTCTCAACCCGCGCCCGCACGCGTTTTCTTACAAAAAACGGGACCTTTTTAATGGCTTCTTCAGCTTCGGGCATCCATTTCATTTAATCATCCTTTATCTAAACGAGCCGGTCGTTTCTGACACACGTTTACGTGCACTTGAGGTTCAATATAATAATCCATTTTTAATTTGCAAGCACAGGGGAATACTGTGTAATGCCGGGTGATTCCAAGAGCGCTAAATGCTAAAGACGATAACCGAAGGATGGTAACCCGGAAATTGGTGGATGGCTAAATCTATCAGGCGTATTCGGTCATGTACCCGCTGCAGGCGCGGGTTTTAAGATCTCGCCAAAGCTTTTTCCGCCAGTTCAGCGACCGAAAACGTCTGTAGATGCCCATTTAAGAAAAGGTTAAATGTTGCGGGGTCTTGCTTTAACCGGTTAAGTATGGCCGCTGTTTTTTTATTTCCTATTGCGCCGGCGGCCCAGGCTGCCAATCCGCGCAGATAAGGATCCTCAGTCTGCATATACGGATGCAGGTAGTTGACCGAATCTTTCAGAAGTTGCGGCCGCGCATGCGCGAGCCGGCCCACCCCCCATAGGACCCCGCGTTGAAGGGTTTCGTGTTCAAGGAAGTTCCCGTCGGGTTGAATATAGGAAATCAAGATACACCAGAATTCCTCGGCCAGATTTTTATTTCTGGCCATGATTTCTCCCATGGCTTCGGGGCATCCCCAGCCGATACCGCCGGATTCATCGTTGAGCTGCCACATGTACCGGCGCATGATCACCCGGGCAGATTCCATGTCCGCATCGGCCAAACGGTCGACCACTTCCCCCATGGCCATTACCGCCCGCCATTTCAGCAGTTCATCCGGACTGCATAAAAATGAAAAAAGGGGGTTGACGGCCTTTCTGGCCGGCATCCCGCCGATTTCCGCCAACCCGCCTTCAATGTCTTGTTGCAGAAGAAGTTTGCGAATTTTTTCTTTAAGCTGCCGGCCTGTCTGTTGATCGTTCCTCATAATTGAAGTTCTAACTATAATACCCAAACCTTGCATGAAAATTAATGAGAAGTTAAGTTTTTGTCCAAACAGCAGGTTATCAGGTTATCTAGATAAGCGGCGCAAATGTAGAAACAGACCCTTTTTAAAGGATCAAGATCGTTTCATTCATGCAAGATTCAGGTATCCCAGTGAATACAGTCAACGGGGCAATACTTTATGGCATCATTTACATCGGCTTCAGGATAAACCGTTAATTCAATGACTTCGATATAACCGGCATCATTTAATCGAAACACATGCGGGCAGGTTTCCACGCAGACACCGCATACGATACACTCACTGAGTTCAACGATCGGAACTTTCATTTTATTCGTTAACTGCTTTTCCAATTTTACGGCCATAGGCATAGCACTTGTCGAGTCCCTCCTTGTCAGGCACATACTGAATTTTCAGGCCCGGATCGATAATATTAAATTTCATCGCCTCGAGCTCTTTCGTGATGATTTTCACCGCTTCACCGCTCCAGCCGTAGGATCCAAATGCAGCACCGATTTTGTTCAGCGGTTTCAGCCCTCTCATATAGGACAAAAAATCCGCCAGAGAGGGAAACAGCCCGTTGTTCAGCGTCGGCCCGCCCACGACGATTGCCTTGGCGTCAAAAACTTCGGTCATGACTTCGCTGCGGTGCCATTTTCGCAAATGCAAGGGCTTGGTCGGCACGCCTTCTTTATTAATGCCGGCGGCGATGGCTTCAGCCATTTTTTCGGTACTGTGCCACATGGTATCGTATATCACCACCGCTTTCTTTTCAGGTATTTGTTCGCACCATTTGGCATAGGCATTAATGATCTTTGCGGGATCTTTGCGCCAGATAATCCCATGATCGGGGCAGATCATGTTAAATTCCATTCCCGAGTCGATGATATTTTTAAGGTATTTTTTTATTAGCGGCACGTAGAGAAGCAAAATGTTGGCGAAGTATTTCTTCGCATGGGCCATGATGGCATCGCCGGTCTGGTCGTCATACCGCTCGGGGCCTGCAAAATGCTGGCCGAAGCCATCACTGGAAAAAAGAATTTTATCTTCCTTTAAATAGGTGAACATACTATCGGGCCAGTGAACCATGCGGGTTTCCAGAAAGCTCAGAGTTTTTTTGCCCAGGCTGAGTTCCTGTCCGGTCTCAACGGGATGATAATTCCAGTTGCGCGAAAAGTGGCGGGGCAGATTCATGCCGCCCATTTTTGAGCAATACAGCGGCTTGTCCTCCCCAACCCGATGCATTACCCGAGCCAATCCACCGGAATGGTCCAGCTCCGTGTGGTTGCTAATAACATAATCAATCTTTTTTGGATCTACGATTGCGGAAATCTTGTCGAGCAATTGATCCGCAAAAGTTTTTTTAACAGTGTCAAGCAACGCTATTTTTTCGTCAACGATTAAAAATGCATTATAGGTCGTTCCCAAATCGGTCGAATACCCGTGAAAGTCACGGATATTCCAATCGGTAACGCCAACGTCATACACTCCCGGTGCAATCTCTAAAGGTTCCATTTCCTTCTCCAATTAATCCTTTTTGTTCAAGTTCGTGCGATTTCGGATTGTTGAAATTGAAAACCGGCGCAGTGATAAAATATAAACATGTTTCTTCACCCTGCAACCGGCCCGTGTTTCTTCATCCGGCATTGAATCTCGGCTATAAACAATTGATGCCCTTTTCGTCAGCGGATATTTCGCCGGCACAAAAGGGCATCGAATTTGGTTCGAGTCTAAAAATCAGGAGATCATCAATAAATTACTCTTTTTCAAAGTCCGCTTTGGACGCACCGCACACCGGGCATTCCCAATCATCGGGGACATCTTCCCATTTGGTACCGGCTGCCACACCATTGTCCGGATCACCCTGTTCGGGATCATAGACATATCCACAGATCGAACATACATACCTGTCCATGCTTATCCTCCTTTTGTTTTTTAGTTAGTTGTCAACCAAGCGCACATGCCAAAATCGGCGTTCTTTTTGGTTCAATCTGATGTCCAAATTTTTCTATACCGTTCATTGGACAGATTCAAGTCAATTTTTTCTATTCCCTGACTTTAATCGTGCTTCACTATCCCAGGGGTTTAAACAATTTTTTGCCGGCACCGCAGACCGGACATTTCCAGTCGTCCGGCAAATCTTCAAACCGGGTTCCTTTGGGGATTTTTCCCCTGCGATCTCCCCGGTCCGGATCATATATATATCCGCAGTTAACCGTCTGGCATTGATACATTTCCTCCGGCTCAGCCACCTATCCTCCTCAATAAGGGTTTATACCAAAATTCCAATTTAAATTTCATCACGAAAGCACGAAATAGATAATAAGGCTGGCAAGCTGGAATGCTTGAAGGCTAATAGTTATTCCCCCTTTCAAGCTTCCCAGCCTCCCAGCATGCCAGCTTTCAAGCCACTTTTCTATTTCAATTGATTGATTAAATCTTTAACTCTTTTTTCGATTTCATCGCGGGTCTGGCGCATGAAATCAAGTGGTTTCCCGGCCGGGTCGGCCAGATCCCAGTCCAGCATCTGCGCTCCGGGCACAAACGGGCATTCTTCGCCGCACCCCATTGTGACGATAATTTCAGGGTGATTGCCAGATATGGCGGATTCGATACGCTGCGGTGTACGAAATGCCATGTCGAGTCCTTTTTCCTGCATGGCCCTGGCCATATCCGGATTAATTTTTTCAGCCGGCTGGCTGCCGCCGGTGAGCACTTCGAATTTATCCCCGGCCAGAGATTGGGCAAAGGCACCGGCCATCTGGCTGCGGCATGCGTTTTCGCGGCAGGCGAACAATATTTTTTTTCTGCCGATCAATGGTGCGATGAGATCGGCGGCCGCTTTTTCAACATCCGCTAACACCGTCGGGTGGCGGGCCATATCCTTGGGGCCTTCGATATTGCGGTAGGTCAGGCTGCCGTCAAAGCGCGCATCGATCGCATCAAAGAAATATTTGGCAGTCAGCTGCAGCCCTTCAAACAGATTTTTTCCTTTACTGGCACCCACAGATAGAAGAAATCCGCGTTTGGTCTTTTTTACGGGATCGGTCAATTTGAATTTATATTTCCGTGCCCAGAATGTCTGGCATCGGTCAACTACAGCTTTGAGCTGGGCCGTCATATTAAAAAAGAAAATCGGAGTGGCCAGCACGACGACTTCGGCCTGCCGGATCAAGGGATAAATTTCGGTTTTAATGTCATCATCAATCGGGCAAAAACCCTTTTTTTCGCAGACCACATATTCCTTGCAGGGGATTATATTTTTTTGAGTCACCTCGATGGTGCGGGTTTGAGCACCTAATGATTCCGCCGTCTGCATGAAGCGTGAAAGCAAGAATGAGGTATTTCCTTTTTTTCGCGGGCTTCCCTGAAAGCCGAGCACCAACATTAGAACAGATCCTTATTTTTTTTCCTTAATATGGCATTTTGCACAGGTCGTGGGGCCCCCCTTCAGACCTTCTTTTTTTTTCTGCCTGTGGCATTTCGTGCATAGCGTGTTCATGATATGTTTCTTTTTTAATTTGCCCTGTGCTTTAAGCTCTTTGATAATGCCGGCTTTTTGCGGGAAAAACGAATGGCAGATCTCACAGTCGCCAAGCTTATCCTGGTGCCGGTGATGGGGAAAGGGAACAAGCCCCCGCGTGCCGCCGGGAAGTTTAATTTCGGCAGCACCCTTGTTTTCGACGGCAATGCCACTCGTTACAGCCGATTCTGCGGCAACCATCAGGGTTCCAAAAGAGAGCAATAGAAGGATTCGGATCTTCATCAACAATTTCCCATTCGAGAGCGCATTATTTTTAGCCATAGCTGAAAGGACACTTCTGGACACGCATTAGACGCCTTTCTGAGATGGGTTCCTGTTAGTTGTCTATTTAACAGCGATCCATTAGCGTGGAGAAATGCTTTTGCCTTCGCCTTCCAGTTGGCATTGCGAAAAGTCGATGGGTTCGTCGCACTTGGAGCAGGTGTGCGGTCGATCGAATTCATCTGAAAATATTTCTTTGACTTCCCCGCATTTGGGACATTTGCATGTAAATGATTTGAGGGTTTTGAAGTTTTGATACCCCGGGCAATGTTGAGGGGTCGATGTCGTATCTGCCATAATTACCTCCATTAAATCTCTTTTTGGTTTCGTCCCACAGGGTCCGGTATTGCTAAGCGCCAAGCTTTTTTGCAATTTCACGTCCATAGTCCTGGGCCATTTGCATGCCGCCCTCCAGGGAGCTTGATTTTAAGCGCAAGGTATCTCCGACAACATCCATTTTTAAGATGTGTTTCATGGTATCAAAAATGCGATCATTGGCTTCTCCACTCCATCCAAAGGAACCGAAAGCGCCGCCGGGTTTGCCTTCAAGCTCTGCTTTTTCGGCAATAAAAAGAAAAGTCTTCATGGCCTGAAGCATTTCACCGTGATAGGTGGATGACCCAAAAACATAGGCATCAAAGCCTTCAAGATCAGCTTCACTTTTGATGTTTTTGACTTCGACCACTTCGGCCGCGTGGCCTGAAAATCGAATTCCTTCGGCAATTAGCTCCGCAATTTGCCGGGTTTCTCCCGTTCGGGTGGCATATACGATCAGGGCTTTAGACATGGGGGTTACCTCATCACCGTTTATCTAAAATGCGCGTTCCAAATTTTAAAACAGCTATCGTCGCAAAAAACTTATTTTTTTGGGCTGGCAATTCTTTTATCGATACCGTCTGCCTCACAATCCGGTGTGTAGCAGGTGTTGTCTAAAAATTCACATTTTTCTTTACAGGATGGGCATGCGTTGGGGTGGGCGTCGGCATCAAAGGTATACCCGCAATTCGAGCATTTCCAACTGGGCATTTTCGTACCTCCTTGGAATATTCGTATATTATCAGCTGGTTCCAGCTTCTGGCCGCTGGCTGCTGGTTACTCACTTGCTACTTGCTTCTGGCAACTGGCGTCTGGCAAAACCGATTCGTTTGACATTCAGAAAAAGCCAGAAGCCAGTGACAAGGGGCCAGCGGTCAGTGACCGGTAAGCCAGAAGCACGTTTTCTAGTTCGCTTCTTCAGATTCTCCTGACGGGCTGCGTTTGGCCAGCTCACGATCGATCATAAACAGACCGCCTTGCGCATCCCCCATCAGTTTTAGTTGCTCTAAAACGCCGCCGACGCTTTCTTCTTCTTCAACCTGCTCGGATACAAACCACTGCAGGAAAATATTGGTAGCGTGATCGCGTTCTTCATGGGCGATTTCCACCAGAGCATTGATCAAGCCGGTGACCTTCTGTTCATGTTTCAGGGTGGCCTCGAAGACCGCCAGAGGAGAACCCCATTCAGTTGGCGGCGCTTCTATCTGCTGCAATTGAACCTTTCCACCACGCTGGATAATAAAATTATAAAACTTCAGGGAGTGTTGTAATTCTTCCTGTGCCTGGTAATGCATCCAGTTGGCAAAACCGTCCAGATTAACCAATTTAAAATAGGCATTCATTGACAGATACAGGTAAGAAGAATAAAGCTCCGCATTCAGCTGGCCGTTGAGTGCTTTTTGCATTTTTTCAGTTAACATGGCCATTATCCTTTCCACAGCCCGTGAAGATTGCAATATTCGCGGGCGGTGACATTTTCCGATTCGACCTTAAACACGGCTTCAGGCGCTTCGCCGGGATTAAGAAACTGACGATCGGCTTTGCCGCCTGCGATAATTTCGATCCATTCAATATAGTGTTTGTCCTCCATGGGATGTGGGACATCCCCGACTTTTACTTTAACACCGCCCTCGACTTTTTCAATAACCGGGACATGCTTTTCCTTGGCCGCATCAACGGTATTTTCAACCAGACGCACCATGGGTTCCCCGCAGCAGACCAGTTCACCGCCACCACCGTGCAGAACCTCGACGATATTGCCACAGGCCTCGCATTTATAGACTTCCAATCTTTCTGCCATTGTATTCTCCTTTCGGTTTTTCGTATTTCGTTGATTCGTTGATTGGTTTATCGTGTGAAAATTCTTCCCGAAATCTTTTTCAATTTATTCTAAAACTTGGATCTAAGCCTTAGATCCTGGTTGCTGGCAAGGCGCAAGCCGTTTGAAAGCAGAGCGTAGAGTTAGTAAGAGAGCATTTGAAAACGGTTTACAACGCAGCCAGCGGGCAAAAGATGAGGCTTAGAGGCAAGTTTTACCAGTTTTCACCGAGCAGCTCAAAATGCGCCTGCGGATGGGCGCATGCCGGGCATTCCTCCGGCGCACCGTCACCTTCATGCAGATAGCCACAGTTTCGGCAGCGCCAGACCACGGACGCGCTCTTTTTAAAAACCGCATTGTTGGCGACATTGGCCGCAAGTGCCAGATAACGTTTTTCATGTTGTTTTTCCGCCACAGCGATTGCTTTAAATATTTCGGCGATTTCTTCAAAACCTTCTTCTACAGCGATTTTCGCAAATCCAGGATACATATCGGTGTATTCATAATTTTCGCCGGCAGCGGCTTCCTTCAGATTATCCAGCGTGGTGCCGATAACCCCGGCCGGAAAGGCTGCGGTAACTTCAACTTCACCGCCCTCCAATAATTTAAATAATCTTTTGGCGTGCTCTTTTTCCTGATCGGCAGTCTCCGTGAAAATTTCCGATATTTGCACGTAGCCATCCTTTTTTGCCTGGCTGGCAAAATAGGTATAACGGTTCCGTGCTTGAGACTCGCCGGCAAAAGCCGTCAGGATGTTCTTTTCAGTCTGGGTCCCCGATAAATTTCCCATTGATGTTCCTCCCTCACGTTTTAAATTTATGATTAAATGAGCTGGATGGATTATTGCTGTTCTTGCCACCAGCCTTTGACAATATGATTTTGCTTTTCTTCTTCGGCCAGTTTCCTTAATTTGTAAGCAGAATCCCTTAAAACACCATAGAGAATGCCGCAACCATTATCTTCACGATCGGCATCACCCTGATCTGCCAGGTCCATCATCTCTTCCACCAGCTTTAAGGTCTTTACAATATGCAAATTGCAGGGTTTCACTGATTTTTCTCCCCGGCTGAAGTTGATGTCTCATTTTCTCTCGGAAGGGAAAATGGACGGCGCGCCTGAAACACGATACAAAAGTTTTCAAATTCTGTGCCAGGGAAAAAACAAAGATCCTCACTCTAGACCATACCGGCTTGATGGGCGAATATCAACGGTTGAGCGCAAAAGCCCGACATTTTTACCCCGCTTGAACCGCCCTGCACGCCATATCTTTGCGATACACGAACCGACAATGATTTAACTGAATATCAGTGCGTTGCAAACATAATGTGTGGATATCATAATAAAAATGACAATGCAATACGGTCTCAGAATAATTTTTGACACACAATTGTCTCATAAGACAGGGATTTCGATTTTGGATTTCGGATTGAGGTCAGGAGTTTTTGAAGGTGGATTTCTGATTGCGCCAGGTGGAATATGATATAAAGCGCAGGGCCCAAGGCCTAAGGTTAAAAAATGATGCTATCCTTTTTTGCCTCGAGCCTTAAGCCCTGTGCCTTAAGCCTATTTTTGATTTAAGCGGCGGCTGTGACCACCTGGTTGCGCTGCAGAATCTGCCCGCGTGTGCTGATGACCACTTCTTGCATCGGTATTTTGACACCGGACATTTCCATGCCTTTTTTCACAATCATTGGAAGGCCGCCACAGCATGGGACTTCCATAATGACGG
>Ga0209536_100000500_pt1 | contig 63128 bp, 98 predicted proteins | sample DeeMarSeWOR28_12_FD_187461 | JGI IMG/M metagenome (GOLD analysis project Ga0209536, IMG submission 187461) | Marine sediment microbial communities from White Oak River estuary, North Carolina - WOR-2-8_12 (SPAdes) (version 2) | ecosystem: Environmental > Aquatic > Marine > Intertidal zone >...
ATGACTCCTTGTAGGGTATGGCACGAGACTTGCTGTATACAATAGCATAACGACAACGAACCCTAACAAGGAGACAGAAGATGAAGAGCACAACCGAAGAAGCAAAAGAACTGAGACAGGAACTCAAGAGCAAGCTCGGAGTCAACAGCCGTCAGGTTAGCGTACGCTCCGAGTACTTCTCAATGGGTAGCAGCATTGACGTTCGGATCAAGGACGCTGACGTTAGCCTCCCTGCCGTTCGTGAGATTGCCAGCAAGTACGAGAGCATTAGACGCTGTGAGTTTAGCGGAGAGATCCTCTCCGGAGGCAACACGTACCTGAGTGTGGAGTACACGAGGGAAGCCCTGCAGACCCGTAGTGACCGCGTCCGTGAGCAGGTAGAGAACGCTGTTGCAAAGCTCCCCGAGGACAGCAACACGCTGGAGCGGGTAGAGGGTACGGACTACTGGGTAGGACGTAGGAACGGCCGCTACTCTGTCTGGGGTGAGGAGTCTCATATCAGTGCAGCGTACGACGTAGACGGTATCTGCTCCGTTATCGTTAGTCAGTAGCAGACACCAGGAACGGGGAGCCCTACGGGGCTCTCCTTTACCCCGAGCAAGGAGGCTCAACAATGAACAGCAAGGAAGCAGCACTCAAGAGACAGGCAACACTGAGAGACGGCTCCGTAGTCTACGCTCATAGCAACGGAGAGCCTATGGCCTACAGTAATCCGTCTCAGTGCAGAGACCGCGTGCAGTACCTGAGGGACAGAGGTATAGGAGCCTTCTGTCTCGTGCTGGACGGTATGAACTACGCTGCCTTTGACCGTAACGAAGTGCAGCCCGAGTCAACGAAGAGAGAAGACAGCTTCATACCTGTACGTACCGAGATCAAGCAGGTTAAGAGTGAGCATCTCGGACAGGATCACACGAGCGGAGTCCGGCTCTATCGGACACAGAGCTACGGAGACCAGGGATACGCTCTGCAGATCAGGCAACACGTAGACGGTAGGAGTATCCAGAGGTACGCTACCGCAACCCTCACACGTAAGGAGCTTGAGGAACTCCGAGACGAGATCACAAAGCAGCTGCAGTAAATCAGACCAGGGAGGGGGAGCAAGTCTCCTCCTCCTGCAGCCCCCGAGGAGACCGTATGACTGCTGAAGAGTACGCTACCCGAGTGACAAGCAACGAGGCTTCTGTCTTCGTTGTAGACCACGTAGCACTAGACTTCCTTCGAGAGGTAAAGGACGCATTACACCGAGGAGCTAACCTAGACGTTGACTCCGTGAAGATCCTCAAGGAGCAGCGTAGGAAGTGGCAACGGTTCTACTTCCTTGTTAAGCACGTACGGCCGGAGCTGAAGCTAGACGGCTTCGAGCGTATGGTAAGGCACGAGTTCCCCGAGGTGTACGGGGCCTGGAGTCAGCACGATACAGACGCTAAGATCAGGGACTAGCATACTGCAAAGAGCCTCCTGCAGTATGCAAGGGCTGGGAGTCTCCCCCGCTCCCAGTCCTTCCCTATTGTTCCTCGTAGTCTATGGCACAGCTCTTGCTCTATACAGTAGCAGAACTGACAACGAACCCTAACAGGAGGCTAAGAGATGCAGACCACGAAGAACAAGAACGGAGCTTATGACTACGCTAGAGAGATCCAGACTGAGGCTGTTGCTGCTGCTAAGAGGAGCGGCCGGAGCCTGTCAACGGAGATCAGAGACAGACTGAGGCTTATCCCTGTGGAGTTCCGGAGTGCAACGTACCAGCTGCTCAATGCACGCGGTCTCTTCGATATGTAACCACAGGAAGCTAACCAGGGGGAACTGAGATGAACGCAACACAAGCAGCAAGAGAAGTAGTGAGCAGAGGAGTAGACAAGTTCTGGACTGAGCGTCTACGAGAGATGCTCACTCACGTAGAGACTACACACGGAAGCCCGAACGGTAACCGCAAGACTGCAGACCTGCAGGTTGACCGCGTAGCTAAGAGCTGGCCGGTCTCCGGCTCCGTCTTCGTGACCCGCTCGGACGGTAAGAGGTTCCGTCTCTATATGAAGGGTAGCACGTTCAAAGCGGAGGAGGTGTAGCAATGGCAGCACACGAGAAAAGAGGACGCTGCCCTAAGTGCTGCCCTGACGGAGGAGCAATCTTCGAGCGTACGTATGACTTCGAGGGTAACTACCCCGAGGGCTCCGAGGAGGATAAGTACGGAGCTGAAGTGTGGAAGTGTCTCAACTGTGGATACACTACACGAGTACAGAAGCAGGCCCGTAAAGGTAGCAAGGGTATAACGAGATCTCAAGAGAGACAGATACGTAGACTCTGGGAGATCTACGCTTACCCCGAGGACAGATGCACGAAGGAGGTAAAGCACTACCCCGAGATAGGAACGGTACAGCTGTACATCAAGAGGCCCCTGCTCTCTAAAATGTTTCATATAGGCCCCCGAGGTAAAGTGGAGGAGATAGCATGAGTGTGAAGCTATACAATAAGACAAAGCTACCAGAGGAGCCGCTCAAGTCCCTGCTTCGAGAAGCAAAGAAGCTAGCCCGAGCAACAGGAGGAGTAGTCACTAAGATTACGAACGGCTCACAACGGAGCAACACGTCAAGCGGAGTAGCTCAGCGTATGAATCTAGTCTATGACTGGCACCTACGCAACAAGAGCAAGAACAAAGACGGCAAGCGTAAGAAGAACCTAATACGGACACGAGGAGGTATGATAACTGTAGCTCCTCCGGTCTCGTACTTCAGGAGAATGAAGAAGCGTATTGAGCAACGGCCGGACTGGTACACACCAGAGGAGATCCTCAAGCAGGCACGCTTTGCAGCTCTGTGTACGTTCCGTACTATGATCCACGAGTACGCTCATATATGGCAGTTCCAGAACCCGTACGAGGTACACCAGACCACACGAGAAGGTAAGCTCAGACGTAAGGACTGGCAGTACCGAGATGAGGAGGTACACGCTCAAGAGGTAGTGACTGAGGCAATGATTAAACTAGACAAGCAACCCGAACGGAAAGCACGGATAGACGCTCTGCTAGAAGATCTAGCACAGCAGTTCGTAGCTCTCAGTAAGGGGGAGATACCTTGAGTGATAGTCTGAAGAAGCCTAAGACTGCACTGCAGCCTTGCCCGTTCTGTGGTAACGAGGATCTCTGGTTACTCAATGATGACGGCTACTATATCTTCTGCAACAGTCAGGACTGTGGAGCTGAAGGGCCTGTACGTGAGTTGCCTACCGAGGCAGCAGAAGCCTGGAACAGGAGGTACAATGGCAAAGCGTTGTAAGCTGGGTAACGTGCTCTGCAGGGAGGCCCGCTGGTTATGGTCTGACTGTGAAGACCTCTACCAGGACTACCTCAGGAGCAGAGACCCGAAGGACGCTAAACGCTGGGAGAAGGCTGTAGACAAGTACCTAGCCCACAGGAAGAAGTGCTGCACAAAAAGACGTTGACAGCTGCAGGCCTTTAATTATATAATTTGTAATTCAGGCTGGGAGGCCTCCTACGTGAGTGACTGCAGAGAGATACTCAGAACTCTACAACGTTCCAAAGATAAGAGGCAACCGGCTGCGTCTATTGACTGGAGTACTCTACGCTGGGAATGTACCGAGAACAAAAAGCCTAGACGCTGGGCCTGCTTTATAGACAGCTGTATAGTAGCAGATATTGAGAGAGTGAAGTCAGGCAGCTGGGTATGGAACATTCCAGTACTTACCTACTTCGGAGTTGAGCCTAACAGAGAGTATGCACAGCAAGCAGTAGAGAAGGCTCTAAAGGAGATCTCATGACCGCTCAAAAAAGTTACACTGCACTGCTGCTCGTAGCGTTCTTCACCCTCGGGTATGTCCTCGGAGCAAAGCAGGGAGAGCAGACGCTCTCTCCGTTCTGGTGGATTATTGGCTTTGCAGGCTGGACGGGAGGTATAGCTAGTCAAGTAGCTGTTGCTCTCGTGCAGCGTGTGCTAGGGTTCGTTAACGTTAAATAATAACGAGAGGAGCTAACGTGTTCTTGATAGGACTAGGGCTCGTGTTATGCGGGTTCGGTATCGGATACTCACTAGCACGTAGTAAGCATCATAACCACAGAGCAAGACTCTGCTACGCTGCAGCTGCTTACCTTGACGAACTGCAGCAGCTCAACGTAGACCCTGCCTTCAAGAGTGGGGCTGAGTCTTTTGCTGAGTCTATCAAGCCGTACGTATAAGGAGGAGCAGTGAAGGAGCAGGAACTAGAGAAAGCACTCAAGCTCCGTGACAAGAAGGTTACTCAACTAATCTATCAGATCTGGAGAGGGAGTAACTGTGTGCACTATACGCAACAGGAGTGTAGACTCAAGGGGCTGGGTAGGGGTATCAAGTGCTCAGACAAGTATACTGACTGTCCGGTTATGACTCACCCTACACACTATAAGGATGACGTTAACATAGCCGGAGTAGCAGAGCCTAACGTAAAGGATATCACGGAGCCTGGTAGTGCAGAAGCTCTTGAAGACAATAGTTAAGCAGCATCTCTCTAACGGCCGTCTCCCTCCCCGCTGGGTATGGAGGTACTTACCTTTAGAGATGCAGCGTAAGCTAGCTCTTGTCTCGATACGTGGAGAGCTAGAGCTACTCGGGTATGACACCTCGAAGTACACTGACGAGGAGCTAGAAGAAGGTATCTACGAGATAAGTAAGCTAGCTGCTCAAGTAGGGGTTACTGCTGAGCAAGCAGTAGACTCACTAAAAAAACTAGCAGAGGTACTATGCAAGGTTACGTAGAGCAGAGGATCTGGTATGACATATCCCCAGAGGATAGAGAGCCTCCGGAGCTGTGGGTAGCTCGTACTGTGCTCAAGCTGGACGTTACCGAGAACATTACAACGGAGAGACTACGTACGTATATCTACTCCGCGTACCACAGTATCAGACAGGTAAGGGGCAACGAGCTTAACCACTATAACTCTGCTCGTGCAGATCTCGTAGCGGAGCTGATACCTCCTCCGGAGAAGGAGCCGAAGGGTACAATACAAGTAGAGCTTGAGCCCTCCGGAGATCCGTCATACTGGTTAGCAACGTACGTGCTCGGGTTCAGTGACCACGAAGCAAGCGTACTGTGCAACGTAGCTAAGGACAGCCTGAGAGATCCAGCAAGAGGATTACTGCCCCTGCTCAAGGCTGCTATCAAAGTTCTAAAGGGGCTGGAGTTCAAAGACAGAGAGTACCTGACAGCATACCACAGAGCACGGTACCTGCTCATACGGTACTACCTAGACGCTCATTACTACGAGCGTGTGTAGCAGGAAGGAGACCTCATGGGAAAACTACACGAAGTACTAGCCGTAGAAGGCTCACGGAGGGCTGCTTATGACAAAGTGCTCAAAGAGACAGAGCACGTATTCAGGGAGCGGCCGGATCTTTTCAGGCAGGAGGAGAAGAGGTACGAGCCCTTCTCCGAGGATGACCGCAACGAAGCCGGAGTAGTAGAGCGGCTCGATATGACCGCAACAGTGAGGCAGCGTCTTGACTACCTCGGGGAGTTCCTCACTACGTACCTGGATACCGTCTACCAGAAGGAGAAGACGAACCAGGTAGCAGTAGGTGACATTGTAGTAGGAGACAAAGTCATAGCTACTGCAGTTCCGGTCTCGTATCTGTTGAACCTGGAGAGCACGCTCAGCAGGCTACGTGAAGTGCTCAACTCTACTCCTACGCTGCAGTCTGGTATCAGCTGGGTAGAGGATACTTCACACCAGTTCTCCGGAGTAATGAAGTCAGAGCACGCGGAGGAGACCTTCAAAACTAAGAAGATCCTCAAGCCCTTTGAACTCTCTCCGGCTACGAAGGAGCACAAAGCACAGGTAGAGAAGCTCTCCGAGGACAAGCCGGTAGGGAAGTTCTACCGTCAGCTGTGGTCTGGTATGCTTTCTCCTGCAGATAAGAGTGCAATGCTCGGACGGCTCGATAAGCTCATTGAAGCTGTCCGTATTGCTCGGATGCAGGCTAACGAGGTTGAAGTCATTACAGAGAAGGTAGGTGAGCAGATCGTATCTGCCTTGCTGAGTGACTAAGAGTTCTCCGCATCATTCAAGTTGAGTGTCAACGTTCGTGTTAGTGTTAGTGTTTTGCGGAGCAAGTTTACTGTCAATGCCCCTACGGACTGGCAGTCTCTGATCTAAATAACTCGGGGTAGAGGTTCGAGTCCTCTCCAGGCCTCCATTAAAATCTTATGGCCTGGTAGCTCAATGGTAGAGCACGAGTGTACACAGAGGACAGGAGACGTGCACAAGGTCAAGGGAAGCTAGGCACCTCTTGTATATTGCTCAACTGGTAGAGCACTAGAGCGATAATCTAGCGTGTGCGGGTTCGAGTCCCGCTATACAACCTCGGGGGAGGGTACAGGGTAGTACCCTCCTCCACCTAAACTACAAGGAGACCTCTAATGCAAGCTCAGATCAACTGTCTTATTGAAGTCCACAGCATAAGGATTGAACCAGGCCCGAGGTTAACGGGCAGTACGTGTATTGTGGAGTGTGCGGTATTCCCTTTTAACAAGAAGACACCTCACACCTCCTCAAAGCTCGTGCTTAACTTTGGTCTACCTCCGGAAGCATCTCAGCTAATAGGTAAGGCTCTTCAAGAGCAGATAGGCCTAACGCTCAAGCACGCGGAAGCAGACTCCGAGATCCTACCCGAAGAAGAGGAGGCCTCGTGAAGATCTATAAATTTGAACTTGACGCAACGGACAGAGACCCTCAGGTACTGACTACTCCCCGAGGTACTACTATTCTCTCGTGTGAGAACCAGCATGACCAGATCTCCCTGTGGGCTCTAGTTGACCCTGAAGAAGAGGCAACGGAGCAGCGTACCTTTATCGTACGAGAGACCGGAGACGAGCTGCCTGCAGAGGAACTCAAGGAGCTACACTTTGTCCGTACGGTAGTGACCCTGTCAGGTACGGCCGTCTATCACGTCTTCCAGAAGCGGGTAAAGAGACCAGGCCCGAGCGGTTGACTGGAAGCTGTGACCGTTCGTATGACAGGAAAGTAGGTACGCTTCTTGCTAGCAGCTGGGCTCTCCATATCGTACAACCTACGCTATATCTGAGGAGCCCGTAGCAGCCCATATAAGGCCCTTTTGCCCTTAGGCCGGACTGATACCCTTCCCCAGCCCGAGGGAGCCCCAGCCTGCTAGCCCCTGTGCAGCGTACGAGCGTATATGAGGAGGGTCTAGAGAGGGGCCTCCGCTACACCTCCAGCCGTACACCTCCGGAGGAGGCCCCTTCCCCCTACCTCGATAGAGAGGAGCTAGTATGAGAATCTTACCCCTACTCCTGCTGCTGCTTCTGGTCTCGTGCACGTCAGCCCGAGACCTGGAGCCCCGAGACCTGGAGCCTGGAGAGCTTGACCTCAGGTACGTGCAGACAGGTACGGAGTTCAACTCCAGATATGAAGAGATGAAGCAGTACGGAGCGTTCGGTCAAGCGGTCAAGATGCTAGGCCCTAACAGAGCTGAGACAGTCATTGACAGGCTAGGCCCTCTTAGTGTACGTCTCTTCTACGTAGCCGGAGATCCGATAGTATACCCCTCAGAGTACCTCATTGCTCTGGTAGCTTGTGACGAAGATACAACGAAGGTACCCGCTAACGAGTGGTACATAATGCTACCGGACAAAACGCTTACGAGTATCTACGGGTACTCAGAACCCTTCCAGCTGACTGACTATCACATACGTTCAAGTGAAGGGTTCCACGTTATCGTTGCAACCTTCGAGTTCTCCTGCAACGGTACAGTAACTAACCTCTATAACGGAAGGGAGGTGAGTTACCCATGATCCGAGCGGTTGTGTTCCTCGTTGTTCTCCTCGTGCTGGTATCAGTATCATTCTCTCCAGTAGCACTCACTACCGAAGCTCAAGCCTTCGAGGGTGAGCACTACTGTATCTGGGCTGGTCAAGGTTGCGGCTGGTGTGGGTTCGCGTGTGCACTCGCAATCATACAAGCCCTCAATGATGGAATGTTATATTGATCTTCCCTGCTGTTGCTGACAGGGAATACGCGGAGCTGCCGAGTGTCCCTCTTCCTCTCTATGAGAGGAGGTGACGAACCTTGAAAGAGACAAAGCTCATTGACCTTCTCTGGTGGCTGAGAAGGTAACGAGCCCCGAGCCGGAGGGGAGATCTCTTCCCCCCAAAAGGCTGCACCTTATGAGAACTCCTCTCCGGTTGCTATTGACACGGAACTAGACAGACTCCACAGCTAGGAGACCTCGGGAAGAGAGTAGTAGTGTTAGAAGGTATCAAGAAAAGGCTGGAGATCTACGGCTTGATCGTAGCTGCAGCCGGAGCAATAGTAGTAAGCGTCCTCGGGTTCAAGGGAGATCTAGCCCTAGTGAAGAAGGACGTTGAGTCTATCAAGACTGCACAGCAGGCACAGCAGACCCTCCTTGAAGACAAAGCAGACGAGACCCTCCTTGACGCAAAGCTCACACCTATAGCTAGCCTCGGAGAGAAGCTCAGTCAAAAGCTAGAGATCCTGGACGCTAACGTAGACGGACTCCGCGTAGCCTCTATAGCCGGAGCAGAGGAGAGAGCCGCTCAGCTGGAGGGTAGGCTTATTAGCGTGCAGCGTATGGTACACGAGAACGCTATAACTGCTCGTGCTGCTGTGGAGTCACTAAGCGTACTGACTGCTGAAGTGGAGGAGCTGAAGTGCTTAGCTGCAGTCCCTGACACCGTAGTAGTAACGAAGACAGATACTCTGCAGGTAAAGGGTAAAGGCTTTCTATCTAAACTGAACCCCTTTGACTAATGGACATACGAAAAGATCTGCCCGTAACTGAAGACTGGGAGGAGTACGATAAGGCTGTCTGCCGTCAGTGTAATACTCTTGCTAGAGTGCATCCTGATACAGTAGGTATCTGGGGTTGCCTCAAGTGTGGGTACTCCACAGCTGCTCTCTATACGTTCTTCCGTATGATACGTCTCAACTCGGAAGAGCCCAAGTAGCTACACGCTTCTTCCCAAAGCCCCGCGTCTCTCGTATCACTCCGATACGCTTTGCTATTTTATCCAGCTGCTTAATGTGTATCCCTCGGGCCTTTGCTGCACGCTCTACCTTTGCTCGTGATAGAGGCCCTTCAGCTAGGATCTCACGTAGAGCCTCCTCTAGCTCCTCGTCACGTCCTTTGCCTTTTGCAGGCTGTACCATTACTATGTCATCTGAGCTTAGGTCTACGAAGTCTCCCCACGTAAACCTTGAGCGGTCTTGTCTCCTGAGTGTGTCCGGTAACTCTTCAATAGAGAACGTAAGTGCAGGAGGCCTCCTTGCAACGTTCAACTTAGTGACTGCCATTACTAGCGTGTTATCCTCGTCAGGATGATTACCTACCGTGAGAACTACACGAGCTATACCAGCAAAGGCAATGCTACCCTGACCACGGTATAAAGCTTTCTCCTTTGTGCTTTTTGTTAGATGACGTAGCACGAGTACTGCACAGTTGAACCTCTTTGCAATCTCTAGGAACTGACCCATAGCCTGCTGAGTCTCACTAGTCTTATGGGTATCAGCTCTACCTATGTATGTGTTGACTGTATCGAAGACCACAAGTGTAGGACGTACTCTCTCTAACGCTTCGTATACCGCGTCTAGTGCCTCCTCGTCATCTATCATAAAAGGTGTAGTCTCCTGGTAGTAGTCCTTCATATTCTTACACTCGTTCTCTAGCATCCTGTTCTTAGTAACTGTGTTCGGGTCATTCTCAATATCAAAGTACGCTACACGTCCTCGTACTCTCCGTCTACTTTTGACTGAGGGAAGCTTCTTGCCGTCTACAATGTGCCTGCCTACGATCTCTGCAAGGTAGCTCTTCCCTAGTCCTGGATCTCCCTCTAGTATTGTTAGCTCTCCGCGTGCTAGGTATGGGTACCAGATCCACTCTATCTGCTCTGCTTTGATATCTGCTAGAGACTGTGTAAGGAAGCGGCCGTCTAGATCCTCAGGCTCTACCGGCTCACTCTCAAGCTTACGCTCTACAGCCTTCTCCAGCTCCCTACGTAGCTGGTTATCTCCGTTCCTTCTTTTCTTGAACTTGTTCCACGGGGAGACACGGAGCACGAGGAAGGCCTCTTCTGTGGTCATTCCTGCCTCTATACACTCCTGGTTAAGTCTCCACAGTACCTCACTCCTCTTCCCTACTTTAGGCTTACCTCCGAGGATCTCTCTACGAGCAAAAGCAGTGAGCTTCTTCTCATACTTCTTGAAGATCTTGTAGGCCTCTCCGAACTCAGGCCCCTGCTCCTCTGTCTCCTCGGGGAGTGCTCCCTCTATCTCTTTGACTGTGTAAGTACGGCCGTCATGCCAGAGCATACGGACGCGGGGAGCGTTCCTGTACTTGTAGTTCTTCGTGTTAGGAACTCGGAGTACCTGAGTCCAGTCCCAGCCTCCTTTATCAGCTCCTACCGCGTATGTCAGTCTTCTGTTGAGTGACTCAGTTACTTTTGTGCTTACGAACCATAGAGCCTGAAAGCGTCCAGGAGAAGAAGCCCACGCTACTGTAGGCATAGGCTTTATCTTTGACGGTTGAGCCTCGTCCAGATCTGCCCAAAGTACTTTGGGAGCTACCGCGTACTCTTTGCGTCTCTTTGCTTGCTTGAATCCTTGAGGACACCAGTAGAGATCCTTGTCTGAGTTCTCGTCTAAATACGCTTTGACTTTTCGTAGTTCCGTCTTTTTGAAGAAGCGTTCTTCCCATTGACCTGACCTGCTCTTCGTAGCAATACAAAAGTACCTACCAGGCTGAGCCCTCCACACCCTGAGTATGAGCATTACTACCCCTTCTTACGTCTGTTCTTTTTTGCTCGTCTCTTCTTTGCCTCTTCTCGTTTTGCTCTGGTAACCTCGTCTTTGTGGACGAACCTACTCCAGCCTCTTTTCTCAGACTTGATCTCTCCCTCTCGTATCCTGTGCATTAGCAGCTCGTAGGATATCCCTATCCGCTTAGCTGCCTCCTTAGCGGGTATCCACTCGTCTAGAGTCATACGTCTACTCCTCGGGGCCTGAAAATAAGTGTTGACTAAAAGGGAGGAAGTTTCATATTATGTAATTTGTCTCGAATCTGTCAATAGTTTTTACAACGTTAGCCGGATCAGTCTTTTAGGAGACCTCTTGAAGCTAAGACGTGAGCCGGACTGTACCCGCTGCAAGCTCTCAAAGACTGCAGACTACGTCTGCCTCCTCGGAGAAGGCCCTATACCCTGCAAGGTTGCTGTTATAGGGGAGGCTCCAGGAGAGAACGAGGAGAAGAAGGGAAGGCCCTTCGTAGGCAAAGCGGGGAAGATCCTCAGAGACATACTCAAGGAAGCCGGAGTAGACAAGTTCTTCTTGACAAACTCCGTAGCCTGCCGTCCTCCTGGTAACCGTAATCCTACGGCTGCAGAGCGTGAAGCGTGTAGCTACTGGTTACAGTATCAGCTGAAGAAGGTAAAGCCTAAGTACGTTCTCCTCCTCGGTAACATTCCTATAAAGGCTGTCCTCGGACTCAAGGGTAAAGGTACAGGAGTAACGAAGCTCCGAGGTAAGCCTATTGAGAGAGACGGAGTAGTATACCTTCCTACCTATCACCCTGCAGCTCTTCTCTATGATCCTGGAAAGCGTGAAGCACTCGAAGCAGACGTAAGACTTTTCAAAGATATAGTAGACCACGGAGGAGTACCACAGGAACCAGGGCTAAACGTTGTCACGGTTAATGACCGCAAGACTCTTGCTAAGATGCTAGAGGATCTCCGAGGTACTGTAGCTGTAGATATAGAGACCTCGTGTCTGTACCCCTGGTCTCGTTATGCAGAGGTACGCTCTATAGGCTTCGCTACTCGTACTACCCAGTACTGCCTACCTATAGAGCATGATATAGCTAGCCGCTGGTCTAAGAAGTTCCGTGCTAAGATCCTCAAGAAGATAGACCGGAAGCTACAAGACTGTTACCTCGTTCTGCACAACGGTAAATTTGACTCTCTCTGGTTACGTGTGCACCTCGGGCTAGAGTGGCACGGAGACTTTGACACTATGCTAGCCCACTATCTGCTAGATGAGAACTCCTTCCACGGACTGAAGTACCTCTCACAGGTCTTCTTCGGAGCTATAGACTACGATATCCCCGAGGACATTAAGACCAGCAGGGAGGCTAGGCACTGGGGTATACAGTCCGAGTACCTAGCAAAGGACGTGCTGTACACAAGAAAGCTACGCTTTATCCTCGGTAAGAGACTGCACAAAGAGGGAGACATTAAGCAGGTCTTCCATACTATCCTTATGCCCTGCTCTAGAATGTTTACGGATATTGAGGAGCACGGAGTCTACGTAGATAAGAAGAAGATGGAGGAAGCAGAGGAGGCTATTAAGCAGATCGTAAAGGAGACAAGGGAGAAGCTCAACAGGTTAGCCGGACGTGAGGACATTAACTGGAACTCCCCCCAGCAAGTAAGCAGACTCTTCTACGAGGATCTCAAGCTAGAGATAGTCAAGCGTACAGATACAGGAGCAGCCTCAACTGATAAGGACGTACTCTCCCAGCTGGAACACCCTATAGCACAAGCTCTCCTGGACTACAGAGCAGCTGAGAAGCTCCTTGACGCTTTTATTAACGGATGGAAGCCCTACCTAGAAGACGGAGACTTCCTACACCCTACCTACAAGCTGCACGGAGCTAAGACCGGCCGCACTGCTGCAGAAGATCCTAACCTACAACAGACACCCCGAGACAAGCGTATACGTTCTCTTATAACAGCTCCTCCAGGCTGGGTACTTATTGAAGCAGATCTCTCCCAGATAGAGCTACGTATAGCAGCAGAGCTATCAGGAGAACGGACTATGCTAGAGACGTTCGAGAACGGTAAGGATATTCACTGGAGAACAGCTCTGCACACGCTACGTATGAACAGATCCGAACCTGCACTAGTGAAGAGAACAGCTAGAAAGATTGCAGGCAGGAAGGTTACCTACACTGAGGCTATACGTATCCTCCTAGACGCGGGTAAGGACAAAGCAAAGCAGATAGACGAGAGGTGGGGTACACTCAGGTTCCACGCTAAAGCAGTCAACTTCGGCTTTGTGTACGGTATGTATCCTAAGAAGTTCAGACAGCAGGCCCGTATTGACTATGGAATAGAGATGACACTAGAGCAGGCCACAGAAGCACGAGAGGCCTACTTCAATCTCTACCCTGACCTCGTACAGTGGCACGAACGGCAGAAGCGTTTTGTTAAACGCTGGGGTTATGTAACGTCTCTCAGTGGTAGGAAGCGTAGACTACCGGCCGCTCTCAGTTACTACGATACAAAAGAGAGACGCTTTGCAGAACGTCAGGCTATCAATACTCCCGTGCAGTCCTTCGGTAATGAACTCAACTTTATGGCAGCTCTTGAGATCTGGCAGGAGTTCTCCAGAGACGTGCTCCGGCTCTGTGGTACGGTACATGACTCCGTACTAATGATAGTAAGAGAGGAGAACGTAGAGGAGGTTGTACCTCGTGTCCTTGAGATCATGAGTCACCCGAGGCTACTTGACGAGCTAGGTATAAGGCTTCGTGTACCTATCGAGGCTGAAGCTAATATAGGCCCGTGGGGTAGCGGAGAGGAGCTAACAGAATGGGTAAAGACAGCAGCGTAGTGCAGGTAAGTCAGACACGAGTTAAGACCTGGAGAGGCTGTCAGCGTCAGCATTACAACAGGTACACACTCAAGCTGCAGCGTAGAGTAAAGAGAAGGCCTCTGCAGTTCGGTACGATTATACACCAGATGCTAGAAGCCTTCCACTGTGGGCTAGACCCGTTCAAGGTTCTGGACGAAGTAGCTAAGAAGAACAGGAAGCTTTTTGCTGCAGAGCGTGAGCTGTACGGAGATATAGTGATAGACGCTCGTACTATCTTCTCCGCGTATCTTGACTGGTACAAAGGAGAAGAGACTCACTATATAAAGTACAAAGGTAGACAGGCTGAGCACGAGCTTGAAGTAGATCTAGCAGACGGTATACTCTTCGTGCTCAAGATTGACGGCTTTATCCGGAGAGGAGACCGTCTACGCTTCCTCCTGGAGAACAAGACTTTTGCCCGTATGCCTAACGAGGATGACCGCTGGAGAGACCTACAGAGTGCTGTCTATCTGTGGGCTTGTGAGACTCTAGGTCTTCGTAAGTTCCACGGTATCTGCTGGAACTATATCAAGTCAAAGCCTCCTACAAGACCTAAACTCTTGAAAAGTGGAGGCCTCAGTATAACTCACATTGATACGCTGCCCTCCGTAGTGAGGGATACAATAAAGGAGCACGGACTCAAAGAGAAGGATTACAAGGTACTCCTGCAAAGAGCAGAGGAGAACATACCTAGCTACTTCCGGAGAGTCTACACACCAGTTAACGAGAGTGTACAGGATCTCCTCTTCAATGACTTTGTACAGAGTGCTATTGAGATAGCCGAAGACGAAGACAAGCCGAAGGACAAGCGTAAGCGGGTTATGTGTATCGGCCGTCATTGTGGCTGGTGTGACTTCGAGCCCCTGTGCAGAGCTGAGCTGACAGGGGGAGACCTCAACTATATCAGGAGGAAAGAGTATGAGATCCGCAAGAAAGAAGACACGGACAAAGTCTCGGACAAAGTCTCGGAGTAAGAGAACGAAGAAGACTACACGTACGAGACAGTCTGCTCCGGAGTCACTACCCACAGTACCAGTAGACGAGCTGGAGCAGGAGCGTAGCTGGGTATTCTACGGCCGTACAGGTACAGGCAAGACTACCCTTCTAGGCACGTTCCCTAAGCCTATACTTCTGCTCGATATTAACGACAGAGGTACGGGTAGTATCAAGGGGTACGGAGACGAGATCCAGGTACTATCCTGTCATGACTGGCAGGACTTTGAGGACGCTTACTGGTACCTCGTTGCTCACCCCGAGGAGTACGCTACGTTCGGTATTGATACCATAACAGAGCTGCAGGAGCTTGCAATCAAGAAGCACTTGCGGGAGGTAGGTAAGGATACTGACCGTGCAGGAGACTGGGGAACTATGAGCAGGGGAGACTGGGGAGACGTTGCAGCCTTTATGAAGAGGTGGATTACTGATATACGGAACTTGTCTGACAAGTCCGGTATAGAAGTAGTCTTTAATGCTCAAGACAGGATCTTCGGTAACGAGGATGAAGACTACGACGAGTCCGAAGAACTTAACCCCGAGGTAGGAGCAAGACTCTCCCCGAGCGTACGTGCTCACCTAAATTCAATGTGCAGTAACATAGGTAACACCTACGTACGAAGAAGACAGAAGGTAGTCAAGCTGAGAGGAGGGAAGCGCAAAAAGAAGACAGTCAATGAGTACTGTCTACGTATCGGGCCTAGCCCCGTGTATGATACAAAGATGAGGAAGCCGAAGGAGATCGAACTACCGGACTTCCTTATAGACCCTAGTTATGAGGAGCTGAGAGCCCTCATAGAAGGAAAGGAGTAGAGATCTTATGCCTAGAGCAAAGCGTAAGACAAAGGCAAAAGCAAAGAGCAAAGCACGGAGCAAGGCCCGTAGTAAGGCCAGCAGCCGGAGGACGAGCAGCCGTGCTAGCTCTTCCACACGTACCCGCAAGCCGAAGGGTACACGTACTGTCAACTTCAAGGGTGTGGAGTCCGGAGGAGCAAGGATACCCGAGGGTATCTACCCCGTTAAGGTCAAGGCTGTGGATCTCCGCAAAGGTCAGGAGTCCGGAGCTGAGTACTATAACTGGGAGTTCCGTACCCACACTCCGAAGAACAAGAGTACTCACAACAAGCCCCTGTGGTTCTCTACGTCACTGCAGGAGCAGGCTCTCTTCAACCTCAGGAATACCCTTGAGTGTCTCGGGGTAGAGGTTCCGGAAGGCCCCTACGATATCGTACCCGCTGAGCTGGAAGGTCTAGAGTGTTTTGCTGAAGTAGCAGACGAGACCTACGAAGGCAGGAAGCGTAGCCGTATCATAGACCTTCTTCCGGAAGACGAAGGAGAAGAGGAGCCGGAAGGAGAAGAGGAGGAGGACGTAGACGTTGAGGAGGAAGAAGAAGAAGGAGAAGACGAGGACGAGGGAGAAGACCTGGAGCCGCTCAGTGAAGACGAGGTACTAGAGATGAGCGGTAAAGACCTCGGAGAGACCATAGAGGAGTACGGTCTTGAGGTGGATCTGGGAGACTACAAGACCCTCGGGAAGAAGCGTAACGCTGTCCTTGACGCTCTGGAAGAAGCCGGTTACATAGAAGAGCCGGAAGACTAGAGGAGTGGGCTCAGGGGAGGTCAAAGCTCTGGACTAGGAGTAACCTTATCTGGGGCCTCCTCCCCGCTTCGCTATGACTGAGCAGCCGGAAGCAAGACTACAAAGACGCATACGAGAAGAGCTGGAGGAGGAGGTAGGGGGAACGTGGAAGAAGATACACGGGGAGGAGTATCAGCCCTTTATGCTGGATCTCGTAGGCTGTGTACGCGGTCTATACTTCGAGCTTGAGGTAAAAGTACCAGGTAACAAAGCTACGAAGAGACAGCTTGCACGAGTAGAAGAAGTACGAGAAGAGGGAGGAGTATCAGACGTTGTCACGAGTCCACAGGAAGCCGTCAAGCTTGTACGAGAAGCTCTGGGAAGAGCAAAAAGACGCGGTAGACTTCGCAACAAGTAGAAAAGCAGCAGCCCTGTTCTGTGAGCAGCGTACTGGTAAGACCTTCATAACAGCTGGAGTCATAGAGAGAATACTAAGCCCTGAAGCAGAGATCCTCGGTATTGTACCTCTATCAAATATAGAGACAGAATGGGTAAGGATATTACAGCAAGTGAGGGGCCTAAGTATCTGCCGTTCCTGGGAGGAGTACGCGGAGACTGACAGCCCCCGCTTGCTGCTTGTACACTTCGAGCTAGCCCCGAGTATATCACGCTATCTCACTAAAAACTACTGGACACTAGCGTACGTTGACGAGTCTCAAAAGCTCCGTAGTAGGAACGGGAAGCAGTCAAAGGCTATCGGCCGTATACGTAACGCTGAGCGTAAGCTTATTCTCACAGGCACTCCTATTGATAAAGGCCTATCAGATCTCAAAGACCCTAACACGAGCAAGCTAGCTAAGCAAGATCCTCAGGAGCTGTGGTCTCAGTTCCGCTTTTTAGACCCTACTCTCTTCGGTACAGTGTGGCAGGACTTTGACGAGGAGTACCTACGGCCGTACGGATACAAAGGAAAGCAGAGACGCTTCAGGCCTAGTGTGCTGCCGGAGTTCTACCGGAAGATAGAGCCCTACATAATGAGAGTCACTAAGGCTCAAGTAGGTATCAAGCCTCTACGGATAAGACGTGCTCCAGTTCTGCTCCGAGGAAGGCAGAGAAGGCTATACAGAGAGATGGAGCAAGACTACGTTACCCGTCTAGGTAATAAGGTATTCAAGGCAGACCTCAAGATAACCCAGCAGGCTAAGCTACAGCAGCTAGCAGGAGGGTTCATTATTGAGAAGAAGGGGAAGAAGCGTATAACCCACAGAGTAGGAGACTCAAAGATACGTAGACTGAGCAAGCTCCTCCGTAAGATGGAGCCTCCTACAGTGATCTTCTATAGGTTCCGTGAAGAGCTGGAGCTAATACTAGAGCTGCTAGAAGAACAGTACCCAGATGACACCTCGGACTACATTAGCGGTCAGAACAGAGAGCACAGAACAGAGATACTTAATGACTTTCAGGCAGGTAAGATAGACCGTCTAGCTGTACAGGTTCGTGCAGGAGGGGTAGGTATTAGTCTCCACAGAGCAGAGTCAGCTGCAATCTACTCTACTACTCATAGCTATATTGACTTTGACCAGCTGATATCACGGCTGCAGGTAAGAGGCAAGGAGCCTATAGATCTGTGGTTAATCTACTGTAGGGGAACTATTGACGAGGATATCTATAACGCTCTACTCTTCAAGGACACGGTAACTAAGTCATTCTACAGAAGACTGAAGCGTAAGAGATGAAGACTATAGCTATCTGGATTACAGTAGTACTTGCAGGGGCTGCCCTCGGGCAAGTGTACCTCTGGTGGAGAGTGAAGCGTAGGAGAAAAAAGAACGGACAGCCGTAGAGACTGCCCGTTCTCCGCTTCGCTTCGCTCCTCTTCCTGTTAGGTCTGGGAGCCTGGTTCGTAAACTCTGTCAAGGCTGAGATCCTCGTACCCCACGTCACGAAGGATACCGAGGGCAAACTGAGCCCACATCTTACGAGCGTCCCAGCCTTCAGCCTTTGCACGTTCCAGCATGGTAGTGAGAGCAGGAGCAGCCTCGATACCTTCCTTGATCGTATCGGTTACTCTACCCTCCTTGTCTACCGCTTCCTGTCCTACGTCTGCAAACTCCTTACCGGCTTTCTGGCAGACGTAATCCTTTTCCCCTAGTTCTGCAATGATATCAGGCATGAGGCCTCCTCACACGTTGAAGTACCTGTAGAGAGCAGTCTTGACAGCCCCTACGTAGTTACCCCGCCACTCCTTTGAGACGCATCTATCCTCAGAGAGGAAGGCAGGCTCAAGGATAGCAGCAGGAACGTTAGCAGCGTGCAGCTTCCGTAGCACTCGAAAGCTCTTACGCTTTAGTCCTCGGCTCTTATTACCGAGACTACGGTTGAACTCCTCTATTAAGAGTTCCCCGAGCTTGAGAGTCTTAGGGCCTGGAAGCCTTCGTATAAAGACCTCGTGTCCGGAGGCCTTCACTACTCCCAGAGAGTTGAGTACCGAGCGGTTGAGATGGAACTCTACTGCAGCTTGTACCTTATCTCTCAAAGCCCACTCTACCCGAGCGTCTATATTACCCATTCCCCCGAGGAACGAGGGAGGGCTAAGCTTACTCAACGTCTGCACTATATCCCACGGATGAGACGCTCTGTCAATGTGAATAAATACAGGAACCAGCTTCCCCTCACTATCGAGCTGCTGTGCTAGGTTAAGAGCATCTGCAAAGCATTGCTCCCACTCGTCACGAGCCCCCGCTACAGCTCCTGTACCTTTACCGAAGTGTCCTACTAGGACTCCTACCTTAATCATTAGGTATCACCCCTTGAAAACTAGCGCAAGGGCTGCTCCTACGACAGCTAGAAAGAATCCCCCGAGGATAACATATACCCAGTTAATACGAGACACGAGGCCTCGGATCTTACCGTCCTGACAGCTTACTTTATTAGAGAGTACTGCACGCTCTCCAGCTTCTTGAGTAATCCTACCGTGCACTATATCAATCTTCCTGTCTAGCTTTTCGTTAACGTCACCTATACAGGAGCGGCAGAAGCGTACTTCCTCTAGGATTACTTCTAGCATCTTGCCGTTATCCACAGAGCCTCCCTAGCTAGAGAGTTTACAAACTAAAAGATTCTCCAGGGCCTACCGTCTTCTTCCAGCTCTCCTTAGTGACAGCTGTACGAAGAGGCAGCTTCAGGGACTGGTGCAGCAACGTGCTCATTCCTGCAAGTACCCCACCTTGTTGCAGTGCCGGAGCTACTGACGCTGCCCAGTCTCCTGTAGCTGCTACGTTCTTAGCGTACGCTACTCCACTGCTAAGAAGGATATTGAGGTAGGGTATAGCGTTGTTAGGTACCTTCGTTCCGTGCTTCACTACAGCCCCTACCGCTGTGTTAATTATTGCCTCTGGAGTTACAGCAGACAAGACCACAGGAGCAGCTACTTTTGCTGTCCCTACTGCAACCTTGCCTATCCCCTTACCTATCTTCTTGAAGAAGTTCATTACGGGCCTCCTTAGTATACATAGCTCTCTACATAACCTTGAACAACGAAGTAGTGAGCTATTAGGTCTGTAAAATCATCATTGAGTACTACCTGTAGCTCCTGATCTCCAGTTAGACGTAGGAACTGTCCTGCTTTTGTGAACGTCCACCTTGCTACTAATAGGTCATCACTTGGAGTCTGACCCCATGACTTAATATCTACGTCAAAGCAGTGAGTAGCCCATTGAGCATTAGTCTTTATAGGTAACCCGTCTGTTATGTCTACTAGAGTACCCGAGTCATCCTGAAGCCTTATTACTACTCCCGTGCTTAGAGCTGAGCCTATATTACCGTACTCGTCTGCTGTCATACCTGTGGTATCTTCTATCGTAACCAGCATACGGGCTAGCCTGTAGGTTACATTAGCAGGAGGAGCTATCTTGAATATCTGAGCTGCTGAAGAGTAGTCACCTATAGCGTTCTTAGTACCTGTACCGTCTCCTACTGTGTCTAGATACCTAAATAGAGCAAGGTTCTGCTGTCCGGTATTTTCAATTCTCCTATCTAGTGCCATTGTACCTCCTCTATACCGTACCTTCGTGAGAGATCCTCACGTCATCTCGGGGGGAAGAACCTGCAGAACTAGAGACCGTCCGTCTTACCCAGATTGCCTGAGCGTCACCAGGCCCGAGGCTACCTATTACGAGTCCTGTTGCAAAGTCAGTAGGATGACTGAACGTGACTCCTGCTGGTGCAGTGCTCTCGTTAGCAATCGTAGTAGCTACTCCTGTTGAGATACCGTCTCCTATGCCTGCAGGATCTAGCCCGAGATCTATAACTGTGTCCGGACTAGCCGTCTCCTCACTTATGTATACTCTCAGATCTGCTATAGTGTCTACGGATGCAGTGTTAATCACGTAGTAACACCTATACTCTGTGTCTCCGGAGGATGCTTCAGAGTCTGAGACGTTGTCAAAAAGATTCTCTATAAGAGCAGCAGCTATCTGGTCTCCGGAGATCTGCCCTCCTAGAGAGTTAAAGGGTACGAAGTTCGTCTGTCCTCCGCTTAGTCTGAACTCTATGTCTATCGCAAGTACTGACATATTATATAGCCGCGTTGAACCAGTAGTCTGCTACGTCTTCCATTATAGTAGTACGGTTAGCTCCGCTCATTGATCCACTCAAAATAGCTAACTCGCAAAAGTCTCCGTTCCACTCCAGCGTCTGTGCTCCTGTCTCTCCCAGCAAGAGCCGCGTAGAGTTAGGGTACGTGTGATCTGCAGGAGTGAAAGTGTCAGCTGCTGCAGTGTCATCATTATGGTAGAGATCTCCGTTGCTGTGGTCTATGTAAAATACGTGTTGACCTCCTACAGGAGAGCCGTTCCCTGCAGCTCCATCATAGACATTATTAGTACCGTTGACGTAGTAAAACCAGTTGTCAGGATTAGTACTGAGAGCCCACCTTGAGAACGGGCTGGTATGTACTCCGTCCTGGTGAGGTACTGATACTATGTAGTCATTAGTAGTATCTCTCTGTCCTCTCAGTGCAATGAGACAGTTAGGACGTGTAATCATATACGGACGGGTAGTACCTGCTATAGTGTCCTGCAGCTGCTCTACGTTAGCCCCTTGAGAGTTGAAGCGTATATAAGCACGTCCGGACTCTGACATATTGTAGTAGAGTCTAGGCTGGTCTCCCTCTACGGAGGCTTCTAAGTGAGCCGCGTTAGTGGTCTGGTCATATAGTCTGACTACTCGTGCTTGACCCTTTACCCAGAACGGAGGCAGGTTACCGTCAGGGTCTGGGTAGAGATCCTGCTCCGAGTCATCAAAGGTATCACGTATCCTTACAAGAGGCCCCGCGTACGTTGAACGCATTAGACGAAGGCCCCAGAGACCTACAGCAGTAACGCTCCCTAGACTGTCATACTTTGCAGCTGTAGTAGGGCTCGGGTCATGATACTTCAGAGAGGCATTATCAAAAGCAACGTCAGCTGCTGGAGCAACGAGCCGGACACGTACCGTAGTAGCGTCAGTACGAAGAGGTAGAGGTATCTCTAGCCTATCCCACTTACCTACTGTAGTAGCCTCTAGAGGGGTTGTGATCGTATCGAGAGCAGAGGAAGCGTCTCTCAATTCTACTATCAGCTGCCCCGTAGCCCCTGCTACCAGGCTCGTCTTGTAGACACTCACTACAGCAGACTTGCCCGAGGCTGTACCTATAGTCCAGTTCTGCCGTAGCTCGTTAGTAGTTCCGGTTGCCTCCGCGTGCTCGTTATCGAGCATTGACCCGAGGACTCGTACAGGGTCTGCAGGGTAGCCGGTAACCTCGTCACTCCAGGTACCACTAACCACAGTCCACGGAGATAAGCCGGAGCCTTCAAAGTCTCCGTTGCTTAGCTGCTCAGCTGAGAGGTTCTGGTAATTAGCGTAGAAGAACTCGAAGTAGTCTACGCTGTGACTCAGTAAGGTTCCGTTGTCGGACTCTACTTCTATACGGGCTGTACCGTGTCCGTCCAGACCTGTAAGCGTTGAGATAGGGGTAGGAGTAGCTGCAGGCTCCCACGAGGCTATACCTGTGTTCTCTGCAATCTCCCAGCCGTCAAGAAGCATACGAAGGTTATACGTTGTAGTAGCCTCTGCCTCGTCTCCTGAGTCAGTCAGCAGTACTACCTGGTTAGGGGCTGTCCTGTTACGCTCGTTAGCATCCGTCCACTCAATGTCAGTAACTCCTATAATCTCGAAGGGAGCCCTACCCTCGTTCGTTCCATCTCCTACCTCTATAAGGTCAGGAGGTAGAGGACGGTCATACCTTCTATTGATAGTTATAGTACCTGCTGCTACGTCTAGATCGTCAAAGTCTTGCCCGTCCTGGTCAGAGAAGCTAAGAGCCTTCCACCACTGAGTACCTACGTTCGGCTTAGTGTCAGAGCATAACCAGTCAATGCTATTGAGTAGGAAGACAGTATCTCCGGCTATGTGATCCTCAAAGGTTGTATCAAGTAGGGCTCTGTGGACGTTGAGTAGCTCGAACTGCTCAGGCTCTCCACCTAAGGAGTTGAAGTCTTCGTAAGCAAAGATCTCTCCATTGATAACTATAAGCCCCTGCCCCTCATTCCTGATATTGTTAAGGTCTCCGTTAATGTCACGGAAGATTACACTACTACCGAAGCCGTAGAACCTGTACCCCGTAACGGCCGGAGGTAGAGGATCTTCTACTATAATCTTGTCAATTATCCCAGACGGTAGAGCTTGATTGAAGGGAATGTCAGTAACCAGCTTGCAGCTCTCTGTGAACCTCTGGTAGTTAGGATCTACTACAAGGTTATTCTGGAAGTTATCATTAGACGTAACGAAGTCATAGCGTATCAAGTTCTCTGGAGAACGGCAGAGAGCCCAGATCCACGCTGAGTCATCGGGGGGAGTAAAGTTACTGATCTGCTGTATAAACCAGTATGGAGACTCGAAGATATTGTACTCTGTGATCTCTACCGCGTCTCTGTCAATAGGACTCCATAGAGTGTCATCCGAAGTGAAGAGAGTATTAGAGGCAGCAAAGCGGTCTTGTAGACACTCCATAACAACCTTACCCTGTACAAGCTCCCCGAGGTCAAAGCGTTGAACTCTCATAACCACGTTGCTAAGCCCGTACTCAGACCAGTTCATTACGAACGGGGAACCAGGCCGGAGCTGTGCTGCTTGTCTGTTAGCTCGTATTGTTGCCTTGAAGAGGGGTACGCTTATCTGTGAGAGTTCTCTTGCTGCCAGAGATAGGGCTAGACCTGGAACAGTAACACCAGGGAAGGAGACTGTTGCACTACGTACTCTATTCTGTATATGGATATTTGCCATATCTTGAGCTAGAGCAGCAGCCTCCTCGTACTTCTTCGTTCTCCAGGAGAACTTGACTCGTACCTGGTTCATAGTCTCTGCCCAGCTGGTACGGGTAAAGTTCTCTACCTCTTCAATGTTAGACTCATCAAAAACAGGGAGATTACCTACTACGTAGTCCTCACGGATGAGAGCTACTACCAGCTTGCCTGTAACAGGGTCTTGATAGAGAATACCGTCTACCTGTCTGAGTACCTCTTCTATGAGATCCTTACCAGTGTTAGAGGCCTGAACAGCTATGCTCATACCGTTCTGCTCGTCATAGAGTGTCTGTGCTACGTTCTGGAAGGAGGTAGTATCAATGTCTCCGGAGTCTACCCCTAGCCCGTTCCAGTCCTCGGTAAGAGCACTGTAGAGGATCTCCATAGGGTTAAGGTCATCTCCTATAATCTGTGTACCCAGCCCAGACAGCCCGAGGTTATCAGGGTACCTCTCTACCTCGAAGCTCATAGGCCTTAGTTGAGGAGACGTACCTATATAAGGCCTTCTAAAGACTATGTGACACGTACCAGGCATAGCGGGGAAGTCAGCTCCTAGCCGTGCTACCATATAAGCGTCACGTCCTACCGGAGTATCCTCACCCGAGTAGAAGTAGAACGTACCTACGAAGCCTCCTCCTCTATCTCTTCCCCCGAAGAGGCTACCTCGGTTAATTGTAGCCGAGCCCCCGTCACCTACACCTATCGTTGAGAAGTATACAGCCTTCTTCTCTATCCAGATCCTACGTAGCTTGACACCAGGCCCCGAGCACAGCGCAAAGTGGAACCCTACATAATACTGGTGACCCTTAGTAACAGTCTCCTCACTGAACCAGCCTGTTTTTACTTCTTCAGTGATAGCTGTAGTACCGAAGTGTCCGTACCAGATCGTATTAGGAGCCTGCAGCCGGACACGTCCGAAGACTATAGGTATAGGGGAGCCCTCGTCATTACGAGGGAAGCGTAGATCTCCTAGCTTGCCTGGTCTAGCGTTCTCAACTTGAGGCTTCGGAGTAAGAAGCACTGACAAGAAGAAGCTAGCTGCAAAGAGTAACAGTGTGAACCAGATCATAGCTCGAACCTGAACGGGTTGTCTGCCGGAACGAACGGGAACCCGCCGTAGTTTAGAGAGTTATTGAACTTGTTAATACACGTCTGGTACCCGTGGTCACAGCCTGCAAAGAGTTCTACGCTGTCACCTACCACAGGGTTGAAGAACGGGAACGAGACAGTTATAACATTAGCTACGTTGTCTACGATAGTCCTACGCTCATTCTTAGTAACGTTGTAGAACTCACCCGCTCGTAGGTACTCATCTGCAAAGCCGTCATCTGCTACCTCTATTGTTGTCTCATCTGTTACAGCAGTGATAGTAGTAGCCTGCTTGTAGGAGTTAGGGTCTACTTTGCAGCGTACGTCATAGAGTACGTGATTACAGGGGTTCTGGAAGTAAGCATTAGGTAGCTCTCCCTGCAGTGCCACAGTGAAGATACTAGGTACCTGTATCTTCGTCAGCTTCCCTGTAGTGGAGAAGCTCGTAACAGGCCCCTTCCAGACTACTGCAAAGTCTGTAGCTGGGTTCGTTCCCCTGTGATAACGGACTACTTCTAGTACAAGCTCCGGAGGAGTAATCCCGTAGCCGTAGTCTCTCACTAGCTGGAGATCCGAGGGTACTTCTAGCTCAAGGTCTAAGCTGTCATCATTCTGACTACCCGAGCGTATAGCGTTCCTTTTGATAGGAACAGCTGTGTACAGGTTCCCCGCTATAGTCTCGTCTTGATCTGCACTTGTGTAGTAGTAGTTATCGTAAGTCCCTGTGAACTTAAACCCCTCTACTGGTGCAGCATCATGAGAGCTGTCCTCTGTGTCTGTGTACGTACTCACTCGTCAACCGTCCTTATAGCTCCTGACAGTATCGTGTAGGTAGCGTAATGAGTCAATGTGAAAGTGTCCGAGGCAAAGCGTACTTTATTAAGGTACTCTATCTCAAAGCCGTTAGACCACTCGGGAAGGTTAGGTACGGCTGTATCAAGTGTCAGCTCCGTAGTACCTCCAGGTAAGTCTTGAGCGTCAGTAGCCTTCCTGTAGATCTGGTCTCCGTCAGGGTTAGTGAACCTGAACCTAGTATATGTGTCATGAGGGAAGTACTGAGTAGCGTAGTTCGTACTCGTGATCTCTATAGTAGGATCTCCCCCGTTAGGTGTAGATGCTAAGAAGAGATCCTGTCTATACGAAGGCATAAGGAACGGCTCACGCATACCCCACGCTTCTGTAATGAAGTCCCTCCACCAGTCTAGCTCGTCAGGATCTTTTAACCGCTTTATATTCCACTTACGAGCCCCACCTATAAAAGCGTGTAACCAGGACGTTCTCTGATCGTGTACCCCTGACTCACTGTCAATAATTAGCGGGTCAATATCGAAGGCCTCAGATACTGCCTGGTTCGCCATAGGGCAACGGTCAAGGATATTGTAGCCGTCATACGTGTTAATGACAGCCTGACTACCTATAGGATACGTACCCACTCTATTGAACGTAGACCGGAAGTCCTCAATAGCGAAGTTGAACTTGAGTGCTCCTGCTACTGTGGTCATATCTATACTCGTACGATTAGCTAGCCTGCCATTGAAGGCAGGAGCTATCAGGTCTCCAGTGTACAGGTCTACAGTCAAAGGAGTAGCCGTGTCTGCTCCATCTGTCTGCAGGTCTCCTATCTGAATAAGGAAGGACTCTTCAGTAGTAGGCCTGTAGATTACAGCTAGCTCGTTAGCTCTAAAGTCAGTCCTTGCAGGGTCAAAGTATATCCTGGACTCAGTTATCAAGCTATTCTGAGTAAGTCTCGTGAAGTACTGGTAGAACGGAACAACGAGACTATTAGCTAGCCTGTTGTAGATCCTATCGTACTCTCTCTGTCGTTCTATATCATCCTCAATAAGGATACCGTACTCTATGAACCTTCGAGGCTGTCTACGTACAGCAGTTCTTTGCTCTGTGGAGTCATTACCTATAGTGATATCAGTTAACCATTGCCACGTCTCCTTGACAGGTATCTCAGGTATTACCTTGATCCAGTCACTAACAACCGTCTCAAAGAGGAAGACTCCCTGTCCCTCGTCAAAGTTAAAGAGGTACGTTGCACTGATCTGATTAGGAGCAGCAGGAGTGATCTGCAGGTTAACTTCTAACTCCTCCACAGGGAAGAAGACCCGAGGAGCTACGAGATCCAGCGTAAGCCCGTCCTGCCCTGTCCCTCCTATGCTATTGAGCGTGTTGCTCTCCGTGTAGGCCTGCCACAGGATGAAGGGTATATCTACGTTAAGCTCTGGGTTCTGTGGTCTTAGGAACTCGGGTACACACCAGATACGCCAGTACACGTCACCTACGTAGAACTCGAAGAGCCCTGCTAGTCCTGTTGCACTGGGTAGAATGGGAGCAGGCACAGCCCCTGCTGTAGTGCCTAGCATCTCCGGAGCTGTGCTAGCTTCGGGGAGCTTAGGCAGGTCTGCCCTCGGTAAGCCTGTAGGGGTAGTGGGTAGAGCCCACAGATACCAGGTAAGACCGTCTCCGTATGTGATACCTAGCCGGTAGCTGAGAGGCAGCTCTACTACGAGCTGGTCTCCAGTGAAGGTATACTCTATGTCAAGGTCTATTGCTGTTATACGTCCTAGAGCCCCTGTAGGAGTGTACGTAGTCTCCAGGTCAACAGCAGTGATCCTAGCTAGGATCTCATTATAGGTAAGATCCAGGTCTACGGCCGTGATCCTGCCTAGCTTCTCTGAGTAGATAACGTCCAGGTCAACAGCAGTTATCCTTGCTGCAATCTCATTATAGGTAATGTCAAGGTCTACCGCTGTGACCCGAGCGGTTATCTCAGAGTAAGTGAGTTCCAGATCTACGGCTGTGATTCTAGCTACGATCTCAGAGTAAGTAACGTCTAGATCTACAGCTGTGATACGAGCCGTAATAACGGCTGTAGGAGTATAGGTAGTCTCAAGATCTACTGCAGTTACTCTTGCTGTGATCTCATCATAAGTAAGATCTAAGTCTACTGCAGTTACTCTTCCTGTCTTGAGAGAGTAAGTAGCTTCTAGATCTACTGCAGTTATTCTACTAGTGATCTCCGAGTAAGTGAGGTCAAGGTCAACAGCTGTGATACGAGCTGTAGGAGCCTCTATAGTATAAGTGACCTCAAGATCTACCGCTGTGATACGTCCAGTCTTGAGAGAGTATGTAGTCTCAAGGTCAACGGCTGTGACTCTAGCTACTATCTCACTGTAGGTAAGGTCTAGGTCTACTTCTGTTATCCGTGCAGTGATCTCACTATAAGTAAGGTCTAGGTCTACAGCCGTTATACGAGCAGTGATCTCTGAGTACGTTGTATCGAGATCTACTGCAGTGATCCTAGCTGCCTTGAGAGAGTAGGTAACGTCAAGGTCAACAGCTGTGATACGTGCTATGATAGGGTCATACGTAACGTCAAGGTCAACAGCTGTGATACGTGCAGTGATCTCTGAGTAAGTAAGATCCAGGTCTACTGCAGTTATCCTTGCAGTGATCTCCGAGTAGGTAACGTCAAGATCTACTGCAGTCACACGAGCTACTATCTCACTGTACGTAATATCGAGATCTACGGCAGTGATCCTACCCGTAGCCCCCGTAGTAGTGTACGTAGTGATACGGTCTATAGTAGATATAGTGTGATTAAAAGAGGCCATTTTTTACGGTACTTCCTCGAACTGTACTCCTGCATCTCCTAGAGTAGTCCTGAAGCGTATGTCCATATTTTGATACTCGTCTCTATCTAACCCAGCTCCACCGTTGAGCTGTGTCTGAGGGAAGACAGCGTCACGTACAACCCATGCGTCACTAGTATTAGAGGCAAAGACTCTGCTACCCATTACTGACTCATCTCTACCGTCAATGAGTACAATACTTAGGCCTGGTTCTGAAGCCTGCTTCTTCACCTTCAGATACATTCTTATACGTACCTCGGTAACCGTGTCCATATTAGCCGGAGCGTCAGCAGGGAAGTGAAAGCGGTCACGGTACGGGTAACCAGGCTTATAGATATAGTCTGTAGTGTTCTTGTTAGTCTCCCCCTCATCTACAGTAGTGTAGTGAGTACCTGAAGGAGTAGGAGCCCACTCTAGCTCTCCCGAGTAGTCACCCGAGGGTACGCTTGTTATCTCTGCCATATCATCTCCTCTCCTTACGGTAGATTACCGAACAGCTTTGAAGGGTCTACTATATACTTTGCCATCATTCCACACGTACACTGCACAGCAGGCTGAGCACTAGGGCCAGAGCCTATAGTTACTACCCACACGTCAACCCACGACGTATTAACCGTCTCGTCTGGGAAGTTAGTATCATCTGCAGGGAGGAAGACAGTTTGCGGAGAGCCTAGCTTATTAGCAAAAGCAGCAAGCTCAGACGCAATAGCCCCAGTGTACGTATCGTTATTTATTGTAGCAGGGTCTGAGAGGTCATCATACTGGAGGAGACTAACAGTAAGACCACTCGTACCAGGAAGAGACCCGAAGAGATCTGAGGGATTAGCAGGAAAAGTAGCCCTAAAAAGTGCTCTAGTAATCAGCTGCTCAGGCAGAGTAGGCCCGTCAGTATAGATATTGAAGCCTATCTCACAGTTAGCAAGGTCTGTAATAGGGATACTCTCTGCAGGTAAGTGCACAGTCTGAGGATGACCGAGCTTACTTGCAAAGTTGGATACCTCGTCTGCTATACGATCTCCGTAGGTAGCATTGTTTATTACGGCCGGATCTGTGAGACCCGCGTAGTTAGTAATGCTGCACTCAAGAGCAGCCACTCTCTGACCTCCTTTAGGAGCAAAGTCTCCTCCCTACGCTCTTAGGTCTCCAGGAACGTAGTACGGAGCTGCAGAGAGTCTGCTTGAGTCTTCGTCAAAGTGAGGCCAGTCCAGCTGACTGAGGCCTCACCTACAGTAGTTCCGTATCCTCCGAGGTCTGTACCGTCAATGTACTTCGGGTTACCTGTTACAGGAGTCCCTGCACTGTGGAACAGATCTAGCTGTATACGAGCTGTGCTGGAGCCGTCATCAATGTAGCCCCTGAGGTTAACGTCAATCTGAGTAACCTCACTCGTGTTAGCTGGGGTAGCTCCTACAGTGAACTCGTCAACGTCATCTATCGTTGTCGTTTCAATGTAATCAGCGTCACTCGGGCTGTTACCTCCGAGTACTGTACCCTCGTCTATAGCTTCCCAGTGGTTAGGGCCTGGGTTAACGGTATCCCAGTTAGTAGTAACGTCACCGTCAACCTTCAAGTTAATTGTTGCCATTACTAGTCCTCCTTCCTACGTGTTCTTCTTGTAGGCAAAAGCCCACTCTATTGTATTGATAAGGTCTACAGGATCAGAGCCTCCTGCACTAGCAGCTACGTTCTCCCTAAGGCCCTTACGCTTGAAGGGGAAGATTACCCACTCTTCCGTACCATAGGTTAGCGTAGTACCAGGGGCAACGTCATCAATACGAGCATACCTCATACCAGGGAGTACCCCTAGCATAATGTGACTCCTCGGGCTCCCAGTATCACGGAAGAGCATAGGAAGCCCCCACATTAACGTACCTCCAGTAGTGGGCTGATTATAGGAAGGCTGCAAGAAGTCCAGTATACGTCCTGCAGCTTGTCTCCAGTCGTCAGAGTCTTCTATCAGTCTCTCCCTTATCTTTGTAAGGTTGTTACCATTGAACGGTAGCCCGTTCGGGCTCACGTCCTGGAAGCCTGCAGGTAATACAGGATCTGATACACTGTAAGGTATGAATACCTGCCCCTCCTCGTCATCTCCCCAGAAGTACCCGCACTTGTGAGTATCATCCTCTGGTATATTGTTAATGAACGAGCTAAGCCACCACTCCCAGTACATACTACAGCAGAAGGCTACTTCCGCGTGAGTCTGCCCTACAGGGTCAATGATACCTACGCTAAAGTGTGAGTAACGCTCCCCAGCTGTCTGTACTACCATGTGAATATAGTCAACGTCTCCTACCCCGTCACCAGAGAAGAACCACACATTAGTAAAAGGAGGCTCCCCCAGATCATTGCACCTTATACGGTCAGTATCTGTCTCCGAAGTAACAATAGAGTCAGGGTGACTGTGATACTGGTAAGGAGGCCCTGAGTCAAGACTACTCGATAGAGCTGCACTGGTGTAACCGTCAGTCTCTCCGCTTTTGTCTAGTCCTAAGTCTGCATCCCTCGTACCCATTGCCAGATGACAGTTACTTATCTCCATAGCTATTTGACGGATCTCAGGAGGCCCCGCTGCAGTAACCTCGTTGTATACTCCAGTCCAGCTCTCGGTAACTGTAGCAAAAGTGTAGAGCTTGTCTAACAAGTCTGATACGTCAGTAGCACTCGTGTTCTGATAGGCCATAACTACACCTCCTCCACAGCAAAGAAGTCTCCTGCCTGGTTCCTAAATACTCGTTGAAATAGACGGAACGTCCTACCTCCGAGCGTCAGTGTCTGATTAGTTACTCTGTTGTGACCACACGTAGAGTACACTCCTTCGAGTGATCCGGCTACTAGTCTCCCCTCCATATCAATAATGTGAGGCTGGATCAGTACTGACTCATCCTTACCGTTTAGCTTCATTCTCCCAAAGCCTGACTCACCCCAGTAGTCCGGATTATCTATAAATCCCCCGCTACAAACTCCAGTCTTGTGAGGCCACATAAAGCAACGTTCTCCGCTTTCTGCATCTACAGAAGCCGTGCTGTTACCCTGGTTCCGGATAGATACCCAGACTCCGCTTGAGCGTCTACGGTAGAAGGCTGCTCCGGCTCCAGGATCTACAATGCTAGAGTTACGAGCATTGTTGAAGTCAGGCTCCTTCATCTCGGGGTAGCTGCCTATAATTACCAGAGGGAAGGGGTACTCACTCGGTAGAGCAATCGGCAGGAAGAACCCCGCGTACATACTCATATAGTTAGTACCTCCACAGAGGGCTACCACTATGAAGCGTCTGTCATTAGCATAGAACCAGTACGTTATAGATCCTGCAGCCGTTCCACTGAGGTTGAACCAGGTAGGCCCTCCGGCTCCAGGCTGTGCACCAGGAGCTACGGAAGCCGTGTAACCTATAGCCCCGTAGACCTTCCACGAGTAGATAGGGGTAAGGTCTGCAACCGTCTCTATGTTTATGTAGACCTCCTTACCCGAACCTGCACCAGGCCCCTGCAAGGAGAGTGAAGCTACCTCCTGCAGATCTACTCCTATACCGCTCGGAGGAGGAGTCCAGTCAAGCTCAGTCCACGTACCGAGGGTGACTGTTAACCATAGCCGGAGATCGTTAAGTAGATCGTGGTAGTTATCCGCTGTGCCTGTTGTAAAGGCCATTGTCTACCCTCCTAAGGCCCTCTTGATCTGACCAGGATTACGACGTACAAAGTTAAGGAGGGCCTTCTCTCCTTCTCTTGTGTCTAGTGCATCAACAGCAGCCTTCGGGTCAAATACATTGACGTTCCGTAGATTAACCTCAGGAGCAGCAACGTTAACGTTAGGGGCTCCTCCTCCTACATTAACCTGCTCCCCTGGTGTAGCTCGGAACGCTACTACCTGACTGTCAGGGCCTCCGCTGCCTCCCACGGTAAAGGAGCCTCCGTGCTGGAAGCCTGGTAGAGGAGCTGCCCCCGCTGCAGGCCCTATACCTGGAATGAGTGAGAGTAGAGCCTTACGAAGAAGAAGCCTCGTGAGATCTGCTAGTATCGAGTCTACCAGGCCCTTGAAGTCTGCTTCTCCTTTTGTAACGAAGTCCGTTAGTGCTTGCTCTGCTCCCTGCCACGCATTAACAAGAGCTGACTCCGTAACCGAAGCAAGGTCTAGTATGTCATCCTGTATTGCCTGCAGACCTCTCGTAACACCAGAGGCAGCGTCAGTAGCAAAGTCAAGAGAGATTAGCTTCAGCCGCTCCATAGCAGCAGTATACTGCTCTATTGATATAATCCCCTGCTCACGAGCAAAGATTAGCTGCTGCTCTAGGTTGAGCAGCTCCTGCTGTGGAGTCATGCTATCCTGCAGTAGATCATTGTAGGTCTGTAGAGCCTGAAGCCTACGTAACTGTACCTCTAAGCTCTGAGCCTCAGTAGGACTGAGCCCCTCGGTTACAGATCTCTGCATATCTAGCAGCTGGTTCTGTATTGCCCTCTCATCATTAGTCAACTGCAGTAACCGTAGCTGCTCGTCAAGGTCAGCGTTGAACTTCTCAAAACTAGGAAGCTCAATAGCAATAGTCTCTATATCTTTGTACTGGTCTTTTAGCTGCTGGAGTTTAGCAGCAGCCTGCTCCTGTGTTATGGAGCCCTCCTTCACCAGTGCATTAAGATGCTCCTCGAACCTTGCGAGATCTTCAGCAGGCCCCGTTATAGACTTGAGCAGCTCTTTTCTCTCCTCCATAAGTTCGTTGTTCTTTTCAATAGCCTGCTTCTCTTTAATGAGTTCCGTTATTCTCTCTATCTCTCCTGCTTTTAGCTTCCTACCTGCTTCGTCTGCAGCGTCCATCAATGCTACTTGTACTTCTCTAGCCTTCTCCGTCATACGTAGGAGCTTGTTCTCTTTCTCCAGGTTCGTTATGAACCCTAGCACTGCCTTAGTCTGCTTCTCTTGCTCTTCCTTCTGCTTCTGTATAGCCTTCACCTCTGCTAACCGAGCACGTATCATCATGAGAGCCTTAGCGTGTGCAGCGTCCTGTGCTCTCTCTGCTTCGTCCATCTCTCTGTTAAGCTTGTCCATTAGAGCTATAGTTCCTCCGATTGCCACAGCTCCGAAGGCAATTAGAGGGTTCGCCATAATAACAGTCCAGAGATTACGGAACGCTGCAGCAAGACGAACTACACTAGCTCTCAAGGCCACAGTAGAGCCTGTACTCATAGCTGCCATTGAGATAGACATTTTGAGCAGAGCCTTTGACATATTGACTACGAGCACAGTAGCCTTACCGAGGATCTGAGGCCCGAAGGTTATTGCCATTGTAACCCCGAGGGCCTTTGTCAGACTTATGACAGTCTCAAGGTTAGCAGCTAGACCACGAAGAGCCCCAGCAAGCCCCTCAAAGAACTGCTTTAGGTTCTCCTGAGCCCCTAGCTTACCCATCTCAAGTACAACAGCTTCAAAGGCAGACTTAGTACGGAGAAGAGCCCCGTTGAGGTTATCGTCCATAATAGCTGCTATCTCATCTGCTGTACCTCCGGCTTCCTTCAATGCGTCTATAGCGTCCTGGATAGCAGGTATGCTACTCTTCAGAACCTCGAAGGCAGGCCCCCCACGCTGCCCGAAGACCTCAAGAGCCTTACCCGTATCAATACCTGCACGCTCCATCTGCTGAAGAGCAGTAACGAGCCCTACTGTGGATACCTCTACGCTCTCCTCGGTTATACCGAGGTCTTTTAGGATCTTTGCAGCAGGGCCTCCTACAGACTCAAGCTCTGCTAGTACCCTTCTTAGACCAGTACCTGCAAGAGAAGCCTGCAAGCCTGCATCTGAGAGGGCCATAATAGAGGCTACGGTCTCTTCCAGAGATACGTTGAGACCAGCTGATACAGGAGCAACGAACTTGAGTGCTTCTCCCAGCTGCTGAACGTTCGTGTTAGAGCTGTTAGCAGCAAGAGCTAGAACGTCTACAACCCTACTAGCTTGATCCGTCTCAAGACGGAAGCCTCTTATTGTCTTTGCTGTGATATCAGCTGCAGAGGCAAGGTCTAACGCTCCAGCCTGAGCAAGCTTGAGCGTATCGTCTACAGTCTCCATAGTCTCTGCAGCGTCAAAGCCTGCACGAGACAGGAGTACCATACCTTGAGCAGCTTCCGAGGCAGTGAACCTCGTAGTAGCTCCGAGCTGTTCTGCTGTCTCCTGTAGTGCCTGGAACTGAGCGTCTGTAGCCCCAGTGATAGCCTTTACTGTACTCATCTCTTGCGAGAAGTCAGCAAGGAGCTTGACACCAGCTCCTACACCTACAGCAGCTCCGAAGATAGCAAAGGTCTTGATAAGCGTAGCCTGGAGCGTCTTAGCTCGTGCTTCAGTGCCTGCAAGAGATCCTTGTACTACACGGTTAGCAGCTACTGCTTGAGTAGGGTCAACCTTTACACGTATAAAGAAGTCAGCCACTCTTAGCCTGCTTCCTCTTCCACTCTAGATACACGCTGTCCATTGCCCGTATTACCCTCACGAAGAGAGGTAGTAGATCCTCGTCTAGCTCAAAGTACCTAGCGTAGTAGACAATGTCTCTCCACGGTATAGGCCCTAAGGACATTCCATACGGACGGCAAGTACTCAGTTCCCAGAAAGCGTCTAAGTAGAACTGGTCTCCAGGATAGAGAAAAGGTTCATTGAGAGCCCAGTCAGGTAACGGTAAGCCTCTCTCAATGTGTACCGCAACCTGGAACCCCTTCTCATAGTAATCAAGCTCCCACTGTAGACGCTCCGCTAGTTTTTTGAGGTCTCCTCCTCATCCGGAATATCCTCAGCAAGGAAGTTCTGAGGCTGTACACAAAATACCCTGATCTCGTCAAAGATCCAGTCCGGAAGATCTTCTAGGTACTCTTCTGCTTCTTCCACAGAGAACGTAACCTCGTTACCGTCATTGTCTAGCACGTTCTCCCAGCCCTTGATAACGTGACGAGGATAGAGTACCTTGTCATCATTCCTTATGTCTTCAATGGTCTGCTCCTCAATCTTCTGAGACAGCTTCTTAGGAGTCAGCTTAGCAGGGCCTTTTCTCCTTCTACGGAGCAGAGCATTGAAGTAGTCCTTATTAGCTCCAAAGGCACAAGCTACCATTAAGGTAGGCTCTCCTTCGAGATGCTCTATGACATAAGGAACAACAGCCTTAGGCTCCTTCTTTTTTAGGTAACTATACTTACCCATTATAGGTCTCCTTTTGTTAGTACTCTCACGCTACTTGAGAGCCTGTGTAACTCACTTCTCCGTTAGGCTGCAGGAGCGTACGGAAAGAGTGAGACACCTATTGAATACCCGAGGGTAGCGTCCTCGAAGGCCATTGACGTAGAGTTAATGAGCACACTCTCATTAGCAGGGAACTCCTTGTCTCCTCCTCCCATTGTCATAGAAGGAACGTCTACAAAGATAGCTCCGTCATCATTCCTGAGAGAGAAGTCCAGAGCTAGTGTAGTGTTGTTCCTCACAGCAGAGGATACCCGAGAGTCCGTAAAGAGCAGCTGTGCCTCTACGTCAACGTAGAACTGTCCTACGTTGTGAGCCTGAGCCCCTAAAACACCCAGACACTTAATAGGGCTGATATTGTTGTTAAGGGTCAGGGTCAGAGACTTGAAGCAGCTGGTTATACCAGTCTCGTCAAGCTCAATGATCCTAAGCCGTGCAATATCAGCAGACGTGTTAAAGGCTACCGTCTGTACAGGGTCAAGAGGGGTATCAGCTCCCGTAGCACGGGTTGTACTCGGAGGCTCTGTATCAGTACCCACAAAGCCGAAGCTAGCTGTAGCCTTGTCCGTCAGAGGGAGATTAAAAGTAAACTGGTTACAGTAGTTCCCTTTTGCGTACTCATACTCAGGGGTACCGAGTCCTCCGAGATCCTCATACGCTCCCTCAAACTGCAGAGACTCTTCCAGGTAAAGAGCATCATCTACAGGAACGTTCCGGAGGAAGCGTCCAAAGTAGATATGTATATCCTTACCGGCTCCGTCATCTACAGCGTAGACAGTACTCTTTTTGTCAAGAGAGAGCAGGTTCGTAGCAATAGCTGTGACACGAGCCCAGCCTCTGTTAGTCTGGTTCGTGATATCCTCTGCAAAGCGGTTAGCCGTCTCCGTTCCACCTATCCAGATGACTTGACCTACTGTAAGGCCTAGAGTAGTGAAGTCCAGACCTGTAGTAGGGGTACTGTCTAAGTCACCTCCTGCAGTGATACCGAGGTCTCCTGTTGCTCCCTCGAAACCACACACGGAGAGACGAGCCCCAGCAGGAGGGGAAGACTCTTCAACAAGCGTCTCCTCTACTCGTACGTTCGTAGCTGTGGAACCAGCAGCAACAGTCTTGAGACCGTTGTTAGCCGCGTTCGTGAAGCCCCGAGCGTACACGAGCGTACCCTCTGCAAGTGCTCCGTCTGCTGTTACTGTGTAGTCACTGGTAGCAGCTACTACGGCAGTAACCTGCTCCGTCTGATACTCACCCCACGGCTCAGTACCGGAGAAGTCTGCCATAATGAAGTTAGACAGGAAGTCTAGAACGTGCTCCATAGTCAGATCTGCCTCGAACTCTACGGGGCTCTCTAGATCTGTTATGGTTCCCTTCCTTCTCTGCCTGTCCTTTGATATCGGCTCCCTCGTTACTGTTGTGATCGTAGCTCCGAAGGAAGTAATATCGTTAGGCTCTAGCGTCTTCCATTGAGGGGTAGTGGGGAGTACCCCTATGGTCTCCTCTTTGGCATACGCTAGGGCAACCTTGTTCGTTGATACCCTTGCCATAGGTTAACCTCCTACTTAATTTCGTCATAGACGAACTCTACTATGACGTTGACTCTAGCCCACTGCCCCTCAGGAGGAGCCTCTTGCTGTCTAGCGTCGTAAAAGAATACCTGATCTATTGTCTTGCCTTCAAAGAGGCCGAGGGCTGTGTTAGCTAACTCGTCTAGCCGTAGGAGACCTCTGTTAACGGCAGCATAGAGCTGGATAAGCACAAGCCCTCGACGCTCATACCTTCGATTACCTACCGCTCCTAGAGAGTCCTGTCCTCCAGACGTGTGACGAACTATTACACGTACCCACTCATCTAGGCCCTTCGTGTCTTTGGTCTCATTGTCAAAGACAAAAGGAACTGTAGGGTACGCTGCTTGCCAGCCCGTCTTGAACGTGCTGTAAACTGTCTGCCTTGCATCATTAGGCAGTGTCATACGAAGATATCTCCTTCAGACTTTTTGAGTGCAGCGTCAATCTCTGCCTCTACGAACCCTGCAGGAGCTTGGGTAGAGCTACCAGCATTTAGACGTACAATGTACGGAACATTATTCGTAATGAATACAGCCCCGTCACCTAGTCTATACTGTGTTAGCTGTGCCATTCCTGCCTGTTGAGGCCCAGTGTTAACTGCTTCTCTGTCTCCTGCAGGAGCTTCGATAGGAGAACCTATACTAGGTATCCAGTTTGCACGAGCCCAGCCTACGTCAACTGGTGTCCGTCTTACCAGCCCGTCTGTAACGTCAAGACTGATTTTAGTAACCAGCTTGGATACTACTTGCTTCAGTCTTGCTGCTATCAGTGCAGACTGTGCAGGCACTAGTCTTCCTCTCCGGTCTCCTCGTCAGGTACGATCTCTTCAATACGTACCTCGTCAGCTGTAACCCTCTTCTCCAGCCTACGAGCCTCCTTGAGAGTGATCTGCAGAAGAGCTTTCTTGCCCCTCATTATGTACCACTCCCCACGCTCGGGGTTGTCAATCGTGTGTACGTCAGGGTCAAAGACGAAGGCTTCAGGCTCTTCAGTCTTTGCCGTAACAGGAGTCTCCTCGTAGTCTGCTGGTATCGCTTGACCCTTCGGCTCAACGTAACGCTGCTCGTAGAGTTGAAGAAGCTTCCTCTTTGAGCAACCTATTTGACGCCACGGGAAGTCACTGCCTGGAGTAAAGTCTCTTCCAGAGAATCTGAACTTCTTCCAGACAGTGTACTCACCGTAGCCGAAGGGCTGTCTTTCTTCTCTAGGCATAGCCTGACAGCCTCCTTACTTGTGGCCTAGCTTACCACAGTCAAGAAGAAGTAACCGAGGTCAGCAGAGACGAGCTTATGGTCAAAGGCCATCTCCATCTCGACACGGTCTGAACTCTCCTTCTCAATGCGGAACCGCTTGATACGCATACCCGCGTTAGTCAGGCCTACCATGCCTGTCCACGAGAATGTATAACCGGCCGTAGGTGTCATGATTCCAGGGGTAGGAGTGCTGTAGCAAAGCAGAGCGTTCTTACCCAGTATGAAGTCATGAGCGTTAGTAGCTCCTTCTGCAGCTGTGTTCTCGATAGCCTCTGCTATAAGGACACGAGGTATCTTGAGAACAGCTGCCAGCTCGGACGTGTCTACCATAGCAGGGCCTGGAGCTGTCTGCCCGTACTTGACACGGTCTACAATGTCCGGATGGTCTATGAGGATATTGTAAACGTCATACCCCAGAACCAGGGTATTAGGCTTATATCCCGTAGACGCTAGGACAGTCCGAACTCCTGTACGTACGTCCTCGATAGGAGTAGAGTTAGCTGCATCCCATTGCAGGATCTGACCTGCTCCTGGTGCAGCAGCTACACCCTCCACCTCTCCAGTCCATACGCCAGTAACGAAGTAGTTCGTTACCCACTCTTTCTCCCTCTTAACGAGGGCCTGGTGAGTCACCAGCTCCGAGGCTTCACGGTCAGGGTCAAGCACACTGTCCGCGTTAGCTCTCCGCTGGTCTGGTATGTCATGATGGACAGCCCATACGTCAGCGAAGTACGTAGGTGTGTTGTCTACCGTGTAGTGGATACCCGCACTCTCTGTACCTGGAGCACGCTTCCTCATCTGATCTCGGTTGAACATTCCACGATCATAGGTGTAGTACCTATCCGATTGCTTCGGAACGGGAATGTTAGGGAATACCTGGTCTGCAATAAAGGCTGCTTGCCGCTGCAGAAAGGCAACCGAGATGTTAGTAAGAGGTGTGTTTACGTGCACATCTCCTGGTGTCGGATTCATCTCTCACCTTCCTTGTATTCAAGGTTAAAGGTTAATCCTCTAGTTAACAACACCACAGAAGTAGACTAGGCTACAATGTGATGAGAAGCTAGAAGGATCTCTCCGATCTCGTCCGCGTCTCCTCCTACTCGGAGGGTACCGAGGACGTGATCCCCACTTACAGCAGCAGCAGCTTTCCCGTTAGCATCCGTCTGAACCTTTGCACCAGGGCTCAGCGTAGCTCCGAGAACGATCTTGCTTACCCCTCCCCACGCAACCGTAGCTGCTTTACCAGCCGCGTCAGGGTCATTCTGGAGAACTCCGTAAGCGTCCTCCCCTGCAGTATCGCAAGGGTCAATCTGCCCGTCCGAGGACATTTTGACAAAGAGATACTGTGACGAGGAGAGATCTACTCCGGCTTCCTCTGTGACTGTGAGGAGTCTCTCTTCTGTTGACATTGTTCACCTCCGTATTAACGGGGTTGTTGTTTCAAGTTAGTTGACGAAGAGAAGGAGCAGACTACTTGCTTACTGTCTGCTCGTACAGTTCCTTACCTCTCTCAGTCTTGCAGACTTCGTCATACGCTGTAGCGTACGAGCACTCGTGTTCCTTCGAGTAGTCTTTTGCCATTTTGTCAAGTTCCTGCTCCGCGTCCATAATGGTAGCGTCCTTCGTACCCTTCGTAGTCTGGGCTTCTTCCATTGCAGAGTTGTGGCTCTTGAGCATCTCGTGAGCCGCTTTCCTGGTCTCCTCGTCCTTGATACCGTCCACTGCCCTGAGAACAGCAACCTTGACGGTCTGCTCACCAGGCAGGCTCTTGAGATCCTCGGACGCTCTCTTCTCGTACTCTGCTCCGTCCAGCTTCTCTGTGACAGACTGCAGAGCCTTCCGGTCTTCGTCCCTCTCCTTTGCCATAGCAACGAGCCTCGGGTCATCGGACTTACGGTACTCCGTACCGTCATCCGAAGTGTAGACCACTGCATCAGCCTCTTGAGCTTTTGCAAGGATCTTACCCCGCTCGTCTCCTGACTTATCGAGGAACGCTGCTTGCTCGTCTTCTCCGAGCTTAGCGTAGTGAGCCTTCTCCGCGTCGTTGAGTTCACCGTACTTCTTCTGAGTCTCAAGCTCAGCGTTAACCTTCTTGAGATCCTCTGCCAGCTCCTCAACGGTAGGGGTGTTGTCTTTGCTCATCTTCTTTCCTCCGTTGTCTTCTGATTTTAGTACCGAGGGTAGGTCTTCCCTCGTCTTCTTTGGGTTCGCCTTTAACCAGGCAGACCTTACACGACGGATAACAGCAGCGCGGTCTTTTGAGGGTAGCTGTACCTTCTGCCCTCTGAAACCAGGCCCCAAAGCCGCAACAGCAGCCCCTACTATACGAGGGTCAGGGCTACCGCCAGGGGTGTTAGTTAGGCGAAGCTTCCACGTAGAAGGCTTCTGAGCGTCAGGCACGTAAGCGTAATCACTCGCAAAAAACTTGCTACCGCCTTCCGTCTTCGTGGGCTTGTCTGCTTTCTCTGCTGCTTCGTCATCTCCGAGGCCTTCTGTAGCGTCAGAGATCATACCATTAACAGCAGTAGCAAACTCCTGTAGAGACTGCTTCACTGCCTCCACAGGGTTAGGGTAGGTCTCCTTGTCCTCAACGATACTCCGTACACTCATACGGAGAGCTTCATTGAGTTTGAACTGCTCGGACAGGATCTCGTGTATGCTGTCCTCAAGCTTCAGCTCCGTTAAAGCTTCGGCAAAAGTTACCTTGACCAGCTCGGACTCGTCAACACTCTTCATAAGCACAGCAAGGGCTCCCTGCATAGCCGGACGGTCAACGGGGCTGATCTCTTTAATACGGAACTTCCGCATTTTACCTTTTTTTGAGGTATCTCCTTTGTAGGCCATTAGTCTGCCTCCTCGTCATAGCGTGTATCACGAGAGCCCCCGATAGAGAACCCCGTATAGTCTCCGTCCTTGAACTTCTGTAGGATCTCTGGGGTATCAGGCTTAATAGCAATCATAAGCCCCGTAACTCGTGTCTGGATACCGAAGGCCTTAGCTACCTCCCTTGTCATAGGAAAGCAGAAGACTACTGTACCCTTGTCTACTACTTCCCCTTCTTCTGTACGAGCGTGCATATCTCCCTGCACTCTGCTGTTGAGCATAAAGTCCATAGAGGGCTCTATGAGGTCATCCTCAGGTACGTGGTCTTTTTGCACGTCATAGTAAGGCTCATCATCAATAGCACAGATAACAGCCCAGCCAAAGACTAGCCCTAGCTCCTCGTCAACCTTTATTACCTGTGCTTCTAGTTCGGAGGTATCTTCAGTCCTCAGTAGGTATAGGTCATCTATAGAGAGATCTCCTATACTTACCGAGCCGTCAACAGTGAGGGAGGAGTACGCTGTATTACCGTGAGACGCTTTGAGGATAGAGCGTACTTTTGACTTGCTCTCCTCTATCATTATAGTAGCGTCATAGTCAGCCTTGAAGACCTCGTCAGGATTAGTGGTAGGGCTCAGCTCGTACACCTCGTCTAGATCCTCGTCATAAAGCTTGAGCCCGTCATCCTTAAATAGCGCAACCTCTGCAGGGAACAGCACGAGCGTTCCTCCCTCCACAGGTACACACGAGGAGGAGAGCCCTGCTTGCTCCATCTGAGTAGCTACCTCGTCACACTCAGCCTTAACCACACCAGCGAAGATCTCAGGCCCTAGCTGCAGGTCAATACTCTGGGGTAGCTCGAACTCCCCAGACGTTGCAGCCTTGAGCATACCTTCTTGACGGAGGATTCTACGAGACCAGCGAAGAGCAGACATACCTCCTCGTAGTAACCACTCCGTAGTAGCTTCGTCCTTCTGCAGATCCGGACGGAAGGCATACCTATTCTTTGACAAGTAAGCGTGAGCCTTCTGTACCTCTGTTACGGGTACGTAGTCCTGCTTTGAGAAGTCAACCTCTACCTCTGCAGAGCTGGTCTCTCTTGCCTTGCTTACTGTGTCTCGTACAACCTGTGGAGGCCTAAAGCTCTTCTGCTTCTTCATTGTTTACGCTCCCGCTAGATCCAGCAGGAACAGCCGTACGGTTGCATTGAACGTTACGGCCGCGTCCGCTGATATGTCTGCATCTGCAACCCCTACGCTAAAGTAGATATCAGGGGTAGACGTGATATCCACATACTTAGGAATTAGAGGCCCTACTACAGCCTGAGGCCCTCCAGCTCCAGCAGTAAGGCTCACGGTGTTAACTACAACGAGGTCTACTGAAGTGCCTGACAGTGATCCAGCAGTAGCAGCAGCTGAGCCTACCCCAAAGTACACGTCGCCGTCAGATGCTATACCGGCTCCCACGGACTCTACTTCTACTTCCAGGAACCCAGCTAGACCTACATACCTGGAGGGAGGGGTAAGGATCTTCTCAGAGACCCAGCCTCCGCTAGCTCCTCCGGAGTCTACTACTGTGAGAGAAGCACTCTCAAAGATTAGCTGCTCCTGCATAAAGGCCCCAGCTAGCTGCTGTCTATTCTTTGCCAGAGTTGACACGTACACCAGCTCCGAAGGAGTCTCTACAGGACGCTTACCTACCTGCAGATGCTCATATATAGCACTCCCTTTTCTCTTGTGACTCATGACTCTTCTCCTTTGTTACAGCTGTATAACCGTAGTGACTGCACACCTACACTGGATAGTTTCAGTACTAGGAGCAGCAGGATCTCCAGGGAACCTGAGAAAGTTACCTTTTCCACTTATAAAAGGCTCTTCCATTCCTATAACCTCTACTACCTGCATAGTATCGTGACTCTCACGCATACGGTCATCTCCAGCAATAATCCAGAACCTTTTAATTTTTTGAGCCTGTATACGTCCTGCATCTATTGCCTGTCGGTACATCTCGTCCGTACCCTCGTGCACTGAACGTAGAGCCTCGGTACGTCCTATTACTTCACTACGGTACTTTATATAGCGTTGTCTGTACCGCTGTGTCATCTTCTCTATCTGAGCCCTACCTAGAGGTCTCTCCTCTCGTATAGCACGTTCTACCGTTCTGTCATACCTGTGATCTCGTAGGTTACGCTCAAGGGCTCTAGCATCATTCTGCTGTAAGAGTCTTCGGTAGTTTGCTACAGCTGCTTCCTGCCGTTGTGTTAATCCTATGGAGTCCCTGAAAGCCCTAGCCTGCTGTACTGGGTTAGCCCCCTCTTCTATCCCACGAGTAAGAGCCTGCCTCGTTGCTCGTCTCTGCTCATCTGTGAACTCACGTATAAGCCTTAGCTTACTCTCCTGCATCCTACGGACAGCCCTAGTATTGACAGGGTCAAAGTCAATGACCTGGTTAAGCCCGTTCTCTAGGAACTGTGCTGTACTCTCTCCAGCGTTTATAAAGGAAGCGTTAACCTGAGTAGCAAAGCGTGCTACGTGTACCTCTGCTAGCTGTATTGCCTGGTTAACCTGCCCCGTCTCAAGTAGAGCTACGATCTCTTGTAGGGCAGTCTCCTTGATCTTCGAGACCATAACGAGGAAGCGTGTCTTTAGCACACGTTCCCACTTGTCAACTAACTGGTTAATACGTGCAGCAGGGTCTACTAGCCTGCCAGCCTTGTAGACTCTTACCGTATTACCTTCTGCTATACACGGCTCTGACACTCGTACGTAGCTCCTGCTGGATCTCTCATAACGTTAACGATAGTCCACTTGATACCTTCTGCAGTTACCTTATCCTGTACCTTCGGTACCACACCAGACGGAAGAGAGCCCCCGAGGAGCGTTATCTTACGGTCTCCTCTTTGTATTATTGTTCCGTCTATCTCTCTGTCTCTGTAGTCATCTACAAAGCCTTTGACTGTGTGATCCGTCTCCGTAGGGTTCGTACCTCCAGTAAGGTTAGCCCCTCGGGTACCCTCGGTTACTACGTGCAGTGTGTAATCAAAGACAAGAGGGCCTAGCTTGTTATTGATCTTCCCCGCTATATCCTTCTTGAAGATATCAGGCATTAGTAACCTCGATTAAGGCCCCAGTTGTCTACTACGTCTCCGTCTTCATCCTCTCCAGTTAACTGAGGGGAGTAATCAGTACCCGAGGCAAAAGGAGGACTGATACCAGACGAGCCGGAGAGGTAGTACCCTACAAGCTCCATAACTACCACAGGGAAGGTATTACCATTGATAGTCCTGGAGTCAAAGAAGAACTCTATCTCTGCTGAGCCTGCCTTCAGTCTCTTTGTATTGTCTCCCTGGTTCTGCTGCTCTTGTAGCTCTCCGTCTTCCCCGAGGTATAAAGCAAGCTCGTTAGTAGCATACTCTATAAAAGAGGGAACGGAGCCGCTGTCTACAGGGTTACCGTACGGATCTGTAATACCTGTACGAGGCCACTCTAAAGGTTGAGGATCTCCAGCCTTTGAACCTAACCAGATCTGACGGTCTAACCAGGAAGTAGCAGAGACTAGAGCAAGTTCATTGAGACCGGCCGTAACTACTGCAGTCCAGCGTGCAGACGTTATCCTATCCCCGTGATAGGCTAGAGCGTCTGCTGCATCCTGGTAGGAGTTTGTACCTTTGACTAGTGCCATTACATCTCCTCTCCTTCCTCGGGGAGATCCTCTGGGGTAGGCTCGGTAGCCTCCAGGAGTGCTGCATCTGCTGCAAGGAGTGAGTCATCAATACGAGGCAACCCGAGGAGGTCTCTTATCTCATTGATAGCAGGGTCATCTGGAAGTAGAGGAGCCCCAGCTTGAGCAAGGTCACGGAGAACAGTAGCAAGCTGCTCAATGTCACGGAACTTGATAGGCTCCGGCTTGAGTGTAGGTAGTAGCTCCTGGTTCCATCCGTTCAACTCGAAGACTCGTAGTACTACGTCCTTCTCCAGAGTCTCCCCCAGCTCACGTAGAACAGAGTCAACTATAAGGAAGAAGTTCTGTGTTTTGTCACGAGCAAGAGCAAAGGAGCCTCTATCCCCCGTCTGCCCTAGCAGCAAGTGCTCTACCCCGAGGATCTGAGCTATAGAGCTAATGAGTCTCCGTATTGCATCTGCAATCTCACTGAGTCCGGCCGCGTCTCCTCGGAGAAGATCTACCATAAACTGTTGTACAGAACTCGGAGTACCCTTCTCGTCTGTAGTTCGATACGGTACAGAGTCCAGGAGTAGCCCAGTCTCAGGGCCTCGTACGTGGTTAGTTATGAAGTCTCGGAGAGGCTGCTCTATCTGTGCCTTTGTCTGTGGAGTTATCTTCTTCTCGTCAACGAGTCTTTGCAGGAAGGCAAGCGGAGCCTTGAGTACAGGTATACCGCGTAGGTCTGTCTCGTATCCTATACCCTCTAGCTGCTCATACCTCATTAGCCGCTTAGCATGAGGGGTAATGTGACGGAAGAGCCCTAGTCCCTCGGGGCTGTCACTGATACTGTCATCTACCATATAGACACACTTGCTACGAGGTATGTAGATCTCCTTCTGACTCTGTACAGATCTTTGTACTACACCTATAACCTTACCCGTCTCGTCTGTATCCCAGCGTTCAATAGTAGGCTGTGGACGGGGCTCTATATCTTTGAGTGCTAGTACCCCGTCATCTCGTAGCTTTGCTGTCCACTCTTGAATAGAGAACCCGTAGAACCTGTACATAGCTGCTCTACGAACTACACGTATCCACGGAGTATCCATATCATAGAGGATATCCTCTATCTTCTTTGCTATCTCTACTGCTTCGGGGTTCTTCGGGTCTGACGGTTGTACTTTCCAGCCTGCCTTACCTACCAGGTTAAGGAAGTAACGTACACCAGCTCCCACTATCGCAACGTTAACCAGGATCTCAGAGAACGTTATCCAGCGTTGCTGTCCTGTTAAGTCTGTACTCTTCTCCTTCGGCTGAATATAGCCGGAGTATATTGCAGTCCCTCCCTCTCCTACAGTCTCCGTAGGCTTAACGGGCTTGTCAACGTCAGGGACAGCAGGTCTACGTATGTCCGTTATCTTTTTGAATAGGTTACGCATTGATCTGTATTGCCTCCGGAGTTCCAGGTATGTACTCTTCCTCCACAGTAGGGGTAAGGTTCTTGAACGCTCTACTAGCAGCGTCTGTCTGATCTTTGAACTCACTGAAGGGGAACTTACAAAGCTCAGCTAGTAGAGTGTCGTTCCACTCTGCACGAAGAAGCTTCACATTACCTGCCTTAGCTTGAGAGGCTAGGGGCTCTGCTCTCTGAGTCTTGCTGCCACTCTCGGGGGAGAAGTTCACTACGTAGCCTGCAAGCTGCTTCACTAAGTACCGAACCTGGAACTTACCTGCCTGTCCAGGGTCTTGAGGTAGATCCTGCCTACAGTAAATACCGTCTTGAGCAGCAACAGCCTTTAGCAAGTTAGGAACGTCTGCAGCGTCTAGCCGTTCTCTTACAACGTCAATGATATAATAGGTACCGTCCAGAGTACGTCTCATCTTCACTCCACAGGTAAAGGCTGCAGTAATAGTCTCTGTACCCGCAAGATCCCACGCTCTGCAGTCCTTACCTTCTTCTGGTACCTCGTCAACTATGTTATCCTCGAACCACTCACGCTTGAACATTCCCCCTCCACGAGGAGCAGGTCTTTGCTGGAACTGAGCAGCTACTGCATACTCTGTCATTGCTTGCTTGTCTCTCTCTACTACCTCCTCAGGCATACGCTCAGGCCAGAGCAGCTCGTCCTCCTTCGTTCTAGGATCTTTGAAGCCTATAGAAGTAGTGCACCTATCCTGAGGCTCGTACTCCATAGGTAGCCTCAAGTGCTCATAGCCTAGCTCCTTCTTGAGGATGACTCCTGCTACGTCTCTCTCGTGAGCACGCTGCATTATGGCAATTATGGCAGAGTTAAGGGGCTCGTTAACACGGGTAGGTACGGTCTCCTCGAACCACATTATAACGGCTTCCCTTTTAGCGTCAGACTCTATGTCTCGTACGTTGTGAGGGTCATCTATAATGAAGCGGTCTCCACGCTCACCAGTACCGAGGCCTCCTACAGAGGTAGCAATCTTGAAGCCTGTACAGTTGTTCTCGTACTTTGTCTTCGTGTCCTGGTCTTCTACAATATAGAAGCGGTCTCCCCAGAGTCTACGGTACCACTCGGAGCGGAAGATATTACGACAGCGTCTATTGTCTCGGATAGTGAGGGCTTCAGAGTAGGAGGCACATACGTAGCGGAGATCTGGACGGTTAAAAGGCCCCCACTCCCAAGCAGGCCAGAATACGTCTACCGTGAGGGACTTCATACAACCTGGAGGAACATTGATAAGCAGACGTGTTATCTCTCCTCTACTGACAGCTTCTAAGTGGTCACATATAGCGTCAATATGCCAGCCTGGTACAAAGCGTCTACCAGGCTCCAGGATAGGCCACGCCAGCTCAATGAAACTCCGTAAACTTTCTTCAGAGTCTGCACGGTCTAGGTCATCTCTAAGCCTGCCCAGATCCAGCCGCTCTATCGAGGAGTCTCCGTAGTTCATTACGTTCAGCCTTGCTAAGCTTGCTTACGTCTACTGTCTCTATAGGCCCTCCGTCAGGCCCCGTGTGCTCGTGCTTCTGTACGTCCTTCTGGTCTAGGTAGTGCTTACCGAGGTGTATTGCCATTGAAGGATTAACAGTAGCTAGCCTCCACTGCTTACGACGTAGACTGATCTTACCTAGCTGCTTCCCTTCTTCGATTGCCTTACGTATTCTCTCGTCAGTAGCCTTTAGCCTTTTGAGCGTGTGCTCCCTGATACCGAGAAAGCCTGCAATCTCCAGCAGTGTACACTGCATAGCTGCAAGCTTCTTAACGTCAGCAACCCGTACTTTTTTTGCTGGAGTTTTTGTACTCATCTCGAAGGCAACCTACTCTACTATCTGAGAACCCGTCAAGCACAAAACTTCTTAGATTGCAAGGGGTATCTCGCATTATGCACTAGAATTACAAAATATGTAAAAGTGTACGGTCTCGTAACTCCTTTACTTTCAACAATACTTTAGTGGGGCTAGTTTGGCACAGGCATTGCTATAGAGCACAGTAGAACGACAACACTAACCTTCAACAAAGGAGACCTACAATGAAGACCACTACCAAAAAGAGCCGCTGTGAGTGTGGGAAAGTAAAGAGCCGCTTTGCTAATCACTGCAAGGCCTGTGACAAGAAGCGTAGAGACGAGCGGGTAGCAGAGGCTCGTAAGATAGTAGCCTCTGGTGTCTGCCCTCAGTGTGGTTCGGGCCTCCGTCATAATAACTCTATGGCAGGCTGGTTCCAGTGTGAGCAGTTCGGAGCAGAAGGGTTCCGCAAGGATGACAGCAAGCCTAGCTGCTCCTTCCAGACTTTCACGGAATAACGAGGAACGAGGAGGAACGATCATGAGCCGGAAGAAGTACAGATACAAAGAACGCAAGGAGTACGAGGAGGCCCTAAGCAGTGCAGAGCTGCAGCTCCTCATTGCAAACTGGATAGCCGGTCATAGGTGGGAGAAGACCTCTCCGGAGATCAAGGTTACCCGAGGGAACTATACACTTGAGGTCTGGGAAGGGGCAGCGTATGACTACGGACAGTTCACCTACCATAACCCCACGAACGGCAGACCCTCTGTGCAGTTCGTTGAGGTAGAGAGCTGGTTACATACCTGGAGAGAGCACTACCGTAACTGTCCTCTCCGGAGAACGGACACGGACGCGGTCAAGGTCTGGGAGCTGTATACCGAGGTTGACCGGAAGTACCGTGAGTTCGTGCAAAAGAGGATACAAGGTAGCTAAATCTGCAACGTTCTATCTCCTTTGTTGTCAAGCAGATAGGCTACCCCGAGAAGGCAAGTGCAAAGTGAGTGCTTGCCTTCTCTTTTTGTCCTCGATCACAGGGAACCACAGGGAACAACGGGGAGCCCTGGTACCCTCTGAGCCTTTGGCACAGGCATTGCTATAACCCATATCAGAACGACAAACAAAGGAGACCCGAGATGAAGACAACGAACGACAACAAGAAGAGAGAAGAGCTGGAGAACCTGTGGAACGTTACCACAGTCACCTACGAAGAGCAGAAGCCTGGAAAGCTCGATATCGTAGACTTTGATCGTAGCCGCGTCAACCGTCCGAGCGTTAATCCGGAGGTGCGATAATGAACAGCAAGCGTATCAAGGTTCCTGCTGAAGCAGTCCGTACCCGTGAGGAGATCCTCAAGGACGCGGTTATCAGGAAAGCTACTGACGGAGTAGAGTACGTCTGGGTTACCTGCTGGAACTGTGGAGGAACAGGTAACTACCCCTCGTCAATGATACCCGTAGGACGCTGCCGTAAGTACTGCTGGGAAGGACGTACAGCAGACACGTTCGGTAAGCTCCCCGTTAGCATTGATAAGTACGTCAAGAGAGAGCAGGCTGCAGACCGCAAGGCCTACCGTGCTCCTATCCTCGAAGCCCAGAAGAAGGAAGAGAAGAACAGCCGTGCTAAGGATGCTGACCCGCGTATCAAGGCTCTTGCAGATCGTTACGGCTGGAACCTTGAAGATATGCCCGAGCACGTTACGCTACCAGCTAACAACGTTCCTATGGGTATTGCTCATGACCTCGTTACCAGCTACCTGAACAAGGGTGAGCTGTCCGAGGCACAGTGGAGCCTGATTACTGACAAGCTCCCCAGCTGGCAGGATGACATAGACGCTAAGGCCCGAGAGATTGCAGAGAAGAAGGCAGCGTCTGACTTCGTAGGTACCGAGGGAGAACGCTTCAAGAACGTTACCGCTACTCTGGAGTTCTTCAAGGAGCTGGGAGAGACTCAATGGGGTACGAAGACTCTGTACGTGTTCCGTGACGAGAACGGCAACCGCTTGACCTGGTTCTCTACTACCTGGATCAGAGGCCTTAACATTGACAAGCTGCCTCTGTCCGTGCAGATCTCCTTCACGGTCAAGAAGCACGAGACCTACCGTGACGAGAAGCAGACCATTATTACCCGAGCTAAAGTGGAGTTCTAACAAAGGAGGAGCAATGAAGATCCACGTTGTATACGCTGATATGCCTAACGGAGAGCGTTTTGCTCTCCAGGCTTTCAAGAGTGAGGAGAAGCTCAAGAGGTACACTGACAAGATAACCAGGAGGGAGAAGGTACCAGGAGGAGACGAGAAGCCTTCAGCTGCAGAGACCCTCGGTATACGTTCTGTCTCCGTTCATATACTGGAGGTGGAAGAGTAGTGACCACACTAAGACCAGGAACAGAGGTAAGGCTAACAATAGGGACTACAAAGTACAGAGGTGTGGTAACTGAGGGGCCTCTCTACCTGAAGGGTAGTGATCCTCTCTACCGAGTGGAGTACAAGAGAGGAGCAGGCAAAGTAGAGAACCTCTTTACCCGTGCTAGTCTAACCCCAGTCAAGGAGGACTAACTATGCCCTATACAATGAAAAGAGGAAAGCTCCACGAGGTACAGTGGAGACACGAAGGAGACTACTACTCCTTCCAGACAGACAACGAGGAGCTAGCCGTCTGGGTATCAGACGAGATCTCAGCCGGTCATCATATCTCAGTAACTATGCAGCTGCCCGTCAGCAAGCGTGCAGGCCAGTACGAAGGCTACTGCTCCTGTGGCTGTGAGCAGCCGATAGGGGAACCACAGAGGCTCCCTGCTTTTTTGCAACCTGAGATATGCAAAATAGGAGACGAGATCCGAGAAGCAGTACGCAACGAGGAACGATAGGGAACGGGGCTCCGCGTTCAGGCACTGGCACAGCTTATGCTGTAGCTATGGTCAGAACGTTAACAAAGGAGGCCCGAGATGAAAAGAACTAAGATGATGACCAAAGAGCTAGAGCGGAAGTTCCAGAAGACCGGCCGTCAAGAAGACGTTGCAGACCCTATCGTTATTGCAAAGTACTTCAACCCCTACGGCCGCTCTACCTGGTTCGCTACCGAGTATGACCCTGTTACCCGTGAGTGCTTCGGCTTTGTCGTAGGTGAGCTAGGCCCTGACTGTGACGAGTGGGGTTACTTCTCCCTGACGGAGCTTGAGTCCGTTATGGTTCGTGTCTTCGGTACAGGCCTTCCGCTTGAGAGAGATCTCTACTTCTCCCCTACCCCTATGTCTGAGGCCTGCCCTGAGGCCCTGGTTAAGCTCGGACGGTAGGCACCCTACATACCTCCGAGCGTGAGAAGAGCCCCTCCGGTAAGCGCAAGTAACCCAGAGGGGCTCTCTCTTTCAATATGGAGGCTCAGCAGTGGGTACGTTGTACCACGTTGCCTCCTGCACTCTATACCCCGAATTTATCTAGAATACGTACCCGCTAACCGAGACCCGATATCTCGTGCTAGGCACGTATCCGGCTCTCTACCTGAGAGTCTGGTACGAGGTACGAGGGGTACGAGTGCTACTAGCAGGAGGAAGATCATAGTTACTCCTCCCGTGCTAGGAACTTGTCAACGGAACTACCTAGTACTCCAGGCTTCACTACTCCGAGTCTCCAGCGTATAGCCTCGTGTACTACTTCTTGAAGAGCTAGACACTCTCGGCAGAGTGCTAGTAGATCCTTCTTACCCTTCTCTCGGAACTCAAGGTCTCTGTCTGGTTCCGTGCAGTATGACCCTATCTCTGCTATACGTGTAGGGCTCATACCCTTGAACGTAAGCAGACCGTGACGCTCCAGCCCAGCTACAACCTCAACAGAGGGAGCCTGGACAGAGCCTTCAGCTAGCATCTGCCTGAAGAGTGTTACTAGATCTTCTAGTCTAATCTCTGCCTCTTTACTCAACGTCTACCTCCTCCTGGGCCTGGTATCACGTCCAGCTTGTCTAGCCCTGCATCCGGTATCTCGTCCTCGAAGATAATCACTATCTCTGAGGTAGTCTTCTTGCTGACTCGTTCTACGTACCGTAACAAGTCCTCAAGGGTAGCGTCAATATCAAAGACCTTGTGTACAGGCTTGACGCTCTGTGCAGACTGCCCGTGCTGCCCCGAGATGATAATAGGCAGCTTGACTACGGTAATAGCTCTCTTCTTAGAAGGCATAGAGTCTCCTCTCACGGTAAGGTTAGGTGAGTAGTATCTACTATGGTCTCAGGTATCGAGTCTCTTACTAGGAACTCGTTACGGTCAGTGTCGTAGATTGCAGCCTCTACCGGCCGGTAATAGTTGAACTCCACAGGATACCGAGTACCCGTGCTGTCTCGAAGGCTGAACGTGTCCGGCTCTTCTTCTACCCAGCCGTAGACTAATACTGGTGTGCTCTTTGTTACAGGCTCTTCTGAGGAGCTGCACATACTGAGGAGGAGAACTCCGAGAAGGAGCAGTAGTGCTAGCCCCGCGTGTGCTCGTGTCATTAGGTCTCCTAACTGAAGCATAGTACCGAGTAGGGAGAGCGGGGAGAGACCCTCCCTACCCGATACATTGACTTACTCGGACAGGGGAGACTTACCTACGTCTCAGCCACCAAAGCAAGTCAATAAGCTTGCAGTCCATTGCTCACCTCCTCTGCTAGGTTAGTAGAGAGGGAGCACGAAGAGCACTCCCCCTCTCCGCGTGTGCTCAACTAGAGCATTAGCGTCTCAGCCACCAGAGTAAGTCAAGCAAAAAGATCCAGGTCATGACTCACCTCCTTGATAGTGGCCTCCTGTTAATCCGAAGGTTTACACAACCTCCGGCTAATCCCCTCGGGGAGGAGAAGCCCCGTGCACTCCCCCTACCCCGAGGTTACGTGAGGGCCTCTGACCGCTCTCACGGATCTGCTGTCTCAAGTTACCGAAGGCCTTAGCTACGTCTCTACTCTTCTGAGCAAGCGTAGCAAACTTCTCTGCAGTGTCTCTGCTAGCAGCTCCTACCTTATGTGCAGCTACTACGAACCTCACTGCCTGGTAGAGTTCCTTGTTGTGTAGACACTGCTTCTTGAGCGTACGGTAGATCCTCACTGCAGACCTCGGAGGGTACGCTGCAGGGTTACCGCGTAGTATGCTGTCCTGCTCTGCCATTATGTGAGCAGCTCGTCTCAGTGTCTTAGCTTTTCTCTGGTTCACTGTAGCTCCCTAACGTCAAGAGAGGAGTCCAGCCCGTTAAGAATTGAATAGCGTAGTTTACGCTTCCTGTGTATCCCACTTGACCGGACTCCTCCCACTACCAGCCTCCGTAGAACTTCTTTTTATCCGCTTCGTTCTCTTCCTTCGTTCCCCAGCGTAGGTTACCCGCTTCGTTGTTACTCGGGTCTCCGTCTAGGTGTCTGACTATAGCCTCTCTATCGTTGTAGACCGGAGGCTCCCCGTGGAAGGCCCTGCATACGAGCCTGTGTAACCAGATACCTACCCGCTCCCCGTGGGGAGCCGTGAGCTTGATCTTGTAGTAGCCGTAGGGGTGTGAGACGTGAGACTTGATCTCGTTACCCGCGTAGACTCCTCGTATCTTGTATACTCTGCCTTCCTTCGTTACCTCGTAGTCTGGGAAGTCTGGTACGGGTACTCTTCCGTTCCTCTTACTCACTAGGCTTCTCCACAGTGAAGCTATTACCCTTCAGCTCTAGAGTACCGTCCTCCTTCTCACGTAGCCCCGCTTCTCTGAACAGCAGGACTAGCATACGTGCAGCGTCCTCGTTAGGGCAAGCGTCCAGGTACTCAATGATCTTCCTTATCTGCTTCCTCGTTCCCCCGAGTATGGTACCGTCCGTCATTAGTCTGTGAGTGAAGATATCAATACCGAGGAACTCAGGTAGAGTCTTAGGTCTGACAAGCTCAGCCCTCTTCTGCAGCTGCTCCCAGTTATCCTCACTCATTAGGAAGGCTTCGTATCCAGGAGCAGGCCCTATATCCTTCCTGAACCTCTCCGCGTCTTGCCTCATCTGATCTGCTAGACTCATAGTATCCCTTCGTGCTTGTGTACGGGGCAGAGCTTGTAGCCGGATCTCGTGCACCTACAGTTACGGTAGTTCTCTAGCTCTCTGTTCTGCTCGTCAATGTGAGTCTTCAAGTGAGTAACCAGACAGAGATAGCTACAGAACCTAGAGGAGTGGCACTTACGTTGAGAGCACGTCAGCTCGATAGGTACAGCCTCTCTATGACAGACCGTACACTCAACCGCTACCTTCTTCCGGCTCACGTTCCTGCTCCTCATCTCTTATACCTATCAGCTCCTCATCATTGTTGCAGGCCTCGATAGTGGTAGTCCACATAACCTCAAAGGCACTCCTCATCTCTTCTATTTTGTGAGTCTGTACCGAGGCCATAGCCGCGTACACTCGTGATACATTACCAGCTGTTACTGTTAATGTCACGGTTAATCCCATTAGGTTAGGGGGGAGTATCGTCACTCTTCTTCCTCCTTTTCTCGTACTCCTGCTGCTCTATTCTAAATACGAGAGTTTGCAGCCGTTGCAGCTGATCTGCTAGGGGAGTCTTGCTCTCCTTATCTCCTGGTAGCTGCTCGAAGATTAGAGCACGGTCTATACGATCTAGACGGACAGCAGCTACGCGGAAGTCAGGGAGGAACATTGAGAACCTAATACCGCAATGCTCATTATCCCTCCAGGTCTTTATAGTGAGATCTTCACTCACTAGTAGTCCTCCCTCTCAATACGTACAGCAAAGCTCTGCCCCTTGTGAGTCTCAAGCATCTGGAGACGTAAAGCCCTGAGAAGCTCCGTGTATGTTAACATCTCGTAGAGTTCCTCTGGAGTCTCAAGCTTCCAGCGTGTACCGAGCATAGGAGATCCGTAGCCGGTAGCAATACGCTTCTGCAGATCCGTAGGCCTACTCACTAATGATACTCCTTATTAGAGCCTTACCCTCTTCGGACTCCAGTACCTCTAGTATGTCTCTCTTAGGATCTGAAGTAATCACGGAGTCAAGGTCATACTTCAAGTACGTAGGGAACGCTCTGCAGAAGCCCTCCTCATCTCCTCCCTCCTCACGCTCCCACGCTATACAGTCATCTCCTTGACAGTTCCGGTAGCCGTAAGCGTCTGCTGAGCTAGGCTCAACAGGAGTACCAGGAGGCCCCTCTACTCTATTGAGTATTGCCATTGCAAAAGGGCAGATACGCTGCCGTGCTTCACTGTTCTTCATACTAACCCCTTCTCGATAGCTAACCACTCTGGAACTTCTATGACAGTGTCAGAGGGTACCTGCTCTACCTGGTCTCGTAGCTGACTCTTCGGTATCCAGCAAGTAGTACGGCCGGTCATGATCTTGATAGCCCCTTCAGTCTCGTGGGCTACTGTGCAGTCTATCTCTACGTACTCGTTATTCACTCCTCTGTACCTACCGCGTTAATGATCTCGTCTAGACACTCACCTAACCAGGTACGCTCTATATGACCCTTCTTAGATATCATAGCCTTGAGTCTGCTCTGGTCTTCAGCAGTGAACCCTATACCTCTGTCATCATAGCCCCGCTTCCTCCAGAGCTTGAGGTCAGGGTACGTAGCATACCCGAGGAAGTTAACGAGCAGGCCTATGACCGCGTCTCTCTGCTCTGCCACAGGCACGTAGTCTGCTAGCTCGTGCTCGGTAATAGCAGAGTTCTGCTGCATCTTCGTGAGCAGATCCTTGAGCTTGTCAGTGTTAATCTCTATCTGCATTAGGTCTCCTTTTGTTCATCTAGCCCGAGGGCTAGTACTAGTGCTCTGTTCCAGGAACCGAACCTACGCATAATACAAAGCTCACTAGGGTAACTCTTGTCTCTCTTCTTACCGAAGTCTTGTCTAGTAGGAAGTCTGCCCAGCTCCTTGAACTTTCTTCTTATTGCTGCTGTTAGAGAGTCATCCGTATACTTCTTGTGACCAGCCTCAACACCTACAGTCTTCTTCCACTTGTTGAACGTTCCAAAGCGTCTAATCATAGCGTGTAGTGCTGTAGGATCTTCTCTCTTCATCTCCTCATAAGTAACGCTCTCCTTACCGAGATATTCTGCTACTATATGGTACCTACGTAGTAGCTGCTGGTCACAGACGTTCCTCTTATTGAGAGTAGCTGCACAGTTAAGAGAGTACTTTGTATTCTGTCTAACCCTCCTCCTATGCTTTCTAGTTAGCTTCCGTCCTTTAAGGTTCCCCCTTTTAGGGAGCATACGGTCTGGATCAGCTAGTAAAGCGTCTGAGAACTTTTTACTTATTGACCTAGAGACAAGAGGGAGTCTCATAGAAAGCCCGAACTTTACTCTATATTCTCTAGCAGTTAGTCCGTGAGCTGGGACTATATGACTGTCAAGCCTCTTGAACCACTTACCACAGATATGACACTGTATCTTGTCCTGCTTCGTGTCTCTGAGGATTACACCCCAGTAGCCGTGTCCATCCTCTACAGGAGTGAGAGGAGGCTCTACCTTGTATAGACTCTCTATGTGAGGCTCTAGCTCTATAGTCACTCTTTCTCTTTTCGCTTACGCTCCTGCTCGTCATGGTAGGCCTGCTCGTCAAGACGGAGCTGGGTAACGCTCTTCTTCGTGAAGATCTGCACTACCTCTGCCTGCCAGCTGTCATGCTCCAGCTTCGAGGGAGGCTCTGTGATCGTAGCCCGTATGATAGAGGTAAGGGTAGTCCAGCTGTCCTGCTGCATCTCGGGAGGCTTGTACTGAGCGTGCTCTGCTATACGTGCTAGAGCTGTACGGATCTTCTCTACTGCTTCCTTGTCATCCTCTCTCGGCTTCTCCGGTAGAGCTTCGAGGATCTTAGGTATGACCTTGTTAATGTCTCGTGGAGCTTGTGACATAGTCTCTCCTTTGAACTGTGGAATAGGTGTGCTGTCCGTTACGTAGGAGCCGGTGTTACCGTGGGTAGAATAGGTTGCGCTATGTTTCAGGCTCACACTGAGACCCCTCTACTCTTTTACGCTCCAGGATTACTACTACCTGCAGCAACCTCGAATAACTCAGCTCCCGTATACTTCAAAAAATTTTTACAAAAAAATATCTAGCTGCTCGGCTTTTCTTCGAGTTCGTCTAATTCCAGACGGAAGCCCCCCGCTACTACACACTTCTTCTTGACCGTTCGGTACTGTGGTTCCTCGTGCTTTGTCTCCGTAGGTAGCAGCTCCTCATACTCAACGTACCAGTGACCGTCTCCGGCTTCACCTTTGATAGTGAGACTCTTTACAAGCATCTGCTCTCCGTCTTCTTCTATCTTAGAGGTAAAGGTCAACCCGTCCGTGCTTTCAATCGTTATCATTGCTCCTCCTGTTGAGTGAGTTCTTAGCCTTCTTAAAAGAGCCCTCGTCTATCTCGTAGCCCAGAGGCTCGTAGATCTCCTTTGCTAGATCCTTCGCTATATCCACAGGATGAGAAGGACTCATACGAGCCCAGCCGCAAGCCTGACAGAGCTGTATAGACCTGTTGCCTTTGATCGTTACGAGAGTGCTTACTTTTTGGGAGGAGTGAGGATGAGAACAGACGTACTTCTGGTAGAACCAGGCACGGAGGCCAGCCCACGAGAACGAGTAGCGTACTTTGACCTCGTCAGCTGTAACCTGTATCTTCGTTCCCCTTGCAGCGTACAACAGAGGCCCTCCTTTACATAATATGTAACTTTACCCGTTAGTGGGGCAGTCCGTCAACTCTTTTTTTGTACACACGTAGAACGGGCTCTAGACCGTGTGTCTGTACGTTCGTTAGCCTGACTGTTAACCTGTTAGTTAACACACTTGACAAAATTACCCGCGTAGCTGACTGAGCAGGCCCCGCCACCCTACGCGCCACTCTCGGGCTTTTTCGGGAGCGACGGGGAACAACGCGGAACAATAAGGCACGACGCGGAACGACGGGGAACAACGGGGAAGGCTCCTTATCGTTCCTCGTTGTGCCTGCCCTAGAGCTGGGCTTGTGCTTCCTCATAGTTCCTCGTTGTCCGGATCTCCTAGCCCCTGCAGCTCCGCTACCGCTGTGTTCCCTATCGTTCCTTATACTGCCTCGTTGTACCCTGTTGTGCCTTCACCCCTTCGAGTCCTTTACACCCTTCTATTGAAGCGTGCAAAATACTGCCAGCTCGTCAGAGTCCGTTAACCTGTTCCTTAACGTTCCTTATAGTTCCTGCCCTCCGAGGTGTGCTTATCGTTCCTTATTGTTTCGAGGCACGATCAGGAACCACAGGGAAGGACGAGGAACGATGAGGAACAACGAGGAGCAACGGGGAAGGATGGGGAAGGATGCGGCGCGGGGGGGAGCCCGAGGCCTGGTCTGGGGGAGAGTGCACGCTCTCACTGACTACGCTACACACTCACACACGTTCCCTTATGTATAAGTATATACTACTACTATAGTTAGGGTGTGTATATGTGTGTTACCTTATGGTTCCCTTATGTATATCCGTTCCCTTATGAGTGTACGTGCAATCTACCATAAGGGAACGCATAAGGGAACGAGAGCCTAACCCCACTAAAGCCCGTCCGTATGCTAACTTCTCCATACGTGCATAAGGGAACGAGTGTGTACCCTTATAGGCTGCAATGCAGCTCCTGCAGAGTGCACTGTCCTACCTGGAGTAGCACTCCTTAACGCTCCCTATTATACCCTGTAGTCTATGGCACGAAGCTTGCTCTATCATTATAACAGAACGCAACAAAGGAGACTGAAGATGAAACTACAGAACGGACACAAGATCAAAGGCACCTACAGCAACGGAGTTCAAAGCTGGAACTTCAAAGGCACGGTAGCCGGTATCCACGCTGACACTGCAGGAGGGAACTTCTCTACTGCACGTATCGAGCTGTCAAAGAGCTTCGATAACAGAGACGCTATCCTTATTACACTGACCGCTGACGGTACAGTAGCAGACAGCAAGTACAGCAACCTCGAAGTTGAGACGGTAGAGTATAACGCTCGTATCCTCGGTATTAATGATGACGAGGACTACTGCTCCTGCTGTGGTAAGACTGGACTCAAGCGGGTAGTCTGGATAGAGCACGAGGACGGTAGCATAGATCACTACGGTACTACGTGTGCTACCTACAAGCTCAAAGGCAACCGGAGGAAGCAGAACGTTACTACAGTAGTGACCGTAGCAGAGAACGAAGAGAGACGCTGCAAGGCTGTCAACGAGCTAGCAGAGAAGCACGCTGCTGCTACCAGGCCTGAGGCTGCACGCTCCTGCAGAGACCGGAACAAGACCCGTAAGGACGGCAGCTGGATACTGTACCAGGGTGACATTACTACGCTGCAGCACAGTGAGCACGGCTTCTACACGGTACCCGCTGACTGCACGGAGAAAGTAGACTACCTGAAGCGTAACGGCTGGGAGGAGCTGTCATGACCAGGACACAGTACGAGATACTCAAGCAGATAGCAGCACTGCCCGAGGAGATGAGCCTAAAGCAGATCCACTCTATAAAGGGCAACACGAACCAGGCCCTACAGAGGTTCGTTGCTGCAGGCTACCTCGAAGTGTCACGAACGGAGCCCACAGGAACGAGTATACCGAGGAAGTACTACAGTCTGACCGCTGCTGGTAGAGACCGCGTAGCAGAAGGCTGGGTAGAGCCGGTCAAGAACAAGAAGCCCCGTGCAGAGTGTCAGATCTGCTGCAGAGAGCAGGCCCTTGACAAGAGCGGCCGTATGGTTAACCACGGATACAAGAGACCAGGCTACGGCTTCATTATAGGTAACTGCTTCGGAGTAGGCTACGAGCCGTACCCGAAGACGGACGCTCTAGAGGCCTGGAAGAAGGAGCTTGACCGTATCGAGGCTGACAAGAAGGCAAAGCTAGAAGAGGTGGAACGCAACGAGCACGAAGCAGTACCCGTGACTGAGTACGAGGACTACAGACACGTTACCCGCTGGTTAAGGCCCGAGCTGGTAGCAGAGCGTAACAAGCTGCCCCGCTACTCTGGGAGCTGGTACAGCTGGGAGGCCCTCAGTGAGAAGTACGCTGAGAGTATCCGTAGAGACCTACGACAGATCACGAGCGTTAAGAACGAAGTTAACAAGCGTATCAAGGAGGCTAAGCAATGAAGAAGCTAACCGTAGAAGAGCTGCAGAAGAAGATTGAAGAAGCAGAGCGGAACGAGCTGCTAGTAATAGCTGCTATCCTCCGGCTGCAGAAGTACCGAGCTGAACGAGAGGAGGCCCGTAGTGGTAATGTACGAGAACCCGTATAAGGGTATGGTTAAGGGCTACTGGTACAAGGCTGTAATGAGCAACGGAGCTGAGTTCCGCTTCTGGAGTGGACACAAGCTCACCAGGAAGGAGGCCTACCGGCTAGGACTCGAAGCAGCTAACGGAGACTACGAAGGAGAAGACCGGCCGTACGAGAAGGAGGATATAGAGAGCGTACGAAGAGATCTGCAATAGCCCCGCTGCAATCTGCAAAGGAGCACTAGAGCCCCGCTTCCCTAGTGCTCCTTATCGTTCCCTGTTGTCTATGGCACGCTTCCTGCTGTACTCCCCTGCAGAACGACAACAAAAGGAGAACTAAGATGACTACATACGGCAAAGCAATCTGGATCACAACCCCTACCCGTCAGAAGCTCTCTGTTATCGTTGTAGAGATTGAAGCAGGTATCTGGGTTGTGAGCACTGACTCCCACGGCAACCGCGTTCCTGCACAGTACTACGCTAACGAGTATCCGGAAGGCCTGGAACGTCTCTCTAATCTGGGCTGGAACGTGGAAGGCTACGAGGTAGAGACTGAGTACGGCTTCACCCGTAAGTACATTAGGGTTCTCTTTGACGAGGAGGCTTAACAATGAAGAGACTCAAAGTAGATCAGGAGAGACACGGACAGTACGCTACGAAGGCCCGTGCACTCAAGGCCCGTAAGAGCAGGACGCTCAAGCACGCTGCTGTAAAGACCGTCACCTACAGAGACCTCAAGCCGCTGAGCTGCTGGACTCTGGTACTCAAGTAAGGGGGAACAGTAATGTACAAGACCACAGTAACTATAAAGTTCGGAGAAGAGATCTCACACGAGGTAACCGCGTACGGTCTCAACGAGACTCCCTCCCTCGTAGCTCACAAAGCTGTAACGAAGGACGGCAAAGTACACTCTACCTGGAGTATCACTCACACTGCCTCCGGACTGCACGTACAGAGTGACTTCAGGACTCGTAAGGACGCTGTAACTATGATCCAGTTCCTTGAGGGTATCGAGGGTACGGACTGGAGCAAAGAGACTCCCACAGAGATAGGAGTAGGCCCCGAGATCATAGGACAGATGAAGACCTTTAGAAGCAAGGAGGATATCTAATGACCTGGAACGAGCCGAGCAAGACTGAGCCCCGTATAGCGTACCGTACGGACTTCAAGCCCCCCGAGGCCTGGTACGTGTGCTCCCTGCCTGAGAAGCAGCCCTCCGGCCGCTACTGTGACTACGGATACACGGACAAAGTAGAGAAGGCTCTACCGCTGTCTCCGTACTGGCAGAGACGCTTCAGGAAGGACACTGAGCGGGTAGGACACGTTGCACGCTTTTTGCCTGTACCCGCTGCAAAGTGAGAACAGCCTAGAGGGGGAGCGTTCCTCAGCGTTCCCCCTAGTGCCTCGTTGTCTATGGCACGGAACCTGCTATATACCGTGTCAGAACTGACAACAAAGGAGGCTGACAATGGAAAAGTGGAACGCAATAAAAGAAGAGATCACCCCGAAGGTAGGAGACGTTATTACGGTTGACTCCTGGAAGATCCACGAAGCAGTAAAGCTGCAGGACAGTGACTGGAATAAGGCAAGCTTCTACGTACAGACCTGTGGTACCCGTACCTGGTTAGCCGTCAATATCGAGGTTACCGGCCGTACGTATCAGTGGCCTATGGGCTCCGGCTCCCCGAAGTGTGTACGTATCCGTATCGAGTTCGTAGGTGACTGTGAAGCGTCTACGTTCGCTAGTGGCTGGTTAATTCTGAGAGAGGAGGCCTAACAATGAGTAGCAAGAGGTGGGAACTGAACGCTAGTAAGCTTATGCCTCCGTCCGAGGTTGACCGGCTGCAGAAGGTAGCACACGAGCAAGCAGCTGCTGACTACACTGCAAAGCGTAAGACCTGGATAACGAGAGAGCTGCAGATAGAGCTTATGAGTAACGCGGGTCTCCGCGTCTCCGAGGTTGCGTCTCTGCACGTACGAGACCTTGACCTCGTCTCCGAGTACCCTACTATCTGGATCAAGAACGGCAAAGCACGTAAAGAGACTGACGCTCCGGAACCTGTACGCTTAGCCCCTCGAACGGTCAAGCTGCTGCAGGCCTACATAGAGCGTATGGAGATCTCCGGCTACCTCTTCCCTAACGGCAACGGAGGCCACATACAAAAGCGTACGATACAGCACGGCTTCAAGGTTGCCCTCAAGACTGCCGGACTCCCTGACCGCTACGGAGTGCACTCACTAAGACACTCCTTCGGTACCCGTACGTACCGAGCAACGAAGAACCTTAGACTAGTACAGAAGCAGCTACGTCATAGAGACGTGAGCACTACCACTACATACGCTGACGTGAGCCCCGAAGATATCACGGCTGCTATGGCAGAGACTTTCCCCGAGGAGGCCTAACAATGAAGAACGTAAGAGCAAAAGTAGTGAGCTTTGTAGACGGAGGCTTCGTGAAGGTAGACTCTGAGGAGCTGCCTTCTCACCTCCGGCCGCTGTACCTGAGGCCTTCTCAGTTCCACGGCTTCAGGCCCGAGGTAGGCAAGGACGTAGAACTTGAGTACGGAGGTACGAGCAGCTGCAAGCTATGGAACGCTATACGAGAGCTGCCCTGCTCCGTGTGTGGTAACAGTGGCTGGATACCTGGTATCCCCGAGGACGAGCCCTGCCCGAAGTGCAACAGGAAGGAGGCCTAGAACGTGTGTACCTGTAAATTCTGTAGGAGAGCAGATCAACACCACGAAGCAGAGACCGTGCACGCTGCAGCAAGTATCGAGGCTCAGAAGAGAGGAGACTACGAGACTGCAAAGAACGAAGACCGCTGCAGAGTGTCACGGCTCAACTCTGCTCTCCGCTGTCTAGAACGCTGTCAAGGAGG